>Ga0326597_10001349_pt1 | contig 40108 bp, 37 predicted proteins | sample RVTome_12_FD_203789 | JGI IMG/M metagenome (GOLD analysis project Ga0326597, IMG submission 203789) | Soil microbial communities from uranium-contaminated site in the Upper Colorado River Basin, Wyoming, United States - RVT100D185 | ecosystem: Environmental > Terrestrial > Soil > Contaminated >... | reverse complement strand
ACCTGATCCTGGTCAACGGCCTCTATGTCGCGCCCGACGCCGCCGGCGAACGCCAGCTCGCCGACGGGGACGAGGTCGCGCTCTGGCCTCCGGTGGCCGGCGGCTAGGCCGGCCGGATCCGAACCGGAGGATGGCTGGCAACGGCCCGACATTGCGCAAGAATTACAGGCAGCTACGGCACGGCAGCTGTCGGACTGAAGTCCGACCCACAAGGTCACTCCGAACAGGTTGTGGAGTTGCCGGTCGGGCTTGAGCCCGACACCACGGCCGCGTCGGACTGAACTCCGACCTTCCAGCGTCAGCGTGCGGTATTCCTGTAGGTCGGGCTCCAGCCCGACAGCGCGGCTGCGAGAGACGCCAAGGGGGAGCCGGGAGAGCACCGTGCTTGCGAGTGGTTAATTTCAACCATCTTGGGTAGCATCGCCGGAACGGGTTACCGCCCCTGCGAGAATGCCCTTTGCCCGATGAGCATTAGCAGCATCCATCCGCCGACGACGGCGGGCGACGGCGCATGCTCGACCCGCCGGCCCCTGCGACACTATCTCCTTGGGCACGAGATCGCGATGCTGGTCGTGGTACTCCTGGTCGCCGCACTCGGTGTGACCGGTAGCCTGTTCGGCTATCGCCAGGCGCATGAAGCGCAACGTATCGGCATGATGCTGGAGCAGCTGCATCGGCTTCATGCCGCGATCCACGAGACCCTGCGCGAGGGGATGAACTCTGCCACCACACTCGACCCACAGGGGCGCGAGCGGCTCGAGCGGCACACGGCAGCCATCGAGTCCAGTCTCGCCACGCTGGTTGCCAAGGCCGTGAGCCTGGTCGAGATCCAGGTTGTCGCGTCGCTTGGTGAGCACGTCAGCACCATGCGTGCAGACCTTGTTCGACTGTTTTCCGGATCCGCCAGCGAGCGCGAGCGCCAGCGCCTGGTCATGCTCGCCCCCGACTACGGTAGGGCGACCATTGACGTATTCGATCGCGAGGTGGTCGTGTTGACCGACAGCCTCGCTTTGGCGGCTGCGATGCAGCGTGCGCGCCTGCTGCGTACGACCCATCTTGCCGCCTGGCTTTCTCCGTTGTTGGCCTTGCTTGCGATCGCACTGGTATGGGCCACGCGCGGCAGCGTACGTCGTCAACTCGACGCTCCGGTCCGGCGCCTGCTTGACGGTGTCGAACGGGTCGGCTCTGGCGACCTCAATCATCGCGTGCCACCCGACGGCGCCACTGAACTGGCCGCATTGGCCGACGGGTTGAACCGCATGGCGCGCGAATTGACGCGGCAACAGCAGGCACTGCTGGTCCGCGAGCGTGACGCGGCGCTGGGCCAGTTGGTACCTGTTGTGGCGCACAACATTCGCAACCCCCTGGCCAGCATCCGCGCCGCCAGCCAGCTGCTTGATGGTGCCTCGGCCGAGGAATGCAAACGACTCGGTTGCGACATCATCGCGACAGTGGATCGGCTCGAGCGCTGGATCCGTGCGTTACTGAACTACCTCAATCCGGCACAGCCGAATCTAAGCGCACGGCCGCTGCGTAGACTGCTCGACGAAGCCTTGGAGGCAACGCGCTACCGTTTCGACTCGAAACAGGTCACCTGTAGGATCGATGACCAGCTCCCGGATCTGGTCGTCAGCGCCGATGCCGACCTCGTCGAACAGGCCTTGCATGGCCTGCTGGTCAATGCCGTCGAGGCTTCGCCCGCAGGGAGTACGATCGGCCTGACGATCGATGCCGATGCGCGCGGGCCGCGTCTGGAGATCGTCGACCAGGGTCCGGGGATGAGCTTTACCCCGTTGCCCGACGATCTACGGCCCGGACCGAGCAGCAAGCGCACCGGGACCGGCCTTGGTATCCCTTTCGCTTACAAGATCTGTGCGGCGCACGGATGGCGCCTGGAATTCGATTCCGCCCCTGGGGCCGGTGCCAGGATCACAGTGCGCTTGCACGCGGCCAACGAGTAACGAGCCATGACTGCCGGTCAGAGCGAGAGCCCGAGTGACGCGAGTGCCCTGGAGGCGTCGGAATTACGCGTGCTGATCGTCGACGATGAGCAGGTCTTTGCCAATGCAGTCACGACACGGCTGCAACGGGCTGGCTACGTCTGCCGGCCGGCGGGAAGCCTGCTTGAAGCGCAGCGACTGCTGGAATTGCAGGTGCCGGAGTTGCTGTTACTCGATCTGCAGTTGCCCGACGGCAATGGACTCGATTTCCTGCGCGAGGTGTTGCCGGAACTGGCGCCTGATCTCGGCGTAGTAGTCATCACGGCCCACGGTGACCTGACCGACGCCGTAGCCGCGATGAAGCTCGGTGCCGTCGATTATCTGAAAAAGCCGATCGACCTTGATGAACTCCTGCTGGTCGTGCAGAAGCTGCAGAGTCGCCTGGAACTCAAGCAAAGCCTCGCCTACTCGCGCCAGCGTGAGGCGCACAGCATCGCCCACGACGAACTGATCGGCCACAGTGAGCCGGTCGTACGCTTGCGCTCCGAACTCGAGCGTATCGGTGCAATCGCGCGCCGGGTCAGTGAGGCACCGCCACCGACGGTTCTGATCACCGGAGAGACCGGCACCGGCAAGGATCTCGTTGCACGCTTGCTCCACGAGGCTCGCGATAGAGGCGGCAACCTGCCTTTCGTCCACCTCGACTGTGCGGCGCTGTCGGCCTCGCTGATCGAGGCCGAGCTGTTCGGGCACGAGCGAGGTTCCTTCACCGGGGCGACTGGTGAGCGTATCGGCCTGATCGAGGCAGCCGAGGCTGGCACGCTGTTCCTCAACGAGATCGGTGAGTTGCCGCTTGATCTCCAGGCCAAGCTGCTTACCGTGATTGAGCGTCGGGTTCTGCGTCGGATTGGTGGCAACCGCGAAATTCCGGTACGAGCCTGGATCGTCGCGGCGACCAATCGTGACCTGGAGAAGATGGTCACGCAGGGCACGTTCCGTGGTGACCTGCTCTACCGCCTTAAAGTGCTCGACGTCAGCGTACCCGCGCTGCGTGAGCGGCCTGCGGATGTCGCCTTGCTGGCACGCCACTTCGCTGTCCAGGTGGGGCGTCGTTATGACCTGGAGCAGCCCCGGCTGGCACCCGCCGCCCTGGATCTGCTGGCCCGTTATGATTGGCCGGGCAACGTGCGCGAACTCAAACATGCAATCGAACGCGCCGTCCTGCTTTGTCGTGATGGCACGATCGGGTGTGCCGATCTACCGCTGGCGCACTTTACCCCACCGCCCGGGGCAACTAGCGAAGCACCGGCCGTGCCGCTGGCGGGCCTAACCCTGCAAGAGGCCGAAGTACTGCTGATCAGGAATGCCCTGCAGGAGACCAACGGCAACATCAGTCGGGCCGCCCGTCAACTCGGCGTGACCCGTATGGCATTGCGCTACCGGCTCGACAAGCACGGTCTCAAGTTTAGCGACAGATCCTGAATTTCTCTCTGCTTGTGGTTGTGGTAAGCCACCTGGTGGCTGAGAGCAACCGCCATCCACGTGATCGTCGCATCGGTCGCGAGGATCCTTTTTCTTGCGCCCACGGATTGGCCGTCGATTGTTTCATCGGCGAGTCACGTTGTGTCGCCGTGCCGTGCTGGAACCCTGGCCTGAGGCAGATCGTCCGCTGGTATGGAAGTTGCCTTGTTATGGGCCAGAACCTTCTTCATACCCGGGAATAATGGGAAAATGAGACATTCATACACCATCACAGTAGCCGCCATTCTGGCCATCCAGGCGGGCAACCTGCATGGAGCGGAAATCGGTGAATCCGGGGGCGTCCTCGAGGAAATGGTCGTCACCGGAAAGCGCTCGGAGCAGCGCCTCAGCCAGATGCCGGGCAACACGGCGGCAATCTCTTCCGCTGAACTCGAACTCATCAACGCGACGCACCCTACCGAGATATTCACTCGCAGCCCGGGCACGCTGGTCAGCCGTGGCGGCAGCGGCCAGGAACACCTGACGGCGATTCGATCGCCGGTCTTCTCTGGTCCCGGGGCGTGTGGCGAGTTCCTGATCGCCCAGGACTGGGTGCACCTGCGGCCCACCGGTTTCTGCAACGTCAACGAGTTGCTGCAGGCCAATACCGAGCAGGCAGCACGGGTCGAGGTGGTGCGCGGTCCCGGCACAGTCTTCTACGGCTCCAATGCGCTGCACGGCATCATCAACGTCATCTCCGCAACCAGCTCGCCGACACCGGAGAACAGCGCGTCGATCGAGTACAGCAGCGACGATTTCGCGCGCCTGAAGGCGACCACCTCGCGGACCTCGGGTGCGCACGGCTACCGCGTCAACGCCAACGTCACCAGCGACGAGGGCTGGCGGGAGGACGCCGACTACGACCAGTACAAGCTCGATTTCCGGCACGACTACGACGGCGCCGGCCTGAGCGTCGGGACAATCTTCTCGGCGACCGATCTCGACCAGAACACCAACGGTTATTCGCCCTCCTACAAGGACAAGGACGTCACCAAGCAGAACTCCACGCCCGAGGCCTACCGCAAGGTGCAGTCCGCACGCCTGCTCTCGCGCATCGAGCGCAACCTCGCCCGTGGCGACATGCTCACAGTGACGCCCTACGTGCTCTGGGGTGACATGGAGTTCCTGCAGCACTTCCTGCCCGGTGACCCGCTCGAGGAGAACGACTACACGGCGTTTGGGCTCCAGAGTGCCTACACGACCAACCTGTCGGTTGACACCACGCTCACGATGGGGCTCGATCTCGAATATGCGGACGGTTCGCTGGTGGAGACGCAGGAGTCGCCGTCGTTCGGACCCTTCCCGACCGGCAAGCACTACGACTACGACGTCGAGATGATACAGGCCGCGCCGTTCGTTCACGGCGAGTGGGCCTTCTCGCCCCGGGCCCGACTGGTCGGCGGGGTCCGTTTCGAGTGGCTTGAGTACGATTACAGCAACAACATGCTCGATGGGAATACCCGTGCGGATGGAACGACCTGTCCCGGGACGGGATGCCGATACTCGCGCCCGGCCGACCGCTCGGACTCGTTCGATAACTGGGCCGCTCAGATCGGCACGATCTTCGACGTGGATCAGACGACCAGCGCGTATGTCAATTTCGCGCGCGCCTTCCGCGCGCCCCAGGCCACCGAGCTGTATCGTCTCCAGGGCAGCCAGACCGTCTCTGAGATCGAGTCGACCGAGCTTTACAGTCTCGAGATCGGCCTGCGCGGCAGCCGGGGGGCGTGGGACTACGACGTCTCCGTCTACTACATGGAAAAGAAGAACTTCCTATTCCGTGACAGTGCCCGGTTCGTCGTCAGCGATGGCGAGACTGAGCATTATGGCCTCGAAATCGAGCTCTTCCGTCCGTTGGGCAAATCCTTCGACCTGGGGGTCAGCGCCTCGTTCGCGCGCCACCTCTACGCCTACGACGGAACCACGGATGGTGGCGAGACCATCACGGATGGCGACGAAATAGATACCGCGCCCGGCACCCTGGCCAGCACACGCCTGGGCTGGAACTTCGGCGAGGGCGGGCGTGCTGAGCTCGAGTGGGTCCACGTCGGCAGCTATTACACCGATGCCGCCAACGAGCACGAGTACGACGGTCACGACGTACTGCACCTGCGCGCCAGCAAGCAGCTGAGCGAGACCTTGAAGATCTTCGGTCGGATCCACAACCTCACTGATCGGCGCTACGCCGAGCGTGCCGACTTCAGCGGATTCGATGGCGACCGCTACTTCCCCGGCCAGCCGTTCGCGGTCTTCTTCGGCCTGGAGGCGTCGCTGTGACGCCAGGGCCGATGTCCCAGGTTGCCGCCTGGACTGCGTCGGTCGTCCTCTGGCTCACGACTACGCTCGTCCCGGTGACGGGCGTGGCTGCGGAGCCCGAGGCACTCCGCCTCGGCGTGATGAAGACCGGCACGGTGCGCTGGGAACTCGACGTCATCGCCCACCACGCCCTCGACCGCGCCAGCGGCTTCCGCATGGAGCTGACCATCCTGGCCAACAACCAGGCGATCAAGGTCGCGCTGCAGGGTGGGGCGGTCGACGTCATCGTCGCCGACTGGATCTGGGTCTCTCGTCAGCGGGCCGCGGGGCACGGCTACACTTTCGCGCCCTACTCGGCGACCGTCGGTGCGATCGTGGTGCCGGCCGATTCGCCGGTGCGAGACGTGCAGGACCTGGTCGGGCGCAAGGTGGGTATCGGTGGCGGACCGCTGGACAAGACCTGGATCCTGGCTCGGGCGCATGCCCAGCGCCGTGCCGGGGTCGATCTGGACAGCGGGGTCGACAAGGTGTTCGGGGCGCCGCCGCTGATCAACAAGCAGATCGAGCTCGGTCGCCTCGACGGCGTGATCAACTACTGGCACTACGTGGCGCGCCTCGAGGCCGCCGGCATGCGTCGCGTCGCCGACGCCGATGACCTCCTGCGTGCGCTCGGCGTCGAGGAGGCACCGCCGTTCCTCGGGTACGTCTTCGATGAGACGTTCGGCAACGCCCGTGCAGCGACGCTGCGCGCCTTCCTCGCCGCTTCGCGCGAGGCCAAGCGGCGCCTGTGCGACGACGACACCGAGTGGGCGCGGATCGCGCCGCTGTTTGCCGCCGAGACAGCGGCCATCTCGGCGGCGCTGCGCCAGAGCTACTGCGCGGGCATCCCTAAGACATGGGGGGCGCGCCAGCGCGAGGCCGCGGCACAGGTGTTCTCGATCCTCGCCGAGATCGGCGGTCGCGGGCTGGTGGGTGAGGGCACCGCACTCGCGCCGGGCACCTTCTGGGAGCAGGCCGATTTCTGATCCATCGCGATGAAACTACTCAGGCAGCCCACGCTCTGGTCGATGCTCCTGTTCCTGCTGTTCTGGCAGCTGGGCACGCTTGCGCTCGGCGCAATGCGGCTGCCCGGGCCGGTGATGGTGATGCGCACGCTGGTCGATGCGACTGCCAGCGGCGAGCTCCTCTATCACCTCGGCATCACGCTGGCGCGGGTCGGCGCAGCCTTCGTGCTGGCGATGCTCCTCGGCAGCGCCATCGGTATCCTGCTCGGCCGGCGCAAGCGCGTCGACCGCTTCTTCAACAGCTGGCTGATCACCCTGCTGAACATCCCCGCGCTGGTGATCATCATCCTGAGCTACGTCTGGTTCGGGTTGGTGGAGGCCGCGGCGATCGCCGCGGTCGTGGTCAACAAGGTGCCCAACGTCGCGGTGATCATGCGCGAGGGCGCGCGGGCCATGAATCGCGACTACACCGAGCTCGCGCAGGTCTACCGCTTCGGCTACTGGAAGACGCTGCGTCACGTGACCCTGCCACAGCTGTACCCCTACCTGATGGCCTCGGCCCGAACCGGCCTGTCGCTGATCTGGAAGATCGTGCTGGTGGTCGAACTGCTCGGGCGCAGCAACGGCATGGGCTTCCAGCTGCACCTGTTCTTCCAGCTCTTCGACGTGGCGAGCATCCTCGCCTACACCCTGGCCTTCGTGCTGGTGATCCAGGCGATCGAGCTCGCGGTGCTGCGGCCGCTCGACAGCGCTGCGCGCAGGTGGCGGCGATGAGCGCGGCGCTGCATGTCGAGGTGAACGAGAAGCGCTTCGCGGAGAGCGGCAGCGACGGCGCGCACAAGCAGGTGATCGCTGACCTCGCCTTCGGGGTCGCTGCGGGTGAGTTCGTCTGCATCTGCGGCCCGTCGGGTTGCGGCAAGACGACCCTCCTCAACATCGTCGCGGGTCTCGATGCGGACTTCCGCGGCGAGGTGCGCTTCAGTGATGACCAGGCGCGCGAGGCGGTTGAACTCGGCTACGTTTTCCAGAACCCGCGCCTACTGCCTTGGCGCACCGTCGAGGAGAACGTCCGCCTCGCGTCTCCCGCGGACAGCTACGATCCTGCCCTGGTGGGCGAGTTGATGAAGGTGGCCGGTCTGGCCGGCGAGCGTCACAGCTACCCGGAAAAGCTCTCGGTCGGCATGAGCCGCCGGGCGGCGTTGGTGCGCGCCTTCGCCATGCGCCCGGGCGTGTTGCTGATGGACGAGCCGTTCGTGTCCCTCGATGCGCCGACCGCGACGCGCTTGCGCCGGTTACTGCTCGACATATGGGCGCAGCGGCGGACGACGGTGCTGTTCGTCACTCACGACACCCACGAGGCGGTCGAGCTTGCGGACCGGATCTTGCTGCTGTCGGGTTCGCCGACCAGGCTGTTCCACGAGATCCCGGTTACGCTGCCGCGAGCGGAGCGCGACGGGGTGTGGATTGAGCGCTTTCGCCGCGAGCACCTGCTGCAGCACCTCGACGGCGTGGCACAATCCTAGCCGGGACGGCCGCTGCGCTTGAGCAGCCCACGCTGCGGGTCGTAGCCCCACACCGCGAGCAGGAAGAACAGCGCCAGCGAGCCGGCCACGACCGCCAGGCTGAGGCCGTTGAACTGGCCGTAGAGCGCGAAACGGATCAGCTCGACGGCGTGGCTGAACGGGTTCCACTGCGCGACGTGGTAGACCACCAGCGCACCCGACTCCTCGAGTTTCCAGAGTGGGTAGAGCGCCGGCGAGATGAAGAACATCGGGAAGATGACGAAGTTCATCGTGCCGGCGAAGTTCTCCAGCTGCTTGATGTTGACCGACAGCAGCAGCCCGAGGGCGCCGAGCATCAGTCCGCCGAGCAGCAGCGCCGGGGTGGCGCAGAGCACACCGAGCCACGGAAAGTCGACGCCGAACAGCGCGGCGATCAGCAGGAAGGCATACGCCTGCAGCATCGACAGCAGGGTGCCGGCGACGAGCTTGCTGAACAGCAGATACCAGCGCGGCAACGGCGCGGTCAGCAGCAGGCGCATCATGCCCATTTCGCGGTCGTAGACCATGGCCAGCGACGACTGCATGCCGTTGAACAGCAGCACCATGCCGAGCAGTCCGGGCAGGATGTAGACCTGGTACTCGATATAGGTCTCGTAGGGCGGCAGGATCGACACGCCGAAGACGTTCTGGAAGCCGAGCGCGAACACCAGCAGCCAGAGGCTGGGGCGCACCAGCGCCGAGAACAGCCGGCCTTTCTGGCGCACGAACTTGTGTACCTCGCGGCCGGTGATGGCCCACAGGGCCTGGCTGGCGTGACCGAGGCGCACGGTCGTCAGTACCCGGCCTCGCAACGGCTCTCGCGCGCGTCGAAGCCGAGGGTGTCGAGCTTGTGGGTCGGGTGCAGGAAGCCCTCGATCGGTGCCCGTGCGGCGATCCAGTTGTGCGTGCCGAGCAGGATCGGCTGGCGCAGCTGGCCGTTCCACGGCCGGTAGCTCAGCGGGTTGCCCTTGAAGCCGTCGATGACGATGGTCTCGCCGCGCAGATAGGCGGCGACCGTTGCAAAGTCACTGCTCTCGGTGCGCACCGCCGCTTCGACGACGCTCTTGACCGCGACCCAGGCGGCCCAGTCGGTCGCGGTCATATCGCGCTTGGCGTGCTTGCGGAAGCGGCTGTTGAGCTGCGGTGCGCCGTGCCGCTCCCAGCCCCAGTGCCACGCCCCGGGCACCAGCCCCTCGCTGCCGATCACCGGGCGTGGCTGGCTCATCTGGAATGGCACGCCGCGCGCGAACTCGCCCTCGCTGTCGGCGACGAACACCAGGTCGTAATCGCCGCGCGCGGTCAGCAGCTTGACGTTGCCGCGCTCGCGCTCGCGCGGGTCGTTGCTGAGCAGGAACGGCCGGGTGTCCACCAGCTCCAGCCCGTAGCGCTTGACCGAGCGCCGGAAGGCGTCGGCGAGCTCGCGATCCCCGGCGGTCGGCCCCTCGAGCAGCAGGATCTCGCGCCACTTGCGCGCGACCAGGTACTGGGCGAGGGCGTCCATGCGCATCGCGTGGCTTGGCAGGGGGTGCAGCAGGTGGGCCTGGCAGTCGGCATTGCGCAGGCGGTCCGCGTGCGAGGTGACGTTGAACAGCAGTACCGGCATCCCCGAGGTGGCAGCAGCGAGCTCGGCGACCTGGTCCGCGGGCAGGTCGAGCAGCACGAAGTGGATGCCGTCGGCGACCATCGCCTCGAGCGCAGTGAGCAGCTCGCCAGGGGTCTCGACCTCGACGTCGTGCAAGCCGAACTCGATGCCGATCGCCTTGCCGACGAACTTCGCCTCGCGCAGCGCAACCTTCGCGCCATCGAGCGGACGCCCGGTCGGCTGGCCACGGTAGCGCGCCTCGAGCCGGCTCTCGAGGTAGCGGTCGTCGTCCTCGAGGGCGAGGTAGCCGACGGTCAGATCGGCCGCCGCCAAACGCGTGGCCAGGCTCGCGAGGAGCAGGCCGGCCAGGAGCGCGATCCCGCGCATCGAGTAGCGCCTAGTCATCGATGACGACGGAGTGCGGCACGCGGCCGACCGGCACCGACTTGACCACGCGGCGGTCGGCGACGTCGACGATCGACAGGTCGTCGGAGAGGCCGTTGGTTACGAACAGCAGCGACTCGTCGCGGTTCAGCGCGGCGCCCCAGGCGCGGCGGCCGACGAGGATGTAGTCCTCGATCTTGCGCGCGGCGACGTCGACGACGGCGACGTGGTTGGCGCGGCCGAGGGTCACGAAGGCGGTCTTGCCGTCGGAGGTCATGGTGATACCGACCGGGGTGACGTCCTCCTTGCGGAAGCCCTTGGGCTGGAAGTCGATCCGGCCGCTGATCTCGTTGCGGCCAGCATCGATCAGCGTGACCGACCCGCCCAGCTCGTTGGTGACCCAGACTTCGCTCCCATCCGGCGTGACCGCAAAGCGTCGGGGCCGGTTGCCGACCACGAGGTTGGCGCGGATCTCGCCGCTCACGGTGTCGATCACGTGGACCATGTTGGCGACCTCGGAGGTGGCGTAGAGCGTCGCGCCGTCGGCGCTGAGCTTGATCCCCTCCGGCTCCTCGCCGACCTCAATCTCCATCACCGGCTCCCGGGCCTCGAGGTCGAAGACCAGCACGGACGCGTCCTCCTCCATCGAGACGTACATGCGTTTGCCGTCGGGGCTGACGTCGAACATCTCCGGATCCTCGCCGATCTCGATCTCGTCGACCACCTCGAGGGTCGCGACATCGATCACGTCGACCCGGCCGTCGTCGGAGACGATGACGAACAGCCGCGCGCCGTCGGCGCTGAGCTTCATGTCGCGGGGACGTTCGCCGGTCTCGATATTCTTGGTCAACGTGTAGTTCGTGCCGTCGAGGACGGTGACGACGTTGTCCTTCTCGCTGCTGACGAAGACATAGCCGGTGCCGGCGGCGAGGGCAGGGCTCGCGGCGGCGCCCAGCAGACAGGCGAGGCAGACGGAGAGCAAATGATGCGGCATGGACGGATCCTCCTTCAGGTAGCGGTTGCGGTCCGGTCCTCGCCGGTAGCGTCGAGAAAGGCGCGGGCGAGGTTCGGCTGGCCGCACTCGCGCGTGATCAGGGCCGGCGGCGCGTCGTGCAGGACGTGGCCACGGTGCAGGATGACCACGCGGTCGCCGGGCTCCGCCTCGTCGACCAGGTGGGTAGCCCAGAGCACCCCGACGCCGCGTTCGTCGCGCAGCGCGAGGACGTGCTCGAGCAGCTGGGTGCGGGATGCCGGATCGAGACCGACTGTCGCCTCGTCCATCAGCAGTACGGCGGGCTCGTGGAGCAGCGCGCGGGCCAGCTCGACCTTGCGCCGGTTGCCTCCGCTCAGCGTGCGGGCCTGGGCGTCGGCGTACTCGGCGAGCCCGAGGCGTTCGACCTGGGCGTCGATTCGCGCCCGCGCCGCGCGGGTCGCGAGGCCGTGCAGGCGGGCGTGGAACATCAGGTTGGCGTGCACGGTGAGATCGAGGTCCAGCGTCGGTTGCTGGAAGACGATCCCGCATTGGGCGAGGGCGGTGATGTGATCGGAGGCGAGGTCGATGCCGGCGACCTCGATGCGCCCGCCGTCGGCGACGAACAGTCCACTCAGCAGCTGGAACAGCGTCGTCTTGCCGGCGCCGTTTGGGCCGAGCAGCGCGACGAATTCGCCGGCACCGACCGCCAGGCTCACCTCGTCTAGCGCCTTGCGCGAACCGTAGGATTTGCTGACCCGGCTGACCGCGAGCCGCGGGGTGTCTGCGTTGGTTGCGTGATCGGGCATCGCGTTGGTAGTAGCAAGAATCGTGCACAAGGGGTGTGGTCGCAAGTGCGGCGGCGCTCCAACGCTTCCGTCGCGAGCGTTGCAGGCGTGCGACAAAGCGTCGCAGGTCTCTGGTGGCTGCGGATCCTTAGCAGAGGTTATTTTCAACCACTTCGCGCCGATACCACACTGCCCGAGGTCAAATGAGGCCGTCCGCGCGGTTTTCATCCTCGCGAAAGCCCGGCCGCGTGGGTTTGAGTAATATCAGGCATGGAACCTGCTACACGCTGCTCAATACCGGGGAACCACACCCCCACACACAGTGTCTTTATGCAGGAGATTCGATATGCAGCAACCTAGTTCTCTCTCGTCACTGGCCGCGGGCCTGTTGCTTCTCACCGGCAGCGGCTTCGCGCTGGCCGCCGGCAGCAGCGAACCGCAACCGGTCGATACCACCGGCCTTGCGCCGCTCGGTGAGGAGTGGGTCGAAATCAATCCCTATCGCAGCAACGAGCAGGCGATCGAGATCGGCGCCTCGGCATACAACCAGAACTGCGCCCGCTGCCACGGCCTCGGCGCGGTTTCGGGAGGCATCGCGCCCGACCTGCGTATGCTGCCGCCCGGCGACGAGGGCGACGAGTGGTTCGCCTACCGCGTTCGCGAGGGCGCGATCCGCAACGGCATCACCTACATGCCGAAGATGTCCCTCTACCTGAGCCAGGAGGCGCTGTGGGCGATCCGTGCCTGGCTGGAGACCGTCAGTGTTGAACAGTAGATCCCTCATCGCCTCCCTCACGCTGGGCCTCGCCCTGTTCGCCGGTACGGCCCAGGCGGCAAGCTGGGAGAAGATTAACGAACTCGGCGTGCTCACCGTCGCCGTCTACCGCGACTACGTGCCGTTTTCGTTCAAGGACGGTAGTGTCACCCGTGGCATCGACGTCGACATCGCACGCGCGATCGCCGACCGCCTCGGACTCTCGCTGGCCCTGATGCCGTTCACCGCCGACGAGAGCCTCGAGGACGACCTGCGCAACATGGTCTGGAAGGGGCACTACCTCGGCACCGGGACCGCCGACTTGATGATGCACGTCCCGGTCGACGACGAACTCGCCAAGGACAACGACCAGGTCACGATCCTCGGTCCCTACTACCATGCCAAGCTTGCGGTGCTGTTCGATCCAGCCCAGGTCGCCGCGATCAACGCCCTGACCGATCTCGACGACATCCTCGTCGGGGTCGAGACCGACCAGCTCGCCGACCACTACCTGACGGCCGTCTACGGCGGTCGCTACCGGGACAACGTGGTGCACTACATGCTGCCCGAGGAGGCGGCCACGGCGTTGCGTGCCCGCGAGATCCAGGCGTTCATGGGGCCCCTGACCCACATCCAGGGCGCGCTCGGCCCCGACGTGGCGAACTACAAGGTCAGCTACCCGCCGCTGCGCGGCCTCTCGTTCGATGGCTGGGACGTCGGCGTGGCGGTCAAGGAAGACAATGCCGAACTCGCCAGGCGGGTCGCTGAGGCGATACAGGCGCTGCGCGCCGACGGCACCGTCGAGAAGATCTTCGCCAGTTACCACGCGAGCTACCGTCCGCCCGAGGCCGATTGAGCGGGCGCCCCGACCCGCGAATGGGTACGGGTACTTGGCGGAGCGCATAGCGAGGACGCGAGGGATGCTGCAGCGCTTACGTTACACGTGCGCCGGACTGGTGCTCTGCGCCTTGGCCTGGTCAGGGTTTGCGGAGGCTGCGCCGTTGCCGGCGTTGGAGGGGGCGCGCACACTCTACGCCGAGACGGCCGACGGCGAGCGGTTCCGCCTCGGCACGGTCGAGTTCACGCCCGACGGCGCGGGCTACCGGTTCACGCTCGACCTCGACGAGGCGGCGTTCGTCGACAAGTTCCTGTCGATGACCCCCTTCAACTGCCTCGACGGGCCGCAGGCCACCTTTTGCCACATGCCCTACCCCTACCCGATGCGCTCCCGCATCACCGCCGACGACACCGTCGACCTGACCTACGCGCTGTTTTTCTTCTACAAGGGCCAGGCCGAGTTCCACGCCGCTTTCTTCAACGGCCTCTACTACCGCATACGCCCCGACGGCGACGGCCTCGTCGGGGAGCCGCTGGAGGTCGATCTCAACCTTCTGGTGGTGCCGCCGACGGAGGGCGAGATGCGGCCGATCAAGCCCACCGACCTAACCGAGATCGACCTCGATAGCCACTGGTTGCGCCGCCTGGTCATCCGCTGAGCCGCGGATCGGGATGCGGCGCCCAGTGTTGCCGTGGCCCGGCGCCTGGGGGCCCAGTGGCCGGCGCTGCACACGCACCAGGGGCAGGCAGCGGTTTGAATCCTGGTAGAGCGCCACGCAGTCGAGACACTGGAAGCACTCCCCGTAGTCGACGCGCCCGTCGCGCGCGATCGCGCGATAGGCGCAGGCGCTGCCGCAAGCCCGGCACGGTGCGGCGCATGCGCTGCGTCGCGGTATCCAGGCGTGGCGACGCACGCGACCGATCAGGGCCAGCGCTGCGCCGAGCGGGCAGAGGTAGCGGCAGAACGCCTTGAACAGCACGGCCGACAGCAGCAGGCCGATGGCGTAGGACACGTACGGCCACGCCCGTTCGAAACCCAGCGTGATCGCGGTCTTGAATGGTTCGATCTCGACGATCCGGTCGGCCAGGGGTTGCGAGACCAGCGCCGCACCCAGCAGAGCGGCCAAGACTCCGTACTTCAGCCACAGCAGGCAGCGGTCGAGATGTCCAGGCAAGCACTACCGCGCGCACGCCAAGCCGCCTCCCCGCGGCGTGTGCGAACTCCTGCATTGCGCCGAACGGGCAGGGCCAGCCACAGAACGGACCGCGTCCCCAGAACGGCGCGGTGGCCAGGACGAAGCCCCAGAGAATCGGCGTGAAGGGGTCGAAGAGGAGGTAGCCGAAGCCGCCGTCGTCGCGGAGCGTGCTGACGAGCCCGGTCAGGTTGAGGATGCTGAGTTGGCCTTGACCATACCAACCAACGAACAGCAGTGTGCAGGCCAGTGCAGCGTAGCGTGTGAGTTGCAGCCGTCTCCTCGATGCGCTCAGCCACAACGGGGCGTACCAGGGCCAGGCTCAGCAGGGTCAGGAACAGGAGGAGCAGCCCGATATCGAGTTGCCGCTCGCGCCACGAGGCGGTCCAGGCCGGACCGCTGGGGACGCTCTCGCTGGCCTGCAGCAGATCCTTGGGTAGGGCGTAGGCGATGGCGAAATCGCGTGTTTCGACTTCGGGCATGAACTGCCCCTTCTGCCGGACCAGGCGCAGGCCGAGTTCCCAGGGCGAGCCCGGATCGAAGCCGATGCGAGTGTCAACGCGCAAGACCAGCACCTCGTCGGGTCGCGGAACATCCGGACGGAATCGAACCACAATGGCGGCGTCGCGGATGTGGACCGGGTGGCCTCCCTGGTTCAGCAAGAGGTGGTCGGGCACGGCGTTGCGGACGAAATCCCGGCCGAGCAGCGAGTAGCGGCCCCGACCCATGACCAGCACCGGCTCCTCGTGGACGTCGAATTGCGTCTCGATCTCAGCAAGCGTCTGTACGTCGAGTAGGTTGCGGGCGACCGTTGGAATCCTGAGGTCGGCAACCCATAACGTGTACTCGGCCTTTTCGGGGGCGACGAGGTTGGTTGTCTCGCCGTTCTCGAACCCGCTGTCGGCGAAGGCCTGATCCACCTGGTTGCGGGTCAGGTGGAGCGGCATGATCAGGCCGTCCGAGACCAGTTGCTCCCAGTCCATGGGGGTGTACAGATCCTCGCGTGGACGGGCGACGGGGCGCGGCGCCACCCCTGCAAGGTGCGCGCGAGCTACCTTCAGCGCGGCCGACAGGATCGACTCGTTGGCGATGCGCACCGAGGCCGTGGCCTTGGTCATACCATCGATATAGGCATTGGTACTGGTGCGCCGGGTCGGAGAGGTATAGGGAGAGCTGACGGCGATGTTGTGCGCCAGCGATAGGTCGCGGTACTGGGTGACGAAGCTGTGCAATGGCTCTGGGCCGAGCCCGCTGACGAAGGCCGGTTCATTGTGCCCGAGCACCGAGACCCAGAGGAAATCACCGACGTTGTCGATCGCCACCAGCAGGTTGATCGGTGTGCCGGCGAAGCCGGGGATGGCGGCCAGGTCGCGCGTCTCGAACAGGAAGCCGGTGGGTGCGCCGCCGCCGTCGAGTAGTCGCCAGACCGGCATGTCGGGTTCTCGGTCGCCGAGTTTCAGCGGCGGGTGGACCTGGGCGGCCAAGAACTCCTCGGGCAACGCGGCGAGGGGATGTCCGGGCGCCGACAGCAGGAGCAGGAGAATCCAGAGGGGCAGCGGGTGGAAACTGGTTGCCATCGGATAGGAGCCAGCGCCGTTTTGCTATCAGGCCTGACAATCTAGCCGGACGGAGTGGCATCGACAAATGACCGAAATAATGCCGCAACATGCGGTGCAGGCTTGGCGGAGCCTCGAGAACTGGGCTCGCGCGAGTCTCCCCGCGCGTTCCGTCGGCGAAGGTCAGTCGGCGAAGGTCAGTCGGTGTCGGGAGCGGTCGGTGTGGACTCCGCGTCGGGATCGGATGGCGCGGCAGTCGGATCGGATTCGGTGCGGGCGGCGAGTTTGGCCAGCCGTTTGGCCTCGCGCTTTTCGGCCTTGGCCTTGGCCTTGGCATTTCGTTCGGCGGAATAGTTCGGTTTTCGCGCCATCGTGCGCGGTCTCCTTTGCAGTGGGGTGCGACCGCGGCGGTTGCATCACGTGATGCAACCGCCGTTCGCTCAAAATGGACCGGGGCCGTCGTCGTGCCCGGCACCCGTTCGTTCCGGGCCAGGCGGCCCGGAACGGCGCGCGCCGCCGGTGGCGCGCGTGAGGTCAGGCGGCAGAGAGGTTGGTCGCTGCCTGCTTGCCACGCTCGTTGGTGACGTCGTAGCTGACGCGCTGCCCTTCGGCGAGCGAGCCCATGCCGGCGCTTTCGACGGCGCTGACGTGAACGAACACATCCTTCGAGCCGTCTTCAGGCTGAATGAAACCGTAACCCTTGGCCGGGTCGAACCATTTGACTGTACCGATAGCCATTGTGGCCTCCGTAGTATTGAGCCGCGCACAAATCGGGCGCGGAGACGAGCAATCTGGTCGAAGTGGGTGTCTAAGTGTGGCAGCGTGGTGAACGCTTTAGCGAAGGCAGGCCAGAACGGAGATCGCCTGTGCAGTTTACACGATATCCGGTCGCCAAGGGAACTGTATCGATCCCAATCGCCCGCGCCGGGATCACCTCGCTGTGGTGGAGGAGGTCGACCGCATCCGCAGCCAGTGACGGGGCGGTGGTCGGCGCTGGAACCGATCGCCCGCTGGCGTACCAGGTGCGGGGCGACCGGCCGTGCTGCTCGAGGTCCAGGTGGTCGCGCCAGCCGCGGTTACCGGGCCGGGTGGTCGAGGTAGAAGCCCCGGTCGTCGAGGATGTAGGGCAAGCGGCGCTGCCGGACTCTCTGGCTGCGATAAGGGGCATCGACCCTCGGCGTGACGATCTGGCCGCTCGAATCACGCAGGTGAAACTTGCCTTCGTGGCAGGTGGCCTTGCCGAACGCGTCCTGGCGGATCATCTCCCGGCGTTCACCCCACCAGCGCAGGGTCGTGTAGCAGTGCCACTGGCCATCGGGCGAGGCGGCGGCGCGCACGACGTAACAACGGGCATAGATGTCCATCGCCACCGGCAAGGCGATGGCGACCAGCGCGATGAACAGCGTCAGGCCGAGGCGTTCGGCCAGGGCCACGGGCTCGCCCCCGGCACCGACCACATGGACGTAGGTGGCGTAGGCGGCCCAGAGGCCGCCGCTGGCCCAGAGCAGCGACAGGAGCATGATCAGGCGCACCCGCCAGACCCTGTGGCCTGCTTCGAAGGTGGGCTGCAGTACGGCCTGCTGCGGAGGTTCCGCGGCAGCCTCCTGCTGACCGGTTCCAGGCGACATCGGCGGTGACGGTAGCGACCCGAAGTGGTGTGCAGTCAGTCTAGCCCAGCGCCAGCAAGAGGTGCCTGGTGCGTGAGGGCATACGCCGCAACCGGCACCAGGGGCCCGTCCTGCCAACGCGACCACAGTTGATTTCGCTCGCTTCCATGCTGCGCCATCGGTGCTAGTCTCAGACTGTTTGTATCCCAGCGTGGAGCAGGCCGATGAGCAGACGCGCGACCGGGCGGGCAACGGCGTTGCGGCGCCTTTTCTGGCTGAGTTGCCTGGCCCTGTTCCCCGGGCCAACGCTCCATGCCGCCGAGCGTGACTGGACGCTGCTGGTCTACATCGACGGCGACAACAATCTCGAACCCTTTGCGCTGCTCGACCTCAACGAAATGGAGGCGGCCTACCCGGGCCAGAACCTCGAGGTGCTGGTACTGCTCGATCGCGCCGAGGGCTACAGCAAGGATCTTGGCGACTGGACCGGCACCCGGCTCTACCGCGTCCGCCGCGACGACAGCAACGAACTCGGTTCCGAACTGCTGCAGGAGCTGCCCGAGGCCAACATGGGCGACCCGGCGACTTTGCGCCAGTTCCTGGTCGACGGCATCCGCGCCTACCCCGCCAAACACTACGGGTTGATCCTCTGGGACCATGGCGGCGGCTGGTCGAACCACGTCAACGACGAGGACGCCCCCGGGGCCGAAGGCGACTACGACTACCTGACCCTGGCCGAGCTGCGCGGCGCCGTCGAACAGGCGCTGCAGGCGACCGCGGTGGCGCGCCTCGACCTGGTCGGTTTCGACATGTGCCTGATGGGCCAGCTGGAGGTCGCCTACGAACTGGCTGAGGTGGCCCGCTTCATGGTCGCCTCGCAGGCGCTCGAGCCCGGCGACGGCTGGCCCTACGACCGCGTGCTGCCGCTGTTCGCGGCCGGCAAGCCGACCGCGGCGATCGCCACCGGCATCGTCGACGCCTTCGATGATTTCTACCGCGCGCGCAACGAGGCGGTGACTACCCTGGCCGCCTACGACCTGGCGCACGCCGGGGCGACGGTCGACGCGCTCGACATCCTCCTCGGCGACCTCCAGGGCCGGCTGCCGGCGCTCTGGCGCGAACTGGTGCGCAGCCTGTTCTTCGCCGAGTCCTACAACGACATCGGCGACTACAAGCGCGGCGCCAACGCCCTGCAGAGCATCGACCTGCGCCACGCCCTGGCGACGCTGGCGGCGTCGCAACCGGGCCTGGCCGATTCGGCCCCCTTCCGCGGCCTCGGCGCGGCGCTCGACCGGCTGGTGCTGACCAGCCGCAACAGCCCGCGCCACCGCGCCAGCCGCGGCGTGGCGATCTACGCCCCGTACCGCAGCGACCTGCTCAACGGCGACTACGCCGCCACCCGCTTCGGCACCCGGAGCCGCTGGCTGCCGACGCTGCAGGCGCTGCACGGCCAGCAGGTCAAGAGCCCGGGCGAGTTGCAGATCCACACCGTCACCACCTGGAGCGGCACGCGCGACCAGGCGGTCGATGACGTCATCCAGCTCGGCCAGGACGGCTTTCTCTACGACTTCACCACCCGCAACGCCCTGCGCACCCTCGCCTGGCGCGGCATGCCCGACGCCGAAGGGCGGTTGATCCTGTTCCACAAGACCACCTTCTCCTACCACCAGGAGGCGCAGTTTGCCCGGGTCGAGGCGCGCGACAAGCAGAGCGCACTGGCCGGCTTCACCGTCCCCGACGGCCGCAACGGCCTGTTCGACCGCTACGACGGCAGCCAGCTGGTGGTCACCAACGGCCGCGACACCGCCCTGGGCATGGTCGACGAAAGCGACATCGAGGCGCGCGAAAACGGCTTCTACTACGTCGCGGTGATCTACGAACACCCCGAGGACGGCAAGTACTCCGGCACCCTGCGCTTCAACTGGCTGTGGCAGGCCGACAACCTGACTCTGGCGCTGCCGAACAAGGACGGCAGCTACAGCTACGTCAGCGCGTCGCCGAAGCCGGAGGCGAAGATCCACCTGCTGGCCGACAGCTACACCCGCAAGGGCGAACTCGAGCAGGTGGTCACCGGCACGCTGCCATGGGGCGACGGTCTGCGCCTGAGCCTGACGGTGCTCGAACCCGGCACCTACAGCAACATCTTCGGCCTCGAGGACCTGGCGGGAAACACCGCCTTCAAGCGCCACGACTTCCGCCTCAGTCCGCGCCAGGATCCGTTCCTGGACGCCCTCGATGCCGCCAATCTGCGCGGGCCGAATTTTGTCGGCGAGTGGACGGTGGTCGACGCCCGCACCTGGTTCGAGCAAAAGCGGTTGGTGCCGGTCGGCGGCAAGGTCCACTACAGCGCGGTCGAGGGCAACGACGCGCTGCTGGTCAAGCGGGTGGAAAAGGAGAACGAAGGGGTGGTCTCACCCGAGGGGACGGTCGAGCTGCTGGCGACCGCCGGCATCGCCCACAGCCGCACCTACGTGCTGGCTCCCGACGGCACCCCCGACCGCGGTTGGGGCGTGCGCGCGGCGCTGCCGGTGTTCGACCAGACGGGCGATGACTTCCTGCTGCTGAGCATGGATCTCTCCGACGGCAGCGTCGGCGTCATGGTCAAGACCGCCGGGCCGCAGCCGCAGCTGGCCAGCGTCACGCCGCCGCCACCGGCGACGGCGCCACCCAGCGCCGCACCCGCCATCCCGGCGGCCGTCAGCCTCGACGGGGTGTGGCAGTCGCCGGAAGGGACGGCGCTGGCGTTCGAGGGCAACCAGTGGGCGCTGTTCGAGTCGGGGGTGACCACCGACGGCGGGATCTACCAGATCTCGGGCAACGTGCTGCAGTCGCAGAGCCAGTACACCGGCCAGATCGCCATCTACCAGTTCCAGACCGACGGCCAGCAGCTGCTGCTGCAGGACGCCTTCGGCAACGTCTACTCGTTCTACCGGGCGCGTTAGCCTATTCGTAATTGTAGGTGTTGGTGCCGCCGTCGTAGGAGCAGCCGGCGCTGGCCCAGCAGTCGCTGCCGGGGTAGCTCTGGTTCATGTCGATGCCGCCGCTGGAGCCGCCACCGCCACCGCCGCCGCCACCACCTCCCGGCCGGACGCCGAGCGCCTGCGCCGCCGCTTGCTCGCCGTAGGCGACGGCCAGCACGAAGTAGGCGAACTCCTGTTTTTCACCCATCGGCAGCATCGCCCACGACTGGGCGTACTGGGTCCAGAGCGGCCGCGCCTGGGCCAGCGTCTGCTGGGTCTCGGCCGGCAGGGTGGCAAAGTTGGTCGCCAGCGTCTGGGTGAACTGCTGGCGCACCTGGGCATCGAACTGCATCGGCTGGCCGAGCTGGCCGTGGACGAACTCCAGCGCCTCGAAGTAGGCGGCGACGGCGTCGGTGGTCAGGGCGCCGCCCATCCCCTGGGCGAGCACCTGTCCGCCCGCGGCAGGCGCGCCCATGGCCGGCTGCGCCGGGCTGCCGAAGGCGGGCTGGCCGCCCCCGAGGCCGAGCCGCGACGGGCCGGTGCCCTGGGCCTGGACGAAGGGGGTGATCGAGGTGGCGAGGACCAGGACCGTGAGCAGGCTGCGGAACCTGTGGAACCAATTGAACCTGGCGAACATGGGCCACCTCCAGGGCAGGGACGGGGCAGGGGTGTCGTTTCATCCTAGACCCCGCCCCCGGGGCCTGCAATGGCGCCCACCGGGTGCGGGGCGTGCCTTGGTCGATCGCTGGACGCGATTAATTACCTCAATTTATTCATGGTCTTGTCATGGCCTCGAGCAGCCGGGCGAGGTCGTCGCGGCAGCCGGCGTCGGTCATCCGGCCGAGACGCTCGGCCGCCGGGGCGGTGACCGGGACCAGGCGCAGGCGCAGCTCGCGTGGCGAGCCGCCCGCCGGGGTGATGCGGAGGATGGCGTCGCCGCCCTGGCTGGCAGTGGCACCGGCCCGGTCGAGCGTCAGCGTGGTCTGGCCGGCCGGCCAATTCAGGTCGAGTGGTCGCTGCGCGCCGGGCAGGTCGATGGCGACCCGCGCCGGGAGCCGCGCCGCGGCCGTGTCGCGTTCCAGCACCAGGCCGGCGAGGGAGGCCACGCAGCGCCGTTCGCTGGCGTCGATCCGTACGGTCGCGGCCGCGGGGCGCGCCGCTGCTCCGGGCCAGGCGCCGGCCAGCGGGGCGGTCGCCGGCGGGCGCTCCGTGCCGGCAACGGGGCTGCGGCTGGTTCCGGGGGTCGCGCTCATGCCCGGGGCGGCCATCAGGGTCGCCAGCCGGCCGAGCAGGCCGTCACCGGAGGTTGCCGCCTCCTGGCCGCCGGCCTGCAGGTCGGCCAGGCGGGTGGTGCCCGGGCCGCGCAGGTCGTGGGTGGCTCCGGCGTCGTCGAGCAGTTGCAGCCGTTCGCCGGCGGCCAGCTCGATGCGCGCGCCCTGCTCCAGCAGCAGGTAGCGCGGAAAGCGGGGGCTGCTGCTGTCGAGCACCAGCCAGTCGGCCAGGGCGGTGCCGGCGGCGGTGCAGCAGAGCAGGGCGAACAGGAGCGTGACGGGTTTTGACTGCATGGGACTCACTTGCTGTCGAGGATCAGGGTGGCGCCGCCGTGGCCGGCGTCGAGGCGTTGCAGGTGCATGGCGACGACCGTGTCGTCGGGTGCCGCGGCGTGCAGTTCGCGCAGGGCCTGGTGCGCCGCGACGGGATCGTCGCCGCGGGCGAGCAGTTGGTATGCGGCGGCATAGCGGCTCGCCAGCGCGGGGTCGTCGGCGCGCACCGCCAGCGGTTCGAACACCGCCACCGCCTGCGTGCGCCCTTTGACCACGACCTCGGCGATCGGCCGGCACGGGTGCGTCGTCGCCTGCCGGGCGGTGGCCTCGCTGAGACAGACCCGCGTGCCCAGGTGGCGGTTGGCTCCCTCGAGGCGCGAGGCGAGGTTCACGGCATCGCCCAGTGCGGTGTAATTCTGGCGCAGCTCGCCGCCGATGTTGCCGATGACGGCGTCGCCGGTGTGGACCCCGATCCGGGTCGCGCCAAGGGGGACACCGGCAGCGGCCAGTTCACCGCTCAGCTCGCGGCTGAAGGCCTCGATGTCGATCGCGGCCGCGACCGCGCGGTCGGCATGGTCGGCCTGGCCCAGCGGGGCGCCGAAAAAGGCCAGCACGGCATCGCCGATGAACTTGTCCACGGTGCCGCCGTGGCGGTGGAGGATGCGGGTGAGGCCGTCGAAATAGCGGTTCATCATCTCCACCAGCCGCACCGGGTCCATCCGTTCGGCCAGCCGCGTGAAGCCGGCGATGTCGGTGAACAGGCAGGTGATCTCCTGGCGCTGGCCGGCGAACAGCGCCTCGGCCGGGGTGTCGACCAGGCGGTCGACCACCGGCGCCGGGACATACTGGGCGAACACCCGGCGCACCCGCGCCCGTTGGCGGCGCAGCTGGCGGCCCTCGACCAGCGCCCCCGACAGCAGCCCGAGCAGCAAGGCGGCGACCGGCGTCGTCAGCGGCAGGAAGATCGCGCTGGCGGCGTAGGTCGCCACGCTGACGCTGGCGTAGAACAGGGCGAGCGCCAGCGCCAGAGCGCCCTGGACGGCCAGGCGCAGGTCGAGCAAGGCGAGCAGCCAGCCGATTCCGGCGAACAGCAGCACCAGCGGCAGTTCGACCGCCAAGGGGGCGGTCACCAGCGTCCGCCCCTGGAGCAACTGGGCGACGGCGTGGGCGTGCAGCATCACCCCGGGCAGGCCGGCGGCCTGGCCGCCGAAGCGGGCAAAGGGGGCGCGGTGGAGGTCGCGCAGCGGACTCTGCACGCCGACCAGCAGCACCTTGTCGCGGAAGGCATCGGGGTCGTCGGCCAGTACCCGGTCGATGAACTCCAACGGGTAGCTGGCGATCCACGGGGCGCCGTCCGGCCGTCGCGGCGAGTAGGCCAGCGGATGCGGCAGGGTGGGCGCGGCGCCGCCGGCGGCAGCGCTGAGCGCCACCGCCAGGGGCGGCAGCCGGGTCGCGCCGTGGGCGGCCGGCAGGTTGCGCGCGATGCCGTCGCGACGGTCGACCAGGAAGGTCGCCAGACCGCGTTGACGCTCGCCGAGGAATGCCTCCAGCCGGGCTGACTGGTTCGGCCGCAGGCCGTGCTCGGGTCCGATCCAGGCGTAGAACACCGGGAACGGCATGCCGTCGAGGGTTGCCTTGAGCCGCGCCTCGCCGCGCCCCGGGTGGTCGAACAGGAGGTCGAGGCCGAGTGCCCGGGCACCGGCCGCCTGCAGCGGCGCCAGCCGTTGCGCCAGATAGGCGCGGTCGATCGGCACCCGGCATTCGAGCCGGTCGAGCGTCGCCTCGGTGGCGTAGAGCACGGCCACGTCCGCGGGTCGGTCGCTGGTCGACGGGTAGAGGAAGTGGCGCGCGTCGCGGCTCCACTGCTCGGGTGCCTGGAACAGGCCCAGCGGGCGGTCGAGCAGCAGCACGGCCAACCCTGCCAGGACGATGCCGAGCAGGTGGCGGGGCCAGTTCCGGCGAACCTGGATCGGGATGGGCATCGGCGTCTTGCGCTCGGCTCTCCTGCCGCGGTGAGACGGTCGGTGTTACCGTAGAGAGCTTAGTCGACCCGCCGCGGTACACCTTGTCCGTGGCGCGGCCTGGGCCATGGCGATGGCCTGCCTGATCAGCCGCGATTCAGTCGCCGGTGGGTCACATGCGGCCACGGCAAGGCGCCGTCACCCGGCGAGGCCGGGGCAGGTACCGCGGCGTCAGTGAACGAATACACCCAAGGGCGGTTACAATGCTAAGGTTGTTCGCGCAGGCGTCGTCGTCGCCGGCACGGGAGGGACGATCGTGAATATCGGTCGATCGATGCATGGGCCCGGGCTCTTGCTGGCACTGCTGCTCGCCTGGCCGCCGCTGGCCGTGGCCGAGACGCTCGCCTACCAGGTGACCTACCGCGGCGTCTTCTCGGCCTTCCAGGACGTGGCGATCGGCGACGTCCAACTGGAGGTCGACGCGACCGGCGTCTCCCTCGATGGCCAACCGATCGTCCGCGCCTGGCTCAGCGCCAGTTCGGCAGCCTACCCGCTGGTCGAGGAGTTCTACCCCTACCGTTACGAATTCACCAGCTACCACCAGCCCGACGCCGCGCGCAGCCTGGCGTTCGAACGGCGCAAGCAGACGAGCAAGCTGCGCCACGACCTGCTGCTGCTCGACTGGGCCGGCGACGAGATCAGGCGCTTCGGCATCTCCCAGACACCGGACGCCGCGTCCGGGGAGGAACCGCCGCCCGAACTCTTCACCGCCCTGCGCCGCGCCGGACTGCCCTACCACCAGGCGCAGTTCGTGCCCCATCCAGGAAGCCTGGCCACACCGCCGCGAGACACCCTCGACCGACTGGCACTGCTGCAGCAGGTGCGTGACCTCGACCTGGTCGCTGGCGCCAGCCGGGAACTGACCGTGACCGACGGCAAAGAGTTCATCGCCTACCGGGCGACCGTGGCCATGCGCGAGCTGGTGCCGACGGCCGCGGGTCCGATCCCGGCGTGGAAGGTGCGCATCGAAGGTTTCGAGACCAACGATCCGGAAGAGCGCCCGCGCCACGCCCCGGTCTACGTCTGGCTCGACGAGGGTCCGCGGCGCCTGCCGCTCCGGTTCGTCAGCCACCATCCCGCCGGCAAGTTCACCGTCGACCTGCAACCCCAGGCGGCGCAGACGGCGGCCGTGGCCGGGCGGCCCGACCTGCCGATACTCTACTGAGCCGGACGCCGGCGACACCGCCCGATCGCGTCCCACCGTCGGTGGGAGAGGCCGCAGGGACCCGGCCGTGGCAGTGCGGGAACAAGCCATGATCACCGTCATCGCCACCGTCCAGCTGCGGCCGGGCTGCCGTGACGCCTACCTCGAGCGGCTGGCGCGCCTGGTGCCGCTGGTCGCGGCCGAGGCGGGTTGCCTCGGCTACCGGCCCCATGTCGATCTCGACGCCGGTCTGCCGCGCCAGGCCACCGATCCTGATCAGGTGATCCTGGTCGAGCAGTGGCGCGGGCTGTCGGAACTCCAGGCCCACCTGGCCGCGCGGCACATGGTCGCCTACCGCGAAGAGGTCGCGGCATGGGTGGAGTCGGTCTCGCTCCGGGTCATGACGCCCGCCTGAGGCGATCATAAATAGTCTAACTGGAACAATAGGTAATATTGATGACGAAGAAATTAACTTGAACTTTTAATCACTTGGCCCAGCGGTTCCGTGACGCGACCCGGTCGAATTGATGCATCGCAATAGACGCACTGCAACATCGGGTCTACATTGAAGTTGAATCTCCTCCTCCTCTGTTTGCCCGCCCTCAACCGGCGGGCATTTTTTTTGCCGGAGAAACGCTCGCGGGCGCGAGGTGGGGGCGGGCGCCGCGCCGCCGGATTCAACTCCGGCTGACGGTCGTCAGCACACCGCCGATGCCGACGAAGGTCGCCCCGGCGGCGCGGTTGAACCAGCGACCGTGGGCCCCTAGCCACGGGGCGATGCGCTGGGCCGTCCCGGCGAGGATCAGCTCGTAGATCAACTCGACCAGCGCGAAGGTGCCGCCGAGGACGACGAACTGGAGCAGGAAGGGGGCCGCCGGGTCCATGAACTGGGGCAGGAAGGCGGCGAAAAAGATCAGCGCCTTGGGGTTGGAGGTGGCGACCAGCAGGCCCTGGGTGTAGAGGCGCCATCCGGCCGTCTCGGCGCGGTGCCCGCCAGCGCCAACCAAGTGGACGCGCGGCGCCGGGGCGCGCCAGGTGCGGATCCCGAGATAGACCAGGTAGGCCGCACCGAGCCACTTGGCCACGGTGAAGGCCTGTTCCGAGGCCGCCAGCAGGGCGCCCATGCCGGCCATCGACACCGCGATCAGTAGCAGGAAGCCGCTGATGCCGCCGAGGACGGTGTAGACGGCGCGGCCGAGGCCGAAACGCATGCCGTGGGTCAGGCTGAGCAGGCCGTTCGGCCCCGGCGTCAGCGACAGGCCGATGGCGGCGACGGCGTAGAGCATCCAGGTGTCGAGGGACACTAGCGCAGATCGACCACGTTGAGGCAGGTGCGTTCGCCGAGCGCCAGCGTGTGGCTCTGCCGGAACATCCCGGCGCCGGTGAAGTAGGTGCAGACCAGCCGCTGCTCCTCCAGGCGGATGCCCTGGAAGCCGAGCGACTCGGTGAACTTGTCGACGCGGTCCTCGGTGACCACCCCCTTGTTCGACAGGAACAGCCAGGCCCAGGCGCCGACGACGATCAGGATGATGGCGATCAGGATCTTCATGGTTCCTCCCCGCGGGGAGTATACGGCCGGGGGCGGTCGCCGGGGGAGCGCCGGCCCGGGCCGCGCCCGCATGACGGCGACCACGCAAATCGGTGGCCGCGGCGGTGCGGGGACGGTCGGGGGAGGGGGTGAACGCGGTGCCGGGGAGGCCCGGCCGGGCGGTCAGCGGGTCCAGGCCTCGAACAGGGCGCGGATCTCCTGTTCGCTGATGCCAGGGTGGTTGCGGCGCATCTCCTCGGCGAAACGGGTCAGTCCGGGATGGCACTGGGCGAGGTCGTCCGCTGGGGGCTCGTCCTCGGGTCTGATGGCCGGTTCGGCGGACATGCACGGTTCCCTCAAAGGCAACGATGGATCGATTGGGTCCCCAGTCTAGCGGTTGGCCGGCAAATGACATACAGCAATATCCGGATTTGCGTGTAATCCATGGCTTACACGGTTGTGGCGGTCCGGTGGAGTGGGCAGGCCCGGGCCAGTTGGGGCATGCTTGGGCCCACCCCTACCACAACGACCGGCGAACCCCATGGATGCCCTGACCGCACTGCACACCCGCAACTCCGCCACCAGCCTGGTCGCTCCGGCGCCGGACGCCGCCGCTCGCGAGGCGATCTTCACCGCCGCGCTGCGCGCCCCGGACCACGCCCGGCTGCGCCCCTGGCGCTTCCTGGTCGTCGAGGGCGATGCGCGCAAACGCCTGGGCGAGCGCCTGGTGACGGTCGCGCGCACGGCCAATCCGGCGCTGTCGGAGCAGGAGGAGATGAAGCTGCGCAACGCCCCGCTGCGCGCCCCGCTGCTGGTGATCGTCGTCGCCCGCCTGCACGAGCATCCGAAAGTCCCGGAGATCGAGCAGATCCTTTCCGCCGGCTGCGCGGCGCACGCCATCCTGCTGGCCTGCCACGCCCTCGGCTACGGCGCCATCTGGCGCACCGGACCGGTCACCTACATCCCCGGCCTCAACGGCGCGCTGGGTCTGGCGCCCCGGGAGCGGGTGGTGGCCTTTCTCTACCTGGGGACGGTGGCCGGGGAGCCGAAACCGCTGCCGACCCATGAACTCGCCGACTACCTCGCCGCCTGGGACGGCTGAGCCGCAGCCAAAGCCGAGCGCTCCGCGCCGCCTTCCGGTCAGGCTCGCGCTGGTTGCCGGGCTGCTGCTGGTCGCCTGCGCGGAGCGGGGCGGCGTGCGCCCGGTCGATGTTGCGATCTACCAGGCGGCGCCGCCGCGAAGCTATGAATTCGTCGCCACCGTGACGACGCAGGGCACCGCGCCGACCCGCAACGAGGCCCTGGCCGAACTGCGCCTGCGCGCCGCCGAGGTCGGCGCCGACGCGGTCATCGTCACCACCCGCGGTGATTCGCGCGGACCGCTGCGCGGCATCGCCATCCGCCTGTCGCGCTGACCCGGTCCACACCGCCGGGCCGCCGCTGATCGGCTTCGGCAAAGACGCCGACATCCCTCCGCAACACCACGGATGTCGCCTCCGGTCGTGTAGCCTTGACGGCCAGCTGTCCTGCGCGGCGTGTAGGTTTTCCGCTACAGATACCGACGTGATCGCCCCATAGAATGAAATTGGGCCGCGCTTCGGACGCGGCGCAGACGGAGTCGGCCTGATGACCACGTCGGATGACAGGATCGGTCTGCTGCAGCCTCCTGCGGATGTGCACCTGCTCGATGCCGCGGAACGGCAGCAGATCGAGGCCGAGAATCTGCGCCTGATGACCGGCGGCTTGCCGCTCGCACTGGTCCTCTCCCTGGTCGTGGCCCTCTCCCTGACCACGGTCATGTGGCAGGCGGTCGAGCGGACGCAGCTGCTGCTCTGGTTCGCCCTGATCGCCATGCTGGCCCTGGTTCGCTACATCGGCATCGCCCGCTTCCGCCGGGTCGAACTGACGCCGCAGCTGATCCGCACCTGGCGGCTCTGGTTCCTTGGCGGCATCTTTGCCGCCGGCCTGGCCTGGGGACTGACCGGCCTGCTGCTCTATCCGCCGCACGACCCGGTGCGGCAGGCGTTCCTGGTGTTGATGCTGGCCGGCCTGTGCGCGGGCGGCATGACGGTGCACGCCTCGATGTCGATGGCGACCTACCTGTTCACGCTGCCGACGCTGCTGCCGCTGATCGGGCGCCAGTTCAGCGAGGGGACGCCGAGTAGCAGCGCGCTCGGCGTCACCGGCGCGCTGTTCATCGTCGTGCTGCTGGTCACGGCCAAGCGCATCGGTGGCTCGCTGAGCCAGAACCAGGTGCTGCGCCTGCAGGTCGAGAAACGCAATACGGAGCTGGTCGCGTCGCGGCAGAGGCTGGCGCTGCATGTCGAGCAGACCCCGCTGGCGGTGATCGAATGGGATCGCGACTGGCGCGTCACCAGCTGGAACGATGCCGCCGAGAAGATCTTCGGCTTCCGCAGCGAGGAGGTGCTGGGACGGCAGATCTTCGACCGGCTGGTCCCGGCCGACGAGCGCGCCCATGTCGACGCCATCGCCCGTGACCTGATCGCGCAGACGGGCGGCCAGCGCAGCACCAACCACAACCTGACGCGCGACGGGCGCACCATCTGGTGCGAATGGTTCAACACCCCCCTGGTCACCACCGGCGGCGAGGTCATCGGCGTCGCCTCGCTGGTCATGGACATCAGCGAGCAGATCGAGGCCGCGGCGGCGGTGCGCACCAGCGAGGCCAAATACCGTGCCCTGGTCGAGCAGTCGCTGGCCGGCGTCTACATGGTTGCCGACGACCAGTTCCTCTACGTCAACCCGATGTTCGCCGAGATCTTCGGCTACCAGCCCGAGGACCTGATCGAGAACTACACCATCTCCGACCTGGTCCACCCGGCCGACCTGGCGCTGGTCAGGGACAACCTCCGGCGCCGCTACGAGCAGGAGATCGAGTCGGCCAACTACCGCTTCCGCGCGCTGCGCAAGAGTGGCGAGACCATCACCGTCGAGGTGTTCGGCAGCGCGGTCGAGATCGACGGCCGCCGGGTGGTGCTGGGCACGCTGCTCGACGTCACCGAGAACCAGCAGGCGCACGAGCACATCAGGCACCTGGCCAACCACGACACCCTGACCGACCTGCCCAACCGCCACCACATCGAGGAGCGGGCCAACCTGATGATCCGGGAGGCGGCGACCAAGGGCGGCCCGCTGGCCTGCCTGTACATCGACCTCGACCGCTTCAAGAACGTCAACGACACCCTCGGCCACGAACTGGGCGACCGTCTGCTCAAGGAGGCCGCCAAGCGGATGTTGCGCTGCCTGCGCGGCCAGGATGTGCTCGCGCGCATGGGCGGGGACGAGTTCACGGTGCTGCTGCCGGGCGCCAACCACGAGGTCGCGGCGCGCGTCGCTCAGCGCCTGATTCGCGAACTGCACAACCCGTTCGCCCTCGACAGCAAGCTGATCCGCGTCGGGGCGAGCATCGGCGCGGCCGAGTTGCAGCATGTCGAGGACGACTTCAACACCCTGTGGAAGCGCGCCGACATCGCCATGTACCGGGCCAAGCGCCGGCGCGGCACGTTCGCCTTCTTCGAGGCGAGCCAGGAACTCGAGCTGAGCCAGCGGGTGCGCATCGAACGCGATCTCGAGCCCGGGCTCGAGGCCGGCCAACTGTCGCTTTACTACCAGCCGCGGGTGGACATGCGCACCGGCGTCTCGGACAGCGTCGAGGCACTGCTGCGCTGGGAACACCCGGAGATGGGGTCGATCTCGCCGGCCCTGTTCGTGCCGATCGCCGAGGAGAGCGGCCTGATCCATCGCCTCGGCGGCTGGGTTCTGGACCGGGCCTGCACCCAGGTCGCGGCATGGCGGCGCAGCGGCGTCAACCTGCGCGTCGCCATCAACCTGTCGGTGGTCGAACTGCAATCCCCGGATATCATCGGACGGATCGATCGGGCACTGGCGGCGCGCGGGATCTCCGGCGAGTGGCTGGAGATCGAGATCACCGAAAGCGCCGCCATGCTCAATCCCGAGCAGAGCATCGAAGTGCTCGGCGCGCTGCGCGACCGCGGCATCGAGATCAGCATCGACGACTTCGGCACCGGTTACTCGTCGCTGAGCTACCTCAAGCGCATCCCAGCCAACTACCTGAAGATCGACCGCAGCTTCCTGCAGAACATCACCGGTCCGGAATCGAACGAGTCGGTCGACTCCGACATCGTCCGGGCGATCGTCGCCCTGGGCAAGAGCCTGGGCATGGAGATCATCGCCGAGGGGGTCGAACTGCCCGGCCAGCAGGCGTTCCTCAGTGGCCACGGCTGCTTCCTCGCCCAGGGCTACCATTACTGCCGGCCGCTGCCGGTCGGCGACCTCGAGCGCTGGCTCGACCACAACGCCCGGTCGGGCATGGCGCCGGCCGTCGGCTTGAACTGAGCCGTCTCCGGCCCGGTCGGCGCCGGGCCGCTCCCGAGACACGACTCAGGAGGGATTCAGGACCGACTCCAGTTCGGCGAAGCTCTGCACCGCGCCGCTCGGTTCGATCTCGATGCCGAGCTGGCGGCCGATCTGGGTGATCGAAAAGAGCCCGCGCAGCAGCAGCTCGTCCCCACCGGGGTTGGGCTCGACCACCACCGCGTGCTGCCGGGCCGACGCACGCAGCGTCTGGATGATGTCACCGACCCGCGCCAGCTCGACGTCGCCCAGCTGCAGCACCTCCATCTGCGCCTTGCGCACCATGATGTCGGCGACCCGGATGGCGTCGCGGGTGACCCGCTCCCGGGAGGCGTAATGGATCGGTTTTTCGCCATTGAGGTCGCGCGATGTGACCAGGCCGACGATCTGCTGGCGCTCGTTGACCACCATCAGCAGCCGCACCGCGGCCTGGATCATCAGGGTCAGGGCGTCATCGATCGAGGTTTCGGCGTGGACCGTGATCAGGCGGGTCTGCGCCAGGTCGGTCATCACCTCCAGGGCCGGGCTGTCGCTGCGGATGGTGCGGTCGCGGCGGCGGTGGTGAGGCAACAGCGTCAGGGCGTCGGTCAGCGGTTGCGTGGTCAGCTTGCGGAATGGATTCATGGCCATGACGGTACCCCCTTGTCGATGCCTGTTATCGTGTTTTGGCCAAATCTACCATGGGTCATCCCCTGACGGGCGGGATCGGACCGGCGGCGGGCACCGTCCGGCGGTCGGCTGCTCGCAGGCGACCGCAACTGCAGGTAGGCTGCACACCCTGACCCGGCCAGGTGGCCGACGACACACCCCGAACAAGACCACGCTGACCATGATCACGCTCCGCAACATCACCCTTCACCGCGGCGGCCGGCCGCTGCTCGAGGCGGTCGACCTGGCACTGCACAGCGGCCAGAAGGTCGGCGTCACCGGGGTCAACGGCAGCGGCAAGTCGAGCCTGTTCGCGCTGCTGCTCGGCGAGTTGCACGCCGAGACCGGCGACGTCGAGCTGCCCGGCGGGCTGGTCATGGCCCATGTCGCCCAGGAGGTGCCGGCCGGGGAGCAGCCGGCGCTCGATTTCGTCCTCGCCGGCGATGCCGCGGTGGCGCGGCTGGAACAGGAGCTGCGCCTGGCCGAGGCGGCCGACGACGGCACCCGGCTGGCGCACCTGTACGCCGACTACGAGGCGCACGACGGCTACCGCGCCCGGCCGCGCGCCGCGACCATCCTGCACGGCCTCGGCTTCGCGGCGGCCGAGCAGGAACAGCCGGTGCAGACCTTCTCCGGCGGCTGGCGCGCGCGCCTGAACCTGGCGCGCGCGCTGATGTGCCCGTCGGACCTGCTGCTGCTCGACGAACCGACCAACCACCTCGACCTCGACGCCGTGATCTGGCTCGAGGAGTGGCTGCGGCGCTATGCCGGCACCCTGCTGCTGATCTCGCACGACCGCGACTTTCTCGACAACGTCACCGACAGCATCGCCCACATCGAAAACCGGCGGGTGACCCTCTACAGCGGCAACTACGCCCAGTTCGAGCGCCAGCGCGCCGAACGCCTGGCCCAGCAGCAGGCGCTGGCCGAGCGCCAGCAGCGCGAGGTGGCGCACATCCGTGCCTTTGTCGAACGCTTCCGCGCCAAGGCGACCAAGGCGCGCCAGGCGCAGAGCCGGCTGAAGACCCTGGCGCGCATGGAGCTGGTCGCCGCGGCCGAGATCGACTCGCCCATCCGCTTCGCCTTCCGCGCCCCCGAGCGCTGCCCGACCCCGCTGCTGCGGCTCGAGGAGGCGAGCGTCGGCTACGCCGGCACGCCGGTGCTGCGCGGCGTCGAGCTGACCCTGACCCCGGGCACGCGCCTCGGCCTGCTCGGGCGCAACGGCGCCGGCAAGTCGACCCTGGTCAAGCTGCTGGCCGGGGCCATGACGCCGCTGGCCGGCGCGCGCCACGAGGCCCGGCACCTGGCCGTCGGCTACTTCGCCCAGCACCAGCTCGAGGCGCTGCGCGCCGACGACTCCCCGCTGCAGCACCTGCAGCGCCTGGCGCCGCGGGCGCGCGAGCAGGAGCTGCGCGACTTCGCCGGCAGCTTCGGCTTTCGCGGCGACGACGCCCTGCGCCGGGTGGCGACCTTCTCCGGTGGCGAGCGCACCCGCCTGGCGCTGGCGCTGCTGGTCTACCTGAAGCCGAACCTGCTGCTGCTCGACGAGCCGACCAACCACCTCGACATGCTGATGCGCGACGCCCTGGTCGAGGCGCTGCAGGAGTTCCCTGGCGCGCTGGTGGTGGTCTCGCACGACCGCTACCTGCTGCGCGCGGCGACCGACACCCTGCTGCTGGTGGCCGACGGCGGCGTGACCCCATTCGATGGCGACCTCGACGACTATCGTGACTGGCTTGCCAAGGGCACCTGGGAGGGCGACGACCGACCGCCGGCCGCGCCAGTGTCTGAACCCGCGCCCAAGGTGGACAGGCGTGCCCGGAGCGAGCGCCACCAGGCGCTGGTCAAGCAGCGCAAGCCGCTGGAACGGAGCCTGCAGAAGCTCGAACGCAAGCTCGACGACCTGCAGCAGGCGCTGGCGACGAGCGAGCACCGGCTCGCCGACCACGCCCTCTACGACCAGGCGATGAAGGGCGAACTCGACGCCGAGCTGGCCCGCCGCGGGCAGCTGCAGACCGACCTGGCCTACACCGAGAAGATGTGGCTGGAGGTCAGCGAGGAGCTGGAACAGCTCACCGGCGGCTGAGCGCTCAGCCGGGACGCCGGTTGACCAGCCAGATGCCGGTCGCGACCAGCACCAGCGCGGCCAGCAGCCCGGGCGACATCGGCTCGGCCAGCAGCAGGCCGCCGGCCGCCACCCCGAACAGCGGCGCCAGGAAGGTGAACGAGGCGAGCTTCGGCGCCGGGTAGTGGCGCACCAGCCAGAACCAGACCAGGTAGGTTATGAACGCCACCCAGACCGCCTGGTAGAGCAGCGAGGCGACGGCCACGGCGGTGATCTCCTGCGGCCAGCGCTCGCCCAGCAGCAGCGCCCCGAGCGGCAGGCAGAGGGCCGACACCCCGAGCTGGTAGAGCAGCACCCGGCCGGCCGAGGCGGTGGCCAGCGGGCTGGCCTTGATCAGCACCGTGGTCGCGCCCCAGAGCAGCGCCGCGCTGACCAGCATGGCGTCACCAATCAGCATCCGCCGGTCGGGCAGGGCGAGCGACTCGCCGAACACCACCAGGATGCCGCTGAAGGCGCACGCCAGGCCGACCACCTGCACCGTCCGCAGCCGCTCCCCGGGCAGGAACAGCCAGGCGCCGAGGGCGACGACGAACGGCGACAGGTAGAGAAAGATCACCGCGCGCGAGGCGTTGGTGAACTCCAGCCCCCAGTAGATCAGCACGAACTCCACGGTGAACAGCAGCCCGGCGCCGAGACCCCAGGCGAGGGTGCCGTCACGCACCCACACCGGGTCGCGACGCAGCACCATCCAGGCCCAGACCAGCAGGGCGGCGACGATCGAACGCAGGCCGGCCTGGATCAGGGGCGGGACCGACGGCAGCGCGACCTTGACCGCGACCTGCTGCAGCCCCCAGCTGGCGCAGCAGACGACCAGCAGCGCCATCGCCAGCAGATCGAGGTGGGCGTGGGCACGCGGCGGCGCCAGGACGAACGGGGGCAGACGGCGGGTGTTGACGGGGGTGCGGCTCACCGGCGCAGCGTCGCATCGCGGCGCAGGCGCGTCAACGCGCCGGCGCCTGCCACAGCGCGCCTCCCGGCGCAGCGGCCACGCCCCGTGGTGGGCGTACTGATGGCTGGCCCGGGGCGGCCGACCGGTTTGAGTCAAGGCCGTGAGTATCCTAGGGTTAAGGATGAAGCAACCAGACCGGAGAGAGCCATGGGACTGTTCTCGAAGCTATTCGGTGGAGGCCACCAGGACCCGCCGTTGCCGCCGCTGCCGCCCGACAGCCCGCTGCACGCACGCATCCACGACATCAACGATCACCTGAGCAAACTGGCCGACCAAGTCAGGCAGCCGCTGGAGGTGTTGCCACTGCCCAACGCCGCCTACGTCTTCATCGGCAATCCGCCCAAGCGGTTCGGCATGGCGTGGGTGCACGACGGCGAGATCAGCGGCTTCAAGGCCCTGGTCGAGGAGAAGGGAGTGGCGCCGGCGGAGATCGAAAAACTGGCCAAGAAGCTGCAGGACGCCTACGCCGCCGCCGAGGATGCACAGCGCTTTTCCGTCGATCTCGGCGAACACAAGGTGGTCGTCACCGATTCGCTGGCCCTGACCGCGCAGGTCGACAACATGGTGCGCAAGCTGACCGGCTGAGCCCAGCCGGTCGCGGTGTGGGCCGATGCCCGCGCCGTTGCTACACTTCGTCCGACCACCGCCATCCGGCGGTCGACGGGGGCAGCGCCGGATGCGGCAACAGACGCGCCACAGACTCGCCGAGACCATACTCGACTGGGCCCACCGCGGGCTGCTCGATGCAGCGACGGCCGGCCGGTTGGCAGCGGATTTCCATAGCGACGGCGCGCCGGGCGGGCGCCATCCGCTGGTCCGTTGGCTGGCGGTGCTGGCGCTGTTGCTGCTGCTGTCGTCGGGTTTCGGCGTCATCGGCCTGTTGCTGGCGCAGACTCCACCCGGGTTGATCGCGCTGCTGCTCGGCGGCGTGGCGCTCGGCTGCGTGGTCAAGGGTGGGCAGCTGGCGACCGCGGCGGAGCGGCGGCGGCCGTGGAGCGGGGCGGTGCTGCTGACCGTCGGGCTCGGTCTGAGTCATGGCGCCCTGCTGCTGCTCTACATCGCTGCCGGCGGCGATTACGGTAACCGCGTGGCGACCTGGCTGCTGCTGCCCGTGGCGCTGCTCGCCTTCGCCGCCGCCTACCATTACCGTCTGCGCTGGCCGTTGGTCCTCGGGCTGCTCTACCTGTTTCACGGTGCCGGCAGCGGCCACGCCTACGTCGGTCACGGCGGCTACGTCGCCGACATCATCGACGAACGCATGATGGCGCTGCTGGCCACCGTCTGTGCCGGGTTCGGGCTGTTCCACGAACAGCACCTCGAGCGCGGGCCGTTGCGGCGCCACTTCGGTTTCGGCCACTGTTATGTCATTTTCGGCCTGCTCTATCTGAACCTGTCGACCTGGTTCCTGTCGCTCTACCCGGGCGGCCTGGGGTGGGTGCTGCTGTTCACCGCGGTCGGCATCGGCCAGCTGGTCGCGGGCGCGGCGCTGAAGGATGCGCGCTTCACCGGTTTCGGCATCGTCTTTCTCGCCATCGACCTCTACACCCGACTGTTCGAGCAGTTCTGGGACCGGTTGGCCGCCGGCACCTTCCTGCTGGTCGCCGGCCTGCTCGGCCTGGCGCTCGGCATCGCCTTCGAGTGGCGGGCGCGGCGCGCGGCCGGAGCCGGGGCATGAGCCCGGCGCGCTTCAACCGCCTGCTGCGGCGTCAGCTCGACCGTTTCCTGCGCGAGGAGCGGCTGACCTTCGCGCAGCACGCGCAGCTGGCCGCGCTCTACCCGGTGCAGCGCTGGGACTGGCTCGGCCTCGGCCGCTGGTTTGCGTTGTTCGGCGCCATCGCCGCCGCCACCGGGGCGACGCTGCTGGCGCACGAACTGTTCGAGTTCACGCTGGAGAAGCTCGCCGCGGCCCTCGGCCTGCTGCTGGTCGCCAGCGCCTGGACCGGCTTGCGCCTGGGTCGGCGCGGCTACCGCTGGAGCGGGCACGCCCTCGAGGCGTTGGCCGGCCTGCTGCTGGTCGGGCTGACCTTCACCCTCGGCGCGATTTTCTCGACCGGCTCCGGCAACTGGCCGGCGTTGCTGCTGATCGACCTGCTGCTGCTGTTGCCGTACGCCTACCTGCGGGTCAATCCGCTGCAGCTGACGCTGGCGCTGGTGCTCTTTTTCAGCTGGTTCGGCGGCTACACCGGCTACGTCTCCGGCTGGGGCATGTACTGGTTCTCGATGAACTACCCGCTGCGCTTCCTGGTCGTCGGCCTCGCCTTCGTCCTGCTCGCCCTGGCCCATCGCTACGGCGAGGAGGGCGAGGTGCTGGCGCCCTGGCGCGGTTTCTTCAAGGTGTGGCTGGCGGCCGGGATGTTCTTTGCCGAAATGGCGCTGTGGCTGCTGTCGCTGTTCGGCAGCTTTGCCGAGTTCTGGCGCGGTTACCAGGAGAGTGCCTTCGAGCTGTTCCTGTTCAACGTCCTCTGGGCCGGGCTGAACCTGCTCGCCCTGTGGGGCGGCCAGCGCCTGGCCCTGCGCCAGCTGCGCGGCTTCGCCATCACCTTCCTGGTCATCCAGGGCTACACGGTCTATTTCGCCCATGTCGCCGGTGAACTCGGCCCGGTGATCGGCACTTTCGTCGCCGGGCTGGCGACGCTGCTGCTGGTGCGCCGGCTGGAGCTGCCGCGGCCGTTTGCCAAGCGCGCCTGAACCGGTCGCTGCGCTCAGCGCAGCGTGCTGCAGGTGCAGGGGGTCATCTGCGCCACCTGGTGCGCTACGCTGCCGAGCATCAGGCCGGCCAGGTATCCGAGACTTCGGTTGCCGAGGACGATCATGTCGCTGGTCTGTTCGCTGGCCGCGCGGATGATCTGCCTGGGAATGCGCGCTCTCCTTGCGTTCAAGGGTGTTGGCCGAGGGGTTGCCTGGCCTCGGCGCGGAGGCCGTGCCAGGTGCTGAAGCACATCGCCACCAGCACCAGCGCGAACGGAAAGCCGGTCGCGATCGCCGCCGCCTGCAGCGAGGCGAGTCCGCCGCCGAGCAGCAGGGCGATGGCGACCAGCCCTTCGAGCGAGCACCAGAAGACGCGCTGGGCGACCGGGGCGTCGATCTTGCCGCCGGCGGTGATGGTGTCGATCACCAGCGAGCCGGAGTCCGACGAGGTGATGAAAAAGACCAGCACCAGCACGATGCCGATGAACGACATCAGGTTGGCCAGCGGCAGCGGCTCGAGCATCTTGAACAGCGACAGTTCCGGGGTCCAGTTGGCCACGGTCTCGGTCACCCCGGTGTAGCCGTCGGCCAGGAACTGGGTCACCGCGGTGCCGCCGAAGGCGTTCATCCACAGCACGCTGACCAGGGTCGGGATGAGCAGCACGCAGGCGATGAACTCACGCACCGTGCGCCCCCTGGAGACGCGGGCGATGAACATGCCGACGAACGGCGACCAGGAGATCCACCAGGCCCAGTAGAATGTGGTCCAGCCGTGCATGAAATCGGTGTCCTCGCGGCCGACCCAGTTGCTCAGCGGCACCAGGTTGGCCAGGTAGTCACGCAGGCCGGTAAAGAAGCCGCCCAGGATCACCAGCGTCGGCCCGACCGCGATCACGAACAGCAGCAGCAGCAGCGCCAGCACCATGTTGATCTCGCTCAGGCGCTTGACCCCGGCGTCGAGACCGGCGAGCACCGAGATCAGCGCCGCGGCGGTGATGACCAGGATCAGCACCACCTTGCTGGTGTCGCCGGCCGGCAGCCCGAACAGGTAGTTCATGCCGGCCGAGGCCTGTTCGGCACCGAAGCCGAGGGAGGTGGCGAGGCCGAACAGGGTGGCGAACACGGCCAGGGTGTCGATGACATGACCGAACCAGCCCCAGACCCGGTCGCCGAGGAGCGGGTAGAAGGCCGAGCGGATGGTCAGCGGCAGCCCACGGTTGAACGAAAAGAAGGCCAGCGCCAGCGCGACCACGGCATAGATGGCCCACGGGTGCAGGCCCCAGTGGAAAATGGTCGCGGCCATGCCGAGCGCTCGCGCCGCCTCGGTGTCGGCCGCGTCGCGGCCCAGCGGCGGGTGCTGGAAGTGGTAGACCGGCTCGAGCACGCCGAAGAACATCAGACCGATGCCCATGCCGGCGGCGAACAGCATGGCGAACCAGCCGGCGTAGCTGTAGTCGGGCGTGGCATCGACCCCGCCCAGGCGCACCCGGCCGAGCGGCGAGACGACCAGGAACAGGCAGAACAGCACGAACAGGTTGGCCGCGCTCATGAACACCCAATCGAAGGTCGAGGTGAGCCACGGGCGCAGGTCGCCGAACATGGCCGCCGCCTGCTCCTGGAACAGCAGCGTCAGCAGGACCGTTGCGATCACCCCGACGGCCGAGATGACGAAGACCGGGTTGTGGATGTCGAGACCGAGGACCTCGATGTTGTCCTGGCCGATTTCGTAGTCGGTGGTTTCAGCGTCGGGCATGGTGCGGCTCCGGAAGGGGTGGCGAACGGCGCGGACGGAAAGCGCGGCGTGGCGGCCGGGACGCATCCCTGCGTCGACACACGGCCGGGTTTGCGGGCCGGCGGAGGCCGGCCGGGTCAGGGCGGTTCGAGCGGAGGCAGCGAGCGGGTGCAGGCGGGGCGTGGGCGGCAGTCGAGCTCGGTCATGGTCAGGTGCCGGCGCGGAGCCAACTGTTTGTAACCCTAGTGTACTGCTTCACTCTTGGAGGTACATTCAGAGCCCCCCGAAAGTGCCAGGACAAGGCGCGGTGCGCCGGCAATGGCCCGGTCCTTGTCCAGCACCGCAACGCGGTCATGGTGCTTTCGGGGGGCTCCCTTCGGGCGCGCTGCTGGCCGGCCATCTGCGGCGTTGCGCTTGCTTGAAAGGACCCTGCCATTCCTG
>Ga0326597_10001348_pt1 | contig 40122 bp, 33 predicted proteins | sample RVTome_12_FD_203789 | JGI IMG/M metagenome (GOLD analysis project Ga0326597, IMG submission 203789) | Soil microbial communities from uranium-contaminated site in the Upper Colorado River Basin, Wyoming, United States - RVT100D185 | ecosystem: Environmental > Terrestrial > Soil > Contaminated >... | reverse complement strand
GGCCGGCCCTCTCGGGCCGGGGTCGCCGAAGGGATTCGTCTCCTACCGTGGTTTTGGGACCGTATCGCGATTTCCCAACCCGAGGTAGGAGCCGGTTGCACCGGCGATCCGCGCCGCCAGGCGCGGCCGGCCCTCTCGGGCCGGGGTCGCCGAAGGGATTCGTCTCCTACCGTGGTTTTGGGACCGTGTCGCGATTTTCCAACCCGAGGTAGGAGCCGGTTGCACCGGCGATCCGCGCCGCCAGGCGCGGCCGGCCCTCTCGGGCCGGGGTCGCCGAAGGGATTCGGCTCCTACCCCGTGGAGGACCGCGGCGACGCCCGGATCCGGCGCCACTCCCAGACCCACAAGAGGGCGAAGACGCCGTACTCGACCCATCGCCCCCACGCCACGTCGGCGTCGTTGACGTAGTAGAGGTAGGAGAGGGAGGCGGCGGCAGAGAGCCACCACCAGGCGAGGGTCGGGAGACGGCCGTGGCAGAGGCAGGCAAGGGGCAGGACCCAGGTGAGGTACCACGGGTCGAGGGTAGGGGAGAGGAGCAGGAGGGCGCCGATCACCACGAACAAGGCATCGCTCAGGGCGGCAAAGCTCGCCGCCTGACGGCGCACCGCCCGGGCGTAGATCGCCAGCCACACGGCCGCGCAGATCCCCTTCGCCACAAGCCTCGCGGTGGCGGCCTCCAGGAGCGGGTCCAAGACCCCGCGCAGCCCCCAGTAGATCCCCGGGTTGAAGACCCAGTAGTCGGCGAAGGTGCGCAGCCCCTCGACCATCTGTCCGCCGGCATCGGCCCATGGCCAGAGCAGGGCGGCGGTCAGGGCGACGGTGAGAGCCAGGGTGCGGTAGCCGGCGTGGCGCCACACGGGCAGGGTGAGCAGGGGCACCCACTTGAACCCGATCGCCGCCGCCAGGGCCGGGGCGACCCACCGGCTCCGGCCGCGCTGGTAGGCGAGGAGGGCGGCGAGGAGTGGCAGGACCATCCACGGATCCATGTGTCCCGAATCCGCGACCTCCTTCACGATCAGCGGATTCCAGGCGTAGAGGAGGGCGCGGCGCGCGGGCTGGCCGGCCCCCTTCAGGAGCAAGGCGAGGACCGCGATGGAGGCGAGGTGGGCGGCGATCGCCGCGCCGCGGTAGGGCCAGAGCCGGCTGCCGCCCATGCGATACCCGGCGGCGAACAGGAGCTCGGCCAGGGGCGGGTAGACGGTGCGCACCTGCGGGAAGGAGACGTGCCCCCAGCCCGCATCGCGCAGGGGCGCGAGGGCCGCGGCGTCGGGGGGATGGTGGTAGGGATTGAGGCCGGTCGCGACCACCTTGCCGTCCCAGCGGTAACGCCACAGGTCGTCATCGAGGGTCGGGCCCTGGGCGAGGAGCACGAGATGCAAGGCCACAGTCATCCCGATCCACAGCACCGGGTTGCGCGCCATCCGGCGTTGCGTCATCGACACGGCCACGCCGTACGGCAGGAACGCGGCGACCAGCAGGGCGACCCCGGCGGCGGGCCGGCGATCGCCGGCCGCTTGCAAGAGGAGGAGCAGGGCCGCCTCCACCGCGATCGCGCCGCAGGTCAGGGCCGCGGTGGCTCGCCCTGGACCCTGGGCGGCGGGTCGATGGGTTAGCGATGAGGGCATGGGATCGGCAGTTGCGCACGGTGGCAGCGCGTAACTCGCATTTCTCATCATGACTCTGCTCCCGCCCGCGCGGCGGGCCCTCTCGAGCCTGGGTCGCCGACCTGCCTGCCGGCAGGCAGGAGGGATTCGGCTCCTACCGTGATTCCGAGACCACGCCGCGATCTCCCAACCCGAGGTAGGAGCCGGTTGCACCGGCGACCCGCGCCGCCAGGCGTGGCAACGAGGCACCTAGGCGGCCGGCCCGAAGGGCCTGGATCGCCGAAGGGATTCGGCTCCTACCAATGGGCCGGGCCACGCCGCGATCTCCCAACCCGAGGTAGGAGCCGGTTGCACCGGCGACCCGCGGCCCGTGGCCGCGGCAGGCCCTGCGGGCCTGGGTCGCCGAAGGGATTCGGCTCCTACCCCCATGGATTTCCCGCCTCCCGTAGGAGCGGGCTTGCCCTCGAACTGCGCGAGCTTGCGCCATCGGTGTACCGATTCGGTCGACCGGCGGGGGGTTCGGTGGGTGGGCGCGCCGCCGGATGTGGCCCGCTGGCGGGCAGACAACCCGTTATCGTGAAATAGTATCCGGCGGCCGCGGCGAGGGGGATGGCAGGTGGCACGTGGGTTGCTTTTCTCCGGTCAGAACGCGATTGACGGAGGTGGAGCCAGTGAAGCCACGAGTGCGACAGCGCGACAACGGGAACCGGACCGAGGGGGAGATCCCCTCCCTCGATGCGGTGTTTGCCGGCATGGATGCACGCGGGCCGTCGGCTGGCGAGCAACGGTGGATGAATGAGCTGCGGGCGCGGTTGAGCCGCACACCTGGCGACCCGGCGGCCCTGGCGGAGCTGGCGGGGCCGCGCTTTCGCGATCTCTGCGAAACGCTTGGGATCGCGCCGAACGAGGGACGGGAGAGGCTGCTTCGCTCCCTGCCCCGTACCCCGTCCCCGGCCATCCGGCCCGCGGTTGATCAGGCCCCTCCCCCTGACGACCCGACCGGGGGGCCGGGGGCATCCCGCCCATCCGGCCGGCTGTGGCTCGCGGCCGCCGTGGTGGTCGCCCTGGTGGCGGCCGTGGCGGTGCTGCCGGTGCAGGAGTGGCTGGTCGCCTTCCTGGAGTGGAGTCGTGGTCTCGGGGTGTGGGGACCGATCTGCCTGGCCGGTCTCTACGTGGTGGCGTGTGTCCTGTTTCTCCCCGGCTCGATCCTCACCCTCGGGGCGGGCTTCGCCTTCGGCCTGGTGCGTGGCCTGTTGGCGGTGATGGCGGGGTCGGTCCTGGGGGCGGCGGCGGCCTTCCTCCTCGGGCGCACCGTGGCGCGCCGCTGGGTGGCGCGGAAGGTTTCGAGCAGCCCGGCCTTCCGCGCGGTGGACGAGGCGGTGGGGCGCGAGGGGTTCAAGATCGTCCTCCTCACTCGCCTGTCGCCGATCTTTCCGTTCAACCTCCTGAACTACGCGTTCGGCGTGACCCAGGTGTCGTTCCGCGACTACTTCTTCGCCTCGTGGCTCGGCATGTTCCCCGGCACCGTGATGTACGTCTACCTCGGCACCGCGGCCCAGAGCCTCGCCGAGGTCGCCACGGGTGGGGGCGGCGGCGGGATGGCTCAACGCCTGCTGCTCGGCGTCGGCCTCCTGGCCACCGTGGCGGTGACCGTGGTCATCACCCGCATTGCCCGCCGCGCCCTGCGCGCGGCGATCGCGGAGGCGGAGTGAGCCGTGGTGGTGACTCCGTACATTTTTTTCACCACATTTTCACCACAGAGGACACAGAGAACCGATGAAGAGCTGGGTGAGAAATCGTCCATGGGGTCATCACTCCGGGAACGAGATCGCCAAGGGGCTCTCGCGCAAAGATGCGAAGGCGCGAAGGAACGGGGCGACATCTCCGCGCCTCTGCGCCTCCGCGCGAGGCCCAACAGGGGGTGCCGAGCACACGGCGTGCGTACTGCTCGCACCCTGTGCTCTCCGTGCCTCTGTGGTGAACGAACGATGGGGAGGTCTTCGCAATCCGGAGGTCGCGCGATGAAGGCGATGGTGAAGTTCATGACCGGGATGTGGCGGCTGCCGCTGGCGGTGCGGATCTGGCTCGGTGGGCTGATGGCCGTGAACATGGTGGCGCCGCTCGTCTTCCTCGACCACGCCGAGGCGCAGGTCGTGCTCGCCACCGCCTTGTGTAACGCGGTGGCGATGGCGGTGCTGACCGCCAAGGCCGGCTTCACCCGCCTCCTCGGCCTGGGCCACGTCCTGTGGATCCCGCTGCTGGGCTACGTGTGGCTGCGCCTCGGCCACCATCCGGCAGGCGATCCGGTGGCCCTCTGGCTGCAACTCGTGCTCGTGTTCAACGCCGTCTCCCTGTGCCTCGACGCCATCGACGTCCTGCGCTACCTGCGCGGCGAGCGGGCGGAGCTGGTCGCGGGGCTGGCCACCCCCGGCGGTGGCCGGTGATGGCCGCGCCGGCCCCCAGCTTCATTTCCACGCTCCTCCCAGGACTCCCCATGACCCAGGTACTCGACCGCACGGTTGTTGACCCGCACGACGCGGCGCTGATCGCCAACGTCCACCCGACTGACTGGGTGAACCCGGCGCCGGCGCGCCGTTACAACCTGGTGGTGATCGGCGGTGGCACCGCCGGCCTGGTGACCGCGGCCGGGGCCGCGGGGCTGGGGGCGCGGGTCGCCCTGATCGAACGGGGGCGAATGGGCGGGGACTGCCTGAACTACGGCTGTGTCCCGTCCAAGGCCCTGATCCGCGCGGCCCACGCCGCCGCCGACGTGCGCGACGCCGGAGACTTCGGCGTGGTGGTGCCGGGTGGGGTGCGCGTCGATTTCGCCGCGGTGATGGAGCGGATGCGCCGCCTGCGCGCCGGGATCAGCCACCACGACTCGGCGGCCCGCTTTCGCGAGCTGGGGGTCGATGTCTTCCTCGGCGCGGCGCGCTTCACCGGCCCGGACACCGTGGCCGTGGCCGGGAAGGAGCTGCGCTTCCGGCACGCCTGCATCGCCACCGGCGCCCGGGCCGCGGCCTTGCCGATCCCCGGCCTGGCCGAGGCGGGCTACCTCACCAACGAGACGGTCTTCGACCTCACGGAGCTGCCGCGCCGCCTGGCGGTGATCGGCGCCGGCCCGATCGGCTGCGAACTGGCCCAGGCCTTCGCCCGGTTCGGCGCCCAGGTCACGGTGGTGGAGGTGGCGCCGCGCATCCTGATCCGCGAGGAGGAACGGGCGGCGGCGATCCTCCAGGAGTCGTTGATCGCCGACGGCGTGCGCCTGATGGTGGGGGCCAAGATCGAGGGGATCTCCACCGCCACCGGCGGCAAGCGGATCCGCGTTCGCCTGGGCGGGGTCGAGGACCACGTGGAGGTGGACGAGATCCTGGTCGGCGTGGGGCGGGCCCCCAACGTCGATGGGCTCGGCCTGGACGCGGCCGGGGTGGAGTACGACCGCAGTGCCGGCGTGCGGGTCGATGATTTCCTGCGCACCCGCAACCCGCGGATCTTTGCGGCCGGGGACATCTGCTCGGCCTTCAAGTTCACCCACACCGCCGACGCCCAGGCGCGCATCGTCATTCAGAACGCCCTGTTCAAGGGCCGCGCGCGCAATAGCGCCCTGACCATTCCGTGGGCGACCTACACCGACCCGGAGATCGCCCACGTGGGGATCGACGGCCAGGAGGCGGCGGCCCGCGGCCTCAAGGTGCGCGCCTTCACCCAGGGGATGGACGGGGTCGACCGGGCGATCCTCGACGGCGAGACGGCCGGCTTCGCCACGGTGTGGGTGGAGGAGGGGAGCGACCGGATCGCCGGCGCCACGATCATCGCCAGGCACGCCGGCGATCTGATCGGCGAGATCGCCGTGGCGATGGCCGGCGGGGTCGGCCTGGGGACGCTGGCCAAGACCATCCACCCCTATCCGACCCAGGCGGAGGTGTGGAAAAAGATCGCCGACGCCTACCACCGCACCCGCCTCACCCCGCGGGTGAAACGACTGATGGAGCGGTGGTTCGCCTGGACGCGGTAGAGAGGATTTTGTGTCGCCACGGGAGATCGGATGCATGGAGGCCGTCGGAAACATGTACACCACGGGGGACACGGGGAACCCCTGGGGGAAAGGAACATCTCGCCAGGAGGACCCTATGGCGTCATTCGCGGGTGGATTTGCCGAATTGTCCGCCAGCCTTCGTTGTCTGTTCAGCAGATTCGCTGCAATCGGTTGGCTGCCGCGCCGTCGCTTATTGCCCCCCACGTTCCCCGTGTCCCCCGTGGTGAAAAGAGGTCCAGCGAGGTGCTGCGTCCGGCGCTCGCCACCTGAGGAACCACCCCGTGGTAGGGGAGCGATGATGTCAGTGTCTCGGATCCTGCTCCGTGCGTGTCTCCTGGTGGCGGCGTGTCTTGCGGCACCGGCCGGCGCGGCGGATTGTCAGGGTGAGCCGCTGCCGCCGGCGCCGGAGAGCGGGATTCATGCGCCGCTCGACGGGCTGCTGCGCGCCTTCGTGAAGGACGGGGTGGTGGACTACGGCTGCCTCCAGGCCCATGAGGCCCAGCTCGGCACCTATCTCCAGGTCCTGGCGCGCATCGATCCCTCGGCCCTCTCCCGCGACTCGCGGCTCGCCCTGTGGATCAACGCCTACAACGCCTTCACCCTCAAGCTGATCCTGAGCCGCTATCCGGCCCTCGCCTCGATCAAGGAGATCCCGCGGCGCTGGGAGCGGGAGGAGTGGACCGTGGGCGGCCGGCGCTACTCCCTGGATGCCATCGAGCACGAGATCCTGCGGCGAGAGTTCCACGAGCCACGCATCCACTTCGCCATCGTCTGCGCCTCCAAGTCGTGCCCGGACCTCGCCGCCGAGGCCTACCTCGCCGCCCGCCTCGACGAGCAGCTCGATCGCGCCGCCCGCGGCCTCTTGGCCGACTCGCGTAAGGGTGCAAGAGTGGCGCGCGAGAAGGGGCTTCTCGGGGACTTGCACAACAAGCTCTACCTGTCGGCGATCTTCAAGTGGTTCCGTGAGGACTTCGAGCGGGGCGGCTCGCTGGTCGACTTCGTGAAGGGTTACTTACCGGCAGACGCGCGAACCTTCGTCGAGGTGGCCGGCGGCGACCTCGCCATCGACTTCATGGACTACGACTGGACGCTGAATGGCAGGTAGCGGGATCGGGTTGGATCCACAGATGGACACAGATCAACACAGATCGGGCCGAACACGCCCCATAGGGTGCGTCAAGCGCAGTGCGGGGCGCACCGCGCAAAGGCCACGGCGTGGCAGGCTGCGGTGCGCCTCGCGTTGCTCGGCACACCCTATGATCGGTTTCCTGTAATGGCCAAGATCGCCGTCATCATCCCGGCCTACAACGAGGTGGAGTCGATCGGCCGGGTGCTCGACGACCTGCCGCGTGCGGCCGTGGCGCAGGTGGTGGTGGTGGACAACGGCTCCACCGACGGCACGGCCGAGGTGGCACGCGGCCGCGGCGCGCAGGTGGTCCGCGAGCCGGCACGCGGCTACGGGACGGCGTGCCTGGCGGGGATCGCGGCCCTCGACGAGGATGTGGAGATCGTCGTCTTCCTCGACGGCGACCACAGCGACCACCCGGAGGAGTTGCCGCGGCTCGTGGCGCCGATCGCCGCGGGGCGGGCCGACCTGGTGGTCGGCTCGCGCATCCTCGGCCAGCGCGAGCCCGGGGCGCTGGCGCCTCACGCCCGCTGGGGCAATGAGCTCGCGGTGGTGCTGCTGCGTTGGCTATTCGGCGTGCGGTTCACCGACCTCGGCCCCTTCCGGGCGATCCGCGCCGACGCCCTGCGCGCCCTCGGGATGGGCGACCCGGACTACGGCTGGACCGTGGAGATGCAGGCCCGCGCCGCCCGCGCCGGCCTGCGGGTCACCGAGGTACCGGTCTCCTACCGCCGCCGCATCGGCCGCTCCAAGGTGAGCGGCACCGTGCGCGGCAGCGTGCTCGCCGGGTACAAGATCCTGACGACGATTGCGGCGAGCAGGGTAGGAGCCGAATCCCTTCGGCGACTTCAGGCCCGCAGGGCCTGCCGCGCCGAGGGCGCGGATCACCGGTGGAACCGGCTCCTACCTCGGGAGGGGGCGTGGCGTCCGCACGCACAGGTTCAGCTCCCCGTCCCCCTCCCACGAGGGGCGGGAGGACTTGCGCCGAGCGCTCGGCGTCGAGTTCCCTCCCCCCTGGTGGGGGAGGGACGGGGTGAGGCGGACGGGGTCGGCGCCAGTGCTCAGGCCGAGCGGATCACCGCCGTGATCCCGACCCTGGATGAAGAGGAGAACATCGGCCCCTGTCTCGCCCTCCTGGCCACCCAGGCCGGACCGTTGGAGGTCGTCGTCGCGGACGGCGGCTCCACGGATCGGACCGTGGCGATCGCCACCGCGGTCCCGGGCGTACAGGTGGTCCACGCCCCCCGCGGCCGTGGCACGCAGATGAACGCCGGGGCACGGGCGGCCACCGGCGAGATCCTCTGGTTCGTCCACGCCGACTGCCGGCCCCCGGCCGGTGCGGCCACGGCCATCCGGCGCACCCTGGCGTGCGACGCCGTGAGCGGCGGCGCCTTCCGCTTCGCCCTCGCCGGACGCCGCTGGGGGTACCGGGTCGTGGAGTGGGGGGTGCGGCTGCGCTGCCGTCTCTTCGGCCTGCCGTATGGCGACCAGGGGCTCTTCCTGCGCCGCTCCCTGTTCGAGTCGCTCGGCGGCTTTCGTGCGGTGCCGATCTTCGAGGACCTCTACCTCGTGCGCGAACTGCGCCGCCGCGGCCGCGTCGTCACCCTGCCTGCGCCCCTGCCGACCTCCCCGCGCCGCTGCGCCCGCGACGGCATCCTCCGCACCGTCCTGCGCAACCAGGCGTTGCTGGTGGGCGAGCGGCTCGGCGTCGCACCCGAGCGCCTCGCCGCGCTGCGCGCGCCCGCAGATGGGCACGGAGCCCAGGGGGACGACCCTAAGGAATGCGGCGAGCAGGGTAGGAGCCGAATCCCTTCGGCGACCTCAGGCCCGCAGGGCCTGCCGCGCCGATGGCGCGGATCGCCGGTGGAACCGGCTCCTACCTCGGGAGGGGGCGCGGCGGCCGCGACCCTCGGGGACACTGGGTCGCAGCGGACTATTCGATTCTCATGAACAGGAGCCCTAGATGAAGCTCGAAGCCCAGACACGACTCCACGCGCCGTCCATGGTCGTGGTCGAGACCCGCGGCGACGTGGCGATCTTGATCGACCCCCACGGCCCCAACTGGGTCGCCACCGATGGCCGTGGCGCGCGCCTCCTCCAGGGGCTCAACGGCGGCACCCCCCTGCGTGATGTGGTGCGCGACTACGGGGCACGCGAGGGGGTCGACCCGGTGAAGGCATGGCAGCACGTCGACACGGTGGTGCGCGATGCCCTGCGCCACGGCTTGCTCGCCACCGAGCCGGTGGCGCGTGGCCCCTACGCCGGCCGCGCCGCCCACCTCGCCGGTGTCGGTCTGGAGGAGCTGTGGCTCCACACCAACAACTCGTGCAACCTCGCCTGCCGCCACTGCCTGGTCTCCTCCGGGCCGGACGGGGATCGCGGCCTGCCCACCGCGACCCTCCTGGACGTGATCGCCCAGGGCCGCGCCCTGGGGGTGCGGCGCTTCTACTTCACCGGCGGCGAGCCCCTGATCCGGCCCGACGTGGTCGAGCTCTGCGAGGCGGTGCTCGCCGACCCCGAGGCCGAGCTGGCCATCCTCACCAACGGCATCCCCCTGCGCGGGGAGCGACTGGCGCGCCTCGCCGCCCTCGATCGAGCGCGGCTGCGCCTGCAGGTGAGCCTCGACGGCGCGACGCCGGAGGTCAACGACCCGCTGCGCGGCGCGGGGTCGTTCCACGCCATCGTCGAGGGGATCCGCCTGGCGCTCGGCGCCGGACTCCAGGTCACGGTCACCACGGCCATCGCCGCGGTCAACGCCGCCGGCGTCCCGGCCGTGACCCGGCTATGTGGCGAGCTTGGGGTCGGCCACCACCACCTCCTGTGGCTCCACAAGCGCGGCCGCGCCGCCACCGGCAGCGACACGACGCCACCAGTGGAGCAGGTGATCCAGGTGGTGCGGGCGGCCGTGGCGGCCGGCCGCGAGGTGGGCGTCACCGTCGACAACGTGGAGGCGGTGAAGGCGCGGCTCAATAGCCCGGCCGGGGTGAAGCGCGACCTCGCCAACGCCTGCGTCACCTCCCTGTGCGTCTATGCGGACGGCAACGTCTATCCCTCCGCGTCGACGGTGGGGGTGGCGGCCCTGCGCTGCGGCTCGCTCCACGACGCCTCCCTGGAGGCGATCTGGCGCGACAGCGCCGTGGCCCAGGAGTGGCGCAACGCCACCGTGGAGCACAAGGAGATCTGCCGCGGCTGCCCGTTGAAGTACCTGTGTGGCGGCGGCGACGTGGAGCACGCCTACTTCTACGGCGGCGCGATCCTCGCCCACGACCCGTACTGCGCCCTGCACCAGGCGATGATCGGCGACGCCCTGTTCGCCCGTGCAGCGGAGCGAGCGGCGGTCCACACCAACGGCCGCTCGGGCTTCGACGCCCCGGTGCTCTACACGGCGATGGGCGAGGGCGCGGTCCATTGCGCCACCCGCGAGGTGGCGGCCGAGGTGGCCCTCTCCCACTCGGAGTGCGTGGTCTCCTTCGACCTCGACGCCCCGCGCGCGAAGGTGCGCGAGTTCTACGGCGAGGCCGCGGCGGCGCCCCAGGCCGACCTGTGCTGCCCGGTGCAGCCCGAGGCGGCCGACATCGCCCACATCCCGCGCGCGGTGGTGGAGCGGTTCTACGGCTGTGGCTCGCCGATCGGTGCCGCGGCGATCCAGCCCGGTGAGACGACGCTGGACCTCGGCTCCGGCGCGGGCATCGACGTCTTCACCGCCGCCAAGAAGGTCGGCCCCACCGGCAAGGCGATCGGCGTGGACATGACCGACGCGATGCTCGCCGTGGCGCGCGACTGCCAGCCCCAGGTGGCGGCCAACCTCGGCTTCGACGTGGTGGAGTTCCGCAAGGGGTTCCTGGAGGAGATCCCGGTGGACGGCCGGTCGGTCGACCTGGTCACCTCCAATTGCGTGGTCAACCTGTCGCCGGACAAGAAGCGGGTCTTCGCCGAGATCTGGCGTGTGCTGGCCGACCACGGCCGTATGGTGATCTCGGACATCGTCTCCGAGGAGGCCGTGCCCGCGGCCCAGCGCCAGGATCCGCGCCTGTGGGGCGAGTGCATCTCCGGGGCGCTCACGGAGGAAGAGCTCCTCGCCTACCTGGAGCGCGCCGGGTTCTACGGCGTGGAGGTCCTCGCCAAGGGCTTCTGGAAGGAGGTCGATGGGTACCGGTTCCACTCCGTGACCGTGCGCGGCTACAAATTCGAGAAGAAGGGGGGCTGCGTCTACCTCGGCCAGACCGCCACCTACGCCGGCCCGTTCAAGGGGGTGTCCGATGAGGAGGGCCACTTCTTCCCGCGCGGCCAGGCGATCGAGGTGTGCACCGACACCGCCGCCAAGCTCTGCCACCCGCCCTACCTCGGCCACTTCGTGGTGACCGACCCGGAGGGCAGCACCGCCGCGAGCCCGAACAACACCTGCTGCGGCCCGGGGGGGAGCTGCTGCTAATTTTTTCACCACGGGGGACACGGGGAAGACCGGGGGGAAGGCGACACCGAGCCGTGAAGGGACGTATGGAGTCGCTGGTGGTCAGATGCGATATCGCTCATTCCCCCCCAATCGGTTCCCCGTGTCCCCCGTGGTGAATCCCCCCTGCCAGGCGACGCCCAGGTGTTGAGCGGTACGTTGGCATCCAACGCGGATCGCATGAGCTGTTTGCTCGTTAACACAGAAGACATTTCGGCAAGCGGACATCGAGGCCAGGAGGGCCGTATGGAGTCGTGCTCGGATAGGGGGGGTGTGGACTGTTCGGAAGATGTGATCGACGCGGTGCTTACCGCGGCTACGGTGGTACACCGCGAGCTTGGGCCGGGGTTGATGGAGTCGGTGTACGAGCGGGCGCTGATGGTCGAGCTCGGGGAGGTCGGTCTGCGGGCGGAGAACCAGGTGGAGATCCCCGTTCACTACCGGGGCCACGATCTGGGGATCGGGTTTCGTGCGGACATCATCGTGGACGGCTCCCTCCTGTTGGAGCTGAAGTCGGTGGACAGGCTCATGCCAGTACATCTCTCTCAGGTCATCACGTATCTCAAGCTACTCGGGTTCCGGCGCGGTTTTCTTCTCAACTTCAACAGACCTCTGATGAAGGAGGGCATCCAACGCGTTGCTATCGGCTGATGTCTGTGCCGCTCTGTTTTTTCACCACGGGGGACACGGGGAAGACCGGGGGGAAGGCGACACCGAGCCGTGAAGGGACGTATGGAGTCGCTGGTGGTCAGATGCGATATCGCTCATTCCCCCCCAATCGGTTCCCCGTGTCCCCCGTGGTCAGACCACCTGCCGGGCAGCGTTCCGTTTGAGATGGCCACCTGCGCCTGAAGCCCCAATGAATACCGCATGAGCGAGCGCCTACCCAGTGGTTCTGAGCAGGAGACTCTCCTCCTCTTCGTGCGTCACCCCGAGGCGGGGCAGGTGAAGACGCGGTTGATTCCGGCCCTGGGGGCGGCGGGGGCGGCCGCGCTGTATGAGCGGATGGCCGCGGCGGTGGCGAGGCGTGTCGCCGGGCTGCGGCGGCCGGGGCTGCGGCGGGTGGCGCTGGTGGCGCCGCCGGGGCGGGTCGCGGCGGTGGGGGCGTGGCTGGGGGAGGGATTCACCGCCGAGCCACAGGCGAGCGGCGACCTCGGGGCGCGGCTCACCGCCGCGTTCGCCGCGGCCTTCGCCGCTGGGGCGCGGCGGGTGGTGGCGATCGGCACGGACTGCCTCGACCTCACGCCGGAGCTCGTCGGCGCGGCGTTCGACGCCTTGCACCGGGTCGATGCGGTGGTCGGGCCGGCCCTGGACGGCGGTTACTACCTGATCGCCCTGCGCCGCGCGATTCCGGCGGCGTTTGCCGCGATCCCGTGGTCGTCCCCCGACGCCCTCACGGTGACCCTCGATGGGCTGCAGGGGGCGGGTGCCTCGGTCCACCTCCTGCCGCGCCTGCGGGACCTCGATACCCCCGAGGACCTCGACGCACTCCTGCCCCGGTGGGGTGCCCTCCTGCGACCGCTGGCCGAATCCGCGCAACCCCACGAAGGAGCGGCGTGATGCTCTGGATGGTCCTACTGGTAGCCGCCCTCCTCCTGGCTTACGCCAACGGCGCCAACGACAACTTCAAGGGGGTGGCCACCCTGTTCGGCACGGGCACGACCGACTACCGCCGCGCCCTGGCGGTCGCCACGGTCTCCACCGGCCTCGGGTCGCTCGCCGCCCTGGTCCTGGCGCGCGGGCTTCTGGCCGCCTTCAGCGGCCAGGGGCTGGTGGCGGGGGCGGTGCTCGCCGATCCCGCCTTCCTGCCCGCGGTCGGCCTCGGGGCGGGGGCGACGGTGCTGGTCGCCACCCGCCTCGGCCTGCCGATCTCTACCACCCACGCCCTGGTGGGGGCGCTGGTGGGCGCCGGGTGGACGGCCGCCGGCGCGGTCTCCCTCGCCACCCTGGGGCGGGTGTTTCTCGTCCCGCTCCTGGTCAGCCCGATCGTGGCGCTGGTCGCGGCCGCCGCGATCTACCCCGCCCTGCGCTGGCTACGCGCCCGCCTCGGCGTCGGCCGGGAGACCTGCCTGTGCCTCGGGGAGGAGGTCGTGGCCGTGCCGGCCCACGGGGTGGGGCAGGGCGCCGCCGCGACCACCGCGAGCCGCGCCCTGACCTTCGCTGTCGGCGACGCGACCCAATGCGAGGAGCGGTACACCGGCTCGGTGGCCGGGGTGAGCGCCCAGACCCTCCTCGACCACCTGCACTACGCGAGCGCCGCGGCGGTGGGCTTCGCCCGCGGCCTCAACGACACGCCCAAGATCGCCGCCCTGCTCCTCGGCGCGAGCGCCCTCGCGCCCTCCCCCGGCATCGTCGCCGTGGCGGTGGTGATGGCGGCGGGCGGCCTCATCAGTGCCCGGCGGGTGGCGGAGACCATGAGCCACCGCATCACCGCCATGAACCACGGCCAGGGGTTCACCGCCAACCTGGTCACCGCCTTCCTGGTGATCGTCGCCTCGCGCTGGGGGGTGCCGGTCTCCACCACCCACGTCGCGTGCGGCGCCCTGTTCGGCATCGGCACCACCACGGGCAACGCCCGCTGGCGCACCATCGCCACCATCGCCGCCGCGTGGGTCACGACCCTGCCCCTGGCGGCGACCCTGGCGGCCGCATCGTTTGTCGCGCTACGACTCGGCAGGGGGTAGGGCAGGGAGGTTCGAGTGGCGCGGGTCGCCGGTGCCACCGGCTCCTACCTCGGGTTGGGACATCGCGGCGGGGTCCCGGAACCGCTTGCTCGCGAACCTCTACGGCGCCGCACGGGCGGAGCGTTGGCCGCCGGTTCGCGGGTAAGCCCGCTCCTACAGGGCGGCGCGGTCGGCGTCGCGCATGGTGAGGGCGAGGGCCATACGCTCGACCTCGATCAGGTGGCCGCTCTCCTGTTCGGCCAGCTTGGTGAAGTAGGCACGCGCCGTGTCGTGGTCGGTACTTTCCGCGAGGGACTGGTACGCAACCAGCGAGTCCTGCTCCATCTGCCGAGCGATCTTGAGGACCGTGCCCATGTCGCCGTTCAGCACCGCGCTCAGCTCGTGATTGGAGACGCTCGCATGGGTGTGGGACTCCAGGTCGTCCAGGTAACCCTCCGGGTCCCACTCCTCATCGAATCGCACGTGCTGCGCCATCTTCACCAACTCGTCGGCGTGGTTCTCCTCGAAGCCGGCCAGCTCGAGGAACAGCATCCGCGTCTCATCGTTCTGGGTGACTTCGGAAGCAAGACGGTAGAAGGCCCGCGCCTTGACTTCGTTGCGCAGCGCCTTTTTGAAGATCTCGACCAGGTCGCTCATGGTGTCCTCCTTAGGGCCCCAACGGGCGGATTGGGTAATGAATGAAGGCAAGAAACCTTACCACAAGGGTCTCCGACAAATCTTACACGCGCCCTTTCCTCTGCTCACCTTACGCCCCTGCGGGCCCGACTCCTCCGCGAGGCTGTGCTACCGGGGCGCGCCGTCCGAACGGGGGAGGCATCCTGGCAGGAATCTGGACTGCGGGGGACATGGGGGCTTGTGGGGGAACGACCTTCGACCATCGGCCGGCACAATGGTGCCCGTTGGACGGGGCAGGGGGACGAGTGGGATGATATCGGGTCGCTCGCGCCCATCGTGTCGGAGCGAGCTGAGGCCGGTTCTCCTGCTGTGCGCACGCCCTCTCCGCCTGGCCGATCCTCCATGTTTTCGACCCGTACGGCCCTCTTTCATCACGGCCTCTTCGATCCCGTGACCCTGCGGGAGGCGGTCCCGGAGAGTGCGGCCGGGACGGTCCGGCAGGTGCGGGAATCCCTCGCGTCGCGGCCGGCGCCGTCGAGCAGCGGCGGCTTCGCCGCGGTGCGGCGCCTCGGGGAGGCCCTGGGGCTTCGCCTGGAGGTCGGGGACGACCGTCTGAGTTGGCTGCCGATAGTGGGAGACGGGCAACCGATCCTGGTCCTCATGCGGCCGGTAGGTGCCCCACTCTCCGGGGTCGAGCGCGACGAGTGGCTGCGCGGCGCGCTGCTCAGCCCGCCGGTCCAGCTCTGGCGGCGGCTCCGGGAGAGTGGGCTCGCGTGGGGGGTGGTGACCGACGGCTACACGCTGCGCCTCCAGCACCGGGACGCCCCGCCCGACCACCATCTGACCCTCGATCCGGCGACCGCGCTGGCCGCGGGAGAGCGCGAGTCCGTCGCGCTGCTGGCCGCGATGTTTGCGGGGCAACACGGGAAGACCACGTGGCGGGACCGATGCTGGGCGGCGGACCGGCGACGGCGCGCGCGAACCGCCGCGGTGCTCGGCAGGTTGTTGCGACAGCGGCGCGCGGCGCCGGGGGATGTCTCGGCCCTGGAACGATGGTGCTTCCTGGCGTGGATCGGCGGCCAGCCCGGGGGTGGTGACGTCGCCGAGGCATTGGCTGACTGGTTAGATAGCGGCAAGGCGCGCATCCCCGGACCCCTGGTCCGGCGCGTGATCGCCCTGGGTTGGAGCATGGCGGGGGCGGATGGGTTGCTGGCGCCGGTGGCGGACTGGCTGCGCAGGGGTGGCGCGACGGAGGTGGCGGAGCTCTCCGAGCGGCTGGGCGGGGACGCGGCACGCGCCATCGCCTCCCTCGATGCCCTGTCCTTCGCCCGCCTGTGGGAGGGACCGGGCCGGGCTGCTGAGACCGCCCAGGACGGCGCCTTCTGGCGTCTCGCGGGCGCCGGCGTGGCCGAGATCGGGCCGGCGCTGGCGCGCATCCACGGGGAGGTCCTGCACCGCCTCGGCAAGGTGCAGGGGCAGGCGCATCACGGGCCGCTGGCGAGCGACGTACGCGAGCACTTCGCCAACGCCCTCGAGCGCCAGCGGGCCTATCTCGCTCGCCTCTCGGTCCTCGACCTCGCACCGCGCCGCGGGATGCGCCTTGCGGTGTGGGTGGAGCAGGTCGTGGAGGGGGTGCTGTCTTGCCCCGGATACACCAGCCCGTGGCTCGAAGCGGCCGTGGAAGGGGAGGTGGAGGGGCTGCGCGCCCTGGCGCGGGAGTGCCTCTCGGCGGTGGTGCCGGCGGTGGCCGATCCGGCGGTGGTCGCCATTCCCCTGGCGGCGGTCGCCCCGAGCGTGCCGTGGCCGAGCCTGGGGCGGCACGTGGTCGCCGGGGACTGGCTGGGCGCGGCCGCCCTGCTCGATCTCGCCCAGCCCCTCGCCTCCCGGCGCGCCAGGGCGGGACAGACGGATCTCTTCGATCACGTCTTCCACGAGCAGTTGCGCATGCTGCGCGCCGACTTTCGACTCTTGGAGCACGGCCGAGACGATGCCGACCTGCCGGCCAGCCTCCTCCGTACCGAGGCGCGGGTGCGCCTCGGCGCCGACGTGGTCAACGCCTGGCTCGCCGGGGAGGAGGTACCGTGGTCCGGGGTGGAGCAGGTGGTGGCACAGATCCGCGGCGAAGGGAGTGACAGCGACCTGACCAAGGCGGCCTGGTGCCGCCGGGCCCGGCACTGGGCGGCGGCGCGCGGCCTCGTCTATCTGGAGCTCGCCTTCCCCGAGCGGCTGCTGGAGGACGGGCGCCTCGGGTTTGCCGTGGTCGTCGGCGCCGTCGTCCCGGGCAAGCGGGTGGGGCGCGAGTCGCGGCGCCGGGTGCACGACCTCCTCATTCCGGGGGGGATCGCGTGCTGGCTCGCCGAGTGCGGGGGTGCCCAGCGGCTCGACGCCCTGCGGGGTGCCGACACGGTGACGCTCCCGTGCGACGATAGCGCGCGGATCGCGATGTGGCGCAGGCGACCGGATCACGGTCGATCAGATCGTTAGACCGTGACGCCTCCAGTCCATCTCGACGGTGTGCGGCTAGTCGGCGGCGCTGGGGCGGTCAATCTGACGGCCGAGGCGGGGCGCTGGACCCGGGTGGACGGCAGGACAGCCGATTCCCCGCGCAGCGGAGTCCAACAGGCCCCCCTCCCCCCGGGAGGGGCGGGGGGGAGGGGCTCCGGGAGTGGCAGCGGGTTGGGTACATCACCCGCCCAAGCGCCCGCTCCCACCGCCCTCCCCCAGGCCCCCTCCCGGAGGGAGGGGGATTCAAGGACGCCCTTACGGGGCGATTCGCTGAGCCGCCCCCTCGCCGGCCCTCCCACGGGGGGCGAGGAAGAATGGCTACGCGAGCTGGTTTGGTGCAGCGGCGCGATCGATCCGCATATCAACGGCTGGGGGGGGTGCGACTTCCTGCGCGACGATCCGGCCGATCACCGGCCCGCCCTGCGCGCCCTGTGTGCCGCCGGGGTGACCGGCTTCCTGCCCACCCTGATCACCTGCAGCGAGGCTGTGCTGGGCACCGCCCTGGACCGCTGGGCCGCGTGGGCCGCGGCACCGCCGGCGGACGCGCCGTCGTTTTTCGGCCTCCACCTGGAGGGGCCGTTTCTGGATCCGGCACGGGCCGGGGTCCATCCCCCCGGCCAGCTGCGTACCCCCGATGCCGCGTGGCTCGCGGCCCTCCTCGACCCATATCCGGGCCTGGTGCGCCTCCTCACCCTCGCCCCCGAGCTCCCCGGCGCCATGGCCGTGATCGAGGCGGCTAAGGCGCGCGGCGTGACCGTCGCGTTGGGCCACTCGTCGGCGACGGTCGCGGACGTGGAGCAGGCCGTGGCACGGGGTGCGCGCTACGTCACCCACCTGTTCAACGCGATGGGGCCGTTCCACCACCGCGCGGCGGGGCTCGCCGGGGCCGCGCTGGCACGCGCCGATCTCTACACGGAGGTGATCGGCGACGGCCACCACGTCGGCCCGGAGGGGCTGGCGATGGCGTGGCGCTGCCTCGGGGTGGGTCGGCTCGTGCTGGTCTCCGATGCGGTCGCCGCGGCCGGTGGCGGGGCGAAGCGGTTCCGCATGGGCGAGGTCGAGGGGCGTATCGTGGCGGGCCGGGCCGTGGATCCCGAGGGACGGCTGTGTGGGGGGCTTGCCCCGCCGTGGGAGGGGGTGCGGCGGGTGGCCGCGGCCGCGGGCGTGGGATGGGAGGCGGTGGTCCCCTGCACGCGCGCGACGGTGATCGCGGCCCTCGCGCTCGACGCGGCGACCGGTCCGGCCCCGGGGGAACCGGCGGATCTGGTGGGGTTGGACCACACCGGGCAGGTCCGGGCCGTGCTGCGCGGCGGGGCGTGGCTGGTGGCGCCGAGCTCCGGGTTCCGCACGTGATCCCGCGCCCGCGCCATGCGCTGGCGGTCGCCGACCAACGGGGTCTTGCAAGACTGCCCAACGGCAGCGCAACCTTGCCGTTTGTTTGGGCAGTCGTCCCCGGAAGACCCCCGACAGATAATCCCGCCTCGATCGTAACTCCCCACCTTTAAACAGAGTACCTGACGTTCCGCAGTGACACGTCCGCTGGCAGGCGGCTTGCTCTGCGGTGCGCAACACTCCCGGCCACCCCGGCCACCTGCGCCTGACCTGGCGCCGACTCTAGCAACCCGTACCGGAGGAGAATCCATGAGAAGCGCGCCTTCCCTTGTCACCGCGGCGGCCATTTTCGCCCTCGTCGTGACCCCCGCCAGCCAGGCCTTCGCGGAGGTGGCCCTCGACTGGTCCGGCTTCGTCACCGCGGCCTACACCTTCAATTTCGACGAGCCGGCCGATGGCACGAACCACGGCCGGGTCTTCGATCAGGAGGACAACACCTTTCAGGTCCCCCTGGCCGAGCTGGCGGTGAGCGGCGGCGTTGAAGACGGGCCCTCCTTCAACCTGGTCCTCGAGTTCGGCGACGTGGCTAGTGATACTCAATCCAGGGGCCTCCTGGACGACGTGAGCGGCTTTGATATTCAGCAGGCGAACGTCTCCTACAAGGGCTTCACCTTCGGCAAGTTCGCCACCCTCCACGGCGCGGAGGTGATCGAGTCGCCGGCCAACATGAACTACTCGCGCTCGTTCCTCTTCGGCTTCGCCATCCCCTTCACCCACACCGGGCTCCTGTACGCGACCGAGGTGGGCGGGATCGGCCTCAAGGGGGCGATTGTGAACGGCTGGGACAATTTCACGGACAACAACGACTCCAAGTCGTTGATGGCGATGGTGGCCGTGCCGCTGGGCGAGCGGGGGAGCGTGTCGGTGGGCGGCATGTATGGCGCGGAACAGGACGACAACGAGGGCGACATGCGCGGCCTGATCGACGTGGTGGCGAGCTTCTCCCCCAGCGACGGCATCGATCTCCTGTTCAACTTCGACTGGGGGACCGAGGAGAACGCCGCCGCCGATGGTGACGATGCCGAGTGGTGGGGCGCCGCGGCGTATATCGACGCGATGATCACCGACACCTTCGGCGTGGCGGGCCGCGCGGAGTTCTTCAGCGACAGCGACGGTGCCCGCGGGCTGGACACCGATGTCTGGGAGGTCACGGTCACCGGCCACCAGGCCTACGGCGACAATGCCATGGCCCGCCTCGAGGGGCGCTACGACCAGGCGGCGGCCGACATCTTCATGGATGGCGACGGCAACATGCAGGACGACCAGTTTACCCTGGCGGCCGAGCTGATCTTCACCTTTCCATAATCGGCCCCACGATCGCGGGGAAGCGACAGGGAGGGGTGCCCAGGCGCCCCTCCCTTTCTGCGTGCTTGGCCTGTGCTCAGACCTGCCCGTTTTTTTGGCATGGGGCCATGGCGTCCCTTCGGGGGCGCCATGGGAGTGGCTGTAACAGTTAATAAATCCAGTGCGTTACTGGTCTGTTGCGCGGGCGTTCCAGGTGGCATCGGCGTTGCTAGGAAGACGCCAAATCACACTCGCGCCCCGCTCGGTCAGGCACGGCAAGCCACGCGATCGACCGGCGGGCACAACCCAAAGGGGGAATCGCTATGGACGGGACCGTCGCATCCAGAAAGAAGATCATGACGCAGACCTCACTCACGGTGGCGCTGCTCCTCGGCCTGCCAGCCCTCGGCTGGGCCGAGGAGGCCGAGTCCGTGCTGAGCGCGGCGGACACGGCGTGGATGTTGATCTCCACCGCCCTGGTGCTCTTCATGACCCCGGGCCTGGCCCTGTTCTATGGCGGGATGGTGCGCAAGAAGAACGTCCTCGGCACCATGATGCACTCGTTCTTCGCCATGGCCTTGATCCCGGTCCTGTGGATGGTGGCCGGGTATTCCCTCGCCTTCGGCACCGACATCGGCCACGTCATTGGTGGCCTCGATTACCTCTTCCTGCGCGGGATCCGTCCGGACGACCTGAACGGCTCGACTTATCCCCACCTGATCTTCGTCGCCTTCCAGGGGATGTTCGCGGTGATCACCCCGGCACTGGTGGCCGGCGCCTACGCCGAGCGCATCAAGTTCATCAGCTACGCCTTGTTCACCGGCCTGTGGCTCTTCCTGGTCTACGTCCCCATCTGCCACTGGGTGTGGGGCAGCGGCGGCTGGCTGTACGAGAAGGGGGCGCTGGACTTCGCCGGCGGCACCGTGGTCCACATGTCGGCCGGCTTCTCGGCCCTGGCCTTCGCCATCGTGCTCGGTAAGCGCCGTGGCTACGGCACCACCAACATGTCGCCCCACAACCTGTCCCTCACCCTGACCGGCGTCGGCATCCTGTGGTTCGGCTGGTTCGGCTTCAACGCCGGCTCCGCCCTGGCCGCCAACGCGACGGCCGGTCTCGCCTTCCTGACCACCTTCCTGGCGCCGGCCGCGGCCGGGCTGAGCTGGGCGATCGCCGAGTGGACCCGAACCGGGAAGCCCACGGCCCTCGGCGTCTCCTCCGGGATCGTCGCCGGCCTGGTGGTGATCACCCCGGCGGCCGGCTTCGTCGGGCCGGGCTCGGCGGTCATCATGGGGCTGCTCGCGGGCGTCGTCTGCTATGGGGCGGTCTGGCTGAAGACCCCCTTGGGCTACGACGACTCTCTCGACGCCTTTGGGGTGCATGGTGTCGGTGGTATGCTCGGCGCCCTTTTGACCGGGGTCTTCGCCTCCTGGGCGGGATGGGGGGATCCGGTCGAGAGTCTCCTGTTCCACACCGACCTCGGTGCCGCCCTCTCCCAATTCCTCGTGCAAGTCACCAGCGTGGTTGCCACGGCGGCCTATTCGACGGTCGTGACCCTCGGAATCCTGTTCCTCGTGAGGGCCCTCGTCGGCCTGCGCGTGGCGGACCAGCAGGAGCTCGAAGGGCTCGACCTCACGCAACACGGCGAGGCCAACTACCACTTTTAACCCCCACCCCCGTCACGTTCCCTCCCTCTAACTGGACCCTCCCGCTGCGGGACGATCAGGAGAAGCGCCATGAAGAAAATCGAAGCGATCATCAAACCTTTCAAGCTCGACGAGGTGAAGGATGCCCTGAACAAGGTCGGGGTGAAGGGGATCACGGTAAGTGAGGTGAAGGGGTTCGGTCGGCAAAAGGGCCACACCGAGCTGTACCGCGGCGCGGAATACGTCGTCGACTTTCTGCCCAAGATCAAGCTGGAGATCGTCGCCAGCGACGACATGGTCACGCAGATCGTCGAGACCATCGAGGTCGCCGGCAAGACCGGCAAGATCGGTGACGGCAAGATCTTCGTGGTGCCGGTGGAAGAAGCGGTGCGCATCCGCACCGGTCAGCGCGGTGGCGAGGCGCTCTAACCACCGCCCCTCGGTTCGAGTCCCTGGCCGGCGTCCCTGCGTGGGGGCGCCGGCCGCAGTCTTATCCATCCACAAGGAGAAATCGGCATGACACCCAAGGAAGCCCTGAAGTTCGCGGAGCAAAAGGGCTGTAAGTTGGTCGACGTGAAGTTCTGTGACTTCCTCGGCCAATGGCAGCACTTCACTGTCCCGATGCACGAAATCGACGAGGCGATCTTCGCGGAAGGCCTCGGCTTTGACGGCTCGTCGATCCGCGGCTGGAAGGCGATCGACGCCTCCGACATGCTCGTCATTCCGGATCCGGCCACCGCGATCATGGATCCGTTCTGCGAGCATCCCACCCTGTCCATCGTCGGCGACATCCAGGACCCGATCACCCGCGAGGGGTACGACCGCGACCCGCGCTCCGTTGCCCGGCGCGCCGAGGCCTACATGAAGTCCACCGGCGTGGCCGACACCGCCCACTTCGGTCCGGAGCTGGAGTTCTTTATCTTCGACGAGGTGCGCTACAACACCTCGCACGGCGAGTCGTACTACTTCGTCGACTCCATCGAGGCGCAGTGGAACACGGGTAGCGACGAGGGTCCCAACCTCGGCAACAAGATCCGCCACAAGAGCGGCTATCTGCCCGTGCCTCCGGCCGATCAGCTCCAGGACATCCGCAGCGAGATGACCCTGCTCCTGGAGGAGTGTGGCATCATCATCGAGCGCCAGCACCACGAGGTGGCCACCGCGGGGCAAGGTGAGATCGACATGCGCTTCTGCCCCCTGGTGCGCATGGCCGACCAGGTGATGCTCTACAAGTACATCCTGAAGAATGTCGCCTGGCGCCACGGCAAGACCGTCACCTTCATGCCCAAGCCGCTGTTCGGCGACAACGGGACCGGCCAGCACACCCACCAGTCCTTGTGGAAGGACGGCAAGCCGCTGTTCTACGGCGACGGCTACGCCAACCTGTCGGATACCGCCCTGCACTACATCGGTGGCGTCCTCAAGCACGGCCCGGCCCTTGCCGCGCTCACCAATCCCTCCACCAACTCCTACAAGCGGCTGGTCCCCGGCTACGAGGCGCCGGTCTCCCTGGCGTATAGCTCGCGGAATCGCTCCGCCTCCCTGCGCATCCCGACCTACTCGCCGAGCCCCAAGGCAAAGCGTGTCGAGGTGCGCTTCCCCGACCCGTCGTGCAACCCGTACCTCGCCTTCGCCGCGATGCTCATGGCGGGCCTGGACGGTATCGAGAACAAGATCGATCCGGGCGAGCCCATGGACAAGAATCTCTACGATCTACCGCCGGAGGAACTGGCGGAGATCCCCATGATGCCCGGCTCGTTGCACGCCGCCCTGGAGAATCTCGCGGCGGACCACGCCTTCCTCACCAAGGGCGACGTCTTTACCGAGGACACCATCGCCGCGTGGATCGACTACAAGCGGGTCAACGAGGCCGATCCCGTGGCCATGCGGCCCCACCCGTATGAGTACTTCCTGTATTACGACTGCTAACCCGCGGGCCTGGCCCCGCCGGCACGAGGAACGGCCCCCACCGGATCTCCGGTGGGGGCCGTTTTTGCCTCGTCCGGGATTCCGGCAAACCCGCAGGCGTATCCGTAGGAGCCGAATCCCTTCGGCGACCTCAGGCCCACAGGGCCTGCCGCGCCGATGGCGCGGGTCGCCGGTACAACCGGCTCCTACCCTCGGTTGGGACTCGCGGCGTGCTCCCGGAATCACGGTAGGAGCGAGCTTGCTCGCGAACCGACGCCGGCGCCGGCGACCCGAGCGGTTCGCGGGCAAGCCCGCTCCTACGGGCGGCTACGGCCATCGTCCCCGGAAACCCCGTCCTTTGCCAGCCGGCCAGCAGGCCGGGCGACCCCCGGCATGGCGGGCGAGCCCGCCCTACGCGGGTACCGAGCCCTCCTCTTCCCTGGTCGGGAAGGGGCTTTACGGCGGGAAGGCCGCGGCGTGGAGCTTGACCCACTCCTGCGCCGCCTCCTCCACCTTCAGGTGGCGTCCGTCGCGCTCCGCCACCGCGCGGCGGTAGAGCTCGATCTGGCAGAGCTGTTCCACCATGCGGGTGCGAAAGTGGTCGCATTCCTCCAGGAAGGCCGCACCGACCTCCCACCCGTCGTCATCGCTGCCGTGGCACCAGACGACGCGCGCGTGGACCTCCTGTTTCCCGGATATGGAAGGGAAGTCGACGGTGATGGTGACGCCAGGCTCCACCGGCTCATCCGCGCGAAATCGGATCCCGCCGAAGCCGAGATCCTCGACCACGCCCACGTGGTCGTGGTGCTCGTGACGGCGAAAGTGGAGGGGGATGTCGACGGGGTGACGGTAGAATGTACGACCGCGGCCGCGGCACTCGTCGGCCGGCTGGCGGGCCTCGCTGGATTCCATGACGAGCTCCTGTTGATGCATGCTGCTCTCTTCATCATCGGCTAAAAGAGTGGTTACTGAACACCCGATCTTGCCCGCCTCAGGGGATCGGGCGTGGGTGCTGGACCTTGCCAGCGATCAGGCCCCGTGGTGGAACATGGCGCTCGACCGCTGGTTGTTGCGACGCTGCGAGGCGGGTGACCCGGTGCCGATCCTCCGTCTCTACGGCTGGGACCGCCCCACTATCACCCTCGGCCGGCACCAGGATCCGGAGGTAGACCGGATCGACCTCGCCCGCTGCCGGCGGCTCGGCGTGAGCGTCGTGCGGCGTCCCACCGGCGGGCGTGCTGTCTACCACGGCAGGGGGTTGACGTACGCCGTGGTCGCGCCGATCCCGCGCGAGGCGGCCACCGTGGCGGAGACGTATCGGTGGGTCGCCGCCGCGCTCCTCGACGGCCTGCGGGAGCTTGGCCTACCGGTGGCCGAGCTGGGGCGGCACAGGGGGGCAGACCCGGCGTTGCGGGCGGCGTGCTATGCCGCACCGTCGGCGGGGGAGGTTGCCCTGGCCGAGGGCAAGTGGATCGGCTCGGCCCAGCGCCGCCTGCGCCATGCCTTTCTACAGCACGGGTCTATCCCCCTGTGCGACGACTCCGCGCAGCTCGCCGCGTGTCTCGCCTTCCCGGATGAGGGGGCGCGCCACCGTTGGGCCACGGCCCTCTCCGCCCGTACCGCACAGGTCACCGCACACCTCGGGGAGATCACCCCGCACGACCTCGGCGACGCCATCCAGCACGGCTTCGAGCGCCACCACCGCGTCACCCGGTGGCGCCCGCTGGACACCACCTCCCAAGAGCTAGTCGAAGCCGTGACCACCTACCGCACCGATCCCCACTGGACCCTGGTTCCGCCATAGGGTGCGCCAACCGCAGGGCGGCGCACCGGGCGATGCCGCAGAATGGAGCCCCGCTGCCGCTGATGCGCCTCGCTCTCGCACGGCGGCACCCTATGGGTGTGCTATCCATAGGGTGCGCCAACCCACGGGCGGCGCACCGGCCCGCTGTCACACGGGCTACGGCGGCGCGCCGCTCTGGCCGTTCCCCGGAGGGGGAGGGTGAGATGCTGGGAGTCCCCGTGGGAATCCCGGCTAGAACCGCGCGAACGCCTCGACGAACGGGCCGTCGAAGGTGGCGTCGAGGTCCACGTCCGACTCGTCGATGGTGAGGTTGAGGTAGCGGTAGCCGGCGCTGATGCCCACGAAGGGTAGTGGCGAGAACTCGGCCCGGGCCTCGACGTCGTAGAGGTGGTTGCCGCTGTAGGCGATGGCCGCGCCCTGGACGTGGACCGCCAGGAAGTCGGCCAGGCCGAGGTTGATGCGTGCACCTACCATGGGGATCGGCAGGGTGAAGTCCTGAGACTCGGGCTCGGTGTTACCGGCCACTGGACCCTTGGCCTCGATGCTCCCGTCGAGCAGCTTCACCTGGACGAGGAGGCCGACCTGCACCCGGATCGGGAGGTCATCGAAATTGAGCACGTGGAACCCGAGGCCCGCGTCGTACATCTTGAAGTCGAGGGAAGAATCGAGTTCGGCCGTGGCATCGAAGGTGAAGTCGCCGAAATTCACGTCGGTGGTGGCGGTACCGGATCCCGACACGTCGATGGGGATGTAGCGGCCGAACAGGAAGAACGGCCCGAGGTTGAGCACCGCGGAGAAGCCGATCGGGTTGTCGCTGTCGAGGCCGAGGCCGTCGGTAGAGTCCTCCAGGGAGAGCGTGGTTCCGTCTAAGTCGACACCGGAGTCGTCGTTTTTACCGCTCACCGCGACGTCGCCGCTCAGGTCCATGAACCAGTACTCGCCACGGACCGTAAGGATGGCGTCGGCGTGGGCGATCGCAGGCGCGGCGAGCGTGAGGCCGAGGAGCAGAGCAGTGCGGAGACGTGCGGACATGAGGTCCTCCTGGAGGGTGGGTGAGCCAATTCCCCCTATCGGTGACGGGTCGCTCTGGCTGAGGGGGAGGGGAGAGAGCCCTTTTAGTCGAACAGCGATCACGGTGACAACCGGCGGCGGTGTTTCCCTCACCCAGGCCCCCTGCTCAATCGATGCTGCCCGAAGGTCAGTCCTTGGAGACCCTCCCCCACCGGGGGAGGGCCAGGGTGGGGTGCCCGGAGCCCACGAAGCACTGATCCCTTACGCCCTCCCCCAGGCCCCCTCCCGGAGGGAGGGGGCTTCAGGGACACCCCTGCGGGGTGAATCGTTGAATGAGAGGGGGGATTCAGGGATGCCCCTTCGGGGTAGCCTGTTGATTGGTCACCACCACCCATTGCCGCCACCGGCCCCGGGCGACGTTGTAGCCGTCGATCTCGCGCACCACGCGGATCGTCGGGAGGTGCGACCCTATCTCATCCCACAGCTCCCGCCGCAGGACGCAGGCGAACGGCGCCGGACTGGCGAGGAGGATGTCGAGGTCATCGCGCTCTCGGATCTCGGTCACCGTGTCGCCGCTGTGGAAGACCAGGGAGGGCTCGAAGTAGCGGAAGGCGTAGCGGCGATCCGGGGCTGCCGCCGTGGCCAGGGCCGCGACCATCTGTGGCGATGGCTTGAACCGTTCCAGGGCCGGCATGGCGGCGCCGCCAAGCCAGGCGAGGGTGACCGCCGTGCACACAGCTACCGCCGCTGCTTGCCACCGCCATCGAACGCGGGCGAGGGCGATCGCGACGCAGGTGAGCCCTGCCGCGAGGGCGAGGACGGCCAACGGGAGACCGCCGGGCAAGTGTTTGTTGCCGCCCCACACCAGGACCGCGGCCGCGGCCAGGGCAAGCAGTGCATTCAGGGCCACGCACGGCGTCCACCAACGCGGTCGCTCCGACCCGGTGGCAAGCCACGCCACGCCCAGGGCGAGGGCCGGGTAGACGGGGAGGACGTAGTGCGGCAGCTTGGTGGCGGTGATGGAAAAGATCAGGAAGGGCGGGACGAACCACGTGGCGAGGAAGCGCGCGGCGGCCTGGTCGCGACGGCGGTAGAGCTCGAAGAGCACGCCGTAGCCGAGGAACCCCCACGGAAAGAAGCTGACAGGGAGCGCGGTGAGGTAGTACCAGATCGGCCCCTTGTGGCCCTCGAGGGCGTGGGTCGAACGTTCCACCACGTGGTGGCCGAACGCGACGCGCAGGAACTCCCCGTCGGTGGCGAGCTGCACCGCCACTCCCCACGGCACCACGAGGAGGAGGGCGAAACCTAGCCCCACCGCCAGCGGTGCCGGGCGCCATGGCCACTTGCGCCCGCCAAAGAGCTTGAGGGCGACCGCCGTGACGCCCACCACCATCGGCGCCACCGGCCCCTTGGCGAGAATACCGAGGGCGACGGCGCCCCAGGCGAGCAGGGTGTTCCCCCAGCCCCCCTCCCACTGCCAGCTCCGCAGGAGGGCGAGCTGTGCGGTGAGGATGGCGCACAGGAGCACGGCGTCGGTGGTGGCCACCTTCGCCTCCACGACGAATTGCATGCAGAGCCCGAGGACCACCGCCGCCCGGAGCCCGGCACCCGCGTCGATCAACCGCCGGCCGATCAGGGCGACCAGCACGAGCGATAGGGCACCGGCGACGGCCGACGGCAGGCGGGCGCCGAACGAGCCGACGCCGCAGAGCCGGTACGCCCCGGCCATCAACCAGTAGATCAGCGGCGGCTTGTCGAAGCGGACCTCGCCGTGGAAGTGCGGCACGACGTAGTCGCCAGTCACCACCATCTCCCGCGCCGCCTCGGCAAACCGCGGCTCATCGCGATCCCACAGGGAGGTGGCACCGTTACCCAGGAGATAGATCACCAGCCCGAGGAAGGCGATCAGGGCGAGGCGCTTGGGAAAGGAGGAGAGGGCAGGTGCCACGGAGCGAGCGCGGGACGGAGGAGAGGGGGAAGCGGACGGTAGGGAGGGAGAGTGCGCCCGTCGCCGGGCGGGTGGCAGGGACGGGGTTGGCCGGTCTCTTCGCACACCCTGGCGGCCTTTGTCGACAGGCGTAGTTGATTGTTATCGCGCGCGATGTGACGCACCATCAGCCGGCGCCACGGGAGGCACGTCTTGGAATACACGGAAGAACAGAAGGCACGGTTCCGCGAGACGTACGCCCGGCGCCGCCGCCGGCAGCGCACGTTGACCGTGTCCTTGGTCGCACTGATCTTCGGCCTGTTCTTTCTCGCGCCGCGGTTCCTCGGCAAGTTCGGCGGCCTGTCGGTCACGGCGATCGCCCCCCTGTCGTTCGTCCTCGTGGCAGGCGCCCTGATCTTCTCCCTGCGTAACTGGCGCTGCCCGGCGTGCAACCGCTACCTCGGCCGCACCTTCAACCCGCGGCACTGCCAGGGGTGCGGGTTCGAGCTGCGCAAGTAGCGGGATCCTTGGCCACCACAGGGCGTGGCTTTGCGCCGCACCCCGACGCCGATAGCGTAGGACGGAACACCGCAGGCGGTTCCACCATTCGGTCCGCGATCACGCGTCGTCGACGCCGTCATCCGGCCTCTTTCAGCTTGCCCGTGACCAGCTTGTGCAGGGTGCTGGAGATCAGGGTCTGGTAGGGGATCCCCTCTTTGGTGGCCCTTTTTTGGATCTTCTCCAGGTCACGGGCGGAGATCCGGATGTTGATGCGTTTGTCCTTCTGCAAGGTATTCCGGGCCGCCTCCTCGAGCTGCCGTTTTTCCTCCTGGAAGTTACGAATGCTCTCGAATTCGCCTTGTTCGAAATCCTGCAGGATTTGCAGCTCTTCGTCGTCCAGCTTCAATCGGGGCGCCGTCATCGCAAATACTCCTTGGTCGCCTTGCGGCTGGGAATGATCGTCTTCAGAAAGCGTGTACCCCTGTCTTTGACGTAGGGCACCAGGAACACGTAGCCATCGATGTTGAGCACGATGATCTTCTGGTTGGGGTAGCGATCCGCGTTGGGATGCCGGATCACATCGAGAACGTCGCCGTTGCCAATATGGAACACGACATCTTCGAAACCGACACCCCGCGTCGTTTCGAGGAAGCGATTTTTTTCATCGTCCCAGTCGAACCGACTCATCGGCTTACCGTAAGAGCGTGTGTGCCTATTGTCAACGAGCTGCAATGCTGGGTGTCTTTGCGGCGGTGTACCGGGCGTAGCGGTAGGTTCGCGTAGGGCAGAGCAACGAATTCCCCGCGCGGCGGAGGTCTGATCACCTCCCCCCTCCCTCCGGGAGGGGCAGGTGGCGGGCGGTGGGAGGTGGCAGTTCGCAGATGCCGGCCGCCCCCACCCCGGCCCTCCCCCAACGGGGGAGAGGGCTTGCTGACCGCGGATCTCGTTCCCGGCATACAATGCCGCGCATGTCCTTCCGCATGGTCACCGACCTCGCCCCCCAGGGCGATCAGCCGCAGGCGATCGACGCCCTGGTGCGCGGGCTCCACGACGGGGTGAAGCACCAGGTGCTGCTGGGGGTCACCGGTTCGGGGAAGACCTACACCATGGCCAAGGTGATCGAGCAGGTGGACCGGCCGACCCTGGTGCTGGCACCGAACAAGACCCTGGCGGCGCAGCTCTACTCGGAGTTCCGCGGCTACTTTCCGGACAACGCGGTGGAGTACTTCGTCTCCTACTACGACTACTACCAGCCGGAGGCGTACGTCCCGTCCAGCGACACCTACATCGAGAAGGACTCGTCCACCAACGACGAGATCGACCGCCTGCGCCACTCCGCCACCCGCTCGCTCCTGGAGCGGGATGACTGCCTGATCGTCGCCTCGGTGTCGTGCATCTACGGCCTCGGCTCGCCGGAGGCGTACCACAACATGCTCCTGTACCTGGAGCAGGGCCACGCCATCGACCGTCGCGCCCTGTTGCGCAAGCTGGTGGAGATCCTCTACGAGCGCAACGACGTCGAGCTCAAGCGCGGCGGCTTCCGCGCCCGCGGCGAGGTGGTGGAGGTCTTCCCGGCCCACGGGGACACGGCGATCCGCATCGAGCTGTTCGGCGACGAGGTGGAGGCGATCCGCGAGATCGACCCCCTCACCGGCCAGACCCTCGCCCACCTGACGCGCATCGCCATCTACCCGGCGAGCCACTACGTGGTCGACCATCGCGACCAGCAGCGCGCCATGGAGGCGATCCGCCAGGAGCTCGGCGACCGGCTCCTGGAGCTGGAGCTTCAGGGCAAGCTCCTGGAGCGCGAGCGGCTGGAGCAGCGCACGCTCTTCGACCTGGAGATGATCGCCGAGCTCGGCTACTGCTCGGGGATCGAGAACTACTCGCGCCACCTCACCGGCAAGCCGCCGGGCGAGCCGCCGCCGACCCTCCTCGATTATCTACCGAAGCACGCGCTGATGATCATCGACGAGTCCCACGTCTCGGTGCCGCAGGTGGGCGGGATGTTCCGTGGCGACCGCAACCGCAAGCAGACCCTGGTGGACTACGGCTTCCGCCTGCCCTGTGCCCTGGACAACCGGCCCCTCACCTTCGAGGAGTTCGAGGCCCGCCTCGGCCAGGTGATCTACGTCTCCGCCACCCCCAGACCGTACGAGCTGGACCAGGCGCGGGGCAGGGTGGTGGAGCAGATCATCCGCCCCACCGGCCTGATCGACCCCTTGATCCACGTGCGCCCCGTGGCCGGCCAGGTGGACGAGCTGCTGGAGCGGATCCGCGGCCGGGTCGCGGTCAACGAGCGGGTCCTGGTGACGACCCTCACCAAGCGCATGGCCGAGGACCTCACGGACTACTACACGAAGGTCGGCGTGGCGTGCCGCTATCTGCACGCGGACATCCCCACCATCGAACGCATGGAGATCCTGCGCGCCCTGCGCGAGGGGGCCTTCGACGTGCTGATCGGGATCAACCTCCTGCGCGAGGGGCTCGACCTGCCCGAGGTCTCCCTGGTGGCGATCCTCGATGCGGACAAGGAGGGGTTCCTGCGCTCCGAGCGTTCCCTGATCCAGACCATCGGCCGCGCCGCGCGCAACGTCCACGGGGAGGTGGTGCTCTACGCCGATACCGTCACCGACTCGATGCAGGGCGCGATCTCCGAGACCAACCGCCGCCGCGTCCTCCAGCGGGCGTACAATGAGGCGCACGGGATTACCCCGCAGACCGTGGTGAAGGCGATCTCGTCGCTCGCCGAGGCGGTGGCGGAGCACGACTACGTCACCGTGCCCACCGCGGCGGAGGAGCAGGCCGACTACGTCTCCCTGATGGACATCCCGCGCGTGATCAAGCGGCTGCGCAAGGACATGCAGACCGCGGCCAAGGCCCTCGCCTTCGAGGAGGCCGCCCACCTCCGCGACCGCATCAAGGAGCTGGAGCAGCGGCAGCTCGCGTGCCGGTGAAGCGGCGATCAGCGGTCGGCTTTCAGCGATCCGCTCCGGAGAGATCTATAGATCCGTAGGGTGTGCCAAGCGCAGCGCGGCACACCGCGCCCCGGCGGATAACAGCGGTCACCTCGGTGCGCCTCGCGTCGTTCGGCACACCCTACGCCCGGCCCATCAAAGGGCGGCACGGCCCGCCAGGTAGCGCCCCGCCGCATGGGCCTACTCCGCCGGTGGCTCCGTGGCGGTGGGTGGCTCGGGCGGCGTGGCGCCGATCTCCGCGGTCGGTTCGCCCCGGGTCTTCAACAGGGCCTGGGCGGCGGCGACGGCGGGGGAGCTCGGGTTGGCGGTATCGAGGCGGGTGGCCAGGGCCTCGGCCTCACCGTAGTTCTCCCGGGCCATGGCGAGGCGCACCCGCTCGACCTCGGCCACCGGTGCGAGGGGCCCGCTCACCCCCTTCAGACTGGCCTCGGCCTGGGCAGGGTCGCCGGCCTTCATGCGCGCCGAGGCGAGGCCGATGGCGGCGAGGTCGCGGTTCAGGCCCTTGCCCGCGTGGGCGAGGGCACCCTCGTATGCCTCGGCGGCCTTGGTGTACTCGCCCTTCTCCATCAGCAGATCGGCCTTGGTCAGATAGAGGCGGGTACGGTGGCTCTTGCCGCTGGCCTTGGCGATCAGGTCGTCGATCTTGTCGATCGACGCGGTACCACCGTCCTGATCGAGGGTGTCGCCGATCTCTCGCAGGGCGGTGAACTCGGCCGCCAGCCGCTTCTCGCTCTGATGCTCCATGAGCACGACCACGCCGTTGCCGGCGGCCACCAGGAGGAAGAGCCCGACGAACCCGGCCACCACCAGGGGCCGGTGGTCGTCGGCGTACGTGGAGAGGCGGTCCATCCAGGTGACGAACTCATCCGGCTGGCGCAGCTCCTTCTGGAGCTGCTTGTCGACTTTGCGGATCGGCTTTCTCTTGGCCATGGAGGCGTCCCTCGTATTAACAGGAAGAAAAGGTGTCTTCACGAACCCGATGGTGGGGGATCTCGCGGAGGCCGACTGAAGTCGGCCCTACATGTAGGGCGGGTTTCAACCCGCCAACCAACTCATCAAAATCGTTCTCTCCCATTGAGAACAGGCAGTGCATCGTTAGGAACCCTCCAGGACCCGCAGGTGGTCGACCACCAGTCGGCCCAAGGCCGCGGTGTTGTACCCCCCTTCGAGGAACGAGATCAAACGCCCATCGCAATGGGCCTCGGCCACGGCCATCAGTTGCTCCCCCATCCAGCGGAACCCATCGCCAGTGACCGCCTGGCCCGCGAGGGGATCACCGCGGTAGGCGTCGAAGCCGGCGGAGAGGAGCAGGAGCTGGGGCCGGAAGGTATCCAGGGCCGGCAGCACCCGGGTCTCGAAGGCCAGGCGGTACGCCGCGTCGTCGCTCCCCGCGGGCAGGGGACAGTTGACCGTGGTCCCGGTGCCGGCGCCGAACCCCCGCTCGTCGTGGTGGCCGGTGCCCGGATAGTGCGGATACTGGTGGACGCTCGCGTAGAGCACCCGCGGCTCATCCTCGAAGCTGTGCTGGGTGCCGTTGCCGTGGTGGACGTCCCAGTCGGCGATCGCCACCCGCGTAAGGTTGTGGGCCGCCAGGGCGTGGGCCGCGGCGAGCGCGACGTTGTTGAACAGGCAGAACCCCATGGCGCGGGCCGCCTCGGCGTGGTGGCCTGGCGGGCGCACGGCGCAGAAGCTGCGGCGCGGGCCGTCGCCTAACGCCGCATCGACCGCCACCAGCCCGGCACCGGCGGCGAGCAGGGCGACGGCGAAGGAGTCGTGACAGACGACCGTGTCCGGGTCGAGATGGGTGTGGCCCTTGAGACACGCCCCCTCCACCGCGTGGATGTAGGCACGGGTGTGGATCCGTTCCAGCTCGGCCCGGGTCGCCGGCCGCGGGAGGAGCTCCACCAGGTGCAGCGCCGGGTCCGCCTGGCTCACCGCCGCCACGATCGCCCGCAGGCGATCCGCCGACTCCGGGTGGGGACCGGTGTCGTGGTCGAGGAATCGCGGTGAGTAGAGCCAGCCAACCTCCATGGCGGGCGAGCGTAGGGAGGGGGAGGGGAGGCGTCAACGCGGTGCGGTTGATCGCTAACGTCCGTCCGCCACCCGTAGGAGCGGGCTTGGTCGCGAACCAGGATTGGCGCGCCGGAAGTGGCGGCGGTTCGCGGGCAAGCCCGCTCCAACCGTCTGTGGACGAAGGTAGGAGCCGGTTGCACCGGCGATCCGCGCCGGCAGGCGCGGCCGGCCCGAAGGGCCGGGGTCGCCGACCTGCCTGCCGGCAGGCAGGAGGGATTCGGCTCCTACCGAGAAGCGCCGGCGGCGCATCGCTCGCGCCTTCCGCCACCGTCGCCGGAGGGGCTAGACTTACCCCCATTCTCCACCGACCCCGAGGAGCCCCCGATGGCCGGCATCTTCAAGGCATACGACATCCGCGGCATCTACCCCGACCCGCTCGACGAGGCGATCACCCAGCGGATCGGGATGGCGATCGCCGACCTGCTCCAGGTCGACGAGATCGTGATCGGTCGCGACGTGCGCCTCTCGTCCGACGCCCTGTTCGAGGCCCTCACCGGTGGGCTCTGCCGCCAGGGGACGAACGTGATCGACATCGGCATTTCGTCCACCCCCATGTCGTACTACGCGGTGGCGAGTATCGGTGCCGGCGGCTCGGTGCAGATCACCGCGTCGCATAACCCGAAGGAGTACAACGGCTTCAAGCTGTGTCGCGCCGGCGCGGTGCCGATCTCCTGGGACACGGGCATCGCCGACATCGAGCGTCTGGCCAACGGCCCATTGCCGCCGCCGGGCGCCAAGAAAGGATCGGTTCGACAAGCTGTTGTGTTCGATGGTTACCTCGATCACCTCATGAGCTTCGCGAAGGATGTGCGGCCCATGAAGGTCGCGGTGGACGCGGCCAACGGCATGGCCGGCCTGGTCCTGCCGCGGCTCCTGGAACGGCTGCCGCAGCTCACCGTGGAGCGCCTTTACCTCGATCTCGACGGCACCTTTCCGAACCACCCGGCCGACCCCCTGCACGCGGAGAACCTGCGCGACCTCCAGGCGCGGGTGGTGGAGCGCGGCTGCGCGGTCGGCTTCGCCTTCGATGGCGATGCGGACCGGATGATCTGCGTCGACGAGCAGGGGAGGGCAGTCTCCGCCGACCTGATCACCGCGCTGCTCGCCCCGATCTTCCTCGACGAGCAGCCGGGCGCCACCATCCTCTACGACCTGCGCTCCTCGGATGTGGTGAAGGAGGAGATCGCGGCGGCGGGCGGCCGGCCGATCCAGTGCCGTGTGGGCCACGCCTTCATCAAGCAGCAGATGCGCGAGGAGGACGCGATCTTCGCCGGCGAGCTCTCGGGCCACTTCTACTACAAGGACAACTTCTTCACCGACTGCGGCATCACCACCATGCTGCGCCTGTTGTCGGTGCTGTCGCGCAGGGACGCACCCCTCTCGCAGCGCCTCGCCGGCCTGCGCCGCTACGCGCCGAGCGGTGAGATCAATTCCACGGTCGGGGATCCCGACGCGGTCCTGGCCAAGCTGGAGGACCACTACCGTGGCCGGGGCGAGATGTCTCACCTCGACGGCCTGTCGGGCCGCTTCGCCTGGGGCTGGTTCAACGTGCGCAAGTCCAACACCGAGCCCCTGCTACGCCTCAACCTGGAGGCCGCCACCCAGGCCGAGATGGAGCACCACCGCGACGAACTCCTCGCCCTGATCCGCGGGTAATCTCCCTGCGGCACGCAGTCACGCGCGCCCGCCCCGTACAGGCTACGGGGAGCAAGACCCACCCCTACCGCGCGAACACCCGCTGCAGGAAGAGCCCCAGCCGCTCCAGCACCCGCGGCGGGATCTCGTGGCCGCCGGGGAAGTCGATCCAGTCGACGGTGAGCCCTGCCTCGGTCATGTGGCCGCGGTAGCGCTTGGCGAGGGGGTAGGGGAGGAGGGGGTCGCTGTGACCGTGGCTCTGGAAGACCGCCAGCCCCTTGCGTGCCGGGATCAAGGGCAGCCACTCATGCTGGGCGAGGAGGGTGGTGGAGAGGAGGGCGAGGCCGGTGAACGGCCGCTGGGTGCGCCACACGACATCGCTGGCGAGCATCGATCCCTGAGAAAAGCCTCCCAGGACAATGTGTTGCGCCGCGCATCCGATACACGGCATGAGATCATTCAGCATCGCCATGATCTGCTCGCGCGCCCCCGCCATGCCGTCGGGGACCCGGTCCGAGAGGTCACGGAACTCACCGGTCCGGACGGCCCGTTCGAGCCCCTCCATGTCGATCATCCACCAGGCGCGGGCGTCCCAGAACCCCATGGCCAGGGAGATCGGCGCCTCCGGGAAGACGAAGCGGGTCCCGGCCGGTGCGTGCAGGTGGTCACCGAGGGGCACCAGGTCGGTCCCCGAGGCGCCGAACCCGTGCATCAGGCATACCACCGGGCCGTCGCCACCGCCGTTGCCGTCGCTGCCGCCGGTGATGCGGACGGTCAGTCCGCCGAGGGTCTCTTGTCGCATCGCCTCTTTCTCATGGGACGCGGCCCAGGCCGCGGAGCGCCGTTCATAACGCGAATGGCGCGACGGCGCAAAGGGTGGCGGTGACCCCGATCCACAGCCTCTGTCCGCATCGGCCTAGCCTGGTGGCGAGCAATCGTAGGCCGGGCTCCGCCCGGCACGGCGGGCAGAGCCCGCCCGACGCCGGCAAGGGCCGGTCACGCCGCCCGTGATTCCATATCAAGGAGCGAGGCGCCGGGGCCTGCATCTGTGTTCATCCGTGTCCATCTGTGGTTACTTCTTCCTGGAAGACGGGGAGCGTTATCTGCCTAGGGCCGAGGATGGGTAGAGAAGTCATGGCGACTGAGGACGATCGACGATACATGCGCCGGGCCCTGACCCTGGCGCGCCGCGGCCTGGGCTACACCTCGCCCAACCCGGCGGTGGGGGCGGTGGTGGTGAAGGGCGGGCGGATCGTGGGCGAGGGCTACCATCAACGTGCCGGCACCCCCCACGCGGAGATCCATGCCCTCATAGTGGCCGGACCGCGTGCCGGCGGCGCCACCCTCTACGTCACCCTGGAGCCGTGCGCCCACCAGGGCCGCACCGGGCCGTGCTGCGTCGCCGTCGCCGCGGCCGGGGTGCGGCGGGTGGTGGTCGCGAGCGCCGACCCCAACCCGCAGGTGGCGGGCCAGGGGCTCACCTACCTGCGCCGTCGCCGCATCGCCGTGGAGACCGGGGTCGAGCGGCAGCGTGCCGATGAGCTCAACGAGGACTTCTTCGTCTACATCACCGCGGGGCGGCCGTTCGTGACCTGGAAGGGGGCGATGAGCGTGGACGGCCGGATCGCCACCCGCAGCGGCGCCTCCCGGTGGATCACGGGCGAGGCCGCGCGCCTCGCCGGCCACCGCCTGCGCCGCCGGGCGGATGCGATCCTCGTGGGCCGCGCCACCGTGGCGGCGGACGACCCGACCCTCACCGACCGTGCCCCGGGCCGGCCCCGCCACCCCCTGCGGGTGGTGGTCGACTCGCGCCTGCGCCTGCCCCTCGACCGGCGGGTCTACCAGGACCAGTCGGCGTTGCCGACGGTGGTCTTCACCACGGCCACGGCGCCCGCCGCCCGCCGCCGCCGGCTGGAGCGGGCCGGGGTCGAGGTGATCACGGCCGGAGAGGGGAGCCGGGTCGATCCCGCCCTGCTGCTCGCCGATCTCGCCCGCCGCGAGGTCATGCACCTGCTCATCGAGGGCGGTGGCGAGGTGGCGGCGGGCTTCCTGGAGGCGGGCCTCGTCGACCGCGTCACGCTGTTCGTCGCCCCGCTTCTCATCGGCGGCCGCCAGGCCGCCCCGGTGCTCGGCGGCCTGGGCATCGCCGACCTGATCCACGCGCCCCGCCTGGCGGCCCTCCACACCCGCCGCGTCGGCGAGGACCTGATGCTCACCGGCCGCCTGCAGCCGGCGGCGAACGCCACTCCCTCTCCCTCCGGGAGAGGGAGCTTGCACCGTCCGTAATTGGCGGCGCTCACTCACGGCGTTCGCACGACCACCTCACCCGTCGAGGTGCGTTTGAATGTCCGCCTCCACCTCGTCCAGGTATTCACGGGCGAAGTCGATGTGCAGCTCGACCCACATCGGCAGGTGGTCGGACATCTGGTAGGTCCGCCATTGCGCGTAGCTGGAATAGAATTGATCGGCATCGAGCTTGCGCATGAAGGGACGGTAGGTGTCCTCCTCGTCGGTCCGGTAGACGACGTCGAAGTAATCGAAGACGCCGGCGCGATACGGCTGGATCCGCGTGTGGGCCGTGCGACGGTGAGACTCCCCGGTCCACAGGGCGATCTGGTCGTAGAACTTGTCCTGGCGGACGTTCGATCCGGGGACGCTTTGCAGCGGGGCTGGAACCACGAAGTCATTCGTCTGGAGCGCGGCCATCGTGTCGTGCTCGTGGTCGACAATGTTGAAGTCGCCGAGCACGATGAAGTACGCGTCGGCGTCCGAATCGCTGTCGCTCCGGGCGCGATCGGCGAGGAGTGCCGTGAGGCGTCGGATCTCCTCCTGGCGCCGTTCGAGTCCCGCGGCGCCGCTCCCGTAGTAGATGTGGACCGTGGCGAGATTGATCTTCAGCCAGCCGGCCTGGAACGAGGCGATGAATGGGGTACGCGCGAACTGTTCCGGACCTCCCACGAGCGAGTTCGGCGGCAGAACGATCTCGGCGGCCGCGGGGAGCGTCGGCGTGGCCGTGGCTTCGATGTCGATTCCGTGGTCGGCGGTGATCGGTACCCGCGCGTTGTTCGCGAAGCGCACCGCCGACCCGGGCGGGAGGATGATCTTCGTCCCCGCGGGGAGGGGGATCTCCACGTCCTCCGCGATCTTCGTCTCGCCGGAGGCGAGGGTGCCGGTCTTCAGCCCCGTGGGGGATGCGAGGGTGTGCCCGTCGGGAAGCTCGAGTTGCGCGCCGCCCTCGACCCTGAAGCGATCTCCGAACGGGTCGGTGACCTGCTGGCCATCGGGAAGCGTGAGCTCCCCTGCGACGTGGCGGAACCAGACCCTATCCGTGTTGAACAGGAACGCCATGCGCTCCTCGTTGCCGGGGCTGCCTTCGGTCACGTCGGTGGCGATGTAGCTCCAGTTGGGCCCGAGGAGCTTGGCCACCTCCTTGAGCGCACGGAGGTCGCGGCGGATCTCCTGGAGGGCGATCAGGTCGAAGTGCGAAAGGATCTCGGCGATGTACGCCGTCGCCTCCTGGCCTCGGTAGCCGTAGCTCGCCGAGTCGAACTCGCGCAGATTCCAGGTCGCGATGCGGACATACGTCGACGGGTCGGACGGCCGGTGTGTTCCTTCCGCCAGGGGTGCGGCGGCAATGTGCGCGTCGAGGGCCGCACGCAACGCCTTGAGCTTCTGTGCCGCGCGCCGCTTCGTCGTTAGCGTCGCGACGTCATCGCTCGCGGCGGGACGCAGCCAGTTGTAGAAGGGCATCGGAACCTCCTTGCCCACTCAGTGGATCACGGAGGCGTCTGTTTGAGGAGACCCCCACCTCGCGGCGGAACGTGGGTCTTGCTCCCGTGGCGGTCAGCGAGAACGGCCGTCGAAGGGCTGGATCGACAGGGTCGAGAGATCGATACCTTCGAGGCAGCGGACGTTGATCGCCGCCCGACGCTTACCCGAGGGATCGCTGCTCTCCCCGAACGGGTGGATGCCACACGTGGGACAGAACCGATGCTTGATCACGTGCTTGCCGAACGTGTACGTGTTGAGATCCTCCTCCGGGGTGAGCAGGCGCAGGGCGTCTCTCGGAACGAACCAGAGCAGCGCCCCCTTCCGGGAACAGATCGAGCAGTTGCAGTCCATGACCTGCGTGACCTCGCCCTCCACCTCGAACGCCACCCGCCCGCAATGGCAGCTCCCTTGATAGATCATCGTCCGGCTCCTTTCGTGTGACGGGAGACTCCCAGGAGAGACCCACGGCCATCTCCGCCGTCTCTCTGGCTCGTGCGGTCACACCGCCGCCCATTCAGCCGACAGAACCTCCGCCTGTTCAAGCACCGTCTGGGTCGCCTTCCCCTGCTTGTCCGCAGGATAGCCGTGCTTGCGCAGGATCCGTTTGACGAGCACGCAGAGCTGGGCGCGTACGTTCTCCCTCAGGGTCCAGTCGAGGGTGACGTGGTTGCGCACCGTCTCCACCAGTTCCGGGGCGATCGCGCGCAGGGTCTCGGTCGGATGCGACGTGAGTGGGTCTAAAGGTCCGGGGTCAAAGGTCCGGGGTCACAAAGGTCCGGGGTCAAAGGTCCGGGGTCAAAGGTCCGGGGTCAAGTCTAAGGTCAGTAAGGTCCGGGGTCACAGAAGGTCCAGAAGGTCCGGGGTCAAGTCTTGCTTCGCCACATTCAGGTGGGTAGGGTGGGTCGATGGCGCGACCGTTGCGAATCGAGTTTTCCGGGGCGCTTTACCACGTCACCGGGCGTGGGAACGCCCGCCTGGCGATTGTGGAGGATGATACCGACCGCCAGGGTTTTCTCGATGTGCTGGCGTCGGTGGTCCAGCGGTACGGCTGGCAAGGTCCGGGGTCAGGAGGTCCGGGGTCAAGTCTTGCCTTGCCACATTCAGGTGGGTAGGGTGGGTCGATGGCGCGACCGTTGCGGATCGAGTTTTCCGGGGCGCTTTACCACGTCACCGGG
>Ga0326597_10001347_pt1 | contig 40155 bp, 37 predicted proteins | sample RVTome_12_FD_203789 | JGI IMG/M metagenome (GOLD analysis project Ga0326597, IMG submission 203789) | Soil microbial communities from uranium-contaminated site in the Upper Colorado River Basin, Wyoming, United States - RVT100D185 | ecosystem: Environmental > Terrestrial > Soil > Contaminated >... | reverse complement strand
TGCACGAGCCAGGGCCGAAGTAGGTCGCAAGCGGTCGACACGCTGTCACCTCCGTTCATTGAGCACTTCCTCACTATTCACCGTAGACATCACACACTTGCGCTCAGCGCCGCGACCGCCTGGTGAGATATCCAGGCTAGTCGGTCGGGCGCAGCAATTCGTTGAGGCTGGTCTTGGCGCGCGTTTTCTCGTCGACACGTTTGACGATCACGGCGCAGGCCAGGTTGTACTTGCCATCGGACGACGGCAGGCTGCCGGGCACGACGACGGAGCCGGCGGGAACGCGCCCGTAACTGATCGCGCCGCTGTCCCGGTCGTAAATGCGCGTGCTCTGGCTGATATAGACGCCCATCGCGATCACCGAGCCGCGTTCGATGACGACGCCCTCGACGATTTCCGAACGCGCGCCGATGAAACAGTTGTCTTCGATGATCGTCGGGGTCGCCTGCAAGGGCTCCAGCACGCCGCCAATGCCGGCGCCGCCGGACAGATGCACGTTCTTGCCGATCTGTGCGCAGCTTCCGACGGTCGCCCAGGTATCGATCATGCTGCCGCGATCAACATACGCACCGATATTGACGTATGAAGGCATGAGCACGACGTCGGGGGCCACAAAGGCGCCGCGCCGCACGATCGCATCGGGCACGACACGAGCACCGGACGCTCTGAATGCGGCGGTGTCGTAGTCGCGATATTTGAGCGGTACCTTGTCGAAGAAACGCGTGTAGCCGGAGTCGACGACCTGATTTTCGTGAATCCGAAAATACAGCAGCACTGCTTTCTTGAGCCATTCGTTGACAATCCATGCACAGCCCGGCCCGGAACCGGTTGGCTCGGCGACGCGCAAATTTCCAGCGTCGAGGCCGGCGATACATTCCTCGAGCGCTTCACGCAGCTTCGGATCGGCATTGGCGGGGGAGAGCTCGCCACGCCGCTCCCAGGTAGTGTCAATCAGCTTGTCGAGTCCAGCCATACTGGTTTGATCCTAGTTTTGGGTTATCACGGCGTGAGCGCGCAACCCGCAGCCTTCTTTGGCGGACACGAGCGTGACTCACGCGGCTTGTACGTCGGCGAGCTGCGCTTCGAGGTCGCTCATGAGCTTCTTACAGCTCACCTCATCCAGCGGTTCGTTGTCTTGGGTCGTGATGAAAAATACGTCCTCGGCCCGCTCGCCCAGCGTCGAAATTTTCGCGTTCTGTAAGTGAATTCCGTGTTCTTCGAAAATCTTGCCGACTTGGAACAGCAGGCCCGGCCGGTCGCCGGCAACGAGATCGACAACGGTTCGCGGGTGCGTCGGATCACGCGAGATATTGATCTGCACGGGCGTCGAAAACATGCGTACTTGCCGTGGGGCACGGCGCGTGACGCGGATTCTCCGGTCGCTCTCCAAGGACAGGCTCGCGCGCAGGCGCGCGTTGATCTCGGCAAATCGTCGGCCTTCGGTGATCGAGCTGCCGTCAGTCTCGAGTAAGAAATAGGTATCCAGATCGTAGTCGTTGCTCATCGGTTCGATGCGCGCATCGACGATCGTTAGACCGAGCTCTGCGAGCACCGCCGTCGTGCGCACGAAGGAATTGAGCGCTTTTGGCGCATAGATCATGACGGCTGCTAGGCCTTCGGAAACTTTGTCGCTGATATCCACGACGGCGGCGGCGGATACTTCCGCGCGCGCGAGGATCTGCGTATGCCAAGCGATTTCCTCTGGCCGGTGGCGTAGGAAGTAGTCCTCGGTGAAGCTCGACCACACCATTTTTCCGGCAGATTCCTCAACGCCGCTTTGCTTCAGGAGTTGCTCCGCGGCCGTTTGCGTTTCGGCGATGAGTTCGTCGGCATCGATGGGATTCGCCAGGCCGCGACGCAAGGCGCGCTTGGTTAGCTCATACAGCTCCCAAAATAGCGTTTCCTTCCACGAATTCCATAGTTTCGGGTTGGTGCCGCGCACATCGGCGACAGTGAGCACATACAGGTAGGCTAAATGCGCTTCATCGCCGACGATCTTGGCGAAGTCATTGATCACCGATGGATCATTTATATCTTTCTTTTGGGCTGTCACTGACAGCAGCAAGTGATGCTGGACGAGCCACGCCACGAGGCGTGCATCGTAACGGCTCATACCGTGCTCGAGGCAGAAAGCTTCGGCATCGACGGAGCCGAGCTCGGAATGGTCGCCGCCGCGACCTTTCGCAATGTCATGAAATAAGCCGGCTAAATAGGCGATTTCGGGTTTCGGTAGTGATTGCATGATCGCGCTGCACGCAGGGAACTCGTGATCGAAGCGCGGCAGGGAGAAGCGCCGCAGATTCTCAACGACGAATAGAGTATGCGCGTCCACCGTGTAGGCGTGAAAGAGGTCGTACTGCATGCGCCCGACGACTCTGCCGAATGCCGGAATATAGAGCCCGAGCACGCCGTAGGTGTTCATGCGTCGCAAGGTTCGAGTGACGCCCTGCGGCGCGCGCAAGATGTTCAGGAATAGGCGGTGGTTGCGCGGGTTTTGCCTGAATTCCTCGTCGATCAACCAGAGGTGCTGCTTGATCAATGCGATTGTCCGCGCATTCACGCCTTTGAGGTCGAGGTTTTCCTCGAGCAGCAGGAACAGCTCCAGCAGCGCCGAGGGCTCTTGTACGAAGATTCTTTCATCTACTACTTCGAGATAGCCGCCGCGCTCGCGGAAGTGAGTACCGAGCGGCGTGACTGGCGCATCCGGATCGCCAACGATAGCCTCTTCAAAAAGCTGAATTAGCATTTCGTTGAGGCGGCTGAGCTCCATGACGGTCCGGTAATATCGCTGCATGAGTTGCTCGACGCCGAGCGTATAGGAGGCGTCCTCGTAACCGAGCATCTTGGCGAGCCTGACCTGGTGGTCGAATAGCATGCGGTCTTCGCGCCGCCCGACGAGCAGATGCAGGGCAAAGCGAATCCGCCACAAGAACGCCCGGCCGTTCAGCAAAATCTGCACTTGGGTATGGGTTAGGAACCCATGCTCCACGAGCCCTTCCAGGTTGTTCGTGCCGAGATGCCGGCGTGCGATCCAGCCAATCATCTGGATGTCACGCAGGCCGCCCGGGCTTCCTTTGATATTGGGTTCGAGGTTGTAAGCGGTGTCGTGATACCGGCGGTATCGGGCCGTTTGCTCGGCGAGCTTCGCCTCGAAGAACTCCGCCGACGGCCAAATGCGATCCGTGCCGATGCGCGCGTGCATTGCGTCAAACTGCGCCGACGGGCCGTCGAGCAGGCGCGTTTCCATCAACGTCGTAACAACCGTGACGTCGCGCGTTGCTTCATTTTCGCAGTCATCGAGCGTGCGTACCGAGTGCCCGACCTCGAGCCCGATATCCCAAAGGAAAGTCAAGAATCGGCTGATCGTTTCGTCAACTTCTTTGTTCCCTCTGCGATCGACGAGGATCATGAGGTCGATGTCGGAATGCGGGTGAAGCTCGCCTCGTCCGTAGCCGCCGACGGCGATGAGCGCGATCTTGTCCGCCAGGTTGTTCGCGAAGTGGCGCCATGCGGCCAAGATCGCCGCGTCGACGATGCGCGCTTGGTCATGGACCAGCGTCTCGACGGGTTCGTTGCCATCGAACCGCCGCGCAAGCTGGGCGTTGGCGTCTTGGAGCGCTTCGCGGAATACGGCAATAGCGGCCGCAGGCTCGCTGAGCGCTGCGGTCAATTGGGCCGTATTAATAAGCGTGTCGTCGGGCCGTGCGGCTCTCGTACTGTCCGGTAGTGAATTCATGCCGCGTTCGCCCTGTCTGTTGCGCCAAGTGTCAGCACTTCATGGCCGAACTCGGTCACCAGCACCGTGTGCTCCCACTGCGCTGACAACGAATGGTCCTTTGTCACGACGGTCCAGCCGTCGCTTAACAGTTTCACATCGCGCTTGCCGGCATTGATCATGGGCTCGACCGTAATCGCCATGCCGGCCTTGAGCTCGAATCCAGTTCCAGATTTACCATAATGCAGAACCTGAGGATCTTCGTGAAACTCCCGGCCGATGCCGTGGCCACAGTACTCGCGCACGACGGCAAAACGATGCCGCTCGACATGGCTCTGCACGGCGTGACCGATATCGCCGATGCGCGCACCGGGCCTGACTTGCTCGATGCCGCGCCACATGCCCTCGAAGCAGATCCGCGCTAGGCGTTCCGCGAGCACGGACGGCTTGTCGACAAAGAACATGCGGCTCGTGTCGCCATGAAAGCCGTCCTTGATGACCGTGATATCGATATTGATCGCGTCGCCACTCTTGAGCTTGCGCGCTCCAGGGATGCCATGGCAAACAACGTGGTTGACCGAGGTACAGATGGATTTCGGGAAGCCCCGATAATTCAGAGGCGCGGGAACCGCATTGAGTTCCTCAACGATATAGCGGTGGCAGATCTGATCGAGTTCGTCCGTGGTTACCCCGGCCACGACGTATTCGCCGATCATATCGAGCACATTCGCGGCCAGGCGCCCGGCAACGCGCATCTTGTCCTGCTCCTCGGATGTCTTGATCGTTACGTTCATGTGCTCGAAATCCCCGCTGGGGGAGTAAACGGGGTGCTGAGAGACGAGGCGAATCGGTCTGCCGCTCTTGGGCTCGCGCGATTGTTGCCGCCGGGCGTGTATGGTATAAAGCGCGCGCCCTAGAGGCAATTAACGCCACACACGTGCCGATAACCCGTAGCTGGGTGCCGGAGCCCCGGAGGGGGCAGGGTCGCTAGCGGGGGCACGTGGAGGATCAACCCGGAAAGGAGCTTTAAGATGGCCGACGTCACTATGCGCCGGATGCTGGAAGCGGGCGTGCATTTCGGGCACCAGACCCGCTTCTGGAATCCGAAAATGGCACCCTACATTTTCGGCGAGCGCAATCATATCCATATCATCAATCTCGAGCAGACGCTGCCGTTGTATCTCGAGACCGTGGAATTCATTCGCAGACTGGTCGCCGACGGCGGCACGGTGCTGTTCGTCGGTTCCAAGCGGGCCGCTCGGCAGGCGATCGCGGAGCAAGCGCAGCGCTGCGGAATGCCCTTTGTCAGCTACCGCTGGCTCGGCGGCATGCTCACGAACTTTAAGACCATACGCCAATCCGTCAAGCGCCTGAAAACGCTCGAGGAGATCACGGCGGAAGGCGCGGGCGGCGATTTCACGAAAAAAGAGGTCCTTAAGCTGCGCCGCGAGCTCGAAAAACTCGAGCGTACGTTGGGCGGCATCAAGGGCATGGACGCCCTGCCCGATGCGGTCTTCGTCATAGACGTCGGACACGAGGAGATCGCCGTCAAGGAAGCAGTGAAGCTCGAAATACCGGTGGTCGCGGTGGTCGATTCAAACTCTGCCCCCGACGGCGTCGATTACATCATTCCCGGTAACGACGATGCGATGCGGGCAATTACGCTCTACGCGACCGGGATTGCCGATGCGGTGCTCGAGGGTAAAGCCTCGATTCCAGAAGTGCCGACGGGAGATGACGAGTTCGTCGAGCTCGACGAAACCGGCAAGCCCAAGGTCGGGGCCGGAGCCAAGGGCGCTACAGCCAAGAAGGTGACGACGAAAAAGGCTGCTACCAAGAAAGCGACGACCAAGAAGGTCACGACTAAGAAAGCCGCGACGAAGAAGGCTGCGACGAAGAAGGCTGCGAGTAGGAAAAAGGCCGCGAGCGAGAAAGCCATGGACGATGACGCTACGGCGGATTCTGCAGAAGCCGAGCCCACCGAGGCACTGGCGAGCGATAAAGCCTCGGACGACTAGACGCGAACCCGGAGCGCCAAGCCATAGGATCGAGTTATGGAGATTAAGCCGACACAGGTTAAGGAACTGCGTGAGCGCACGGGCGCCGGCATGATGGATTGTAAGCGCGCGCTGCAGGAGGCGGGCGGCGATCTCGATAGGGCTGCCGAGCTGTTGCGCAAGGCCGGTCAGGCTAAAGCCGACAAGAAAGCGTCACGTGTCGCTGCCGAAGGCTTGATCGTATTAGGCAGCGACTCGGCAGCCGGGCGCCACGTCATCGTTGAGATTAATTCCGAAACAGACTTCGTGGCCAAGGATGACAACTTTGTCGAGTTCGCGAATCTGGTCAGCGCGCTCGCGCTCGCCAACGCGCCAGCGGATCTGGACAGCCTCTTAGCAGCGGACGCCGGCGGTGAAACGCTCGAATCGCGGCGCCAGAGCCTCGTTGCTAAAGTCGGCGAGAACATCGCGGTACGCCGATTCGAGATACTCCAGAGCAGCGGTACGGTCGCTGCGTACTCGCACATGGGTCGAATCGGCGTGCTCGTGGCGCTCGACGGTGGCGATGAATCCCTGGCGCGTGACCTCGCCATGCAGGTCGCGGCCAGCGCGCCCCGATACGTTAGTGCCGAGGCAGTGCCTGCAGCGGAATTGGATAAGGAGCGCGAGATTTTCGCCGCTCAGGTGCTCGGTGAGGGGAAGCCCGAGAACATTGTCGCCAAGATCGTCGAAGGTAAGCTGCGCAAGCATCTAGATCAGATCACGCTGACCGGCCAGGAATTCGTCAAGGACCCCGACAAGCGCGTACGCGACCTGCTGGCAGCCGCGCAGGCCAACGTGCAGCGCTTCGTGCGCTACGAGGTCGGCGAGGGCATCGAGAAGAAAGCCGAAGATTTTGCCCAGGAGGTCATGGCGCAGGCTTCCCAGAGCCGCTAATCTACTGCTTAACAGGCCCCTTTGGCGGCGGTCTCCGGTAGGTCTGGGCGGGGCGCCGGTAGCTCGGGCACGAAGTGAGGTAAGCATGGGGCAGAGTTCGCCCGCGTATCAACGGATTCTGCTGAAGCTCAGCGGCGAAGCGCTACTCGGGAGCCAGGACTACGGTATCGACCCTGTCGTCATGCAGCGTGTCGCGGCCGAGATTGCCGAAGTCTCGAAGCTCGGCGTCCAAATCGGTCTCGTCATTGGCGGCGGGAATATTTTCCGCGGGGCCGGGTTGGCGCAGGCCGGTATGGATCGTGTGACTGGCGATCATATGGGCATGCTCGCGACCGTGATCAACTCGCTCGCGATGCAGGATGCATTGGAGCGCCACGGCATCATTGCGCGCGTCATGTCGGCACTGCAAATTCACGAAGTTTGCGAAGATTACATCCGGCGTCGTGCGATCCGGCATCTCGAGAAAGGCCGCGTCGTGATTCTCGCAGCCGGAACAGGTAACCCGTTCTTCACGACGGACACGGCTGCTAGCTTGCGAGCTATCGAGATCGGGGCCGACGTCCTCCTCAAGGCGACCAAGGTTGATGGCATTTACTCCGCCGACCCGTTCAAGGTCCCCAATGCCGTACGTTATGACGGCTTATCCTTTGACCAGGTGCTTGCCGAAGATCTCAAAGTCATGGATGCCACGGCGATTGTAATGTGCCGTGAAAACAACCTCCCGCTGATCGTGTTTAACCTCAACAACGCCGGTGACCTGCTGCGTCTGGTCAAAGGTGAGGTACTCGGTACCGCAGTCGCCAACGATTCCTCGCGAACCGGCACCTGAGCGATGATCGGCGATATCAAGAAAGATGCGGCGCAGCGCATGGCGAAAAGCGTCGAGGCGCTCAAAGAAGAATTTAAGCGCTTGCGCACGGGCCGCGCGCATACGGGTTTGCTCGAGCACGTTACGGTGGACTACTACGGTTCCGAAGTGCCGATCAGCCAGGCAGCGACGGTGGCCGTCGAGGATGCGCGTACGCTAACGGTCGCGCCATGGGACAAGCAGATGGTTGCCGTGATCGAGAAGGCAATTCTGACGTCGGATCTCGGGCTGACGCCAATCTCGGCTGGAACCGTGATTCGCGTGCCGCTGCCGCCAATGACAGAGGAACGCCGCAAAGACCTCGCGCGTGTCGTGCGCCATGAAACAGAATCTGGGCGCGTCGCCATACGCAATATTCGGCGCGACGCTCTTAGTAATGTGAAGGAGCTGCTCAAGGAAAAGCTCATCACCGAAGACGACGATCGCCGCGCGCACGATGAGATCCAAAAGCTGACTGATCAGCACATCGCCGAAATGGATGCGCTGTTACAGGAAAAAGAAGCCGAGATCATGGAGTTTTGATGGTTGCTCTGGCGCAACGGTACGGGAGTGGCCGTGCACTCCCGCGGCACGTAGCCGTAATCATGGATGGCAACGGGCGCTGGGCGAAGAGCCGGGGGCTGCCGCGATTGGCCGGGCACAAAGCCGGAATCGAGCCGGTCCGTACGATGGTGGAGCACTGCGCGCAGCGCGGCATCGAGGTCCTGACGCTCTTCGCGTTCTCGAGTGAAAATTGGCGGCGTCCGCGCGACGAGATTAACGGCCTCATGACACTGTTCGTCGAAGCGCTACGCAAAGAGGTGGCCGAGCTCGATGCGAACGGAATCCGGCTGCGGTTCATCGGCCAGCTCCAGTCGCTGGGGTCGGAGCTCAACAAAGCCATCGAAGCTGCCGAGCTTCGCACTCGCGACAATGCGCGCATGGAACTAACGTTGGCGGTTGCCTACGGTGGGCGGTGGGACATGGTCGAAGCCGCACGCCAGCTCGCCCGCGACGTGGCGGCCGGAAAGCTGCAAGTCGAGCAGATTGACGAAGCTGCGTTTGCGGCCGCGCTTGCGAGTGCTGCCTTGCCCGCCGTCGACCTGCTGATCCGCAGCGGCGGCGAACAACGGCTGAGCAATTTTTTGCTTTGGGAGCTGGCCTACAGCGAACTCTATTTCTCCGACACATTGTGGCCCGACTTCAGCGCAGCTGAACTCGATGCGGCTTTCGACTTCTACACGAGTCGGCAGCGGCGCTTCGGGCGAACCGGCGACCAGATCGAGGCCGAGGGTTGCTGACGCTGCGGATCATCACGGCGGCTGTGCTGATTGCCGCGACGTTAATTTCGGTCTACTGGCCGTCGAGCTGGCTGATGCCATTGTCATTCGGCGTCGTGTGGACTGCTGGTGCGTGGGAGTGGGGCCGGCTCGCGGGCTGGCCGCGTGTCGGCGTCTGGATCTATACATTGGCAGGCGTACTGCTAGCTTTAGCGAGCGGCGGCTTGTTCGATCAAGCTGGCGCACAGCAGATCGCTTGGATCGTCACAAGCTGGTGGGCCGTGGCGTTCGGCGCGGTGCTCTTGTATCCATGGCGTATCCCGATTGCGTTTGTCGCCGGCGCGGGATTGCTCGCGCTGCTGCCGAGTTGGTTTCTTTTGGTTTATCTGCATCTCGCCGGGCCGGCCGGCCCGAATGCCGTTTTAATCTTGCTAGTCATCGTCTGGGCGGCTGACGTCGGCGCTTATTTTGTCGGTAGGACCTTTGGTCGAGTGAAGCTTGCCCCAGCCGTGAGTCCCGGGAAGACCTGGGAAGGCGTGGTAGGTGGTCTGGCGGCGGCTACCGGCGCCGCGTCGATCGCAGCCGTGCTGCTCGGGCAATCGGTCGCGAGCTGGGTAGCGGTTGGGCTCGCGACCGCATTGATGTCGATCGTAGGCGATCTGACCGTTAGCATGTTCAAGCGCCGGGCGGGCAAAAAGGACAGTAGCCGCTTGTTGCCGGGTCACGGCGGCGTACTCGACAGAATCGATAGCCTCACGGCCGCCGTGCCCGTCTATTTCCTTGCCACGCACCTGGCCGGATTGAGCATCTAGGAACCTCGACCGCTTGGGCGGGTCTTTTTAGGTAGAATGAGTTGCTCGATTCGAGACTTACTAATACATTCAGTATTTTCAGTATGTTAGGGCAAATGCCCGGAGTATTTTCAATTTCCGCAGCCACCATGATCGACGTTTTGCTCTCAATTGCTGCATTTGTCGTCGCCATTGGCGTGCTCGTGTCAGTGCACGAGTTCGGCCATTTTTGGGTTGCGCGGCGTCTCGGATTCAAGGTCCTCCGGTTCTCCGTGGGGTTTGGGCGACCGCTACTGCGCTGGCGTGAGCGGCAGCCGGGGGAGCCCTTCTGGCCGATGAGCGCGCGGCGGCTGCCGGCCCGCGGTGCGTCCGCCACGGCAGACGCGGACGTCACCGAGTACTGGTTGTCGAGTATTCCGCTCGGCGGCTACGTCAAGCTGCTGGACGAACGCGAGGCGCCGGTGCCAGTCGAAGAGCAGCATCGGGCCTTCAATCGTCGCCCGATCTGGCAGCGCGTGGCCGTATTGCTCGCCGGCCCCGGGTTTAATTTCTTGTTTGCGATCGTTGCGTATTGGGTGATGTTCGTGGCCGGCGTGCCTGGAACGATGGCGATTGTCGGCAACGTCGCGCCAGACTCGCCGGCGGCATTGGCCGGGCTGCGGACCGACGATCAAATCGTGCGTGTCGGCGATCGCGATACGCCGACCCTCGAAACCGCTGCGCTGGCAATCGTCGATGAGTTGCTGGCGGATGGCGTGATCGATCTAATCGTGACACGGCCCGAAGGCGCGGCGCGCACGGTCGATATCGACGTGCGCGGTCGTGAAGCAGAGCTGACCGAGCCAGGCGCGCTTTTCGCGGGCCTCGGATTCCAGCCGGGTCCCTTATTGCCAGCGGTTGTGGGCGAGCTCACGCCCGGCGGCGGGGCGGCTGCGGCCGGATTTCTGCCGGGCGATCGCGTCGTGGGAGCCGATGGCGAAGACATTTCCGGCTGGTCGGCGTGGGTGGACTTTATCCGTGCACGGCCGGGCCAGGCGGTCACCGTGCGCGTGGAACGTGACGGGCGCGGGATCGAGTTGCCGTTGACGATCGATGCGGTAACCGACAGCGGCGGTGCGACGATCGGTCGTGCGGGCATGGTCGTGGATCTGGATCTCGCCCGCAGCATCGCCGAGCGGGCGCAGACTGTGCAACGCTACGGCGTCGTTGAAGCGCTGCCGCGTGGTATTGCGAAGACCTGGGAGCTCAGTGCACTGACTGTGCGCATGCTCGGCCGTATGATTATCGGTGACGTGTCGGTGCGCAATCTAAGTGGGCCAATTAATATTGCCGCTTATGCCGGCGACAGTGCGCAAGCAGGTATGGTGGCGTTCTTGAGCTTTTTGAGCGTGGTCAGCGTGAGCTTGGGAATCTTGAACCTGCTACCCGTACCGCTGCTCGACGGCGGACAGATCGTCTATCAGCTCATGGAGGTTATTAAAGGCTCGCCACTGTCCGAGCGGGCGATGGCCTTCGGCCAGCAAGTCGGCATATTACTGCTGATCGTGCTGATGAGCTTCGCGTTTTACAACGACCTATCGCGGTTATTTGGTTGATTGACGTGTACGGATCGATTCAGCAGCGATTCTTTCTAACGCTACTTCTGAGCGCGCTCTGCCTGGGGACTAATGCCCATGCAGCGGACCCTTGGGTGGTGCGCGACTTCCGGGTTTTAGGCGCACAGCGCATTTCCGAAGGCACCATCTACAGCTATTTGCCGATTAATATCGGCGATACGGTTACAGACCAGCGAATCCAAGAAGCAGTACGCGCCGTCTACTCGACAGGCTTCTTCCGTGATGTCGAGTTCCGCAGGGATGCAGACACGCTCGTCATCGCTGTGCTCGAGCGGCCTTCAATCGAAGATTTCACGATCACGGGCAACGAAGTGATCGAGACCGACGCGTTGGAAGCGTCGTTGCGCGACGTGGGTCTCTCGCGTGGCCGCGTGTTCGATCAATCCGTGCTCGAGGAGGTCAGGCAAGCCCTCACCGAGCAATACTTCAGTCAAGGCAAGTACGCGGTCAAAATTGAGACGCCCGTTGAAGATCTGCCCGATAATCGCGTGCGCGTCGCGATCGAGATTGAGGAAGGCGACCGCGCGAAGATCCGCCAGATCAACGTGGTCGGTAATACGACGTATGACGACGAGCAGCTCCTGGACCAGTTTGCACTGCGAACCGGTAACTGGCTGTCATGGATTCGTCAGGACGACCGTTATGCCAAAGAAGCGCTCGAAGGCGATCTCGAGGCCCTGCGCTCCTATTATATGGACCGAGGCTTCGCGGATTTTCGGCTCGACGGCGTCCAGGTCGCCATATCCCCGGATAAGCGCGACATCTTTATTACCGTCAATATCACCGAAGGGGATCTCTACACGGTCTCGGACGTTCGGCTCGCGGGCGAAATGGTGGTGCCCGCCGAAGAGCTCAGATCCCGGATTGCGCTGAGTCCGGGGCAAGTCTTCTCGCAGCGCGCGATCGCGGCGACCGAGCAGGCCATGAGCCTACGACTCGGCGAGGACGGTTATGCGTTCGCGCAGGTTCAAGCGGTACCGGAGCTCGATCGGGCAACACAAGAAGTCGAAGTCACATTTTTCGTGAACCCGCAAAGCCGCGTGTATGTCCGGCGCATCAACTTCAACGGTACTGATAGCATCAACGACGACGTGTTTAGGCGCGAGATGCGCCAACTCGAAGGCTCGTATCTGTCCAACATACTGCTCGAGCGATCGCAAATTCGTCTGCAACGACTGCCCTATATCGAATCAGTCGATTACGAAACGACGCCAGTGACCGGTAGTCCTGATCTCGTCGATGTGGACTTCGCAATTGAGGAAGGCCTGCCGGGCCAGTTCGGTGGCGGGCTGGGTTACTCGCAGACCTACGGACTGCAGCTCAACGGCAATTTTATCCACTCGAACTTCATGGGCACCGGCAACCGAGTGGCTTTCGAGCTCAGCGGCGGCGAATTTGCGAAGATCTATAATCTCAACTACACCGACCCGTATCGGTCAATCGATGGTTTGTCGAGGACGCTATCGGTGTCATATCGGGATATCAAACAGTTTACTTCCGCAAGTTCGGATTTTTCGACACAGACTTTTTCGCTCGGTGCCGACTGGGGCTATCCGATCACGGAGAATCAAACACTTCGGTTTGGTTTGTCGTACCAGCAAGCCGAGCTTGCAACCGGTTTTTTCAGCTCGCAGCAGGCGATCGAATGGGTATCCCAGAACGGCGTGCCTTTCGATGTGCCTGGCGACAATTTCTTCGGCACGTCCGTCAAGAGTCTCGAGCTCGTGACCGGTTGGTCCTACGAGTCCCGCAACCGATTCATTTTTCCGGATCGCGGCATGCGCCTCGGCGTCAGTCTCAATGCGTCGATTCCAGGGAGTGAAGTTGAGTATTTCGTTACGTCGTTCGACTTTACGAAATATTTTCCGATCAGCGAGCGATTCACTTTCCGAGTGAATAGCCGGCTCGCATACGGAGATTCGTACGGCACGACGACGGCCTTGCCGCCGTTTCGCAACTTCTTCGCGGGAGGCCCGGGGACCGTACGCGGTTACAAGGAGAGCCGTCTAGGCCCGCTCGATAGCCTGCGCAATCCCTATGGCGGCAACGTCCTGTTCGCCACTCAGTTCGAGCTAATCCTGCCGACGCCAGAAGCGATGGCCGAGTCGACCCGACTGGCGCTTTTTTACGATATCGGCAACGTATTTTCGACCGGCGGGGTAACGTTTTTCGACCGTCTCGGAGACGTTGTAGAATACGACTTCGATAGTGATAATTTGAAGCAGTCCGTCGGAGTGGCCGTGGAGTGGCTGGCGCCGATGGGTCTGCTACGATTCAGCTACGGTGTGCCGCTCAACGACGATCCGGAAACCGAGCGGTACTATGGGGACCAGACGGAAGAGTTCCAGTTTACGGTCGGCAGTGCGTTTTAAAGGAATATGAGGAATCGACAAGTGAGGGCTGATATGACGTGGCGGGTTTCAATATGGACTGGTTTCTTGATGGGAGCCGTCCTGATATCGGGTATGGCGCATGCCCAGGGCACCGCGATGCGTATTGGCGTGGTGAACGTCGCACGGCTGCTCGAGCAAGCGCCTCAAGCGCAAACCGCGATGGGCGCGCTCCAAACGGAGTTCGCGCCACGGCAACGGGATATCGTTGCAATCCAACGATCGCTACAAGAGAAGCAGCAAACCTATGATCGCGACGGTCAGGTCATGGGCGAAGTCGAACGGCTGAGCCTCGAGCGTGAGATTCGCGACCAGCAACGCGATCTCGAGCGCGAGCAGAACGATTACCTCGAGGATCTCAATATTCGCCGCAACGAGGAACTCGCCAAGCTGCAGCGGTCGTTGTTGCAGCAGGTACAGGCCCACGCGCGCAATGCAGGCTACGATTTGGTCGTTGCCGATGTGCTCTATTACAGCAGTGCGATCGATATTACCGATGAAGTTCTGCGCGGCTTGGAGGCAAGTTTCTCGACCGATAATGCCAGTCCATAGGCTGGCGGCTCACGCATCTCTCGGTCATGGAGCGTTAGCCGCGGCCCATCGGTATGCCCGCTACGCTGGCTGAACTCGCCGCCCGTTTCGGCTGCGAATTACACGGCAACGGCAATAGCATAGTCGATGGTGTCGGCACGCTCGCCAACGCCGGAGCGCGCGCGCTGACGTTCCTCGCCAATCCTCAGTACCGGACCCAACTCAAACAGACTCGAGCTGCGGCCGTCGTGCTCGAACAGCGCTTTCAAGCAGACTGCCCTGTGGCTGCGCTCGTTTCGGCGAATCCTTACGCAACCTACGCGAGCATCGCGCGATTCTTGCATCCGGCGCGCGCCCCTGAACCAGGCATTCATCCGACAGCTGTCGTTAGCGGCGATGCGACTGTGGCTGCGACTGCGCAAATTGGCGCGCATGTCTTCATCGGGCCAGGCTCCGCAATTGCGGATGCTGTGGTCATCGAGCCCGGCACCATCATCGCGGCGAATGTGACGATCGGTGCGGCAACCCGTATCTGTGCGCGCGTCGCGGTCATGGACCACTCGCGCATAGGCGAGCGCTGCGTCGTGCACCCGGGCGCGGTGATCGGCAGTGCGGGCTTCGGCTATGCTCGCGAAGAATCGGGCTGGTTGGCGGTCCCTCAGCTCGGCCGGGCCGTGATTGGCAACGACGTCGACATCGGCGCGAATACGACGATCGACAGAGGGACGATCGACGATACGGTGATCGAATCTGGCGTCAAGATCGATAACCTCGTGCAGATCGCCCACAATGTGCGGATTGGCGCCCACACGGCCATCGCGGCGATGTCGGGCGTCGCCGGCAGCACGACGATCGGGCAGCGTTGCATGATCGGTGGAGCCGTGGTCATGGTTGGGCATATCTCAATCTGCGACGATGTGATGGTGACGTTTCACAGTACCGTTCTGCGATCAATTACAGAGTCCGGAACGTACTCGAGCGGCATCGATGCGGATAAAGCCGCGCGTTGGCGCCGCAATGCGGCGAGGCTGCGCAGGCTCGATGACCAGTTGAAGCGTAAGTGACGGGCTGTGTGGCCATATCGCAGGCGATGCCGATGGCCTCGCCAAAGGGATGAGTGCAAGGAATGAGCGAGAACGTTTATCTTGGCGTAGAAGGCATCATGGAGCGGTTGCCGCATCGCTACCCATTCCTGATGATCGATCGTATCGTCAGTTGTGTGCCCGGAAAATCGCTCGTTGCGATTAAAAATGTGACCTTCAACGAAGCACACTTTCTCGGGCATTTTCCGGAACATCCCGTGATGCCCGGCGTGCTCATCGTCGAAGCAATGGCGCAGGCGGCCGGAGTGCTCGTCTGGGAGACGGCAGGGGAGGGTGAGCGCGACTTCATCCTGTATCTCGCAGGTGTCGAGAAAGCCCGTTTCCGGCGCCCGGCAGTACCCGGCGACCGTATCGACATCACGGTGGAGCTCCTCGTTCACCGCCGCAACCTGTGGCGGTTTGCCACTAAGGCTGAGGTCGGCGGTGAGCTGGTCGCAGCCGCAGAAATGACACAGGCGCCCGGAAAATATCTGTGATTCACGCGACGGCGATTGTGGCGCGCGGCGCCAGGATTCACGGGGACGTCATTGTCGGACCCTACGCCGTCATCGGCGAGGACGTGGAGATCGGTGCTGGCACGCGTATCGAAGGGCATGTCGTGGTCAAGGGTCCGACGAAGATCGGCCGGGACAATCATATCTTTCAATTCGCCTCGATCGGCGACGACCCGCAGGATAAGAAATACGGGGGCGAGCGAACGGAGCTCGTCATCGGTGATCGCAACACGATTCGCGAGTGCTGTACGATCAATCGCGGCACAATCCAGGATCGAGGGGTGACGCGTGTCGGCAATGACAACTGGCTCATGGCTTACGTGCACATCGCTCACGATTGCCAGGTCGGCGATCACACAATATTTGCGAATAATGCATCCATCGCCGGCCACGTCATTGTGGGGGACTGGGTCATGCTCGGCGGCTTTACGACCGCGCATCAATTTTGCCGCATTGGCCCCCATGCATTGACGAGTATGTTCTCCTATGTCACCAAGGACATTCCGGCCTTTGTGACGGCGGCCGGCCGCCCGGCCACGCCACGCGGCATCAACGCCGAAGGGCTCAAGCGCAGGGACTACGCCGCCGAGCAGGTACGTAACATTCGCGAAGCCTATCGAACCTTGTATCGGCGCGGCCTGAAACTCGAAGAGGCTTTGGCAGAACTCGCCGAAAGGGCAACGACGCAGCCGGAGCTGCAGCCGCTCGTCGCATCTCTGCGCGATAGCCGGCGCGGACTCGCGCGCTGATCGCGGTGGTCGGCGCGACGGCCCAGCCGCGAAGCGAGCCAGCGAGCCGGCCCTTGCGAATCGCGCTGGTCGCTGGGGAGGACTCTGGCGATACCCTCGGTGCCGGTCTAATCGAAGCGCTCGAGCGCCGCGCGCCAGGCTCGACTTACTTCGGTATCGCCGGTCCGAAAATGGTCGCAGCGGGCTGTGAGCCGTGGCATGGGGTCCATGAACTCTCGGTTATGGGTCTGGCGGAGGTGCTGCAGCACTTGCCGCGTTTGCTGCGGCTGCGCCGCAAGCTAATCGCGCGAATTGCGACAGCGGCGCCGGACGTATTCATCGGCATCGATTCGCCGGATTTCAACTTGCCGATTGCGGCGGCGCTCAAGCCTCGCGGCATAGCCACCGTGCAGTATGTGAGCCCGCAAGTCTGGGCATGGCGGCAGTCGCGCGTGACCGGAATTCGTCGCGCGGTCGACCGCGTGTTGTGCGTGTTGCCGTTCGAGACGGATTTTTACGCGCGTCACGGCGTCAACGCGGTCTTCGTTGGGCACCCGCTCGCCGACGCGATACCGCTCGACGTCGATGCCTCTGCAGCCCGTGCCGAACTCGGCATCGGTCCCGGGCCGCTGCTCGCCGTTCTGCCTGGCAGCCGCCGCGCCGAAGTGTCGCGCTTGGCGCAGCCATTTATGGAAACCGCGCAGTGGCTGCAGCGGCGCCGTCCAGACATGAAGATCGCCGTCGCGCTCGCGAGCGAGTCCGCACTGCAAAGTTTTCGCGAGCACACGCGGGGCATCGAGCTCGATCCGCCCGCACGGCTCGAAATTGGCAATGCCAGGACAGTCATGGCCGCTGCAGACGTCGTGCTCACGGCGTCCGGCACGGCGAGCCTCGAGGCAATGCTAATCAAGCGACCGATGGTCGTGGGCTATATCATCTCCGGCGTAACGCACCGTCTGCTCCGCCTGCTGGGCTTGCGTAAGCTCGCACATTTTGCGCTGCCGAACCTGCTGGCAGGCCGGGCTTTGTTCCCAGAGTATCTGCAGCGGCAGGTTTGCGCCGACGTACTCGGGCCGGCGCTCCAGACACAGTTCGAGGCGTCCTTCGATCGATCCGGCTGGTATGATGCGGTCACGGCGATCCACCGCCAGTTGCGGCGCGATGCCAATGCGGCTGCGGCGACCGCCGTGGTCGAATTGTGCGCCACGAAGAGAACTTAAAAACACGACATGGCTGAGCAATTGGCTATCAACTGGGGCGTTGCGGGGCTGCTCGTTGCCGGGGTCGACGAGGCCGGCCGCGGCCCGCTGGCGGGTCCAGTCGTTGCGGCGGCCGTGATTCTCGATCTGCAGCGGCCGGTTGCCGGGCTGAAGGACTCCAAACGCCTCAGCGCCGGTCAGCGGCAGCGGTTGGCGCACGCCGTGCGCACGCATGCGAGCGCCTTTGCAGTCGCTCTGGCGGAGCCGCCGGAAATCGATGCCCTGAACATTCTCGAGGCCTCCTTATTGGCGATGACACGCGCCGTTGCCAAGCTCGGAGTCACGCCCGCGCTCGTGCGGGTCGATGGCGCGCAGGTGCCCCGGTTGAGCGGAGCGGCCGCAGGCAGCGACGTCGAGGCGGTAATCCGCGGCGACCAGCACATCCCGGCCATCAGCGCTGCATCCATCTTGGCGAAAGTCTGCCGCGATCGGCTCATGCAGCGCTGGCACCGGCGCTATCCTGCGTACGGCTTCGACCGGCACAAGGGTTACCCGACGCCCCAGCATCTTGCCGCGCTCGCGGTTCACGGCCCCTGTCCGATCCATCGGCGCAGCTTCCGCCCGGTGCGCGAGGTCATCGCGCAGACGCGGCCATGACGAGCTTCGTGCATCTGCGCGTGCATACCGAGTATTCGCTCGTCGATAGCGTGCTGTCGGTCAACGCGTTGATGAACGGCGTTGCCGACCAGGCGATGCCGGCTGTCGCCGTGACCGACCAGAGCAATGTGTTTGCGATGGTTAAGTGTTACCGCGCTGCGCTGGAGCGCGGCATCAAGCCCATCATCGGCGCTGACTTGTGGATCGCCGACTCGCCCGAGGATCGTGAGCCTAGCCGCTTGACCTTGCTGTGCGCCGATGCGCGAGGGTTCCGGCACCTGAGCCGGATCCTGACGCGCGCCTCCGCGGCAGGCCAGCAGCAGGGGCGTTTCCTCGTGCTCAAAGATTGGCTCGAACCGGATGCGCTCGGAGGCTTGCTAGCGCTCTCGGGCGGACAGCACGGCGATCTCGCACGGGCGCTGTTGGCGGACAACGAAGCACGTTTGGATGCGACCGTGGAATTCTGGACGCTGCGGTTTCCCGATCGCTTTTATGTCGAGCTGCAACGGCTCGGCCGCCCGCTCGAGGTCGACTACCTCAATCGTGCAGTCGCCATGTCGGCCGAATGCGGCTTGCCCGTCGTTGCGACAAACGAAGTCTGTTTCCTGCGCAGAGAGGACTTCGAGGCGCATGAGGCCAGAATTTGTATTCAGCAGGGCCGCACGCTCGCGGATCCGACTCGGCCCCGTACCTATTCCGAGCACCAATTCCTGAAGTCCGCTGCAGCGATGGGCGAGCTGTTCGCCGATCTGCCCGAAGCGCTCGCCAACTCTGTGGAGATCGCGCGGCGGTGCAGCTTCGAAATCGATCTCGGGCGTATCTTTCTGCCGGAGTTCGAGATCCCGGCCGATGTGACCGCAAAAGAGTATTTACAGCAGCAGGCCCACGCGGGCCTGCAAACGCGATTGCGCCGGCTCGAGCTCGATGCTGAGCAGGCCAAGGCGTATCTGGCACGGCTGGACAGCGAAATTCAGATCATCTGCAGGATGGGCTTCGAGGGCTATTTCTTGATTGTTGCCGATTTCATCGGTTGGGCTCGTGCCAACGCCGTTCCGGTCGGGCCGGGCCGCGGTTCGGGGGCCGGGTCGCTCGTCGCGTTCGCGCTCCGTGTGACCGACTTGGATCCAATCGCACATGATTTGCTGTTCGAACGATTCCTGAATCCCGAGCGCGTCTCGATGCCCGATTTCGATGTCGATTTCTGTATCGAGGGGCGCGACCGCGTCATCGAGTACGTTGCCGAGCGTTACGGCCGCGATCGAGTCTCGCAGATCATTACCTTCGGCTCGATGGCCGCCAAAGCGGTTGTCAGAGACGTCGGCCGGATACTCGGGCTGCCGTATGGGTATGTCGATCGAATCGCAAAGCTGATTCCGTTCGAAATTGGAATAACGCTGGAGAAAGCGCTCGCCGATGACGACGAACTCCGGGGTCTCTACGAGTCCGAGGAGGAGGTCCGTGCCCTCATCGATCTCGCGCGGCCGTTGGAAGGCCTCGCGCGCAACGCCGGTACGCATGCCGGGGGCGTGGTCATTGCGCCGGACACACTGACAGAGTTCATGCCGATCTACCGGGAGCCTGGCGGCACGTTGCTCACGCAATTCGATAAGGACGATGTCGAATCCATCGGGCTCGTCAAGTTCGATTTTCTTGGCCTCAAAACCCTGACGATCATCGACCGCGCGCTCAAGGCTGTGAATGCCAGCCGTGCCGAGCAAGGCGTCGAGCCGATCGACATCGACACGCTGCCGATGGACGACATTGAGACTTTCACTCTGTTGCGTGCCTGCCGGACAACCGCCGTATTCCAGCTCGAGTCCGCCGGAATGCGTGATCTGATCAAGCGCCTGCAGCCGGATCATTTCGACGACCTCGTTGCCATCCTTGCGCTGTTCCGACCGGGACCACTGCAGTCCGGCATGGTCGACGACTTCATCAGCCGCAAGCACGGTCGCAACAGCGGCCCAATCGACTATCTCCATCCTGACCTCGAGCCCGTGCTGCGCGCAACTTACGGCGTGATCCTCTATCAGGAGCAGGTCATGCAGATCGCACAGGTATTCGCCGGATATTCCCTGGGCGAAGCGGACCTGCTCCGGCGTGCGATGGGTAAAAAGAAACCGCAGGAAATGGCGCTACAGCGCTCAGTGTTCATGGCTGGCGCGGCCGCCAAGGGCCACGACGAGCGGCGTGCTAGCGAAATTTTCGATCTGATCGAAAAGTTTGCCGGTTACGGATTTAACAAGTCGCATTCGGCGGCCTACGCACTGATTGCCTACCGCACGGCGTGGCTCAAGGCCCATTACCCCGAAGCGTTCATGGCGGCGGTACTGACGGCTGATATGGACAATACCGATAAGCTCGTGCTGCTCAAGGACGACTGCACGCAGCTCGGGATCGAGTTGCAGTCGCCCGACGTCAACGTCTCCGAGTACGCATTTACAGTTGCCGGCAAAGGCAAGATTGCCTACGGGCTTGGTGCCATCAAAGGTGTCGGGCAGGGCGTCGTTGCGAGTATCGCCGGCGAGCGCGAAGCGAATGGGCCGTATGCCGATCTGCTCGAACTCTGCAAACGCGTGGATCAACACAAGCTCAACCGCAGGGTGCTCGAAGCGTTGGCGCGCTCGGGCGCGCTCGATTGTCTAGGACTGAATCGAGCAACGGCAGTCAACGCAGTTCCCGATGTGCTCAAGCTCGCCGAGCGATCGGCGCACGCGCTCGCCGCCGGGCAAGGTGCGCTATTTGGCGATGACGATACGGGCGAGACCTTGCGTTTCGAGTTACCGGAAGCACGCGATTGGACTGAGCGCGAGCGGCTCGCCGCAGAGCGCGAAAGTCTCGGGCTTTATCTCAGCGGCCATCCGTTCGATCAATACGCCGAGCACTGTAGTCACTTTACCAATGGGGCCATTGCCAAGGTCGTCGGCGCGCCGCCGGCATCCGGCAACGGTTTCCAGTCACGCCGGAATGTGACTGTCGCAGGATTGGTAATGGATGTACGCCGGCGCGGCAGCCGAGTATCGGTCATGCTCGACGACGACACCGATCGCCTGGAGGTCACGTTATTCGAAGATGTATTCGCGCAATACAAGCACCTCGTGATCAAGGATGCGGTACTCATCGTCGACGGGCAGCTGCGGTTCGACGATTTCATCAACGCCTGGCGCGTGACCGCACAGCGCCTGCGTTCAGTCGACGATGCGATCGAGGAGTATGCGCGTAGACTGACGATCCATTGTTCGGGAGCCGGGATCAGCCAGGCACTCGTGGGCAACCTGCGCGAGACGCTACAGCCGTTTACGCATGGTCAGTGCGAGGTCTGCGTCGAGTACGCGAGCCCGGCGGCCAAAGCCTTATTGACGCTCGGCGACGGCTGGACCGTACGTCCGACCCGCGAACTCAGAGAGCGGTTGACGCAGCTGCTGGGCGCCGACCGTTACTCTATTCATTACCCGCGGCACCTCGTTTGAGGCATTGCAGCTAGGTCACTGTGCCATACGTCCCACTGTCCTTGGCGACTAGTCGCTTGCCAGCGTTCACGCGATACGAGTAAGGTCGGCGCATGAATCTCAACTTTCTGGACTTCGAGCAGCCGATCGCCGAGCTGGAAGCGAAGATTGACGAGCTCAAATTCGTCGGCGATGATTCCGAGCTCAATATCAGCGAGGAGATCGAGCGCTTGCGGCGCAAGAGTGACACGCTGACGAAGAATATTTTTTCCGGTCTGACGGCATGGCAGGTTGCGCAGCTCGCCCGGCACCCATTGCGCCCTTATACGCTCGACTATGTCGAGCGCTGTTTTTCGGACTTTCAGGAGCTTCACGGCGATCGCATGTATGCCGACGATGAATCGCTCGTCGGCGGACTTGCACGACTCGAAGGACAGCCACTTGTTGTCATTGGCCATCAGAAAGGCCGTGACACCACCGAGCGAGTCCGGCGCAACTACGGGATGGCCAAGCCCGAAGGCTACCGCAAGGCGCTCCGATTGATGCGGCTCGCGGAGAAATTTCACCTGCCGATCGTGACGCTGATCGATACGCCGGGAGCCTATCCTGGCGTCGGTGCAGAAGAGCGTGGTCAGAGCGAGGCGATCGCGCGCAATCTTCTGGTCATGGCGAGTCTGCGAACACCCATCGTCAGCATCGTCATCGGCGAAGGCGGCTCCGGCGGCGCGCTGGCAATCGGCGTCGGCGACCGCGTATTGATGCTGGAGTACAGTATCTATTCGGTAATTTCGCCCGAAGGCTGCGCGTCGATTCTCTGGAAGAGCGCGGACCAGGCGGAGGCTGCGGCCGAAGCGCTCGGTATTACGTCCGATCGATTGAGCAAGCTCGGTCTCATCGACGAAGTGCTACAGGAGCCACTCGGGGGGGCGCACCGCAATCCGTCGGCGATGGCCGAGATCGTCAAGAATGCGCTGTTGCACGCGCTCACCGAGCTACAGAGCTTGCCGCTCGATACCCTTCTCGAGAGACGGCACCGTCGCCTGCTCGACTATGGCACCTTCAAGGAGGCCTGACGCTCGATCGTGCGGAATCTATGCACGTCTTGTGCCTGAGTTCTCTCCGGCTGCGTCCCGATGGATCCACTCTTAACTAAGCTCGACCGTCAGCTCGCCGCATTTGAGCGAGCCCACGCGCCGGCCGGCTATCTGATTGCGTTTAGTGGCGGATTGGACTCGACAGTTCTCCTTGCCGGCTGTCAACGCCGCGCGAACTCACCGCCATTGCGGGCGATCCACATCGATCACGGCCTGCATCAAGATTCTGCGCATTGGGCGCGCGACTGCCGCGACATGGCTGCGCAGTTCGGCGTCGACTATCAGAGCGTGCGCGTCGACTTGGCGCAAGTCGGCGGGCAGAGTCTCGAGGCGGTCGCCCGCGAGGCACGCTATCGGGTATTCGCCGAGCAGTTGCGGCCGGGCGAAATGCTGCTGACGGCACATCACGAGGATGATCAGCTCGAGACGGTGTTGCTGCGGCTGCTCCGGGGTACAGGAGTCAAAGGGATGCGCGGAATTATCGCGAGCAGCGAATTCGCCGCCGGCTATCTGGGCCGCCCGATGCTCGGCGTTTCGCGTGCCGAGATCGCTGCGGCTGCGAGTCGCTGGGGACTGCGGTGGCTCCAGGATCCATCGAATGCGGACCAACGCTTCGACCGAAATTATCTGCGCCAAGTGGTGTTGCCGGCGTTACGCGTGCGCTGGCCAGCAGCGTCACGGACCGTCGCGCGCGCCGCGCGGCAGATGGCCGATGCCCAAGAACTCCTCGAGGAAATCGCAAGCATGGATGCGGCCGGCATCGCGGACCTCGGGCGCGTGCCCCTTGAGGAATTGCTTGAGTTGACCCCGGCGCGGCTGCGTAATCTGCTGCGCGCCGTCATTGAGGCCTGCGGCTTGCGCCTACCGACCGCGAAACAGCTCGACGAACTTACCGGCGCGCTCGCAGTCGCGCGGCGCGACGCGCAAACCCGCGTGCGCTGGCCGGGGGCTGAGGCGCGCATTTATGGGGACTTCGTCTACTTCATGACGCCGTTAGCGGATCCCTCACCCCCGAGTACGCTGGGGTACTTGCACCCGGACCGGCCCTGGGCCGGCCCGGAGGGTCGCCTGGAATTACGTGCTGCCGACTCGGCCGATACGCGGCATCGGCTTGCCGATGCGTGGGTCGGGCCGGGGCTGACTGTGCGGTTTCGCTGCGGCGGTGAACGCCTTATACCGGCCGGCGGCACGCACCACCGGCCGCTTAAAAAACTCCTGCAGGAAATCCGCGTTGTTCCGTGGATGCGATCGCGCATTCCACTGCTCTATCGGGACGACCAACTCGCCGCCGTCGGCGATTTGTGGATCTGCGATGCCGCGCGCGCCCAGGCCGGTGAGGCGCGCAGTTGGCAAGTTTACTGGGATCGGCATCCCGCCTTGTACTAAGCGGTACCTGTCTTCCGGCCCGGTTGACGACCGGGCGGGCTGGTTATGGCCGAGTTCTTTTGGTACTTTGTAACACCGTCCTCATTAAACCCACGCGACGGTCGCCCGGGAGCATTCACGGGCAACACTTGGAAAGCAGGTATGTCGGGCGTTAGGGCCTGGGCAGCGGCATTTTGTGACTGAGACGGACGGGGCATGACGCGATTCATATTTATTACCGGGGGTGTGGTCTCATCCTTAGGCAAAGGCATTACCGCTGCGTCGCTCGGCGCCATTCTTGAATCCCGCGGCCTGAAGGTCCGGCTCATGAAGCTCGATCCGTACATCAACGTCGATCCGGGCACGATGAGCCCGTTTCAACACGGCGAAGTGTTCGTGACGGAAGACGGGACGGAAACTGACCTCGATTTAGGCCATTACGAGCGCTTCGTGCGGGCCAAGACGGGCAGGGACAGTAACTTTACGACCGGGCGTATCTACAGCAACGTCATCGCGAAAGAACGCCGTGGCGATTACTTGGGCGCAACCGTCCAGGTCATCCCGCACATCACTGACGAAATCAAGCAGAGCGTACAGCGCGGCGCCGCCGACGCCGATATTTGCCTCGTTGAGATCGGAGGCACGGTCGGCGATATCGAATCACTGCCGTTTCTGGAGGCAATTCGGCAGATGGGTGTCGAACTCGGCCGGGATCGCACGATTTACATTCATCTGACGCTGGTTCCCTATATCGCGGCATCCAAGGAGATCAAGACCAAGCCGACGCAGCATTCGGTCAAGGAATTGCGCTCCATCGGCATTCAGCCCGATATTCTGGTCTGCCGCTCGGAGCAACTTTTGCCCGATGAGCAGCGTGCGAAAATTGCTTTGTTTACCAACGTCGAAGAGCGGGCTGTCATTTCCGCGGTCGATGTCGATGACCTCTACAAGATTCCGCTAATACTCGAGCAGCAGGGTCTCGATCGAATTGTCGTCGACAAATTCCATTTGGATGCCAAGCCAGCGGATTTGTCGGAATGGCGGGCCGTGGTCGAAGCTCGAACGAGCCCGGAAGCCGAGGTCACTGTCGCGATGGTCGGCAAGTATGTCGATCTCAAGGATTCCTACATCTCCTTGACCGAAGCACTACGCCACGCTGGCATACATACGCGCACGCGTGTGAATATCTTGTATGTCGAGGCCACCGATCTCGAAACCGAAGGCGTCGGCTGCCTGACCGACGTCGATGCGATCTTAGTGCCGGGCGGATTTGGCGACCGCGGCATCGACGGTAAAATCCGGGCCGTGCGCTTAGCGCGCGAGAAGGGGATACCGTACCTGGGAATTTGCCTCGGCTTGCAAGTGGCGGTGATCGAGTTCACGCGCAATGTCGTCGGCTTGGCCGCCGCGCACTCTACCGAATTCGAGCCGGCGACGCCCGAACCCGTTATTGCGTTAATCACCGAGTGGCGCGATCTGAGTGGCACTACTCAAGAGCGCAGCGCCGATTCCGATCTCGGCGGCACAATGCGGCTCGGCGCCCAGCGCTGTAACTTGGTCCCAGGAACGCTCGCGCATGAGATCTACGCAGCCGACACGGCGTTCGAGCGGCATCGCCACCGCTATGAATTCAATAACGGGTACATGGAGGCGCTGCAGCAAGCGGGGCTCGTATTTTCCGGGATCTCTGACGACGGCCTCGTCGAAGTCGTCGAGATCCCGGGTCATCCATGGTTTCTTGCCTGTCAGTTTCACCCCGAGTTCACGTCGAGTCCTCGAGACGGGCACCCGCTCTTTACGAGCTTCGTCAGTGCGGCAAGATCCTGTCAAGGGCTAAAGTTGCCCCGGGCCGCCGGCGAATGACGCCGGCAATTTAGGTCGAACCGTAATTGTCGGGGTCCTGATACCGATCATGCTGGGTGATTCTGCTGATTCGGGTTCGACCCCAATTCTCTTGGCGCCGGGCTGCGGCGTAATCGTTTAGGAAGCGTAATGAGTAAGATCAAGGACGTCAGGGGCATCGAGATCCTCGATTCGCGCGGCAACCCCACGGTTGAGGCGGACGTAATGCTCGAGTCGGGCGCGCAAGGCCGCGCGGCCGCGCCCTCGGGCGCCTCAACGGGATCGCGCGAGGCCGTCGAATTGCGTGACGGCGACGCCGAACGCTATCTCGGTAAAGGCGTTCGCGAGGCTGTTGGCAACGTGAACGGCGTGATTCGCGATGCCGTTCTTGGCATGGATGCGGGGGCTCAAGCCGTGTTGGATCGCAGGCTCATCGAGCTCGACGGCAGCCCGAACAAAGGGCGCCTCGGGGCCAATGCCTTATTGACCGTATCACTGGCAACGGCGAAGGCGCATGCGAATGAGCAGGGTCGGGCGCTTTTCGAGTCGTTGGCCGTGCGCAAGCGCTATACGATGCCCGTACCGATGATGAATATCATCAACGGCGGCGCGCATGCCGATAACAGCGTTGACATTCAGGAGTTCATGATTTTGCCGGTCGGTGCACCGCGTTTCTCGGAGGCCCTGCGTTACGGTGCGGAAATCTTTCATGCCTTGCGCAAGGTGCTCAACGACCGCGGTCTCAATACGGCTGTTGGCGACGAGGGCGGTTTTGCGCCGAATCTCGCCTCGAACGAGGCGGCGTTGGAGACGATCGCCGAGGCCGTGGAGCGCGCCGGCTATACGCTCGGGCGCGAAATTTTTCTTGGTCTCGACGTTGCGAGTTCGGAATTCTTTGCCGATGGAGTCTATCGCCTGACGTCTGAAGGGCGCGAATTCGACCCGGCAGAGTTCTCACGCTACCTCGAGGACCTGGTGGCCCGGTATCCGATCATCTCGATCGAGGACGGTATGGCCGAAGACGATTGGGCCGGCTGGAAGATACTCAGTGAACGCCTCGGCGATCGCATCCAGCTCGTCGGCGATGATCTGTTCGTGACGAACACCGAGATACTCAGTAAAGGAATTGCCCAGGGTATCGCCAATAGTATCTTGATCAAGCCCAATCAGATCGGTACGCTGACCGAGACATTGGAGGCCATCAGCATGGCGGTCGAGGCCGAATACTCCGCAGTTGTCTCGCATCGTTCCGGCGAGACTGAAGACACGACGATCGCCGACATCGCTGTCGGCACCGAAGCGACGCAGATCAAAACCGGCTCGCTATGCCGCTCTGATCGTCTCGCCAAGTACAATCAGCTATTGCGTATCGAAGAGCGTTTGGGAGATCGTGCCGAGTATTCCGGCCACGAAGCGTTTCCGGTGCCTCTCTGAGAGAAGTCAATGCGCCTGCTACTCATTGCGCTTACTCTGTGTTTAATGCTGCTGCAAGCACGCTTATGGATCTCGGCAGAAGGGATGCGTGAGGTTTGGCGGCTGCAAGAGCAGGTGTTCGAGCGTACCGATGAAAACCGCGCGCTAGAGGCACGCAATGCTGTGCTCGAGGCCGAGGTCCGAGACCTCAAACAGGGCCTGGCTGCCGTCGAGGAGCGCGCCCGGGTCGAGCTAGGCATGATCGCGCCCGGTGAGACGTTCTTTCAGATCACACCACAGCCGGTCCCGCAGGTCGCCAAGACGCAGCGCTAGCGGTATCACCCGCTCGAGCGCCTCAGCGCCGCTTAACGAGCACGTACAGTGCTCCGCTACCGCCGTCACGCGGCCGCGCCGAAACGAACGCGAGGACTTCATCCCACTGGCTGAGCCACAGCGGCACGGAGCCCTTGAGCACGGGTCCCGCCGGGCCGGAACGTAAACCTTTGCCGTGGACCACCCTGACGCAGCCGAGGCGCAGTCGCGCCGCCTCGACGATGAATCCACGCAGCGCAGACTTCGCTTGGTCGAGATAAAGCCCATGCAGATCGATTTCGGCTTCGACGCTAAAACGTCCACTGTGCAGCAGCCGGAAGATTCGTTTCGGCAACGCCTCACGACGGAAGGCCATGCCCTCGCCGAATTGCTCGATTCCGTCGGTTGACGGTTCTGCGGGGCCATTGAGACTCTCGGCCAACAATTCTTCGCGGGCCAGCTTGCTGTTGCGTGCCTTGGGCCTGGGGCGTGTCGTTACGACGATGCGTCGCTCGAAACGCAACGGCTTGACCCCGCGCATCGCCGATGCGAATGCATCTCGGTCGTCGTCGTGGCTCACGGCTCAAGTTCCTCTTACGGCAGGGCTTCCAGTATAGTTACCTGGTTCGTGGCGAATCCAGGGACCGGCGCGTGCGAATCCTGCTTTCCAATGACGATGGCTATCAAGCTCGCGGAATACGCCTGCTCGCTCAAGGTCTTGCCGATCTGGCTGAGGTGGTCGTCGTCGCCCCCGACCGCAACCGTAGCGGCTCGAGTAATTCGCTGACATTAGAGACGCCGCTGAGAGTGGAGCAAGTCGAAGATAATGTCTACTACGTGAACGGCACACCGACCGATTGCGTCCATGTCGCGATCACGGGCCTGCTCGAGCACGAACCCGATATGGTCATTTCAGGGGTCAACCACGGTGCCAACCTCGGTGACGATGTGCTCTACTCGGGCACCGTCGCGGCGGCCATGGAAGGGAGGTTTTTGGGGCTGCCAGCGCTGGCCGTGTCGCTGGTTCTCGACGAAGGCGCGCATTTCGCTAGCGCGCTCGGCGTTGTCCGGCATATGCTGACTCATATCGAGTGCTACCCGCTGCCGAGCGATACGATTCTCAATGTGAACGTTCCGGATCTGCCCGAAGATCGAATCAAGGGATTATGTGCAACGCGCCTCGGGTTTCGGCACCGGTCCGAGCCCGTGGTCAAGGCCTACGATCCGAAGGGCAGACCCGTTTATTGGGTCGGTCCGGCCGGCGTCGGCCAAGACGCGGGCCCTGGAACTGATTTTCACGCCATCGCCAATGACTGCGTATCGGTCTCGCCCATCAAAGTAGACCTGACCGATCACGAGGGTATTGAGCGCCTCGCCGGCTGGCTGCGCACGACCTCGTAACGACAGATTCGCAATGAATACATTTGCGCGAAACGGTATCGGCATGACATCCGCGCGCACGCGCGAGCGCTTGATCAGTCGTCTCAGAGAGCAGGGCATCAGTAACGAGGCCGTGCTGGACCGCATTCGTAACGTCCCGCGCCATTTGTTTGTCGACGAGGCGCTCGCGAGCCATGCTTACGACGATACCGCCTTGCCGATTGGGTTCGGCCAAACGATCTCACAGCCATACATCGTCGCGCTCATGACTCAAGAACTCATCGGTACGCAGACGGCCGAGCGAAAGCTTGCCAAAGTTCTGGAAGTCGGCACGGGCTGCGGATATCAATCTGCCGTCTTGGCGCCTTTTGTCCGCCACATCTATAGTCTCGAGCGAATCCAACCGCTGGTGCAGCGCACCAAGGATCGGCTGCGCGCGCTCAAGATCGGCAATGTCACTTGCCGGCACGGGGACGGTTGGCGAGGCTGGAAGAGCCAGGCACCATTTCAAGGCATCATCGTGGCCGCCGCGCCGGATTCCATACCGCAAGAGTTGCTCGACCAGCTCGACGACGGTGGCCGCTTGGTGATTCCAATCGGCCAAAGCGGCGCGCAGCGGCTCGTCTGTGTCACGCGTGACGGCGCTGAGTTCCACGAGCGCGAATTGGGTCTCGTGAGCTTCGTGCCACTGGTCGTAGGGACCAATTAGTGCGGCTGTTCGCGCCGCTTTACGATCGTGTGCTGCGCTGGGCTGCGCATCCGCACGCCGAGCGCTACCTCGTGGCGCTGAGTTTTGCCGAGTCCTCGTTCTTCCCGGTGCCGCCCGATGTCATGCTCGCGCCAATGACCTTGGCGCGGCCCGCGCGCGGCTGGCGTCTCGCCCTCGTGACGACGCTGGCGTCGGTCGTCGGCGGCGCGGCCGGGTATGCGCTCGGCTGGCTGGCGATCGGCTCGATCGAGCCATGGCTCGTCGATTGGGGGTATTGGGACGCCTACGCGCGCGCGACGATCTGGTTCGAAACCTGGGGCGTGCTGGCGATTTTCGTGGCAGGATTTTCGCCGATCCCCTACAAGGTTTTCACGATTTCCGCCGGCGCATTGCACATGTTTCTGCCGTTCTTTCTTGCTGCGTCATTTATTGGGCGTGGCGCGCGTTTTTTTCTCGTGGCCGGATTGCTGCGCTGGGGCGGCGCCGCGATGGAGCGGCGTCTGCGCGCCAATATTGATGCGGTTGGCTGGTCCTGCGTCGCTCTGGCCGTACTGATCGTTGTGGCGCTACGTCTACACGGTTAACCCGGGAGTGCAGTATGCGGTCAGCGTCTGCGCAGAGAAATCCGCTCAAGGTTCTAATCTATACCGCGTTGCTTTGTCTGTTCGCAAGCTGTCCGAGTTGCACGAGCACGCTTGTCGACTATTCCGCGGAGGTCCATGTCGTCGCCCCTGGCGAGACGCTTTATTCCATCGCATGGCGGCATGGACTAAACCATAACGATCTCGCTCGCTGGAACGGTTTGAGCAACCCAGATTTATTGCTCGTTGGACAGCGTTTGAGGCTCCGCCCCGGGGTGGCCGCCCGGCCCGCGGCAACGGTTGGCGCGCCGCCCGCAGCAACCCCCCGGCCGCCGCCATCTGGGAACTCGCGGACGTTACCGCCGGCTACGGCCGTTACGCCGCCGCCAGCCCGGCCGCTGCCGGCACCAGTACAACGGCCGCCGCCCCGCTGGCAGTGGCCGGCACAGGGGTCGTTGATTCGGCGCTTCGGCAGTTCGGGCGGGCTCGTCAACGGCATCGGCATCGCCGGGCGGGTCGGGCAAGAGATCCGCGCGGCTGCGGCGGGGCGCGTGGTCTACGCCGGCAACGGTTTGCCTGCTTACGGGCAGCTCATCATCATCAACCACAACGATTCTTTTCTGAGCGCCTACGGCTATAACGACGAACTCGTCGTCACCCAAGGTCAGGACATTGGCGCGGGCCAAGTCATTGCCAGGATGGGCCTCGGTCCGGAACGTCAGCCGCAGCTCCACTTCGAGATTCGCCAGAACGGCACGCCCGTCGACCCGCTATTACATTTGCCGCACTAATCCGATCCGCTAGTTCTCTGGCGCGAATAATGCAGCGACGACACGGCGATGCTCATGGACTAGCACGTTATAAGTTCGGCAGGCCGCCGGCGTGTCCATGATCTCCACGCCGATCCTCTGCGCTGCGAGTTGCTGCATCAGATTGCTCGCGGGCATCACGAGCCGTGCGCCGGTACCGATAAGAATAATTTCGGGGTGTAATTCGATCGCGCGCTCGAGATCTTCGGCGCGTAGGTCCGCAGGTCTATCCACGGCCCACTCTTCGATGATAGTTTCCGCGCAGATGATGATATGGCCGGATAACCACTGCGCCCCGACGCGGATGCCTTCGGGACCCCAGGCACTGACGACATTGGCGACCGAATCTTCTTTACTGAGCAGCATGGTACGCTCCGAGCACCGTAGTGTGTGCTCGCATTATACGAGTCGCGCGGGAGCCGCAGGCGGGTGCAGATGCGCAGCCCGGTAATTGCTCGTCGACCCGCGACTCCCGGCGCCGAGAACTGGGAGTGGCCGGGCGGTTGCCATCCCGTGCTGCGCCAAGTGTACGCACGACGCAGCATAGTCTCACCGGGAGAGACGATGCTCGATCTCAAGCGGCTGCGCCCGGTCGGCGAATTTCGCTCTGTCGATCGCGCGATGGAGTTGCTGCTGGAGCACCGCCACGATCGGATCGTGATTTTCGGCGACTTCGATGCCGACGGGGCGACCAGTACGGCCCTCATGGTGTTATGTCTTCGTGACTTCGGGTTCAGCGACGTCGATTTCTTCATCCCCGACCGCTTCGAACTCGGTTACGGCCTGACGAGCGAGGCCGTGCGCTGCGTCGCCGCAAGAAATCCGGCGCTGATCGTCACGGTGGACAACGGCATCACGAGTGTTGCGGGTGTCGAGGATGCCCGTGCGAGCGGCATCGACGTGCTAATTACGGATCATCACCTCGCCGGTAGCGAGCTCCCGCGTGCGAATGCAATCGTGAATCCGAATTTGCCCGGCGACACCTTCGAAGGGAAACATTTGGCTGGTGTGGGCGTGGCTTTTTATCTGCTGGCTGCACTAGGCCGTGCGGTTGGGAACAAGTCCGCGGTCGCGCGTTATCTGGACCTGGTTGCCTTAGGCACCATGGCGGACGTCGTGCATCTCGACCAGAGTAATCGTGTGCTGATCCACGAAGGCCTACGCCGAATTCGCGCAGGCGTCGGGCGCCCAGGTCTGCGCGCGCTGTGCAAAGTCAGCGGTATCGAGCCTAGCAATCTGCGCAGCTCGGCGCTTGCTTATCAAATTGCGCCACGTTTGAACGCGGCAGGGCGGCTCGAGGATATGGCCATCGGCGTACGGTGTTTGCTCAGCGATTCCGAGCACGAAGCGCAACGCTTAGCGAGTAAGCTCGATGCGCTCAATCGCGAACGCCGTGTCATCGAGTCACAGATGCGCGCTGAGGCGCTGGAGATCGTCAGCACGCAGGAGGCTCTCAGCGAGGGAGCGATCCCGCCCGTCGTCTGCATATACCGACAAGATTGGCACGAAGGTGTCGTCGGCCTGATCGCTTCGCGTATCAAGGACCGGTACCACCGTCCCGTCGTCGCGTTTGCGCGCACGGCCGCCGGCACGCTCAAGGGCTCGGGCCGTTCCGTGCCCGGCTTTCACATTCGCGATGCGCTGGCGGCTGTCGATGCCACCGAACCAGGGTTGATCGAACGTTTCGGTGGCCACGCAATGGCTGCGGGATTGACGCTCCGCGCCGATGCGCTCGAGCGATTTACGGCGACACTGCAGCAGATCGGCGAGCAACGTCTGAGTCCGGAGTTACTGACGGGGAGAATTCTTACCGACGGTGAATTGGCGCCCGAACACTTTACGATCGAGGTCGCGCAGATCTTGCGCGATGCCGGTCCTTGGGGCCAGGGATTCCCCGAACCGAGCTTCGATGGCATCTTCGAGCTGCTCGAGCAGCGCATTGTCGGTCAGGCGCATCTGAAAATGACGCTGCGCGGGGCGGCCGGTCAACAGACTCTGGGCGCCATCGCGTTCAATCAAGCCGGTCGCGATCTCACGCCTGGCCAGGCCGTGCAGCTCGTCTTTCGGCTGGAAATCGACGATTACCGTGCCCAGCCGTCAGTGCAGCTCGTCGTTGAGCACCTGTGCACCGACGTAGCGTCCCAATTGGCGTGATCGTGTCTGCCTGCGAGGCGTCGATTGCGTTATGATGCGCCGCCACGCATCGGCGCCTATATCGCCGAGCCAAGGAATCTTGTGGAGCATAGTCAAATCCCCGCGAAAATCGCTGACCTTGCTGAGCGCTGTGAGGCGCTGAGGGGGTACCTTTGACTATGAGACCAAGCGCGAGCGTCTCGAAGAAGTCCAAAGCGAGCTAGAGGATCCCGCCGTTTGGCAGGATCAGGAACGCGCGCAGAGCCTCGGCAGGGAGCGTGCGGGGCTCGAGACCCTGGTCAGCTCGTTGGATCGACTCGCGAGCGGTATTAGCGACGCACGCGAGCTGCGTACGCTCGCAGCTGAGGATAAAGATGAAGCAACGCTTGGCGACATCGTCAACGAGCTCGGTCAAATCGAGCATGAGCTTGCTCAGCTCGAGTTCCGGCGAATGTTCAGCGGCGAAATGGATTCGCATAGCGCCTTTTTGGACATTCAGGCGGGATCCGGCGGCACCGAAGCGCAGGACTGGGCCGATATGTTGCTCAGAATGTATTTGCGCTGGGGCGAGGCCAAAGGCTTCGCGACGGAGTTGCTCGAAGTCTCCGCCGGAGAGGTCGCCGGAATTAAGAGCGCGACGATCCATTTCGTCGGCGAATATGCGTTCGGTTGGTTGCGCACCGAGACCGGCGTGCACCGGCTGGTTCGCAAGTCGCCGTTCGACTCCGGTCACCGGCGCCACACGTCCTTCGCGGCCGTGTTCGTTTCCCCGGAGCTGGATGATGACATCGAGATCGAAGTCGACCCGAGTGACTTGCGTGTCGATGTCTATCGCGCCAGCGGCGCAGGCGGGCAGCACGTCAACAAAACCGAATCCGCCGTGAGAATTACGCACTTTCCAACTGGTATCGTAGTGCAGTGTCAGAATGATCGATCGCAGCACAAGAATCGCGCGACGGCGATGAATCAGCTCAAAGCGAAGCTCTATGAGCGTGAGCAGCAGCTACGACGCGAACAGGCCGAGGCCGTCGAGGAAGGTAAGGCTGATATCGGCTGGGGTAGCCAGATCCGGTCGTACGTGCTCGACCAGTCACGCATCAAAGATCTACGAACGGGAGTCGAAAGCGGGAATCCCGTCGCGATCCTCGACGGCGATCTCGATGAATTTCTCGAAGAGAGCTTGAAGCAGGGGTTATAGCCGCATGGACGAGTTAAACGAGCAAACCGAAAACCGGCTAATCGCTGAGCGGCGCGATAAGCTGGGTAAACTTCGCGACCAAGGCAACCCATTCCCTAACGACTTCCGCCGCGATGCCATCGCCGGTGAGCTGCACGCTGCCTACGGCGAGCACACCGACGAGTCGTTGGAGAAAGAGGCCCCGCTCGTTCACGTTGCCGGCCGTTTGATGGCCAAGCGCGTCATGGGCAAGGTCAGCTTCGCGAGTATTCAGGACCGGTCAGGCCAGATTCAGCTGTTCATCGAGCGCGACCGTGTTTCGCCTGAGCTCTATCAGGCGTTCAAGGCATGGGATCTCGGCGACATCCTTGGCGCGTCAGGCACGCTGTTCAAGACGAAGACCGGTGAGTTATCCGTACGCGTTGACAGTCTGCGATTGCTGGTTAAATCCTTGCGTCCGATGCCGGAGAAGTGGCATGGCATTACCGACCAAGAGCTCAGGTTGCGGCAGCGCTATGTCGATCTCATCGTCAACGAGCAGGCGCGGCAAGTGTTCGCGCTGCGGACTGAGCTGATTCGCTTCGTCCGCTCTTTTCTCGAGGCATTGGGGTTTACGGAAGTCGAAACGCCGATGATGCATCCGATCGCCGGCGGCGCACTTGCGCGTCCGTTCGTGACGCATCACAACGCGCTCGATGTCGACATGTATCTACGCGTGGCCCCGGAGCTTTATCTGAAGCGGCTGCTCGTCGGCGGACTTGAACGGATTTTCGAGATCAACCGCAGTTTCCGTAACGAAGGGCTTTCGACGCAACACAATCCCGAATTCACGATGCTTGAGCTCTATCAGGCCTACGCGGGGCCCGAGGAACTGATCAGTTTGACGCAAAACCTGATCCGCGAAGCGGCGCGCATTCTGCTGGGACAAGAGGTCATCGTTTATCAGGGTCAGCCGTTCGATTTGCGGCAGCCTTTCGCCATCATGACGATCGCCGACGGCCTCAAGCGTCAAATTCCGGCGCTCAGTGACGCCAATATTCGCGACCTCGACACCTTGCGACGCCTTTGCGCGGAGAACGACGTCAAGGTACGGCCCGAGTACGGCGCCGGAAAGCTGCAAATCGAGCTCTTCGAAAAAACGGTGGAGCGCAGTCTTGCGGGCCCCGTGTTCGTAACTCAGTTTCCGGCCGAGGTCTCGCCGCTGGCCCGCGCCAACGACGCTGACCCGTTCGTCACCGATCGGTTCGAGCTGTACATCGCCGGCCGGGAGATTGCCAACGGCTTTGCCGAGCTCAATGACCCCGAAATCCAAGCAGAGCGGTTCCGCGCTCAGGCTCAAGCGAAGGCTGGCGGGGACGAGGAGGCGATGTTTTTCGACGACGACTACATCCGTGCGCTCGAATACGGCATGCCTCCAGCTACCGGTCTCGGCATTGGCATCGATCGCCTCGTGATGTTACTGACGGACTCGGCATCGATTCGCGATGTGGTGCTTTTCCCGCACCTCAAGCCTGAGACGGAGTAATCCGTAGCCGCGACCTTTATGCCGCACGTCCCGTCACTGGCGGCGCATGGAGCCGCCGTGTGGAGGTCTTGCGTGGCAACGCGATGACTGGCGTTGCCCTGCGCGCTGAAGAGAGCGTCGGTCAACGCCAGTCATCACATTGCCTTGCAGCGAACCGCACGGCAGCAGTGGCGATGTGCTGCGCCGAGGGCATTTCAGCTCAAGGGATTTTAGGGAAGTCGTGGCCGGCAGCGCGCGCACAGTCGTTGCCCTCGGCGCGGAAGAAGCCTCGGTCAACGACCATACGCACACTGCCGCTAGCCCGGTCGGGGTTAGCCGCCGCCGCGACCGTCATGCCGCGCGTCGCCTCACAGGCGGCGAGGGTACGCTGTGACGAGCGGGCTTCTTCCCCGCGAGCGAGAGGCAGCAGCATGGAGCTGCTACCTAGCCGAACTACAGGGCGGCACCGCGAGCACGGTCGTTGCCCTGCGCGCTGAAGAGAGCGTCGGTCAACGACCGTATGCACACCGCCGAATGGCGCCGACGCCAGGTCCGGTGTTGCGGTAATGACGAGCCTCAAGGCGGCAGGCGCTGCTTCTCCTAGCCGCCGATCGCGCCTGGCGATGGTGATATAGATCAGCCGTGTACGCCGCGGGGTGGGCCGAGACCCGGCACCGGGTAGGGTAGTTCCTCGAGCCGGATCATTGCGCCCGGCAGCTGGTCGCAGGTCAGTCTGGAGTCGCGCGCGGCGAGCTCTGTCACTGCTAACAATTCCACACCTTTCGCGGCACAGGCGGCTCGGACAACTGTGCCGACGGGTTGACCGGCGCTGTCGAGCAGCATTGCGCCCGCCGCGGGTGCGGCGTCGGCGCCAGGGGAGGCGGAGAAGCGCAATAGCCGACGCTTGACGGTGCCTAGATTCTGCGTTCGCGCGATGACTTCTTGCCCCGGATAGCAGCCTTTGTCGAATGCGACGCCGCCAAGTAAGTCGAGATTGAGCATTTGTGGAAGAAACAGTCCGCGCAGGCTAGCGCTGAGGACGGGTAGCCCGAGGCGGATTTCCGCCAGTTCGGCAGTTGCCGCAGTTGCGCCAGGTAGGCGGTTGACCCAGCGCCGCATTCGTTCTTCAGGCGCAATGAGTAAGGCGAGCGCGGATCCGAGCCGCAGCCAGATCTCTTCATCGGCGGCGACTGTGTCGCCGTGTTCCCGGCCGAGGGCGGCGCCGGCGCCGCCGAGTGCAGCCGTGCAATCGCCGAGCAACGCTGCGGTTTGCTCGGTGCTTGCCGCGATCGTGACGTCCGCGCGCAACACGTACCGGCGCAATTCTGCAATGAGGTCCGCCGCTACGCTTGCGTGCGTCAACAGCAAGAAGGCATCGGCACGGCGGAGCACCCGAAAGAGACCTTGGACACGGCCTTTAGCGTCGTGCCAGCCCGCAAACGGTGCCGTTTGCGGCGTTTCACCGGGGATTTGCTGGCTGAGCTGTGCCGCCAGGAACGAGGCGGCATCCTTGCCGCTCACGGCGATGGCCGCAAGCGTTTCCAGCGGGGCCAGACGGCAGTGGATATCGGGCATGAAAAGGTGGAAATCTCCGGCGACAACACTCCTTTTAGCAGCTTAGGCGGTGCCGTCAAGCGCGCATGGGCGGGGTGCGTCAGCCAGAGGATTCTGGCAAACTTACGCCATGGATGGATCGCGCAGGCAACCAGCCGAACCAGACGGCGAGCAGCCGCCAACGGCAGGTACCGGCGCCCATCCGGGAGGCGCGACGGGCGCTTCCCAGTCCACGGCAACAACGACGAAGGCGCGCGAGCTTGGCGGTCCACCGGGGCCCGAGCCGACGCGCTACGGGGACTGGGAGCGCGCTGGGCGGTGTATCGATTTTTAGCGGGTGGCGGGGGTTTCCTCCCCTTGCCTGCGCAACTCTAGCAAGGAACGGCAAGATCATGGACAGGGTCGAGCGGCCTTTGTCGCCGCATCTGCAGGTCTATCGTTGGCAGATCTCGAGCGTACTCTCAATCCTGCACAGACTGACGGGAGTCGCGCTAACGCTCGGGTTACCCGTCTTCGTCTATTGGTTGTTCGCGCTCGCCAGCGGACCGCAGGCCTACGCCGAGGCGCAACTGATTCTCGGGTCGATGTGGCTCAAGTTGTGTTACTTGGGTTGGAGTTTTTGTTTTTTCTATCACATGGCCAACGGCATTCGACATCTGGGCTGGGACCTCGGCTACGGATTCGAGTCGGTCCAAATTCACGTTAGCGGTTGGGCCGGCGTCATTACGGCTCTCGTTGCGACGCTGGTGTACGGATCGTTGGTTATTTTCTAGGAACACGCGCATGAGTCTTGTATCGCCGCTCAATCGAGTCCTCGGCCTCGGTTCTGCCAAGGAAGGAACGGAACATTGGTGGGGGCAACGCTTGTCGGCCGTTGCCTTGGTCGTGCTCGGATTGTGGTTTGCTGGAGCAGTGCTCGGCTTTGGCGAATTCGGTTACGCGAGCGTTTCAAGTTGGATCGCGCAACCGTTCAATGCCGTGCTGGTTAGTTTGCTGGTGCTGACGTTGGCCTATCACTCGCAGCTCGGCGTACAGGTCGTCGTTGAAGACTATGTCCACGCGACGGGATTGAAAATCGCCACACTGATCGCCTTGAAATTCCTGCATATCGTGCTTGCGGCGGTCGGAGTCTTCGCGGTGCTCAAGCTGGCCCTCGGGGCGCCGCTATGAGCAAAGATTACGAGTTTATCGACCACAGCTACGACGTCGTTGTAATCGGCGCCGGGGGTGCGGGCTTGCGCGCGACCTTGGGGCTTGCCGAGCAGGGCTTGTCAACGGCCTGTGTGAGCAAAGTGTTTCCGACGCGTAGCCACACCGTCGCTGCGCAGGGCGGGATCAGCGCCGCGCTCGGCAACATGGGCGAGGACGACTGGCGCTGGCATATGTACGACACGATCAAGGGTTCCGATTGGCTCGGTGACCAAGATGCGATCGAGTACATGTGCAAGGAGGCGCCCGCCGCCGTCATCGAACTCGAGCACTACGGCGTGCCGTTCTCGCGGACCGAAGACGGCCGGATTTACCAGCGCCCGTTCGGCGGCATGACCACACATTTTGGCAAAGGTACCGCGCAGCGCACTTGTGCCGCCGCGGACCGCACCGGCCATGCGATGCTGCATACGCTGTACCAGCAATCGCTCAAACACGACGCGGAGTTCTTCATCGAGTACTTCGCCGTGGATTTGATCATGGAGGACGGCGTGTGCCGCGGCGTCGTCGCGATAGACCTTGCCGAGGGCCGCGTGCACCGATTTCGAAGCCAGATGGTCATTCTGGCAACCGGAGGCTACGGTCGCGCCTATTTTTCTTGCACGTCGGCGCACATCTGTACGGGCGACGGCAATGCGATGGTGCTACGCGCCGGCCTGCCGCTCGAGGACATGGAATTCGTTCAGTTTCATCCAACCGGCGTCTACGGGGCCGGCATGCTGATCACCGAAGGTTCGCGCGGCGAAGGTGGATATTTGACCAATGCCGACGGCGAGCGATTCATGGAGCGCTACGCGCCAAACGCCAAGGATCTGGCGTCGCGCGACGTCGTCAGCCGCTCGATGACGATCGAGATTCGCGAAGGGCGCGGTGTCGGTGCCGAGAAAGACCACGTGCACTTGCATCTGGAGCATCTCGGAATCGACGTCATCGAGGAGCGGCTGCCGGGGATTGCGGAGACCGCAAAGATTTTTTCCGGCGTCGATGTCACCAAGGATCCGATCCCGGTCATCCCGACCGTCCACTACAACATGGGCGGAATTCCGACAAATTATTACGGCGAGGTCATTACGAAAGGCAGCGACGGCAGCGATAGCATCGTCGGTGGCTTAATGGCGATCGGTGAGGCCGCATGCGTCTCTGTGCATGGCGCGAATCGGCTCGGCTCGAACTCATTGATCGATCTGGTCGTATTCGGCCGCGCGGCCGCGATCCGTTGCGGCCAACTCATCAAACCGAGCGAGCGCTCGCGGCCCTTTGCCGCCGGTGCCGGTGACGAGTCGATTGCGCGCATCGATAAGCTCAGACATGCGAACGGCTCCTCGTCGACGGCCAAGATT
>Ga0326597_10001346_pt1 | contig 40160 bp, 32 predicted proteins | sample RVTome_12_FD_203789 | JGI IMG/M metagenome (GOLD analysis project Ga0326597, IMG submission 203789) | Soil microbial communities from uranium-contaminated site in the Upper Colorado River Basin, Wyoming, United States - RVT100D185 | ecosystem: Environmental > Terrestrial > Soil > Contaminated >... | reverse complement strand
CCAAGGCCAAGACCTTGGGCAAATATCTGGGCAAGGATTTTCAAGTCAAGGCGTCGGTGGGGCATATCGTCGATTTGCCGAAGAGCAAGTTGGGGGTCGACGTGAAAAATAACTTCGCGCCGGACTTCCATGTGATCCAGGGGAAGAAAAAGGTTGTCGAGGAGCTTAAGAAAGCCGCCAAGGGCAAGCAAAATATCTATCTCGCTTCCGACCCCGATCGCGAAGGGGAGGCGATCGCCTGGCATATCGCCGACCAGGTAGGAAAAAGCCGCAAGCGCGTGCACCGGGTCCTGATCAACGAGATCACCAAAAAGGCGGTGCAGGAAGCGATCGCCAACCCGCAGGAGCTTGACCGCAACAAATTCGACGCGCAGGTGGCGCGGCGCATTTTGGACCGCCTGGTCGGTTACAAGATCAGTCCATTATTGTGGACCAAGGTGCGGCGCGGACTGAGCGCCGGCCGCGTGCAGTCGGTGGCCGTGCGGCTGGTCTGCGAGCGGGAAAAAGAGATTCGCGCCTTTCAATCGCAGGAGTACTGGTCGCTGACGGCGCAGTTGGAAGGGCGCGTGCCGCCCTCCTTCAAGGCCCGGTTGGTTCAGTGGCGCGGGCAAAAGATCGACAACAAGAAGTTCAGCCTGGAAAACGAGACCATCGTCGGCGAAATCATCAAGTCGCTGGACGGCGCCTCCTGGACGATCGCTGAAGTCGAAAAAAAAGAGCGGCGCCGTTATCCCACGCCGCCGTTCGTCACCAGCAAGCTGCAGCAGGAAGCGGCGCGCAAGCTCGGGTTTCAGCCCAAGCGCACGATGCAAATCGCGCAGCACCTCTACGAAGGGGTGGAGTTGGGTGCGGAAGGCTCCGTCGGGCTGATCACTTACATGCGAACGGATTCCACGCGCGTTTCCAACGATGCGTTGAGCGCCGTGCGCCAGTTCATCGACGGTCAATACGGCAAGGAGTACGTGCCGGAAAACCCCAACACCTATCGCTCGAAAAAGGGCGCCCAGGACGCCCACGAAGCGATCCGGCCGACATCTTTGGAATATTCTCCGGGGCGGGTGCGGCGCTTTTTACGGCGCGACGCTTTTCAACTCTATTCCTTGATTTGGGACCGCTTCATCGCCAGCCAGATGGTGCCGGCGATCTTCGATCAAACCGCCTTCGAGATTCCCGTCGCGGAAACGCTATTTCGCGCCACCGGGCAGCAAATCAAGTTTGATGGCTTCATGAGGGTCTATATCGAGGGGCGCGACGAACGCCCGGCCCCGGCGAACGGCGAAGAGGAAGAAAACGGCGATGAAGCCCAGAGTACCGATGGTATCCTGCCGGATCTCCGGAAAGGCGACGCCTTGAGGCTGCTCGCGATGGATCCGCACCAGCATTTTACCCAGCCGCCGCCCCGTTACACCCAGGCGTCGTTGATCAAAGATCTCGACGAAAAGGGCATCGGCCGGCCCTCCACCTACGCGGCGATTATTTCCAACATTCTCGACCGCGAGTATGTATCGCAGGACGAGCGCCGGTCGCTGGTGGCGACGGACCTCGGGTTTCTGGTCACTGATCTTTTGGTCGAAAGCTTTCCCGATATCCTGAACGTCGAGTTCACCGCCAGCATGGAAGACGAATTGGACAAGATCGAAGACGGCACGGAAAAGTGGACCAAGGCGATGAAGCGCTTCTACACCCCCTTCGCCCAGGATCTTAAAAAGGCGGAGAAGGAAATGCGCGACGTCAAGCGCCAGGAGGTGCCGACCGACATCACCTGCGAAAAATGCGGCGCCCTGATGGTCATCAAGTGGGGACGCAACGGCGAATTCCTCGCGTGTCCGCAATATCCCGAGTGCAAAACCACGAAAAATTTCAAGCGCGACGAGGCGGGCGCGATTCAGGTCGTGGTTGAAGAGGAAGTCAACGAGAGCTGCGGGCAGTGCGGCCGGCCGATGCTGCTGCGCTGGGGCAAGTTCGGCAGGTTTCTCGGCTGCAGCGGTTACCCTGAATGCAAGAACATCCAGCCGTTGGAAAAGCCGGTGGATATCGGCGTCAAGTGCCCGGAGTGCAAAGAGGGCAATCTGAAAGAAAGAAAGTCGCGCTGGGGCAAAGTCTTCTACGGCTGTGACCGCTATCCGGAATGCAAGTTCGCTTCCTGGGGCAAGCCCTTGCCGACGCCCTGCCCCGATTGCGCGAGCCCGATTCTGGTCGAAAAAATCACCAAGCGCGCCGGCAAGATGCACCACTGTTACAAGAAAGAGTGCGGCTACTCGATTCCGGTCGTGGAACAATAGTGGAGCCCCACGGGTAACCGCGTGGCACCTTCCGGCACGCCCTTGGGGCGAAATCCTAGCCAAAGATATTTGAAATGTTCGGATGAAGAACGGTTCGGTAAAACGTGTCTCGCGCAACGACGCAAAGGGCGCCAAAAACAAATATTCGAAGCACGAAATCCGAAATTCGAAACAAATTCAAATGACCAAAATAAGTCAACCTCCAAACAAGCTTTTTTCGGATTCGGTGTTTTGAATTTTCCCGATTTTAGATTCACCTGTTTCAGCGTTTGTTTCGGATTTCGATATTCGGATTTCGGATTTATGTCGCACTGTACTGGCGCGGAAAATTTGTTGGAGTCGTTCTGTTCAACATTTCCAAGGTAAGTATCTAAGCACGCACCCCCGGCCAAGGCCGGGGCTCTAGTCGAAGGGTCTATGGAAAATCTTGTCCGCATCGTGGGCGGCGGGCTGGCGGGCGCGGAAGCGGCCTGGCAGCTCGCGCGCCGGGGCGTCGCCGTGGAACTCTATGAAATGCGCCCGCAGCGCCGCACCGAGGCTCACGCGACTGCGAGTCTGGGCGAGCTTGTTTGCAGCAATTCGTTCCGGTCGAATGTTCTTTCCGCTCCCGCCGGTCTCTTGAAAGAGGAAATGCGCCTGCTCGATTCCGTGGTGATCCGCACGGCGGAGGCGCATCGCGTGCCGGCGGGCACGGCGCTCGCCGTGGACCGCGAAAAATTCGCCGGCGCATTGACCGAAGCGATGGAAACGCTGCCGAATGTACGCATCCTTCGCCAGGAGGTCACGGACATTCCCAACGGGCTCGTTATCCTTGCCACGGGTCCGTTGACTTCGCCTGCGCTTTCGCAATGTTTAATATCTCTTTTGGGCGAAGAGCATCTCTATTTTTACGACGCGATCTCGCCCATCGTCACCGCCGAGAGCGTGAATATGAACGTCGCCTTCAGGGCCTCGCGCTATGATCGCGACGGCGACGATTACCTAAATCTGCCGCTCGGCCGCGACGAGTATTTTCGCTTCGTCGATGCGTTATTGGCGGCAGAGCGCGTGCCGACCCATCGATTCGAGCGCTTCGTGCCTTTCGAAGGCTGCATGCCGATAGAAGAGATGGCGGACCGGGGCAAAGAAACCTTGGCCTTCGGTCCCATGCGAGCCGTGGGACTTAGCGATCCACGCACCGGCAAACGGCCCTACGCGGTGGTGCAACTGCGCCAGGAAAACCGCGAACGGACGCTTTACAACCTCGTCGGCTTTCAAACCAAGATGACTTATTCGGAACAGCGCCGGGTGTTCGCGCTAATTCCCGGGCTCGATCAGGCCGAGTTCGTGCGCCTGGGCAGTTTGCATCGCAATACTTTTATCAATGCGCCGCTCCATCTCCAGCCGACGCTCCAGTGGCGCCGCCGGGAGACGCTGTTTTTCGCCGGACAGATGACCGGCGTGGAGGGCTACATAGAGTCCGCCGCCACGGGGCTTCTGGCCGGCATCAACGCGGCGCGTTTGCTCGCGAACCAGCAACCCGCGGTGCCGCCGGCCACGACGGCGCTGGGCGCGCTGTTGCGCTATATCGCCGACCCGGAGCGCAAGAGATTTCAACCGATGAACGTCAACTTTGGACTCCTGCCACCCCTGCCTCTACCCCTGCGCGGCAAAGCCAAGAAGGAAATGATGGCGCGGCGTGCGCTGGCGGACATGGACGCATGGGCGCGCGGCGCCGAAGGCGCCGGTCACCCTTCCGAGTCCCCGCCGACGATCGCCGCAGAGACGGCAGCCGCGCGATGAGCCCACGGCGCAGCGCGTTTATCGACATCGGCACCAACGCCATTCTCTGCCTGATCGTCGAGATCGGAGACGGCGGCCAATTCAGAGTCTTGGAGGATCTCGCCGAAATTCCGCGGCTGGGCGAACGCGTCGATCAAACCAAGCGCATCGGCGCAGCGGGCGAACGGCGGAGCACCGAAGTTATCGACGGCTATCTCAGCCAATGCCGGAGTCTCGGCGTCGAAGAAATCATCGCGGTCGGCACCAGCGCCTTGCGCGACGCGCACAACAGCGGCGAAGTGCGCGTGCGCCTGAACGCGCGGCTCGGATTTGACATTCGCGTGATCAGCGGCGAGGAGGAGGCAGCCTACTCCTTCCTCTCGGTGCAAAGAGGATTGCCTCTCGAGGGTCGGGAGTTGCTGGTCATCGATGTCGGCGGCGGCAGTACCGAGTTCATTCGCGGCAATGATTCGGGCGTGGCGGAAGCGCTCAGCGTCGATCTTGGCGCGGTACGGCTCACGGAGCGCCTGCTTCGTTCCGACCCGGTGAAGCCCGAAGAATATGAAGGAATGGTGGCACTGATCGATCGAGAACTCGCGCCCCTCCGTGAGCGCTGGCGCAAAAGCGGCTCCTCATTGACTTTGGTCGGCATCGCCGGAACTTTCACCACGCTCGCCGCAGTGGAGAAAAAACTCATGCGCTATTCCCACAGCGAAGTTCACGGCAGCCGTTTGACTTTGGCCGAAGTGCGGCGCCAGGCGCGCCTTTTCCTCAACAAGACCGTCGCTGAGCGCAAAGAGATTCCCGGCTTGGAGCCCAAGCGGGCGGATGTGATTCTCGCCGGCGCTTGCTTGATCGAGAGGATCATGACTTTCTTTCATACGGAGGACGTGATCGTCAGCGATCAAGGCGTGCGCTACGGCCTGCTTTACGAACAGCTCGATCGACTCACGTAAGACAGAAAAAAGAGGCCTTCCGGGATTACTGTAAAAGACTATTCACCACAGAGACGTGATTCGACCGTTCGACTCAGGGTCATCCTGAGGGAGATCGAAGGATGAGGGAAATCTAACGGCAGAGTTCACAGAAGTTACTTTCTACTCCCCCTTCTTCGCGACCTCAGCGTCTTTCGACTGCGCTCAGGCTCCGCAATGCGATTGAACGAGAAATTCCACTCATGGTGAGCTAGTCGAATCATTGGAACGGGCGTCAGTATTATGGTGGAACGGCTTGAACCGGCGGCTCTTGACCGCCCTCAGCGAGAGCAGGTGCAGCGGAAATCAAATCGGCCAAATAGGTTCGAATTCACAAAGAGACACAGAGTACACGGAGTTAATTTTATACGGTCCCCCTCAGCGTCCTCAGCGCCTCCGCGGTGAGATATCCGAATTCTTTTTCATCACACAGAGCACAGAGTTGAATCGGTCTTGCCAATCTTGATTGGTTTTAACGACTTGAACGGAGCGCAGCGATTGAACGTTTGGAACGATTGGAACGCGCTTCAGTATTATGGTGGAACGGCTGGTACAAGTAAATTCTTGCGCTGGGGAAAGTTAGGCAATTAAGGCATGTCAGGCACCGGCCCGGCACCGGCCCTGAATCGAACAGGGACGGGGGGGAGAAGGCCGGTAATGACACGTAGCGAATGACAAACTGGCCGTCGCTTGTTAGACTGAGAGGGTGAAGGAACTGGCACAATTGCTCAATGAGATGCAGTCCGCAGGCGTGATCCAGAACTACGCCCTGTTTGGCGCCACAGCTCAGATGCGCTATACCGAGCCGGTTGCCACCTTGGATGCCGACGTGCTGGTGGCGGTGCCATCTCCGGACCGGCTCGATGCGCTAGGCGGCATTTACGGGTTCTGCGCCGCAAAAGGGTATCATCCCGAGGGCGAAGCCATCCAGGTCAGAGCTTGGCCGGTGCAATTTGTGCCCGTCTTCAGCCCGCTCACTCGCGAAGCGATGGAGCAGGCCGAGACGGCCGACTTCGAAGGCGTTCCATTCCGCGTCGTGCGCGCGGATTATCTGGCGGTGATTGCGCTGAGCGTAGGTCGCTCCAAGGACTGCGCGCGAATCCTCGCCCTGCTCGAATCGGACAGTGTCAGCCGGGAAGAAATCGAACGACTGGCCGTGCGGCATGGCCTGGCTGAAGCGTGGCGACGGTTTGAAAGGAGGTTTCTCAATGACTGAGATCGAACAGCTGCTGGCGAGACAGGCCCGGTGGCAAAAGAGCCGCAAGGCCCTCTCCTGGCCAGAAAAAATCCGCATGGCCGAGCAGATACGCGCCTCGGTCGCCCAGTGGCGTTCCCTGGCCGGCTACAACGCTGCCGCCGCTCACAAGTCCAAAAGCGTTCGGGCATGATCTAGCCTTGTGCGCCCGACAGGATTCGAAACTTCACTTAGGGTTTCGAAGATACTGTCGGCCTTTCACGTAATATCTTGACCCACAAGAAAAATGACAACTTGCGAGATGTGAGGACATGCACTCATGTGCGTCTTCATGTGGATAACCGAGTCTTTTAGGCAACCGTTGCGCAAGTCTTTTTCAGTATGCAAAAGGCATAACGTGCCGGCTGAAACGTGGCTAGCCACCGGCAACGCCGAGCGTCAGTGAGTTGCAGGACTTGGGCGTGGCGGGCGTCATGACTGATCTCTTTTTATTGAATCGTGAAATTGGCGTTGATGTCATCGGTGATAGAGATGTTAGTCGTGCTGGTGATACGAATGCGATAGTCGCTTCCATGTACGAAGCGCTACCTGCGAATCCAATTGGCGATCTCCGATTTATAACTTGGCTAACCGAGCCCCCCGTTAAAAACAGGGTCGAGGATCGGCTGCCGCGACAGGTTACCAAATAAGTCAATACGACCGCCTGACCCGACTCCCTGTGTTCGAAGTGCCCGAAGCGATGGCCACAGCGATTGAACAGTTTGTGAGTTAGGCCGACGAGATCTGATCACAGACTACATAGTGCCATTGACGCTGGAGGGCCTAACGGCCGAGTTCTCGTGAAGACCATAGAGATTTTCCCACGTACATTAAATTCAATACAATGAAGCCTGACACCAGTCCTTATACTTTACGCAAGACGCAATCCGGCCTTTGGAGGGAACCGTTCTTTCCGAATCGTTACAGTCCCTTTTCGAGAAAGTATGGGCAGTGTTGCCGAAACCGCTCTTTCGGCAGATGGTTGAACTGCGCGGCAGCTTTCTTTCGGGGATTCCCGCTCAGAAAGACTATGGCGTCTATCGAGAGTTCATCGAGGTGATTCAGGAAGCCATCGAAGACCGAAGGGTTCTGCAACTTCTCTATCACCCGCGAGATCAATCGCCGGGCGAGCGCAAGGTTAACCCCTACGCCGTCCATCTCCGTAATGGAACGCTCTATCTGATCGGCCACTGCCACCTGCGGAAAGATATCAGGACCTTCGTCGTGGACCGCATGCAGAAAATCAAGATGACCGACGAATCTTTTCCAGCACCCATTGGATTCTCTCTGGAAAGTTATCTGCGCCACAGCTTCGGCATGTTCCGAGAGGACTTGGTCCGGGTCAAAGCACGCTTCCACAAATCCCTAACCCGCTACCTCCTGGAGCGCCGCTGGCATCCGAGCCAGAAAAACAAAAAGCTCAAAGACGGCTCCTTGGAACTCGGCTTCGAAGTGGCCGGAACCAAGGAGATCAAGACCTGGATCTTAGGCTTCGGCTCGCTCGTCAAGGTCCTGGAACCAGCGTCCCTGGTCAAAGAAATCAAAGACGACCTGGAAAAGGCGCTGAGGTCTTACGCGAAACGCTAGGTTTGCCTGTCGAAAAAACCCAAGAACATAGGTCACGTTTCGACCAACGTATGTGGTATACGAAGGACTGCCGGTTGAGTCCTGCAAATCATAAGGCGGAAACATCGTGAGATCCTTTGAACACAATTATCTGTTTGATACCCCGCTTTCCCATGCTCTTCTCATAGCAGTCCGTTCCCTCGGTGAGTTTCGCGGTCGTCAGGTTCTGTACTCCGAACAATCGCCTGAAATACTGGAAACACTGAGGCGCGTCGCCATGGTCCAGAGCACGGAATCTTCAAACCGCATAGAAGGCATTACTGTGGCGGCGGACCGGATTGAAGCGTTGGTTGCGAAGAAGGTGACGCCCAAGGACCGCTCGGAGCAAGAAGTCGCGGGATACCGAGATGTATTGGCGACGATCCATGCCAATTACAATAAGCTGCGCTTATCCACGGACTTGATTCGCGACTGGCACAGGATGATGTACCGCTTTACCGGGGAAGCCGGCGGAGAATGGAAAACTAAAGACAACGCGATTTTGGAGGTTCTTCCTGACGGTCGGCAGGTGGTGCGTTTCCAGCCGGTCTCGTCAGTCGGCACGCCGCAGTTTATGGAGCGGCTCGTCGCCTTGTTCAACCATGCCCTGGAAGAGGGTAAGGCCGATCCACTGCTTCTGATCGCCTCGTTCGTTTTTGATTTCGAGTGCGTTCACCCATTTATGGATGGGAACGGACGCATTGGCCGTCTACTGACTCTTTTGCTTCTGTACCAAGCCGGTTATGAGGTGGGCCGGTACATCAGTCTGGAGCGGATCGTCGAAGAGAGCAAAGAAACCTACTATGAAGCCCTGCTCAAGAGTTCTCACAAGTGGCATGACGCGCAGCATGACCTGCGCCCCTGGTGGAACTATTTTCTGGGTTTGCTGACGGCGGCCTACAACGAATTTGAATTGCGGGTCGGCACGATTAGCTCGGCGCGAGGAGCCAAGAGAGAAATGGTCCAGCGGGCGGTCGAGCGAATGACGGGACGTTTCACCATTGGCGACTTAAAACGGGCATGCCCGGGCGTCAGCTATCCCACTTTACAACGTGCCCTTGCGGATCTGAAACGTAAACGGAAAGTGAGGTGCTTGGGGCGCGGCCCTGATGCCGAATGGGAGCGGATCAAGGGGTGATAAGATAATCACATCACGAAAGGCCGATGTGATAAGAACTCGATTAGACCGCATTCAACGACTTGACCGGAGCGCCTGCCCAGACCGCAGCGAAGCGAAGTCGAAGGAAAGCGCTTTAACGATTGGAACGGGGTTGATCCTTAGATAGCGAAGCGGAATCTCATGAAGATCGAATACGATGTCGCGCATGATCTGTTAAACATCGAGTTTTTGGCAAAGGTTCCCATCGATGACTCGGTGGAGATGGACGGCGTGGTTATCGACTACGCAAAAGACAAGCGCATCGTCGCCATCGAAGTGCTGGACGCAAGCAAGCGAACCACCCGGAAGCTTCAGGACCTTATCGACCTGGCCGTCGTTCGGGAAAGCGGGGAGGAGTATGGGGAAAAGGGAAGGGGCAAAGCTAAACGTCCTCGAAGGAATTCTGCCCGAAGGTAATCCCTTACACGGCTGGAACGACTGGAATGTCTAGCACGGCCCGAAGGGCGGAAGAGATCGTGACCTCGGATGTCAAAAAATCTCTAACGGCGTGACCTATTACGTCAAGCGCCAATGCTATGGGGGTAAGCGCAATGAGGAGACAAAGGGGTTTATGTCGAACTTGATAAAGGGTTCAGGAGTTAATCCGTATCCTTACCGGCGGGGAGGATCGAAATTATGACCGGTCGTGAAACCGTCCCGATCGAAAGCTCTATCCTCGTTCTCAGGGGCCAGCGCGTTATACTCGCGGCCGATCTCGCCAAGATTTACGGAGTCGAGACTCGCGCGCTCAACCAGGCCGTCAAGCGTAATCGGGAGAGATTTCCAGAGGATTTTACCTTTCGCTTGACCCGCGAGGAGGCTATGGCGCTCCCTCTTTCAAGATCACAATCTGTGATCTTGAAACGCGGTGAAAATATCAAGTAGGCCTATGTACTTTATTCCCCTTACCCAGCTTTTGGCCCCCCAGGTTGCGCGGCAGCGAGTCGGCAGCCACAAGAAGCAGCGGTCAGGGGAATGATATGCATAGGCCTAATATCAAGTATCTGCCGCATGTCTTCACGGAGCACGGCGCGATGATGGCGGCCAATGTGCTCAACAGCCCGCATGCCGTGCGCATGAGCGTATTCGTGGTCCGAGCATTCATTAGGCTTCGTCACACCGTAGCATTTCATAAAGAGATCATGATCAAGCTGGACGAGTTGGAGCAAAATTCACCGCGCATGATTCCGATATCAAGAGACTGTTTGCAACGGTCCGGCAGTTGATGGCGCCGCCGGAACCCAAGAAGCGGAAGATTGGCTTTCTGGTCGAAGAAAAGGCAGCCGCTTACAAACGGCGCTAGTCGCGTTGGAACTTGAACGGTTTGAAGGGCTGGAACGGAGCGCCTGTCCTGAGCGTAGCGAAGCGAAGTCGAAGGAAAGCGGTTGAACGATTGGAACAGTCCGCCAGTCCTGAGTAGGCTCCTGAGTAGCGCGAAGCGCATATCGAAGGGGGCCGTATCGAAGGGCTGGAACCCTTCGACGGGGCTCAGGGCAGGCTTTTGGAACCGGGTGGCGCGCGGTGGGCGCGGCGCGGCCCCCTGAGTCAAAGAGATCAAAGACGACCTGGGAAAGTCGCTGAGGTCTTACGCGAAACCCTAGGTTTACCTGTCGAAAAAACCCAAAAACATGCGTCATGATTCGACAAACGTCTGTGGTATAAGAGGGCTTCCGTTCACGGCGCGTTGGATGGAGATGTTTAGGATGCGATGAAAGAAATTGACATAATCCCGCTGGCGAGAAGAAAAATGGAGAGGCGGGGAATTCCCGAGGCATGGATCGGCGAAGCGCTACGAAACTCGGATCAGGTCGTTCAAGGGCACGGCGGTCGTTCCGTTGCGCAACAGCGGCGCACAATCGGTCGCCGGGAAAGCTTCTTCGGGTTGTTTTCGAGGAGACTGAGGACAAGTATGTGGTGATTACGGCGTATTTCACTTCGGACATAACACGACACTGGAAGGATAAAGCGCCATGAAGATCGAATACGACGTCGCGCATGATCTATTAAACATCGAGTTTTTGGCAAAGGTTCCCATCGATGACTCCGTGGAAATGGACGGCGTTGTCATCGACTACGCGAAAGACAAGCGCATCGTTGCCATCGAGGTGCTCGACGCAAGCAAGCGAACGACGCGCAAGCCGTTGGACCTTACAAACTTGGCCATCGTGAAATCTTCCGGCGCGGTTGCCGTCCGGGAAAAAGGGGAGAGCTATGGCCGTAGAGAGAAAGCCAAAGCTAAACGTCCTCGGCCACATTCTGGCTGAACGAAATCCCATGAACGATGTGAACGGTGGAACCCTTCGATAGGACTCAGGGCAGGCTTTTGGAACGGTTGGAACGGGGCTTTGGAATTAGACATTGAACCTTAGAACCGGCTTTAGCCTGTAACGACTTGAACGGAGCAAAGCGGTTGAACGTTTGGAACGATTGGAACGGGCTTCAGTATTATTTGAACGGCTCGAACGGAGTTGGAACAGTCCGCCGGACCTGAGTAGGCTCGAGGAGCCGTATCGAAGGGCTGGAACCGCTGGCACGTTTTGAACGATTGGAACGTCTGGAATCTTTAAAACGCCTAGTAACCTTGAACTTGGAACATTGAACCTTGAACCGGCGAAAGCTGTCGTGACCTTGGATGTCAAAAAATCTATAACGGCGTGACCTGATCTGACAAAGCTGTGAGGTAGTGTTGTCCCTATAGCGGCGGAAACAAATGGACTTTTACTCTTACTGGGGGAAAGCCCGACCTCAAAACCCTAGTGGTTCCCCCTACCATCTTTTAGCTTACCACAGTCTCGACGTTGCGGCGGTCGGCAGGGTTTTGTTGCAACGTGACGGGCAAATGCGTCGACGCTTGATTGCGGAGACTGCTCTGGACGAACATTGCCTTATATCTCTAATAACTTTTTTCTTGTCGCTCCACGATTTGGGCAAGTTCGCAGACGGATTCCAAAATCTTCGACCCGATTTGTTTATCACGCTTCGCGGACGTGGGAGCACCAAGGACTACACGGGCCGTCACGACAGTTTGGGAAATCTAATCTGGCGGGGAGTGATTTGGCCCAAAGGTTGGGAAGAAGGCTGGCTGCGTTTTGGAGACGGGGACAAGTACGACTGGGAATGTCTTTCGTTACCTTGGATGCAAGCAGCTACGGGACATCATGGCGCGCCGCCACAGTTACTTTTCCGCGGGATACCGCTAACTGTGACTTCACAGTTTGATTCAGAAGCTCAGGCGGCAAGCCTAATGTTCGCTCGTGAGCTGGCCGAGTTCTTTTTGCAGGACTGTTGTCATACTTTTACGTGGTCGGACGGTCTCGAAGAAATATTCAAGCATACATCCTGGCCTTTGGCGGGCTTGGCCGTGTTGAGCGACTGGATAGGTTCCAATACTTTGCATTTCCCTTATCGAGTCGACGTGATGCCACTAGCGGCATACTGGACGCAGTATGCACTTCCACAAGCGGAAATTGCTGTGCAGGCGTCGGGTGTTCTCCCACCGCAACCTTCCCGACAAACCGGCATGAGGGCGCTCTTTCCAGAGATTGAAACACTGAGTCCTCTGCAAGAATATGTCTCCACGTGCGAGATATCCCTCGGTCCACAACTTTTTATTCTGGAGGAAGCTACGGGCAGCGGTAAGACAGAGGCTGCTCTAGCGATAGCTCATCGCTTGATGGCTGCCGGGCTGGCTGAAGGGATCTTCATGGCTTTGCCTACAATGGCCACGGCTAATGCGATGTATGAACGTCTTGAGCGCGCCTACCAGCGGATGTATGACGGCACGGAGCCGGCTTCGCTTGTGTTGGCCCATAGTAAACGACACCTCTCGGCTAGATTCCAAGATTCACTCGGACTTGAACGACAATCTCGCGATCAAAATTATACACGGGACGACGAAACTGCCTCTAGCCGCTGCGTCACGTGGCTCGCAGACAATCGCAAGAAAGCACTTTTGGCTGCCGTGGGAGTTGGCACTGTAGATCAGGCTCTATTGGCGGTTCTGCCCGTCCGCCATCAATCTCTTCGTCTGCTAGGACTCGGTCGTAGCGTGCTTGTCGTGGACGAAGTTCATGCGTACGATCCCTACATGCATACCTTGCTGCGGAATCTACTACGCTTCCACGCGGCACAAGGCGGTAGCGCCGTTCTTCTGTCTGCCACTCTGCCGCGCAAGACACGGCTGGAACTGGCCGACAGCTTTGCTCAAGCACTTGGAAGTTCCCTTTTTTCACTGGAGAAGACTGACTATCCGCTGGCTACTCATGTAAGTGGCAGTTCCGCCGCAGAGGTTCCAATCAAGTCCCGCAGCAACATGGAACGCACCGTTATTATTGAAATGGTCCACGAAGAGGCAACTGTCGAGGAACGCTTACGTTTAGCTCTTCGAAGCGGCCAATGCGCATGTTGGATTCGGAACACCGTTGATGACGCAGTCATTGCATATCGTCGTCTCGCTAAAGACTTAGGAGACGAGAACGTGACTCTTTTCCACGCTCGTTTCGCAATGGGCGACCGTCTAGCAATCGAAGCGGAGGTGTTGCGGCTGTTTGGAAAGGATAGCAAGCCCAAGGATCGCGCCGGCAGAGTTCTCGTTGCGACACAGGTGGTCGAGCAATCGTTGGACCTGGACTTCGATTTCATGGTCAGCGACTTGGCGCCCGTAGACCTTCTGATTCAGCGGGCCGGCCGGTTGCATAGGCACCATCGCGGAGACCGTGGCAAGACTACTCTTTTGGTGCTGGCCCCTCCGCTCATAGAAAAACCCGGACGGAACTGGTACGCCGATTTATTCCCGCGCGGGGCGTATGTATACCCGAGCCACGGCCAGTTGTGGCTGACGGCGCGGCTGCTTACTGATATGGGACAATTCAAAATGCCGGATGACGCTCGTGGCTTGGTCGAAGCGGTCTTTGGTGAGGATCAGCAAGAGGCGATCCCGCAGGGATTACGTGCTCGTGACCGGGACGCCGATGGTAAAGCCAAGGCTGCGAAATCTCTTGCCTGGCTCAACGGTCTGAACATAGACGCAGGATATGCGTCTACTTCGAACCAGTGGGATGAGGACACGAAGACTCCCACGCGGCTGGGCGATCTCACGACAACCGTACGGCTTGGTCGCTGGGACGGATCGGCAGTGACTCCGTGGTTTGAAGCTGACCGATTTGCCTGGGACTTGAGTCAAGTGGGCGTGCGTAGGGCTCGGCTCCGTGAACCTGCAAAGCATAGCATTGAACTTCAAACAGCCGTGGCAAGAGCGACGGAAGCTATGCCAGACCAGTGCAAGTGGAGCGTACTGACTCCGCTTGCCCCTGCGGCGGAGGGCGCGTGGCAAGGCAAAGCGTCGGATGGTCGTCACGAAGTTGTTGTCATTTATCATCCCAAGACTGGCTTAGAAGTTTCTACCTCAGTTGAGGATGGGGAGTCTGAATGAGCTTCAATCTGATTCATGAACAATGGATTCCGGTACGGAGAGAAGACGGTGCGCGGGTGTTAATCGCTCCGTGGCAAATTACAGAGAAACTTAATTCGATCATGGCTCTCGACGCGCCACGCCCCGACTTCAACGGTGCTCTTATCCAGTTCCTCATTGGCTTAGTTCAGACGACAGCGGCGCCGAAGATCGACCGAGAATGGCGAGCCGGTCTCACAGTCCCCCCATCGCCCGATCAGCTTAAACAATCTTTCGAGTCGGTTGCCTTCGCTTTCAACCTCGACGGTAATGGCCCACGTTTTATGCAGGATCTTGAGCTTGTTCTAGGAAAGGAAAAGGAAATTGGAGTCTTGTTGATTGATGCACCGGGTGAGAACACCGTCGAAAACAATACTGACTTCTTCATAAAGCGGAGTCTTGTCAACGGTATGTGTTTTCCCTGCGTTGGGACGGCATTGTTTACCCTCCAGACAAACGCTCCAGGCGGCGGTCAAGGTCACCGAACGTCTCTGCGCGGAGGCGGGCCATTGACCACTTTGGTCGTCGGGCTCAATCTCTGGGATACAGTTTGGCTGAATGTGTTGCCGAGCACTGCCTTTCCAACCAACGCTTCGCCTGCCAAAAATGTCCATAAGGCGGATATCTTTCCGTGGTTGGCGCCGACGCGTACAAGTGAGAAAGGCACTGGTGTTTCCACCACGCCCGTCGATGTAGATCCAATGCAAATGTTCTGGGGAATGCCTAGGCGAATACGTCTCAGTTTTGAGTCCGTAGCCCAAGGACTGTGCGACATCTGCGGTAACGAAGAAGCGCCTGTAGTGAGTCGATGCCTGACGAAAAACTATGGAGTGGATTACAAAGGAGCGTGGCAGCATCCGCTGACGCCATACACGGAGATCAAAGGCGAACCACCAAGTCCGCGCAAGGGACAGACTGGGGGAGTTCATTATCGCCACTGGTTGGGTTTGGTCCAAGCCGACAACGAAGCCGGCAGGATTCCAGCCCGCTTAATACACGAATTTTGGGAGCGACAATCTAAATGGCCTGAGTTACACACTGTCTTTCGCCGCGCGCCTCGTCTATGGGCGTTCGCTTATGAAATGGATAAAAGACAACTGATGAAAGCGCGTTGTTGGTACGAATCGACAATTCCACTTATGCAGATGCCTGACGAATTCCGCTCCACCTACGAGGCGATGATCGGCGGATTGATACGAACTGCAATGTATGTTGCAGGCAATGTGCGGAGATGTGTGAAACAGGCGCTCTTTGATCCCCGTTCAGACGTACGTGGAGATATGTCTTTTATAGACGCTGGTTTCTGGCAAACAACGGAGTCCGATTTCTACCGCTTGCTCGAAGATTGTAGGGACAAGATGCGCGGCGCTAACGATTGCGGCTCTCTAAAGTTGGAGTGGTTAAAAGTCATAGCAAACGCTGGTGAACGCATCTTTGACGAGATATCTCAGGCGAACCAGATCGAGATGGCCAATCCAAAACGGATCGCACTAGCAGCGCGTGATTTGCGTCGTCTGAATTCTCAAACTAACAAAAAAGTTCGTCAACTCTTGGATCTTCCCAAGACAAGCTAATAGGGAATACAAGCTGAGGTGATACATGAGTGATATTACCAGCATCTCGTTTCACAATAATATGGACGCACAGAAGATATTGTTAGATTGGTGGCGAGATCTCGATCAGGCACGTGGCGACCGGGCCGAGCTGCGGCGCGCTGCAATACCGGCAGCGGTTGCTTTTTCTCCGGTATTTCACCAACTGCTCCACTCTCTACAGCGCATAGGGCGTCCTTCCGCCGAGCGATTAGCCGTAGTCGCCGGCGTACTCTCGCATATCAAAGACCACGATGGCAGCGTCGCCTTCGCAGCACAGTTGGCGTCACCGAAATCCGAAAGCGATCGGGCGCGTGTAAGCGGGCTACGTTTCCGCAGATTGTTGAAGATCGCAGACCGGGAGGAACTTTACCAACCGCTTATCCGTACTGTTCGTTTACTCGACGGACGGGTAAACCTTATTAGTTTAGCGGATGGAATTTACTTCTGGGGAGAAAATGTCCGTAAGCAGTGGGCTTACAGCTACTACGAAACGTCACCGTCCGAAAGCTGAAACAATTAACCAAAACAGGAGGCAGACCGATGAGTCAATTTATTCAACTTCACATGCTCACTTCTTATCCACCCGCAAATCTCAACCGGGACGACCTTGGCCGTCCCAAGACCGCGGTTATGGGCGGATCGCAAAGGCTTCGTATCTCGTCACAGAGTTTGAAGCGTGCGTGGCGTACCTCAGATTTGTTTGGGCAAGCTGTGGCTGGTCACATGGGAATTCGCACGAAGGAGCTTGGAGTCAAAGTGAAAGATGCGATCATGACAGGTCGTTCTCTTTCTGAGGTAATCGACGATGTAATGTCTCGCAAACCATCATCTAAGGAAGCTACGGGAGGGATTTCCGAGGATGCCGCAAGAAAATGGGCGTGGACAATAGCCTCCTTGTTTGTGGACAAGCCTAAAGGGAAAGGCGCCGGTAAAGCAAAGGAGGAGGCGAAGGAGGGAAGCAGTAATGTTGATAAAGATACGCTTAAAAGCGAACAGTTGGTTTTCGTTGACCCCGAGGAAATCAAACAAATTGATTCGTTAATAAGGATTGCCATTACAGAAAAGAGAGATTGGACCGCCAAGGAACTGCAACGATTACCCGTTGAATCACGCTACTCCGCTGCCGATATCGCTATGTTTGGTCGGATGTTGGCTTCTTCTCCGAAGGCCAACGTCGAAGCCGCTGTTCAGGTCGCGCACGCGATAACGGTTCATAAAGTAGCAGTGGAGGACGACTATTTCACCGCCGTCGACGACCTAAACAAAGGAGAGGAAGATGCGGGAGCTGCCCATATTGACGAGACTGAGTTTGCTGCCGGTCTTTTCTATCTTTACGTCTGCATCAATCGAGATCTTTTGGAGAAGAACTTGGGCGACAATAAGGATCTGGCGTGTAACGCCCTAAAGGCGTTAGTTGAAGCTGCCGCAAAAATAGCTCCGACCGGTAAACAGAACAGCTTTGCCTCCCGGGCGCGGGCGTCCTATATACTCGCTGAAAAGGGAGATGAGCAACCTCGATCACTCGCAGTCGCTTTTCTCAAGCCGATGAGCGGAAAAGATATGCTTTCTGAAGCTATAGATGCATTAACGACGACCCGTGAGAACATGGATAAGGTTTACGGCGCCAGTGCTAAGAACCCTGAAGTGATGAATGCAGTCACGGGCCAGGGAAAACTCGCCGCCATTCTCGATTATGTAGTGAGCTAAACTCATGAAAGAATATTTACTGTTTCATCTGTATGGCCCGATGGCAGCTTGGGGGGATATCGCGGTAGGCGAGTTCAGACCAACGTTCTCCCACCCCTCGAAGTCAGCGGTTCTCGGCCTGGTGGCAGCCGCGCTGGGAATTCGCAGGGACGAGGAAGCGGTCCATCAGACTATGGCGACTTCGTATGGGTTCGCTGTCCGAGTAGAGGCGGCTGGAAGCCCTATCCGCGATTACCATACGGCGCAAGTGCCTCCCGCCGGCTCCGGCCGCCGTAAAAAAACGTTCGCAACGCGGAAAGATGAGCTGGCTGTTCCGAAGGAAGAGTTAGGAACGATCCTATCTAGCCGTGATTATCGCTGTGATTCTCTCTATACAGTGTGCCTCTGGACTGTTAGAGATTCGTCGCCATATTCGCTGGCGCAGCTTCAGGCAGCATTGGCCAAGCCCGCATTCACTCTCTATCTTGGACGTAAGTCCTGTCCGCTGGCATTACCGCTCCAACCTCAGGTGGTGCAAGCCAGCGATCTTCGTGAGGCCTTTCACAGTGCACGCTTCGAAGATAAGAACTTTCTGACATCACTGCCCAGTTCGGAACCGGTGGATGTCTATTGGGAAGGGCCTCAAGCCAACGGTTATAACGCCGTGCATACGATCGAGCGCCGTGATTCTCCTCTGAGCCGTCGCCGCTGGCAGTTCGCCGTGCGTAGCGAGCATTACGCTACTGAGAGCGCGCCCAAAGAGCAGGAGGAGTAATCTATGTTCATGAGCAGGATTAGCTTGAAGCTTGACGCTAACAAAAACCCTGCTTTCTGGCGTTCGCTGGAAGACATTTACAAAATGCACCGAGTCCTCTGGTCGCTATTCTCGGACGCTGACGATAGGAAGAGAGACTTTCTTTACCGGTGTGAGGAAAAGCGGGGTGGCGTGGTGTTCTTCGTCGTATCGGAAAGGGAACCGCGTGACACGCGAGGGTTGTGGCAGATTGAGAGTAAGACTTACCAACCCCAACTCAACGCTGGCCAACGGTTGGCCTTCGTTCTGCGGGCCAACCCGATACGGAGCAAGAAAGACGCCGACAAGAGACAGCACCGTCACGACGTTATCATGGAAGCCAAGACCCGCTTAAAGCAGGCGGGGCAATCGGAAGGCGATAGACCGCCGGAGAATGAGATCGTGCAGGCGGAAGGATATAGCTGGCTCGCCACTCGGTCCGCGCAGTACGGTTTCTCTGTGAACGAAGGCGAAATAAGAGTAGATGGCTATCGTCAACATCGATTGTTCAAACCCAAAGGAGATCACCAGGTCCGCTTCAGCACAGTAGAGATCACCGGCGTGTTGACGGTCGCAGATCCTGAGCGCTTCAGAGAAGCGTTGAACAAGGGTGTCGGACCAGCCAAGGGCTTTGGTTGTGGTCTTATGTTAGTGCGTCGGGTGTAATCATGCTCCCACCGCTAAAACCTATCGCCATGAAAGAACGTCTTTCCATGTTGTTCATAGAGAAAGGACAGCTTGACGTTATCGACGGCGCTTTCGTTGTTGTGGATCAACTCGGAGTACGAACTCACATACCAGTCGGGAGCGTTGCGTGTCTCATGTTGGAGCCGGGTACTCGCGTATCACACGCAGCGGTTGCCTTGGCGTCCAGGGTTGGCTGTCTTTTGGTATGGGTCGGTGAAGCCGGAGTGCGCCTGTATGCGTCAGGCCAGCCGGGAGGTGCTAGAGCTGATCGATTGCTGTATCAAGCAAAGCTTGCGTTGGACGATGATGCGAGACTCAAGGTCGTGCGCAAGATGTACGCGATGCGCTTTAAGGAAGAACCGCCGGCCCGTCGCAGTGTCGAGCAATTGCGCGGCATCGAAGGGGCGCGAGTTAGAAAAATTTATGAGCTGCTGGCGCAGCGGCACGGCGTCACATGGGGAAGACGGAACTATGATTACACCACTTGGGACAACAGCGATATTCCCAATCGATGTTTAAGTTCGGCGACGGCGTGCCTGTATGGCATAACGGAAGCGGCGGTCTTGGCGGCAGGATACGCCCCCGCCGTAGGTTTTATTCATACGGGCAAGCCGCTGTCGTTTGTCTACGACATTGCCGATCTATTCAAATTTGACACGGTCGTGCCCGTGGCCTTCCGTATCGCCGCGAAACCCGCGCGTCAGCCGGAGATGGAAGTGCGCCACGCGTGTCGAGATGTCTTTCGTGAAACCAAGTTGCTGGCAAAAATAATTCCTACGATTGAGGAAGTTTTAGCCGCGGGAGAAATACCGATTCCGTCCGCTCATCCTGAAGCGGTGGAACCGGCCATCCCAAATCCGGAGAGTCTAGGCGATGCTGGTCATCGTTCTTGAAAACGCACCGCCTCGGTTGCGCGGACGGCTGGCGGTATGGCTTCTCGAAATCCGCGCCGGTGTTTATGTCGGCGACGTTTCCCAACGTGTTCGGGAGATGATTTGGAGACAGGTTGTGGTGGGTTTGGAAGACGGTAATGCGGTCATCGTCTGGAAGACAAATACGGAGGCGGGGTATGACTTCCAGACCTTCGGTAAAAATCGCCGCATTCCAAAGGAGATGGATGGGGTGAAGCTCGTATCATTCCTACCTCCGGACAAAGATCAAAAACCTTCTGAAGAGCCGTCCGCGAAATGAAAACCGATCTGCGCCGTCTTGCGCTAGAAATTTTTGGTGGCAGGTACGTGAATCAATTTTGTTAGAAATTTTAAAGGGTTGTGGATGGTGTGTTCCCCGCATGCGCGGGGATGAACCGTACCTGCTAGCGCAACCGGACACGTTCCCGGCGTGTTCCCCGCATGCGCGGGGATGAACCGGATTTTGCTGGCGTAAAAAAATCCCCCAGCGGGTGTTCCCCGCATGCGCGGGGATGAACCGGCGTATCGGTGACGACGCCTAATCATAGTATGGTGTTCCCCGCATGCGCGGGGATGAACCGTACTTGGCGCAGGGAGTTCTCGACTGGAGTACGTGTTCCCCGCATGCGCGGGGATGAACCGTAGCATGGACACCATCACCAGACTCATCAAAGGTGTTCCCCGCATGCGCGGGGATGAACCGTATCCGGTTTTCTCGGCCATTCGCGGAACTGCGTGTTCCCCGCATGCGCGGGGATGAACCGTTAAAATGCCATCTGCCACCGATTCTTACCCCGTGTTCCCCGCATGCGCGGGGATGAACCGTAGGTCTGGTTCTTAACAACCGTGTTCATCCCGTGTTCCCCGCATGCGCGGGGATGAACCGTATTTTCAGTATGCAAAATGAGACACTATGGTGTGTTCCCCGCATGCGCGGGGATGAACCGCATAAATTTTTTGGTAGTTTAACTTTCAAATTGTGTTCCCCGCATGCGCGGGGATGAACCGTGCAATTTATTCGTGACCCGACGGGAGTTGAGGTGTTCCCCGCATGCGCGGGGATGAACCGCGGCTAGGCATCAAGGGCGTCAGCGTAACCGCGTGTTCCCCGCATGCGCGGGGATGAACCGAATCCCTAGCCCACAACGGGGAGTCCGTCTTCGTGTTCCCCGCATGCGCGGGGATGAACCGCCACCGCTAGCCAGGCTCTTGGAGGCGGAACGTGTTCCCCGCATGCGCGGGGATGAACCGGACGAAGTCATGAAGCGACTCATGAAAAAGGAGTGTTCCCCGCATGCGCGGGGATGAACCGCACAGGAATTGCCCACGCATAACGCGGGTCAGGTGTTCCCCGCATGCGCGGGGATGAACCGTATGGCCCACTTATTGCCGACTATTCCAACGGGTGTTCCCCGCATGCGCGGGGATGAACCGGTAATTTTATGGGTGGCTTTAATCCTTTAGGAGTGTTCCCCGCATGCGCGGGGATGAACCGTGTCCCTCCGCGAGCAACAGAGAGAGAGGAGAGGTGTTCCCCGCATGCGCGGGGATGAACCGTTCCTCCATTGAACCCCATTATACCGGCTGCGTGTTCCCCGCATGCGCGGGGATGAACCGTCTTCATCAATAGGCCAATACAGTTGCACAAAGTGTTCCCCGCATGCGCGGGGATGAACCGAAGAAAATGCATAGGATGGGGCTGCAAGATTTGTGTTCCCCGCATGCGCGGGGATGAACCGTACATAGGCGCGGGAATCTGCCCGGCGGCTTGGTGTTCCCCGCATGCGCGGGGATGAACCGTATTGAATCTCGACGTTGAGCAAGTGGAGGGAGTGTTCCCCGCATGCGCGGGGATGAACCGACTAGGGTTCACCTCCAGGGTTCGCTATTGTGGTGTTCCCCGCATGCGCGGGGATGAACCGATACTCGAAGATAATGGAGAAAAGGAAAAGGAGTGTTCCCCGCATGCGCGGGGATGAACCGGAATGCATGAATGTTTTCCAACGGCATTGGCTGTGTTCCCCGCATGCGCGGGGATGAACCGGTATAAGGATAAATCATCGCAATCGCCAAATAGTGTTCCCCGCATGCGCGGGGATGAACCGGGTGATACGTCGAATCATATCCGGCAAATCTCGTGTTCCCCGCATGCGCGGGGATGAACCGTCTTGACGGATCAAATTCAGGAAATTGCTTTGGTGTTCCCCGCATGCGCGGGGATGAACCGCTTAAACCAGTTACTTGGGTTTTGCTCGCCTAGTGTTCCCCGCATGCGCGGGGATGAACCGTGATAAGTTTAGATCTTCCACTTGCAGTAATAGTGTTCCCCGCATGCGCGGGGATGAACCGAATTAATCTCCGCAACAAAGAAAGGATAAAAAGTGTTCCCCGCATGCGCGGGGATGAACCGCAATCCGCGCCGTGGGGAACCTGGGGGGGCAAGTGTTCCCCGCATGCGCGGGGATGAACCGGTACCCCATGACAGATCAGCAAGCGCGTTCAGGTGTTCCCCGCATGCGCGGGGATGAACCGCATCGCGGTTTTTGACGAGTTTACTGTGAAAAGTGTTCCCCGCATGCGCGGGGATGAACCGTTGGCGATATCCCTAAGACAGCCGGCTGAATAGTGTTCCCCGCATGCGCGGGGATGAACCGATTGACGTAATTGTTTTCATGGCTGACAAGGAGTGTTCCCCGCATGCGCGGGGATGAACCGGAGTCGTGGCAAGTCTGGGATTTGAGATCGCAGTGTTCCCCGCATGCGCGGGGATGAACCGCCAGTAACGTACATCTAGATAATGCGGCGCACGTGTTCCCCGCATGCGCGGGGATGAACCGTTAGGCTGGCAGTTGTACCGCACTCGGGCCACGTGTTCCCCGCATGCGCGGGGATGAACCGCAAATTGAGACAGTACAACAAGGTCGAAGCCTGTGTTCCCCGCATGCGCGGGGATGAACCGGCAAGGTAGGCATCCACGGTGGGCTTGATACGGTGTTCCCCGCATGCGCGGGGATGAACCGGTGATCGTGATAGCACTGCCGGGGGTTATCGCGTGTTCCCCGCATGCGCGGGGATGAACCGCACGTTTGCAACGTCGTCCGCTATCGGAGAGCGTGTTCCCCGCATGCGCGGGGATGAACCGTAACATTCCCGATTGCAGTAATTATCCTCGGAGTGTTCCCCGCATGCGCGGGGATGAACCGCCGGCTTGATCGGCGTGGTGCATTTATATAACGTGTTCCCCGCATGCGCGGGGATGAACCGCGCGTCAATGCCCTCAAGCCGCGCCAGCTCAAGTGTTCCCCGCATGCGCGGGGATGAACCGCATTTGAGCGCGCCTTGGCGCCAGATGTCGTCGTGTTCCCCGCATGCGCGGGGATGAACCGGTCATTTGTTACGATGGCGTTCAAACGAAATAATGTTCCCCGCACGCGCGGGGATGAACCGTATTTCACCAAGCTCATCAAGCCGGGGACGGGATGTTCCCCGCACGCGCGGGGATGAACCGGCCCAGGTCCACACCACACCGCTTCAGTATTGATGTTCCCCGCACGCGCGGGGATGAACCGAATACTCGGCAAGTCTCGCGGTCGCCTCGGAAATGTTCCCCGCACGCGCGGGGATGAACCGTCCCACCGGTAGGCGTCCCTTTGATTTCACGCTGGGGTCATTTCACGCTGGGGACGCTGGACGCTGGGGACGCTGGGGTCAAGTCTGGAGTTGCATAGATCTTCACCTTTAAACGGATCGTGACGTCGGCTGAGAGCCGCAAATAACTATTCAACTCTGCGGACTCCGAACCCAGATGAGTCACAACCGCTGAGTCGTAAAACTTTCTGCCCAAGCGGGCCGATGTGATTCTCGCCGGCGCTTGCTTGATCGAGAGGATCATGACTTTCTTTCATACGGAGGAGGTGATCGTCGGCGATGAAGGCGCGTGCTACGGCCTGCTTTACGAACAGCTCGATTGACAAAAATAACTGTTGACATTTCCAATTGGATTCGGAATATTCTGAACTTGTTTTCGTCCATAGAAACCTGGCGTGGTGCGCAAATCCAATCGTACTGCCGGAGATTGAAGAGGGGGAGGAGAAATGACCAAAGGTGACTTAGTCGAGGCGGTGGCCAAAGCGGCTGGGATCAACAAGCGGGTGGCGGGGGACGCGGTCGACGCGACTTTCGAAACCATTATTCGAGCGATAAGAAAAAGCAAGCGGTTCCAGGTTCCCGATTTCGGCACCTTCACGGTGCGCTCGCGCAAGGCGCGCAAAGGCACAAACCCGCGGACCGGCGATGTCATTGCGCTCAAAGCCAGCCGCACAGTCGGATTCAAGCCGGCTCCCGCGTTAAAGAAAGGGTTATAAGCCTTATTTCACATAGGGTCATCCGGATAGGCCGCTACGAACGCCGTGGTGGCCTTTTTTTCGCCCACTTGATGAAGATGGCGCGGGCACGTACAATGTCTGCATACAAGAAATTAACCTGAATTTTACCAGAGAATCGTGATGTCGCTGAAAACCGAGAAAATCTGGATGGACGGAGAAATGGTCCGCTGGGAGGATGCCAAAGTTCACGTCTTGGCCCACGCCCTCCATTACGGCACCGCCTATTTCGAGGGGATTCGCTGCTACGCCTTGGCGGATGGGAGGTCCGCGGTCTTTCGTCTGGAGGAGCATATTCGGCGCTTCGCGGATTCAGGCAAGATTTTGGGATTTCCGCTGCCCTACACGGTCGAGCAGATGCGCCAGGCGACCCTCGAGGTGATCCGGGCCAATCATTTGAAAGAATGTTACATCCGGCCGCTGGCCTTCGTGGGTCTCGGCGAAATGGGACTCTATGCCCCGAAGAACCCGGTCAACGTTTGCATCGCGGTGTGGCCGTGGGGGGCCTATCTTGGCGATGAAGGATTACAAAATGGCATCCGCGCCAAGGTATCGTCCTATACGCGCCACCACGTCAACGTGATGATGACCAAAAGCAAGGCTTCGGGAAATTATATCAATTCCGTATTGGCCAAGACCGAGGTCAAGAACGCGGGTTACGACGAAGCGATCATGCTCGATGCCGAGGGCTACGTCTCGGAAGCCAGCGGTGAAAATATATTCATGGTGCGCGATCGCAGACTGAAAACGACACCGCTCACCTCCATCCTGCCGGGGATCACCCGTGACTCGATCATCACCATCGCCCGGGACAAAGGGTATGAACTGGTCGAAGAGCGCTTCACGCGCGACGAGCTCTATACCGCGGACGAAGCGTTTTTCACCGGTACGGCGGCGGAGTTGACGCCGATTCGTGAAATCGATGACCGCTCAATCGGCGCCGGAAGGCGCGGCCCGGTGACGGCGGATCTTCAACAGACCTTCTTCGACGTCATCAAAGGCAAGAACGAGAGGTATGCGACGTGGTTGGCGTATCTGTGATGACCCGGCCGGGGAGCTGCACCCTTTTCCCATTGCGCGCCGCGTGCCTCTCCGGCTAATAATCGAATGCATGGCCGAAGCGCGTGAACCGACCCTGCGGGTAACGATGCTGCCGCGCGACACCAACGCCCGCGGAACCATTTTCGGCGGTATCATATTGAGCCACATCGACTTGGCCGGCGCCGTGGCGGCATCGCGATGCGCGGCGAGAAATTTCGTAACCCGGTTCATGCGCGAGGTCGGGTTCATCGCGCCGGTTTACGTGGGCGATGTCGTCAGTTTTTACGCCCACGTGGTTCGTGAAGGGCGCACCTCGGTGACTATCCAGGTCAATGTCGAGGCGGAGAGGAGCAATGACCCAGGAAGGCGGGTTGCCGTCACGGAAGCCGAAGTGGTTTACGTCGCGGTCGATGACGAGGGAAAGGCGATTTCGATCCGGTGAGTTGGTGAGACAGCATACAACCATCGCTGCTGCTGCCGCGGTCGCCGTTTTTTTGGCGACGGCGGCTTTCGCGCAAAGCCCGCCAGCGAAAATGGGCCGGGTGGGCTGCCCGCATTGCATCAATGACGGCTCGGCGATTTCGCGGTCGCTGCAAAAGGCCGACGAGCTGCACGCCGCGCTCAAGCCCAAAGAGGCTCTCGTGGAGCTTCTCAAAGTGCTCGACCGGGACCCGCACAACGCCGAGGCGCTCTCCAAAATCGCCCGGGTTTATATCGATTTCGGCGACATGATTCCAGAGGCAACGCCGGAGTGGGAAGCCAAACGATTGAAGCAGTACCAGACCGCCGAGCAGTACGCGCGCAGGGCGGTAAAGGCGAATCCTAATTTGGACTGGGGGTATTTCTACGTTGCTGCTTCCTTGGGCAGTATCGCCGCCGTCTCGCCGGTGGCCAAACAAATCGATCTGGCAGGCGAAATTCGCGGCTTCGTAGAAAAGGCGTTGGAGCTCGATCCGCAAAATGGTTTTACCTATCATCTCTACGGAGTGTGGCATCGGAAAATGGCCGAGATCGGCAAAATGCAACGGGTGTTGGCTTCCGTGCTTATCGGGCACTCGCCGCCGCATGGGAGCGTGGAAAAGTCCATCGAGTATCTAAAGAAAGCGGTTTCTTTGAATCCCACCGTCATCGTTAGCCGGTTGGAGCTGGCGCGTAGTTACATCACAGTGGAGAATTGGTCCTCAGCGCGCAATTTGCTGGTGTCGATCCGAGACCTGCCCATTCAATTTTCCGACGACCCGAACCATAAACAAAAAGCCGAAAAGCTGATTGAGGAGATCAAGGAACGGTAGCGCGCCGGGCGCGGGTTGAACCCGGATTCTGCAGTTGAAAGTTAATGGACGGAGCGAGCCTTCCGTAGCGAAGGCAATGGAGTACTGCCTCTAAGAGTGTTGAGACCATCGGTGCCGTGAGTGGAATCCGTAACCCACTTACAACAGATTGCCAAGCACCAAAAAGGACTTTGCTGCTGCAGATCTGGGTGTCTTCGCTACTCCAATCTCACACCTCGCTCAATAGAGATTGTAATTTCAACTGCGGAATCCAGGTCGAACCGCGCGACGTTGGCGCCCCGGAGCCCGTTCGGTCGATCGCCGGTCCGGGCGACCCTTCGACTCGAGCCCCGGCCTTGGCCGGGGGGCTCCACACGGACACACGATTTGCAGCCGCTCCCACGTTTCAGTATCAACCCGGATTCCGCAGTGGGAAAGTGACGCTGTGAGCGAGGGGCAAACCTTACGCAACGAAGACAATGCTTTTCTACCTCTGAGCTCAGGAAGACCTCGCTGCTGTGCGAATTCTGTCAGAGTAATAAGGCGTTGTGCCAAGCGGCAGAAAAGACTTTGAAACAGCACCCCTGGGTGTCTTCGCCGCTCCAGGTTCGCCCCTCGCTCATGTTCAACTGCGGAATTCGGGATCAATGGTTCCCATGAGGCGACGGTCGGTGATTTTTCTCTTGGCGCTTGCTCTGATCCTGGGCACTGCTTGCGGCAAATCTTCGAGCAGTTCCAAGATTCTTCGCGTCGGTTTCGTTCCCGCCGAAGACGCGCAGCAGGTCATCCAAAACGCCCAGCCGATCGTCGACATCCTGCGCCAGCGCTTGGGTATGGAGGTGCAGCCCTTTGTGGCCACCGATTACACGGGAGTCGTGGAGGCGCTGCGGGTTAACAAACTCGACATCGCTTTTTTGACGCCGGCGTCCTATGTGCTGGCCAAGGACGAAGCGAACGTCCGCGTGGTGCTCAAGTCCGAGCGCAAAGGCAACCCTTATTATTACGCCGCCATCATTACTCGCGTCGACAGCGGCATCAAAAAGTTGGAAGATCTGCGCGGTAAGACTTTCGCCTTCGGCGATCCAATGTCGACCTCGGCCAACGTGTTTCCGCGCAAGATGTTTCACGACCGCGGCATCGATCCGGTGCGGGATTTTAAACAAATTCTCTACTCCGGCGGCCACGACGCCACGGTGTTGGCGGTGCTCAACGGCAAGGTCGACGCCGGCGCGACCTACGCCAACTCGCCCGACAGCGAGGATACGGCCTGGATGCGCTATCTGAAAAATCCCGAGGACGTGAAAAAAATCAGCGCCATCGCGTTTTCCGAGCCGATCCCGGCCGATAATCTCGTCATCAACGGCAATCTCGACAACAGCACCGCCCGGAGAGTGGAAGAGATTTTTCTTGAGATGAGCCGCGACCCCGCCGGGAAAAAAATGCTCCGCGACCTCTATCAGATCGACGGCTTCGTGCCGGCCAGTGACAAGGATTACGACTCCGTGCGCCGGGCCTTCGCCGTCGCCGGCATAAAGCTTAAGGACGCGCTGCAAAAAAAACGGCCGTGACGATTCTGGAAATCAAGGACTTGAGCAAATCCTACGCAGCGGCGGCGCCGGTGCTGCGGGGCGTCAGCCTTAAAATCGAACGGGGCGAGTTCGTCGGCGTCATCGGGCTGAGCGGCTCGGGGAAATCGACGCTCTTGCGCTGCATCAACCGGCTGATCGACGCGACCTCAGGGCAAATCCTGGTGCCGCGCGCGCTTTTCGGCTCGCCGTCGAACGGCGATCTCGCCGATGTTCTGCAACTCGGCGGGTCGGAGTTGCGGCTTCTGCGCCGCAAGATCGGTATGGTCTTTCAGCAGTTCAATATTATCAAGCGCCTTTCGGTCATCGACAACGTCCTTTCCGGCGGTCTCGGCTACCAGCCAGCGCTGCGAAGCACACTGAGAATCTTCTCCGGGTCCGAGCGGCGCCGGGCGCTCACCAATCTTAAACGGGTCGGTTTGCTCGAGCACGCCTACAAGCGCGCCGACGCGCTCAGCGGCGGCGAGCAGCAGCGCGTGGCGATCGCGCGGACCTTGATGCAAGATCCCGCGCTGATCTTGGCCGACGAACCGGTGTCGAGCCTCGACCCGAGGCTTTCCCGCATGGTGTTGGATATCTTAAAGCGGGTTTGCCGCGAGGACGGCATCACGGCGTTGGTGAGTTTGCACACGCTTGAGCTAACCCGGGAATACGCCGACCGGGTGATCGGTCTCAAGCAAGGGCGAATCTTTTTCGACGGGCCGGTCGCAGACCTGACCGATGCGGTGGTGGATTCGGTTTATCAGCGCAACGAATGACGAACGGAGGTGCGCCGTGGCGGAAGCGAGTAAAAAACAAGCCGAGAAGGACATTTGGGCCGAAGCGCCGCCGGCGGCGAGACGAGGGGCGAGGTTTTTCGTTCTCATTGGCGTCTTCCTGCTGATTTTGGCCTGGTCCGTTCAGGGCGCAAAAATCAGGCCCGGCGAGTTGTTCGAGGGGATTCCCCAGATCGGCATCACCATCGCGCGCATGCTGCCGCCCGATTTCTCCAAGGTGACGGACTTGAAGAACTACTATTTACCCGAAGGGTTTTCGCTTGCCGAGCTGCTGCTGCCGCTGCCGCTCGCGGCTGAGCGGGCCGTCGCGAAACAGCGCTGGCGCGACAACACCTTTCCGCAAACCGTCGTCGGCGCCACGCTGGAGACGGTGCAGATGGCGCTGGCGGGGACGCTGCTAGCGACGCTGGCGGCGTTTCCCGTCGGTTTCCTCGCGGCGCGCAACACGACGCCGCACCCGGCGGTTTATCACTCGGTGCGCGCCGTGCTGAATTTCTTGCGCACGATTCCGGACCTGGCGCTCGGGCTCTTATTCGTCGCGGCGGTGGGTTTAGGGGCGTTCGCAGGGACCTTGGCGTTGGCGATTCACACCGCAACCGTGCTCGGCAAGCTGCTCTCGGAATCGGTGGAAAATATCGACGAAGGGGTGGTCGAGGCGATCCGCACCACCGGCGCCGGCTTCACGCAGGTCCTCTCCTTCGCGGTGGTGCCGCAGATCCTGCCGGATCTGATCTCCTTTACCCTCTACCGTCTGGAGACCAACATCCGCGCCGCGTCGGTGCTCGGCCTGATCGGCGCCGGCGGCATCGGCTATCTGATGAACACAAGCTTTCGCACGTTTCAATACCAGGAAGCCGCGGCCATCGTGCTGGTGCTGATAGCGCTGGTCATGCTGGTGGATTACTTGAGCTCGCGTTTGCGTAATCTCGTGGTCTAGCCCGAATGATCGCCGGCGCAAACCTCGGAGGGGTACTCTACCTGGTTTCATGGACTTTATTTTTGCCGTTGTGCTAATCTCGCGCGTGGAGCGTCCATATCAATGATTCGCCTTGTCGGCCTGGTCGCCAAGTACCAAGAACCCAAAGCCGCCCAGATGGCCCGCTGGCTTATTCCCTGGCTTAAGCGGAGGGGCAAGAAAATTCTGGTGGAAAACGGTCTAGTGCCCGGCGCGGCTCAGTGCTGTTCCAAGAAACAGATGGCGGCGCAGGCCGACCTCATCATCGCCCTCGGCGGCGACGGCACGCTCCTCAACATCGCCCCGCTGGTGGAACGGCCCGATGTGCCGATTCTCGGCGTGAATTTGGGCGGCCTGGGCTTTATCACCGAGGTGGCGGTGGACGAGCTGGAGGGGGTGCTGGCGAAGACCCTGGAGGGGAATTACGAAATCGAAAAACGCATGACCCTGGAGGTCCGGATCAAGAGTAAAAAAAGCAAGTCGCGCCGTTTTCGCGTGCTCAACGAGGCGGTGATCGCCAAAGGCGCGCGCAGTCGCATCATCGATCTCGAAACTCACGTCGGCGACGCCTACCTGTGCACCTACCGGGCCGATGGATTAATTATTTCGACGCCGACGGGCTCCACCGCCTATTCGCTCGCCAGCGGCGGGCCGATTCTCGAGCCCACGCTGGGCGCCATCGTGATCACGCCGATCTGTCCGCACACCCTCACCAACCGTCCCATCGTGGTGCCGAGCGCGGCGCCCATCCATGTCACGTTGCGCTCCTTCGGCGACACCGTCATCTTGATTCCCGACGGGCAGAAGGGGACGCGGCTCAACAACGGCGACCAGGTGGAGGCGCGGGACTACGGCCTGCCGGTTTCCCTGATCAAACTTCCCTCGCGCAGCTACTACGAAATTCTGCGCGACAAACTCAAGTGGGGAGAGCGCTGAGGGCATTGTTCGAGGTCGACAGAGACCAAAGGGTAAACCCGTCCGGGAGAACGCAATGGACCCGTCTTCGCTGGCGCTCAGAATCTCAAATTGCAGATCTCAGATTTCAGTTTTACAATTTGAGATTTGCCGTTTGAGATCCCGAAGTTCAGGTGCCTTCTTCCTCCAGGCTTTACCCCTGCAGTGTTGTTGCTTTACTTGGGACCATGAATAATCGAGACTAGACGGCGATGTTGCGCGAGCTGCGGATCAAAAACTTCGCGGTGATCGACGAGGTGGCGCTGGAGCTAGGCGCGGGCTTGAACGTCCTCACAGGTGAAACCGGCGCGGGGAAATCGATCGTGCTTAACGCGCTCGGGCTGGTTTCGGGAAATCGCGTCAGCGCGGAGATTATTCGGCATAACGAGGACGAAGCGAGCGTCGAGGCCTTGTTCGAGGATCCGCCGGCCACCGTTTCCCGCAAACTGGCCGACTCCGGGTTCGACGCCGCAGGCGAACTGGTCATCAAGCGCATTGTCAGCCGGTCCGGGAAGAACCGCGTTTACCTGGGGGGCAGCTTGTGTCCGCTTGGTCTGCTTTCGGAAATCGGCGATTCCATCATCCACATCTACGGCCAACATGAGCATCATACATTGCTTAATCCGCAGTCTCATATGGGTTTGCTCGACGCCTTCGGCGGGTTGCCCGAGCGGGCAGCTAAAATGGGCGAACGGTTTCGCGCCCTGGCCTCCGCCTGGCAGACATTGCGCCAGGCGCGCGAGCTTTTGGAAAAGCGCAAAAAAGAAAAAGGGCTGCTCGAAGCCCAGGTCGAGGAAATCGCCAAGGCCCGTCTGCGTCCCGATGATGAGGACGAGCTTCAGGCGCAAAAAAATATTCTGGCGCACGCGGAAAAACTCCACCAGGGCTGCCTGGAGGGCGAAGAGCTGCTTTACGAAGGGGACAACGCTCTGATCAGCAGGCTCGGACGCTACGGCGGCAAACTGCGCGAGTTGGCGAACATCGATGCTGCTTTGCAACCTGCCGTGGAACTCATCGACGCCGCATCCGCGCACCTGGAAGAAGCGAACGCGGCACTGCGCCGTTACGGCGAGCGGGTCCATTTCGAGCCGGGAGCGCTGGAGCAACTTGAAGATCGCTTGGCGGAGCTGCACCGGCTAAAAAGAAAATACGGCGGCAGTGTCGAGGAGATTCTCAAAATGCAGGTGGAGATGGAAGCCGACCTCCAGACGCTGGAACGGGGCCAAGAGGAAATTCCCGCCTTGGAGCGGGCTTTCGAGACGGCGCGCCGCGAGGCTTGGGAGACCGCCGGCGAGCTTTCCCTGGAACGCCAGCGGATAGCCAAGCGGTTTAAAAAAGAAATGGAAAAAGATGTCAAGGGCCTGGGCATGCCCGAGACCATCTTCGAAGTACATTTCCAGCAAGCCACGGAGACCGAGGACGACCCACCGTTTCATCTAGGAGGAAGGACGCTCACCGCCTCGGGCATGGACCAGATCGAGTTTTACTTCTCGCCCAATCCCGGCGAACCACCCAAGCCGCTGGCCAAGATCGCCTCCGGCGGCGAGCTTTCGCGACTGATGTTGGCAATCAAATCGCTCGTGCTCACGCCCGGCGATATTCCAACCCTTTTGTTTGACGAAGTCGACGCCGGTATCGGCGGCGGCGTCGCGGAGATCGTGGGGAAAAAGCTCAAGCAGGTGGCCTCCGCGCATCAGGTGATCTGCGTCACCCATCTGCCGCAAATCGCCGCCTTGGCTGACTCCCATCACGTCGTGCGCAAGGTGGTCAGCAAAGGCAGAACGGTGACGACGGTCGAGAAACTCAAAGAGCCGCAGCGGGTCGATGAGGTGGCGCGCATGCTCGGCGGGCTAAAAATTACCGACAAGACCCGGCGGCACGCGGAGGAAATGGTGCGGGGGAAATAGAGTCCTGAGTGCTGAGTAATGAGTACTGAGCGATGAGGACTTGAGCCACAAACTTGATTGTGATTTGACTTTTGCCGGTCTGTCTCTTACTTTTGACTCAGCACTCGTTACTCATTACTCAGTACTCTTTCCCGCCGTGGGGCCGTAGCTCAGTTGGGAGAGCGCTTGAATGGCATTCAAGAGGTCGTGGGTTCGACTCCCATCGGCTCCACCAAAAAATCAATAACTAGCACGCCATGCAATTTCTCTCTGTCCGTAAATTGTCCGTGTTTTCGTGCAGAGAGCTTCCCAAATAACTCAGGCAGGCAATGTCTGAGCGCTCGAGATTTCTGGTTTTCTCGGCAAGATTTGGGTAGTATGACGGTCCTGGAAGGGCTCGAAATCAAGTTTACCCTGGCGGGTAACGGGGGGTCGAATCCCTCCCTCTCCACCCGCAATTCCAGACGGTTACAAGCCTTCCGCCCCTATCACTATGACAGTGGATCCATTTTCGACCCGTAAAATTTCAATCCGGCAGGGAATCATCCGTAAAATCGCCCATAGGAATCGCAATGAAACATAAAGGATTCTCATAGGTCCTCCTCCTGTAGGCTATGTGCTTTGAAGAAGCATCTGTGCAAACATCGCCTCGACAACACTCTCGACATAGCCTTGTCGGGCTCGACTTCGCGACCATAATCGTCGAACACGGCAAAGCACGCCCACATCGGCGGATCGGCTGTTGTATCGACTCCAACCCAGTAATTCTTTTCCCCACGAACCAGGCGAGCAATGATCTGATAACAGCGATGGTCGCCATCAGTACGGCGCGACGCCCGTCGTTTAAACTCGACGTGCCAGATTTGCCAGATTTTCAATCTCTTTTTTCGTGCCATAGATCCGCCTATCTCCCCAGGTCGCCTTGCCGGATTTGCCTTTCTTGCGGGCTCTCCACGCAAGCGCACCTTACTTATGAAGTGAGCTTATGCAGCTTGAGATTATCCAGAAATCATCAGCTGATTCAATGCCACACTTCAGTTCTAAAGGACTTACTTTGCGCTCGCTTTTCTCCCGCCCCAGCCATTCGATCACCTCTAGCGGCCCCAGAATCGAAGACTCAATGAGCAAAGCCGTCGGCCGGACATGCCAGGATTTCCCACTGCTTGGAATTGCTCCGCTTTCAAATCCCATGGTTTGGAAAGCGGGCAGGATAATCCAATCCTGAAGAAGTTCTCTTCATAAGATTTCCTGTAAATTCCAGAGGCTACGCTTCAGGCCAACCGGCATGGTTGTTGCTGCTCCTCTCCACAGATCTGGGACAGAGGCAGTGCGGTTTATCTTGCGCGAATTCCCCTGAATTAAGGTGGACCTGGTCCCCATGGTCCCGATCCCCCTCAGAGAAGCGGGAGTTGTATCCACGCGGAGCCATCCGTCCGTCCCTTGGTGTGAGAAAAAATGAGTTCTTCAGCAGCCTGTTAGCGGGTTAATAAGCTTAGGGGGCTAGGAAATGAGGTACGCAGAGACGGGGTATAATTTAGAAATTGATTTATCCCGAGGAGGTATTGATAGGGTAGAGACCGACCCAAGATTAATGGAGCTTTATCTGGGAGGACAGGGTGCCGCCGCCAAGTTACTATGGGATAGGGTCCCTCCTGAAGCTGAACCCTTTTCTGCCGAAAATCTACTCATATTCAGCAGCGGTCTTTTAAATGCCACGCCGGTTCCCGGCGCCACTCGCACCTCAGTGAATACCTTTTCTCCTCAGACTTCGCTCATGGCGCATTCGCTAATGGGATCCTATTTCGGGGTGGAAATGAAACACGCCGGTTATGACAAAATAGTCATTCGCGGCAAAAGCCCCGACCTGGTCTATCTCTGGATAAACAATGGCAAAGTGGAAATACGCGATGCCAGGCATCTGCGCGGGAAAGGCACTCAGGAAACGGCAGCGCTAATTAAGGAAGAGCTGCATGATAACAAAGTTCAGGTAGCCGCCATCGGGCCGGCCGGTGAAAACAGGGTCTATATGGCCTCCATCGATCACAGTCACGCGAGCGCGGCTCGAGGGCCAGGCCCGGTCATGGGAGACAAAGGGTTAAAGGCAATCGCTATTCGTGGAACGCAGGACATCCATACCGCCCGGCCGGCTGAACTCTTTGAGATATGCCTCCGCCTGAGCAAGGAACTTTATGACAACCCGAATGTCGGAGATTGGATGGCGGTCGATGAGGATGACAGCTTCCACCACGACAATTTCTCCTGGGGCAATGCGCGTACGCGGAGAAAAGATTTTTGGAGCAAGGAACTTCAAGAAAGGTGGACGAACTTAAAGTATGACCACATGGACCGGCAAACAGGCTGCTATAACTGTCCGAAGAAATGCCACAATGTGATTTCCTGGCCGGGACGGCAAAGATTTTCCTATAAGTGCTATGGAAAAGATACCTACCATATGGCGGCCTATCAAGAACTGGACTTCAGTTATGACATCCTTGGCGTCGCGCAGGAGTATGGGCTGGATTCATACTCAACGCCGCAAGTCATCGCCTTTGCCCTTGAGCTCCTGGAAGCCGGCATTTTGACCGATCAGGATTTTCCGGGAATGCCGTCCGACGCCAGGGGGAGGTTCTTCTACATCCTGGAAAAAATCACATGGCGGGAGGGGATTGGAGATGTTTTAGCCAATGGTGTGTATTGGGCAGCCCGCCAGATCGGCAAAGGGGCGGAAAAATACGACCATAATACCGTCAAGAAATTCGAGCAGCTGCCCATCAAGCTGGGAAAGGTGAATCCCCCCTACTTCCTCATGATCGGCACGGGTGAGAAGATGTCCATCACCCAGATCGAAGGGTCCTTTCCCCAGGACCCCCTTCCTACCATGGAGAAACGAGAAGAGTTTGTCAAAAACTGGGTCGCAGTCCCTCATGAAAAATTTAAAGAATGGTTCCTGAGATGGGAAAAGCGCAATGAAATATCCAATGAAGCATCCTGTGCCATCACCGATTGGAATGAGGCGATGCATTACATTGATGACAGCCTCGGGCTCTGCGGATTTGTGTCATCGTTCAGAGGCCAATTCGGCGGGAAGACCGGATATCACGTATGGAATATCCCGCAGCTGATCTCGCTTTCGACCGGTTTGGACTTTGATAAAGACAAACTGTGGAAAACCTTTCAAAGGATCCGGACTCTGGTGAGAGCGGTGAATGTACGAAGGGGGTTGAGGAGAAGAGATGAGAGGCCCCCCGAGGACCACTGGGCGGTAAGGGACGAGAAGTCTGAACAAAAGTTGCTTGACGACTACTATGCATTCAAGGGTTGGAATAGAGACGGTATTCCAACCAAAGAAACGTTGGACAAACTGGGCTTGAATTACGTGAGCGAGGACTTCATTAAGCGGGGGATACTGACAGGGAACGAAAGCACTCCCTCCAAAGAGACTTCAAAGGAACAAGAGAAGCAATAGAGTCCGGGGGATGGTAACCGTGAAGGGTGGTTTAAAAAAGAAATTAGTCAAAGAAATAAAGGTCGATGTGGATAAATGCACGGGTTGCCGGTCATGCGAGATGGCCTGCTCGGCATTTCACGCTGTGCCGAAATATAGCAGCCTGAATCCGGCGAAGGCCCGGATTCGAGTGGTTATCGATGAGTCGAGAGATATATACGTTCCCATTCGTGCCGGTGAGTATACCCAAGCCGAGTGCACCGGGAGAAACATTTATACGATTAATGGGAAGGAATACTCCGAGTGCAGCTTTTGCCCGGCCTGCTGCCCGTCCAGGGATTATTTCAAAGAACCCGATTCCGGTCTGCCTCTGAAATGCGACATGTGTGAGGACGAACCGCCGCTGTCCGAACCCATGTGTGTACAGGCGTGCCAGCAGGATGCCCTCACTTACGTCGAGAGGGAAGAGCTAGTCGAAGAACAAAAACCAGAAGTGAAGCTTGAAGAGATAGAGATCGTATTCGAAGCGTTGGTAAAGAAACATGGGAAGAAGAAGGTCATGGATACCTTTGCCCGATTGTCAAAGAGCTAAAGCGTTAAGGTGAAAACGGTGGAAGCTGTAGCCCCCTCCAAAGAGATCATAGACGTCATAAAAGATAGCGGCGGAGACGCCTTCAACTTGTGCTATCAGTGCGGACTATGCGATACGGTTTGCCCCTGGAACAGGGTTCGAACCTTCAGCATGCGCAAGATAATCCGACAGGCGACCTTTGGTCTGACCGAGATAGAAAATGAAGAGATGTGGCTTTGCACGACGTGCGGAAAATGTCCCCAGCAATGCCCCAGGGGAGTGAAAATAATCGAATGTGGCGCGTCCTTACGAAGGATTGCCACGGAATACGGGGTCTTTCCAGCTTCCGTCAAGCCTGTTCGCGTTGTCGCCGAAAGCCTCGCTCGTAACGGCAACCCCTTAAACGAAGAACGCGGAAAGAGGGCGGATTGGGCAAAGGATCTCTCTGTAAAAACCTTCACAGAGGGGATGGAGATTTCATATTTCCCCGGCTGCTATCTCAGCTATGACCCGAGGTTGAAAAAGGTAGCCGCCGCCACAGTCAATATCCTCAACAAGGCAGGGGTAGATTTTGGAATATTGGGTCCCCAGGAGGTTTGCTGTGGAGAAAGCATCCGCAAGACGGGCGATGAGGACTTGTTCAAACGCCTCGCCAGAGACAACATCAAAACGTTTATCGAGCATGGGGTGAAAAAGATCCTTGTTTCTTCTCCGCATTGCTACCAAACCTTCAAGAACGAATATCCCGAATTCAGGGTGAACTTTGAAGTGGTTCATATCTCCCAATTCTTAGCCGAGCTTATCCGTGAGGGAAGGCTCCAGCCGAACAAGGAATCTGGGAAGAAAGTGACGTATCACGATCCATGTTACCTGGGTCGCCATAATGGCATCTATGACGAACCCCGCGAGGCCTTAGCGAAGATACCCGGTTTAGAGCTGAATGAGATGCCGGAGTCGCGGGCGAACAGTTTTTGTTGCGGAGGCGGGGGAGGCAGGATTTGGATGGAGACGCCAAGGCGTGAGAGGTTCTCCGATGTCAGATTGCGACAGGCTATGGAGGTTGGGGCCGAGGTGCTGGTTACTTCTTGCCCGTACTGCATCAGCAATTTCGAAGCTAGCAGGGAAACTCTGGGTGTTGGCGAAAACATAGAGGTCAAGGATGTCACGGAAATCATCTCGGCATCTCTTTAGCCGCATTTCTCACCATACGAGGGAAAGACATGATGTGGTGTCGGTCTAGAAAACAGCTACTAAGGCCAGTTCAAAACGTTCAACACGTTCAAGATGTTCAAGCCCCCACCTCTGTCCTCCCCCGCGACGCGGGGGAGGATGAAGGAGGGGGTTTGAACGATTGGAACTTTTTGAACGAATGGAACCCACGCTTACTATTAAGGTCCGAAAGAAGTGGAAAAAGGCGAACATAATTTCGGAGATGTTGTGGTTGTCGGTGGTGGGATCAGCGGTATTCAAGCCGCTCTTGATCTTGCCAACACGGGATTCAAGGTTTACCTGGTCGACAAAGCGCCGGCCATCGGCGGCAAGATGGCCCAGCTTGACAAGACCTTTCCCACCAACGACTGCTCCATGTGCATTGAATCTCCGAAGTTCCTCGAGTGCAGCAGACATCCCAACATAACGCTCCTGACCCGTACCGAAGTTGACAGCGTGAAAGGGCAAGCAGGAGAGTTCAAGGTCACGCTGACTAAAAAGCCTCGATACATTATCGAGGACAAGTGCACCGGTTGTACGACCTGTGCGCAGTATTGCCCGGTCAAGGTCCCCGACCCGTATAATCAAGACTTATCCTTGAACAAAGCCATCCATATCTATTTTTCTCAAGCGGTTCCCCTTGTCAGTTATATAGACCCTGAAGCCTGCCTCTACCTTCAAGGCGAGCAATGTAACATTTGCATGGGAGTCTGCGAGCACAAAGCGATAGATTTCGATCAAGAGGAAGAGAAGATCGAAGTGGAGGTGGGAGCGATCGTTCTTTCTCCGGGCTATGAAATATTCGATCCCAAGCCGAGGGGCGACTACGGCTACGGCAAGATCGAGAACGTGATAACCAGCCTGGATTTTGAGCGGCTGTTAAGCGCCACCGGGCCGCACGAAGGTGAGATCAGGCGCCCTTCCGACGGGAAACATCCACATAGAATAGCCTGGATTCACTGCGTCGGCTCCAGACAGGTTAGGGCGGGCGGCAACAGCTATTGTTCGGCTGTATGCTGCACCTATACCCAGAAGCAGGTGATCCTGGCCAAAGATCATAACGCTGAGATTCAGGCTACGATCTTCCACAACGATATCCGATCGTATGGCAAGGATTTCGAACGATTCTACCAGAGAGCAGCGAACCTTCCCGGGGTTCGATTTGTAAGAAGCTATGTATCAGTCGGAAAAGAGATCCCGGAAAGTAAGAATGTAACGATCAGGTACTCTACCACCGGGGAGGGCGTAAAAGAGGAAGAATTCGATCTGGTGGTGTTATCCGTTGGATTGAATCCTCCGGCTGATGCGCGCGACCTGGCAACCAAGTTCGGCATCGAACTGGAGTCTCACGGATTCTGTAAAACGAATCCTTTGAATCCGATTGAAACCTCTCGCTCCGGAATCTTTGTCAGCGGCGCATTCCAGGGACCCAGGGACATTCCCGAGTCGGTTATGACCGCCAGCGGGGCTGATGCCCTTTGCAGCCAACTTCTTGCATACCGGCGCGGGAAGCTGAACAGAGAAAGGGAATATCCACCGGAAAAAGACGTCACTGCCGAGGAACCCAAAGTGGGCGTGTTTGTGTGTCGCTGCGGCGCCAATATCGGCAGGGTGGTGGATGTTCCTTCGGTCGTCCAGTATGCCTGTAGCTTAAAGAATATCGTTCACGCTGAAGAGAGCACCTTTGCTTGCGCTGCCGATACCGCCCAGAAAATAACTGACACGATCCGGGCAAAAGGGCTCAATCGTGTGGTCATCGCCGCCTGCACGCCGAGGACACATGAGCCGCTGTTCCGCGACACGCTGCGTGAAGCGGGAATCAATCCGTATTACTTCGACATGGCGAATATCAGGGAGCATTGCTCCTGGGTCCACTCGCGAGAAAAGGAAGACGCCACCCAGAAGGCAAAGGACATCGTTCGGATGTCGGCAGCGCGAGCCGCCCTAT
>Ga0326597_10001344_pt1 | contig 40207 bp, 32 predicted proteins | sample RVTome_12_FD_203789 | JGI IMG/M metagenome (GOLD analysis project Ga0326597, IMG submission 203789) | Soil microbial communities from uranium-contaminated site in the Upper Colorado River Basin, Wyoming, United States - RVT100D185 | ecosystem: Environmental > Terrestrial > Soil > Contaminated >... | reverse complement strand
ATGGGCTGTTGCCTTCCCCACGCGGAACTCTCTGAAGGAGGCGACGAAAGCCTTTCAGTCAAAGCGGAACGTAAACACGGTGCGGGCCCTGGCCTTCGTGAAGACTCTGGCAAATCAGACTCATGAAGCCGTGGGTCTCCTGCGCGAGGCAATGGAAATGGCGATGGTGTCGGATGATCAGCGCCAAGTTTCCGTGCTAGCCCTTGACGTGAGTCACGCAGAGACATTTGGCGGCCACTACGTGTCCGCAAAGCGCTGGGCACAGTGGGGTCTCGACCGCATGATGAAACGCCAGGTTGGCGACGAACTTCTTCGCTTGAGCCTAGTCAATCAGGTGGGCTACTTGGCGCTGCTTACCGACGAGATCGGTGTTGCCGAGGAGAAGCTGGACTCGGTGGTCCTGTCCGACGAGCTTCTGGGCGTGCCGATGATGGAAGCACTCTTCTCTACGCAGGGTGACGTCGCCTTCGTGAAGGGCAACATCGTTAAGGCACTTGAGTACTACCAGGTCTACTACGAGAATCTTGGGATCGCCAGCGCGGGCTTTGGTGCGCTTGACGTCGTGAAGGCCTTTGCACGCGTGGAGGACGTGGAGCGGGCTGCGAAAGTTTTCCGGGAAGCCGAGGCCGTGCTCGGGTCCGGTACGTCAGATGGGTCAACAATTGGTGCTCTTGCCATAGCGCGTGGCCACATACTGCTTTGTGAGGGACGCGTATCCGAGGGCATTGAGTGCTACCTGCACGTGGTGAACGACGGCCCTACGGAAGCAAGTCCTTTCCTGCGTTCGCAGGCTGTCATTAGCGCTGCATGCGCTTACGTGCGTCAGGGAAATACCACGCGGGCGGCATCATTCCTCGAGCACCACAGGGCCGAGTGGGAAGAGCTTGGCCTTTCCGGATGGCTCCTCTTCACGATCCTTCCGACAGAAGCAATGAAGCTCCGGAATCTCATCATGGGTGAAGCCCTCGGTGGTGATCTCCGGTTTCTTGGGCAACGCAAGATGTTCATCGGTGGACTCCCACGTAGGATCTCTCTGCGAAATGCCGAGTTGGCTGCCCTGTTGGCGATGCGACCCGATGGCTACCGAACGGAGGAACTGCTCCTCGATTTATATGGTGACGCCGGCAAAGAAGGCAACCTGAAGGCCCTGATTTCCAGGCTGCGCAAGTCCTTACCGATTTTGGCTCAGCCATATCGGCTTGAAGATTCGGTGGCGAGTGATGTAGCGCAGCTGGAAAGACTACTAGCCGCCGGTGACCTTGCGCAGGCGCTCGAGCTTTACAAAGGTCCGCTGTTGCCCGAGTCGGAGGCGCCGGGGATCGTCAATGCACGGGAGAGGATCGACGAGGGATTGCGACAAGCTGTCATGGCTTCCGGAGAGCCGGAGCTGACGATTCGCTTGGCGCGTAAGTTTCCTGATGACCTCGAGCTGTGGGAAACCGCGAAGGACGTCACGCCCAAAGACGATCCGGCGTACCCACTGATACAAGCGCGGGTACGCCGGATTCGCAGCGAATGGGGGCTCTGACTCAGGCCGTACGCTCGGCCTTCGGGTCGACGCCTAGGAGATGGACGACGAGTTGGGCACGATTGTCGTACCCGAGCTTGCAGAGCGTGTTCGACACGTGCGCGTTGATGGTCTTGTACGAGACACCGAGGTCGCGTGCTGCGCGTCGCGTGTCGTACCCCATGAGCAGCAGGCGGACCACGCGCAGCTCCATGAAGGTCAATGGAGACTGGTAGTGGTAGCTACGTTGGGCCGCTGCGGCAGCGTAGAGGCCGGCGACGACACCGTGGTCATCGGTGGACGTCGCCACTCCGCTGACGTGGTAGCTCGCCAGGCAGTCCAGGTACGCGGGATGCGTGGCCTGCGTAATGACGAGCGTCCTCGCGCGGTCGACGCTGTCGAGCTGCTCGAGCTGATAGAGCGTCCACGTGAGGGGGAAGTCGAGCATGACGTGGGCGACACCCGACCCCCCCTTCTCGTGTGGTTCCACGTCCGGGCGCTCCATGACCTCGTGGATCAGGCTCAGGAACGCCGGGTGCGACGAGTGGACGTGGACTCCAAGGCTTGTCTGCGACATCGACGACTCCTTCTCCAGTGCGTTTGAGCGGGTGGTCCGCTCGAGAAGAAGTTTGTGCCTGCACGGGTTGCAGCGGGGTTGCGGTCGCCTGGGGAACGCCCGGCATCCCTGGCAACGCGGGTGGTGCGACTAGCGGGTTTTCGGGTCGAGCACGTCTCGCAGGCCGTCTCCAAGCAAGCTCCAACCCAGCACGGTCCAGACGATCGCCAGCCCGGGTACGACGGCCGGCCACGGGCTGAAAGCCAGGAATCCTTGCGCGTCTCTAAGCATCGACCCCCAGCTGGGGACGTCCGGAGGCGATCCCAACCCCAGGAAGCTCAGCGCCGCCTCTGCCAGGACGGCGACGGCCAAACTGAGGCTGGTCTGGACGACGAGAGGAGAACCGGCCTCGGGAAGTACGTAGCGGAGGAGGAGACGCCGCGGCGTGGCGCCGATCGCACGGCCCGCCTCGACGTGCACGGCGGTACGGACCGAGATGGCCGAAGCACGCGCGATCCTCGCGAATAGAGGAATCATCGCGATACCGATCGCCACCATCGCCGTGACTATCCCGGGTTGGTAGATCGCTGCCAGCAGCAGCGCCATGAGGATCGCTGGGAAGGCGTACAGGACGTCGGCGATGCGCATCAGCACCTCGTCCAGCCAGCCGCCAGCCCAGCCTGCGACGAGGCCGATGGATCCACCGAGACCCAGGCCGATAGACACGGACAGGACGCCCACGAGCAGCGATCCCCTGGCGCCTACGAGGATTCGGCTGGCGAGGTCGCGCCCGAACGCGTCGGTGCCAAGGGGATGGGACCGGCTTGGCGGCTGCAGCTGAGCGGCGAAGTCGAGCGCGTTGGCGGGATAGGGGGTCCACAACAGGCTGACCAGCGCGGCGGCGGCGACCACCGCCACCAGGAAGCCGCCGATCACCAGCGGGGCCCGTTGCAACCTGCCCCTGGCAACGGTTCGAGCTGGAACGATGTGCGGCGCACGACTCATGTCTCGAACCGGATCCGCGGGTCGATCAGGACGTAGGCGAGGTCGACGAGCAGGCCGAGGACGACGATCACGCTGGCGTAGAGGAGAACCTCGCCCTGGATCAGAGGAAGGTCGCGCGTACCGATCGCCGTCAGGGCAAGGCGACCCAAGCCTGGCAACGCGAACACCTGTTCGATCACGATAGAGCCGATGAACACGTTCCCGAGACTCAGTCCGAAGACGGTGGTGAGCGGGACCAGGGCGTTCCGGAAGGCATGATGATAGGTGACTAGCCTTTGCTTGACCCCCTTGGCACGTGCGGTCCGCACGTAATCCGCGGAGAGCGCCTCGATCATCATCGCGCGGACCATCCGAGTCATCACAGCCGCCTGCCCGAGACCCAGTGCTAGTACGGGCAGCACCAAGGCGCGTGTGCTGCCGAACGGGTCCCGCGACCACGATGGAAAGCCGGCGGCAGGCAGCCAGCTCCGCTCTACCGCAAAGACGAGAATCAGCATCAGGCCAAGCCAGAACGATGGCACCGCAGCACCGATTTGCGCGAGCGACGTTAGTAGCGGATCCCACGGACGACCGCGTGAGCGAGCCGCGGCGATGCCGACGGGCACTGCGATCAGGGCGGCGAGGATGGCCGAAGCGATGGCCAACGGTACCGAGACGCCCAAGCGTTCGGAGATGAGCGCCGCAACCGGGCGCTGGTAGATCAGCGACGACCCGAGATCGCCCCGCGCAATCCCGCCGATCCAGTCGAGGTAACGCTCCAGCACAGGGCGGTCCAGCCCCAACTCGGACCGGAGTGCAGCCAGCGCCGACGGCGAGGCGTCGAAGCCGAGAAGGACCTGCGCCGGATCGCCAGGGATCGCCAGCAGCGCCGAAAACACCAGCAACGAGACGGCAAGTAGCGTCACGACCGTCGCTGCGAACCTTCGGACCAGGAACGTCAGCACGGCGGCGCCCTTGGGCCGAACGCACGAGCGAAGCCGAGGTCAGCGCGAACGATAAACCTCGGTGAGGTCGATAGCGGGCGTCGGCTGGTCGGTCCAGAATCCGTGGATGTCGGACCGTGCCGCCACCAGGTAGGGCGGGCTGAATAGCCAGACGTTGACCGCGTCGTCGGCGATGATGCGTGCGATCTCCTGATAGGCCGCACGTTCCGCTTCCGGGCTGGGCGCAGCCTCGGCACGGGCGAGCAGTTCGCCGATGGCGGGGTTGTCGTAACGGTAGTAGTAGCTCGGGTCGGCGTAGATGCCGATGTCGCGCGGTTCGGAATGCCCGATGATGGTCGCCTGGTACTCGGCGCCGAGGAAGATCCGTTGAATCCAGGTGGCCCACTCGACGATGCGGAGATCCACCTCGATCCCGACCGCTTCGAGCTGCTCGGCGACCACTAAGCCGGCCCGTCGCTCCAAGGCGTACGGCTCGGGAAGCTCGAACACCAGCTCGAAACCGTCCGGATAGCCGGCTTCGGCCAACAGCTCCCGCGCCATGTCGGGGTCGTACGGGTAGGTGTCCGACAGGTCGAGGTAGTACGGCTCGGCGGGACTCATGTGCGTCCCGATGATCGTGCCGAGTCCGAACATCGCCCCCTCCACGATCGCTTCCTTGTCGATGGCGTGGGTGATTGCACGACGCACGCGCACGTCGTCCAACGGTGCGCGGGAGTTGTTTAGGGCCATGGTGATCTCGGTCGTTGCGCTCCCCTCGCTCGCTACGATGCCGTCGGTGCTCCGCGCCTGGAGGAACTGCTCAGGAGTGAGCGACGTGCCGATCAGGTCGATATCGCCTGCCAGCAGCGCTGCGAAGCGCGTGTTGGGATCGCTCAAGATTCTGAACGTGGCCGCGTCGAGGTACGGCACGCCGCTGAGGTAGTAGTCCTCGAAGCGCTCAAGGCGCACCTCGGTTCCCTCGCGATAATCGGCGAAGCGGAACGGCCCAGTGCCTATCGGCCTGCTGCGCTGCGTCTCGACGGCACCGGCAGGGTAGATGATCGAATCGGGCCGCGCCAGGTCGTACAGCAGCGTTCGCGATGGACGGGAGAGCACAAAGGTGACCGCGTTCGCCTCTTCGTCGCGCTCGATCGTTGCTATCGCTTGGTAGTAGGCCGAGTTCGTGTGTCCCGACGACGGGTCGCGCGCCCGTTCGAACTTGGTGACGATATCGCCGAGCGTCAAGGGGGTTCCGTCGTGGAACAGAACGCCACGCCGCACCACGAAGCGGAGGCGCCGACGGTCTTCGGACCACGACCAGGACTCGGCCAGCGCCGGCACTATGCGGCCGTCACCATCGAAGCGGACCAGGCCCTCGTAGACGTTGTGGTAGACGACCCGGGCGATCTCTTGCGAGGTCGATGCCGTCGGATCCCAACCGGGTGGCTCGGCAGCGATCGCTACGACTATCTCGCCGCCTGCAACTGGAACAGGCGCCGACTGGGCCGATGCCGACGAGAGGACGGTGACCAATATGAACAGGGCGAGCCCAACGATGTTTCGGTGCATGTCGGTTAGCCTAGCGCCGCGGCGGGCCGTGCGGAAGGGGCCGCGGCACCAAGAGGATCGCTGCGTCAGCGTAACGCCTACCGCTCGCGCATCAACAGGCCGGTGGTCGAGACGCGCACCTCGATAGATTTCGGCGCGTCCGCCGCGAGGAAGGTCCCCGAACCGTAGCGGGCGTCGATCAACGGCCGTAGCCAGTCCTGTCCCGTCAGCCAGTCGTACGCGTCGGCAGCGAAGCCGGGCCGAACCTCGTCGCTGAGCAACTCGACGGTTCTGGGCATGGCGCGTTCATCGTCGAGAGAGCGGTACCGCCCTCCGATCCGCTCTAGGCGGTAGCCGGTCGGCAGACCGATAGCGTTCGCCCAGGGGTGCAGCTTGACGATGAGCGCGTCGACGTACACCTGATCCCCCCGCAACACGAAGCGGCGCTCCCCGCCGCCTGTGAACAGGACGGTCGCCAAGAACGTCGCGTTGCCGCGCGGCTCGATCTCGATCGTCGCCGCGGTGGCTTCCCTGGTGAGCATCTGAAAGCTTGCCAGCGACCAGGCTGCCGTTCCGGCGACGGCGCCGACGGCCAGCACGAGTGCTGCCACGAGGACCGCCAGGCTTCCGCGCAGGCGTGAACTGGAGCGAAACGATCCGATGGCGGACGCTAGCAACAGGACCGCTATGAAGGCGAGGAGGATGACGATCAGCCAGATGGGGGACATGGCGACACGCTACTCGGAGGTGGCGTCGCGGAACGCGGGGAACGTCACCCAGCCTGCCCGTCGAGCTCGGGTTCGTCCGGCGGGGGCCAGCGGCCACCTAACGAAAGCCAAGCCGACACCATATCGGCCGGCAGCGGTGCCAGGAAGGTGATCGCTTGGTGGTCGCGCGGATGGGGGAGGGTGAGGCGCACGGCGTGCAATGCCTGCCGCGCGATAGTCGTGCTGGGCCGTCCGTAGACCTCGTCGCCCAGCACCGGAGCGCCTACGTGCGCAAGGTGCACGCGGATCTGATGCGTTCGGCCCGACCGCGGGGTCGCCTTGACCAGCACATGACCGGCGCAGCGGTCCAGCACCCGCAGGGTGGTCGACGCCTCCTTGGCGTTGCCGCCGCCGACCGTCATCGACTGGCGCCGCAGCGGGTGGCGGCCGATCGGCGCGTCCACGCGCAGCTCGTCCGGCAGGTCGCCCACGGCGATGGCGACGTACTCCTTGACGGTCCAGCGCTTCTTGAACGCCTCAGCCAACGCTCGGTGGGCGTCGTCGTGCTTGGCGACGACCATTACTCCGGAGGTGTCCTTGTCGAGCCGGTGCACGATGCCTGGTCGGTAGTCCTCACGGTACGGATCGTAGACGTCCTCCTTCGACAGGCGCATGCGCCCGAGCAGGGCGTTGACGACCGTGCCGGTGCGCAGCGAGGCCGTCGGATGGGCGACCAGGCCGGGGGGCTTGTCGACAGCGGCGATGTCGTCGTCCTCGTAGAGCAGCGGGAGGTCGAGATCCTCCGCCTCGACCAGCGAAGGTCGCCTCGGCGGGACGATCAGGGAGACGATCTCGCCGCCGTGCAGCTTGGTGGCGGGCTTGCCGACCGGATGCCCGTCGAGGGTTACGTGCCCCTCGTCGACGAGGTCTTTCGCCGCGGTTCGCGACAGGGCCAGCGCCTGGGCGATCGCGACGTCGAGCCGTTCGCCGGCAGGCGCTTCGAAACTACGTACGTCCACGAACCGAAGTCTAGCCGAGCGCCGTCCCCAGCGGGCTTCGGGGCTATACTCTCGCGGTGATGGAGAGACGGATCGCGTTGGACGCCATGGGCGGCGAACGGATGCCGGACGCTGCTGTAGAGGGGGCGCTGAGGGCCGCAGAGGATGGTATTCCGGTAGTGTTGGTGGGGGACGCGGAACGTGTCGCCGCGCCGCTGGCCGACCACGGTGGGGTGCTCGACGTCGTTTCCGCTGCCGACGTGATCGGCATGGACGAACACGCCGCTGAGGTGCGCCGCCGACCCGACTCCAGCGTGATGGTCGCCGCCAGGCTGGTGCACGAGGGCAAAGCGGGGGCACTGGTGTCGATGGGGCATTCGGGCGCGACGATGGCGGCCGCGCTGCTCGTGTTCGGGCGGCTCGACAGGGTCGAGCGACCGGCCATCGTCGCCAACCTCCCCTCGGAGCGGGGTCCCGTCACGCTGCTGGACATAGGTGCGAACGCCGATTGCCGGCCTCGCATGTTGCAACAGTTCGCGGTGATGGGCAGCGCATATGCGCGCCTCGTGCACGGCATCGAGTCGCCCGCGGTGGGGCTGCTGTCGATCGGTGAGGAGGCGGGCAAGGGCAACGAACTGGTACGGGACACGCACCCCCTGTTGGCGGCAACGACTGGGATCCGCTTCGCTGGCAACGTCGAGGGAAACGACATCCTGACCGGGTCGGTGGACGTGGTAGTGACCGACGGGTTTACCGGCAACGTGGTGCTCAAGCTGGCCGAGGGCGAGGCACGGGTCGTGTTCGGCTGGATACGTGAAGCTTTGCGGTCCAACCTACGTAGTCGCCTCGGAGGCGCCCTGGCCCGGCCGGCGCTGCGTGGTATCGCGGCGCGGCTGGACCCGGCGGCGTACGGTGCTCAGCCGTTGCTGGGCGTGACGGCGCCGACGTTCATCGGTCACGGCAGCAGCGATGCGCGCGCGGTCTACAGCGCCCTACGGTATGCCCACGCGTCGGTTCGTGACGAGCTGGTGCCCAGGCTCGGGCGTGACCTTGCCGCCCTGGCTGGAACCGAAAGCGCTCCCGGGTAGCAAAGCCCACGCACGAAAGATCCTCAGGGCTCGTCGCTGGAGGTGCCGAACAGCCAGTCGACCGCCAGAGGGTCGAACGCCGCGACCGACGCGCTTGCGCCGGACACCGGAGTGAGCGTCCCGGTAGTGACGACTCGCAACAGATCGAACGTGACGATCCCCGAGGGCGAAACCGCGTACAGGAAGGCGTACGGGTCTACGGTCGCGTCGACGATTCCTGCCACGCTCGCGAAGGCGACGCTCGCCTGCACCGGGTCGGCGTCGACGTCGGGCACCACCACCACGCCACCGTCGCTCAGTGCGATCGCGCTGGACGACGGGAGCAGAGACGAGTCCACCAAGCCGTCGAGGGTGCCCGCCGCGGCCGGTACGGGCCAGTGGTCAGAAACGTCGTTGCCGTCGACCTGAAAGCTCACCAGCCAGTCCTCATCGGCGGCGACCAGCCCGGTCGCGCCGCGTGCGATCGCTGGATCTCCACTCAGGTCGACCTTCACCAGCTCCGCGACGGGTCCCAGCGGATCGGTGACCGACAGGGTTCGAACGCTACCGTCGCGTAGGCTCCAGACCAGCGCGGCATCGTCGCCCGTCCCGGAGAACACGGGGGTCGCTGCCGCGTCGTCCGTCGATGGCGAGCTGGGACCTACTCTCGGTACGGCGCCCCCCTCGCCCACGATCTCGACCAACAGAACCGTCGGAGTCGACGCCGCCAAGCTGCACCCCGCAGGGTCGTGCAGCAGGCCAAGCCACCGCCCGTCACGAGACACGCTCATGCCACGGCTGCACAGCGCTTCGCCGGACAGGACGTCACTTCCGCTGTCAGCCACGATTGCGCTCACGTCGATGGTTACGGCGTCAAGTCGCGCCAGGCTGCCTGGATCTGCGAAGTCCAACGAGGATGCGTCGAAGCGCGTCAGCAGATCGCTGTCGCCCTGACGCGTCAGCAGGTGGACACGGTCAGGGACGTCGCGTGCCACGGCGAGGTCGACGAAGCTGCCGGCAACGGTTCGTTCGAACCCGTCGAGCCAACGGAGGGGAGTGTCATCCGTGCCGGCCGACGGAGGCAGGCCGGTGGCGACCAGCCCAAGGACCGACCCGCCGGAACCGTCGTCGCCGGCCACGATCAGTGCCACCGGCGTGCGCGCCTCCTGGCTTCCGGTGCACCCGCCGAGTAGCAGGGCGAGGGCCGCCAGCACTGCCAGACAGGGCGACTTGGCGCGCGTCACGGGGCATCACCGGGCTCGCCCCACGGGATCGCCCGGCCGGGGTCCGGATCGAGCGCGAGTTGCGCGCCCTCAGGCTGTCCGGGGGCGCCGATAGTTAGGATGACCTCGCCGGTGCGCGTGTCCCAGCTGGCGTACGCCGCCCAGCAGCAGCGGTCCCAGGTCGCGAACACGGTCGGTCGTGGATCGAAGGCGAACGCAGGGTCCGGAGCGTCAGCCACGATCTCCCATACATCATTCATGCTCGCGCCGAGGTACAGCTCGCGTGACGCTCGCACCACTACGGCCACCTCCTCCAAGGCTAGTCGACCGGACGTCACGAGCTCGCTGGTCGGATCGTAGCTGCCACGGTACCCGACCGTCCCCTGCAGTCCCACCCGTCCGGCCGCGTCGACTGCGAAGCGCAGGTTGGCGCGCCGAAGAAAGTTCCTCGCCAGTGCATCATCGGCCAGGCGCAGGTCCGCGAAACCGTCCAACTCGAAGCTGAGCCGATCGTCCAGGATGCGCCGCTCGGCCAGGCGTGCTCTGGCTTCCAGCCGGCTGGAGCGGAACTCGGTCGTACCGTCGACAGTGGAACGCTCGGTGCGGTACGTCAGCTGGAAGAGCGTGCCGGCGTCGGCACCGTCGTCCTCGATGCGGACCAACAGGCTGCGCCGGGCCGCAGGGTCCGGCGCCAGGCCGACCCAGTCGGCGGGGATCGCCTCGACGCCCTCCACCGACAGGCGAACGCGGTCGGTCCAGGCGAGCTGCATCCGGTGGCGCCCAGGCGCGCCCCCGGCGGGTCCGAAGCGTTGCTCGAGCTCGGCGCGCAGCTGTCCGGCCTCCGCCGTAGCCTGGTAGCCGGCCGCGACGGTCGTGCCGTCGTTCGGATCGAGAGCCCAGGAGGCGCGAACTCCCGGACGGCCGTCGTCCGGCGCGAGCGTGCCCAAGGTGGCGGCGAGCGTCAGCGGACGCCAACTCGCTTCGTCCGGATCCACGTCCGCGCCGAAGCCCCCTTCCGCGCTGACGACCAGCAGGGACGAGGCACCGACATCGATCGAGACCACGATCTCCGACGCTTCACTCGCGCCCGACGTGGCGCCGCCGGCGTGGCGCGCGGGGTCGAGATCGAGGCGGGCACGAAGCTCGCTTCGCGCGGTCCAGCGGCTCGACGGAACGCTCGCCCCCGCCACGAGTTCGAGCGTGCCGGCGTCGCCGCGCTGTGGCTCGGCGCGGTGCGTCAGTGTCAGCGACAGATCTTGCCGATCGGTGAAGCCTTCGAGGCGGACGTTCGTCGGCAGCCAACCGACATCCTCGGGGCCGCGATCGTCCTCGATCAGCCAGCCGCCGCTGGCCGCCAGGCGCCACCCGACCGCGAGCCTCAGGTCCAGCGAAGCTTGCAGGTCGCTGCGCGTGCGCAGTGGAATGCGGTCGAACGCGAACGGCGTCTCTCCTTCGGCGGTATCGCGCCGCAAAGCGATCTCGAACGCGCCGAGCCGGCCGAGTGGGAGGCGCGCCCGCAGGCGGCTGTCCCAGTCGATCTGACGCTCTTCGGTGGCGTAGTAGCGTCCGGTGAAGTCGACCGAGCCCGACACCTCCACGCCGTGGAGCGAGACCGGCTCGAGCGTGGTTCGGTGCCGCAGTTCGAGCCGGGCTGCGAACGGGTCTGCGGTCCCGATCGCGCTCCGGTTGGTCGGGTCGGGCGAGTCCTCGAACACGCCCGCATCGAGCGAGGCGGCCTCCAGCGTGAACGGTCCCAGGTGGATCGGAAACCCGTCCGCCTCGCGCAGGCGCACGCGCAGCGGTGCCAGCCGCGGGGTTCGCGCATCCGCCCAGCTCGGCCGCTGGGCCGCGTCGGGTACCAGCGGTACGGCCACGCGGCTCGACAGTTCGGCCCGCCACGGCGCGACGCTGGTAGCCACGAACAGCTCGGCCTCGACCAGATCGGGCCGGCGCTCGTCGTCGCGCGCTAGGCGCACGCTCCACGAATGGTCCCCGGCCGGCAGGTCCGTGGCGTAGCGCGCCTCGAGGAACACGGTCGGTCGCCGTCGCGTCTCTGCCTGGAGCGGCGGTCGCACGTCCAGCTCGATGCGGCCGGCTCCACGGTCGTCGTAGAAGCGGTGAAACACGCCGCCGGCGAGGTAGCTACGCTCGACACGACCGCCGAGGATTCGATTCTCCAGGCTCGAGCCGCCCGCGTCGGCGAGTTCGAACGACAGTCGGGCACGAAGCGTACCGAAGGCGTTCGCGCCGGACACGTACGGCCAATCGACGCTCAGTGACGCGGGTGACGCCTCGCTGCCACGTTTCAGCTCGAGGCGTGGAATCCGCTCAGTCTCGGCCAGCGGTAGCACGAGGAGCGGCAGCGGTAGGAACGGTGCGTTGCGAACCAGCACGACCACGTCCCAGGCGATCAGACGGTCGCCCGGCAGGATCTCGATCCGTTCCGCCACGAAGGCGTAGTCCTCGACCTGCTGACCACAACGGCCGCATGGGCCGAAGCGGCCGTCGAACAGTTGGATACGCCCTTCGACGCGTTGCACCCTGGCTCCGCGAACGTCGACGCGGTCGGTGACGACCCAGACGTCATCGCCCCGCAGGCGACCATCGCCCAAGTCCACCACCAGGTCCTCGCCCGACAGCACCTCGCCGGGACGCTCGACCTGGCCGTGGCCGATGATACGGACGATCTCCTCGCCAGGGTCGAACTCGATCCGCGTCGCGGTGATCACCACCTCGTCGCGGGTCACGGTGACGCGCGAGGCGGTGACGACGTACAGCTCGCGCTCCTCACCGCTGGGAAGGTGGACCGTGCGGATCTCCAAGCGGGCCTCGGGATCGTCGTTGGTATCGATTCTGACCGTGGCCGCGACAGCGGGCAGGCCCAGCAGCGCAACGAGCAAGAGGAGCACAGCCGTGCTAGGTCGTAGCGCCGCTCGGCTCGCTTGCTTCATCGACGCCAGGCCAACGCCAGCAGGGCGCTCCCCGCGGCAAGGTACAGGACGACCGGCGCCCAGCCGGCGGTCCAGGCGGGAATCGTGCCTTGCGCTCCCAGCAGCTTCGCGACGCTCCAGGTGGCGTAGTAAACGAACGTCAACAGGAGCACGGACACCATTCCGAGCGGCGTGTCGCGCCGCACGCTCGCGAGTCCGACCGCAAGGGCGAACACGGCGAACGCGACGGCGGCGAGCGGCTCCGCGAACTTGCGGTGAAGCGCCGTCCAGGCCGCTGGGTCCGCACGCTCCCGACCTAGCCGGTCCAGCAGCTCCGGCAGCGGCAGCGTGACCAGGTCCGCACGGCCGGTCGCGGCGGCCGTAAGGTTGCGCACCGGCACCGTCCCATGCTCTGCACGCATGTCCAGCGATGGCCTCCCCGCCTCGAGGACCCTCACCCGCAGCCGTTCCAGCCGCCACACGCCGGCGTCGTCGTCGAGTCGGCCACGCTCGGCCTCGATCACCTCGCGCGGGCCGCTCAACCCGCCAGGCGCCACGATCACCACGTCATGCGCCTCGCCACCGGGAAGTAGCCGCCCGATGAAGAGGCTGCGCCCCCTGCCGTCGGTGAAGAACGCGCCCTCCTGCAAGAGCGAGGCGGGCGCCTCGAGCAGGATCTCCTTCTGCACCTGGAGTGCTCGAGCTTCGGCCCAGGGGACCACAAGCTCGTTGTTGAGCGCAGCGAAGGCGGCCACCGCGAGCCCGGCGAGCAACAGCGGGCGCAACAGGGCGGCGGGGGACACCCCGAGCGTTAGCGCCGCGCGCAGCTCGCGGTCGCCCACCCGCCGCGCGAGGACGAGCAGGGCAGCGAACAGCAGCGCCAAAGTCAGTCCGGCCGACGCCGCACTGGGCACCTTGAACAGCAGGTATCTGGCGACCAGTCCGATCGGCACGCCCCGCGACAGCGCGTCCGCCAACACGGTCAACAGGAAGTTCACGAGCAGCAACAGCAGCAGGACCGCCAGACCAGCCAGGTACAGCGGCGCGATCTCGGCCAGTAGCGAACGTCCGAACCGCTTCACGTCGCGTCGCTTCGCAGGGCGAGAACCAGGCCGATCACGGCGACCAGCGCGGGTGTCGCCCAGGCCGCAGCGACAGGACCCAGGACATTCTGGTCGAACAGCGCGGCGGACAGTGTCCAAGCTGCCCAGAACGCCGCGACCAGCGCGATCGTCCAAGCCACCCCGGCGGCTCGACCTCGCAGGCGTAGGGCCAGCGCGGCGGCGGCCAACACGAACACCGCGGCGCTAGCCGCGTCGGCCAGGCGGCGGTGCAGTTCGAAGCGTAGCGCGCTCACGTCGCTGCCGCCGGCACGCCGCTCTGCGATGCGCGAGGCGAGCTCGCGCACGGTCAGCGTGCCTTCGCGCGCCAATGCGGCGGTGGGGGACAGTTCAAGCGAGAAGGCGATGCTGCGTGGGCCCACCGGGCGGGGATCCCCGTCAGGCGGCAGGTTCCAGCCCTGCTCCAGCGTCCAAAGGCCGGCCTGCGAGTCCCAGCTGCCCTTGCTCGCCGTCCACAGCATGCCGTCGGGCAGGCGGACCAGCACCCCGTCGAGATCGGCGCTGCGGGGATCGCCGTCGATGGCCCGCACCCGGGCGGCGTGAAAGATCGTCTCGTTCAGCAGGTAAGACGCGTTCCGCTCCGATGCCAACGGTGGGCGGCCGTAGAGGAACCCCTCGATTACTCGCTGGTAGGCACGCTCCGCCCGCGGCTCGATGCTCCCGTTGATCGCGACGGCCGCTGCGCTCACGACCAGCCCCCACGCCACCAGCGGCACGATCAGCGCTCGGGGAGCAATGCCGCCGGCCTGCGCCGCCTTCAGTTCGGAGTCGCGCGCCATGCGTCCGCCGGCGACCAGCACGGCGAACGTGGCGGCGACAGGCAGGGCGAGGTGCAAGAACCATGGAAGCTTGGCGGCCAGCAGACGTGCGACCGTCGGCAGGTCGGCCTCTTGCTCGAGCAAAAAGCGTGCGAGCACACTCAGCAGGTCGATCGACAGAAGGAGCGACACGCCTGCGACGCCCAGCAGGAACAGCCCCGACGTCTCGCGAAGCAGGCTCCGAGCGAGGCGGATCGGCACCAGGGGAGCATAGCAGAGCGCCCGGTAGCCCCGAACCTTAAGGTCGCGCCGTCGCGGTATGCTGCGTGACCGTCATGACCGGGACCCTCGGACTGTTCTCGCTCGTCGATCTGTTCCAGCTGCTGGCCGGTGCCGGACGCACCGGACGGCTCAAAGTCGAGCACCCCAAGGGCGACGCGAAGGTCTACTTCGAGGCCGGCGAGGTGGTCCACGCCATCTTCGGAGACCTCGCAGGCGTGGATGCCGTGTACGCGCTGTTCGCTGACGAACGGGGACAGTTCACCTTCACCAGCGGTTTGCCGGCGCTGGACAAGAGCATCGAGATGGGGACCCAGAACCTGGTCCTAGAGGCGGTCCGCCAGCTCGACGAGTCCCGTCGCGACAACGACGACGATGTCGCGCTGGAGCCGGACATGGTGCCCGAACGCAACGACGAGGTCGACGCCGCCACGGTGAAGCTGGGTGCGCCAGAGGTCGGCGTTCTCGGCCGGATCGACGGCCGGCGTAGCGTGCAACGGTTGGCCGACGCGTCCGGAATCAGCGTCGTCGAGACCTCCCGAATCGTCGCGCGGCTGGTCGCTGCCGGCGTGGTGGTGGTGCGCAAGCGGCGGCCTCGTACCGCGCGGCTGGTGGTCCGCCCGGCGGGCACCAAGCTGCCCGCCGGCACGGCCGCGATCGACCCCAGCATCGTCGAGGCCTGGACTCGCAGTTTGGGACGGCGGCCGGAGGCGATCCTGTGCCGCCGCGAAGACGGAACCGTCGACCGCCTGCAGCTGATGCGCTTCGATGCGGTCGGGCCGTACCTGATGGTTGGGCGTGCGACGTTGCTCAGGACCGGACTGGAGACCGACCAACCGCTGTTGGTACGTCCAGTCGAGGAGGACGGTTGACGCCAGCTACCTCTGTCGTACCGAGCGACCTGGCTACCGGCGCCGACCTGCGTGCAGGTGAGCGCAGGCTGGTCCCGTGGCGCCGCGCACCGTTCCCGGCCCCGTGGGCCGAATGGTACGGCCGCCAGGCCCCCCTACACCTCGAGATCGGTTTCGGCGATGGGCGCTTCACCGTCGCTCGCGCGTTGCGAAGCCCCGGCGACGACTATGTCGGCATCGAACTGTCGGGCGTCAGCGTGCGCCGCGCGCTCGCCAAACTGAGGCGCCACCAAATCGATAACGTACGTCTGGTCAAGGCAGGTGCGCAGATCGCCGTACGCCAGCTGTTCGCTGCAAGGTCGCTGCGCACCGTCACCGTCAACTTCCCCGACCCATGGCCCAAGGTACGGCACCGCCATCACCGCCTACTGAGAGTTCCGTTTCTAACGCTACTAGCCGAACGGTTGGAGAACCACGGCGAGGTGCGCCTCGCCACCGACCATCCGGACTACCTCGAATTCGCCCGCGACGAGGGGCAACGAACGGGGTTGTACCGGGTCGAAGCGCGCCAGCCGCCGCCAGCGGTGTTCGAAACGAAGTACGCGCTCAAATGGCGCGAGCAAGGCAAGCCGCTTCACTACCTGGTGTTCGTGCGCAACCAACGTCCAGCCCCGACCCACGCCCCGCTCGAGAGGCCACCGATCATGCCCCACGCCCTGCTTCGCGGTACGCCGCGTCCTGCCGCCCCGTTCGAGAAGATCGTGCTCGCGCACGGTGGCGGGCATGTGATCCTCCACGAAGTCGCCCGCAGCTTAGGCGGCGACGGTGGTTCAGAACGCCTACTCGTTCGGGCGACCGTCGACGAGCCGGACCTCACCCAGCAACTGCTGGTCGTGGTGCAACGCCGCAGCGAGGACGAATGGATCGTCCGCCTCGAGTCGTTCGGCGACCCGTTCGTCACGCCAGCAGTGCGCGGAGCGGTCCACGCCGTGACCGATTGGATGGAGCACACGGCCGGGATGACGGTCGAGGCTCGAAACTACTGATCGTGAAAATGCCTACGCTGCTTCGAATCGCGGGATTCCCAGCGCGCCACGCCTTCACGACCCGACAGGGCGGGGTCAGCAGCGGCCCGTACGACTCGCTGAACCTCGGCGCATCGGTCGGCGACGACCCGGCGAACGTCGAGGAGAACCGGCGACGTGTGCTGGCCCTGTTCGGCGCGACTCCCGAGACGACCGCGCGCGTACACCAGGTGCACGGCACCCGAGTCGTCGAAGCGAGCGAAGCCGGGCCGGAGGTGCGGGCCGACGGGTTGACCAGCGACGATCCCGACCACACGCTGGTGATCTCGGCCGCCGACTGTGCAGCGCTGCTGTTCGTCGACGCGCGCCGGGGGGCCGTGGCAGCCGTCCACGCCGGCTGGCGCGGCGTCGTCGCCGGCATCGTGACGGCTGCGGTGGAGGCGCTCGCTGAGCGCTACGCGAGCGAGCCGAAAGACCTGCACGTCGCGATCGGCCCGAACATTTCGGCCGTTCGTTACCAGGTCGGCCCGGAGGTGGTCGAGGCGTTCGTGAGCGCAGGGTTCCCTGCAGCGATCGCGACACCCGACCCCGAGCGGGCTGGCCATGCGCGCATGTCGGTCGCGGCCGCAGTCCGCTTCTCGCTCGCGCAGGCAGGCGTGCCGGCACGCCAGTTGGTGGCCGGCGGCTGGTGTACCGCCTCCGACCCGAGCCTGTTCTACTCGCACCGGCGTGACCGCGGGTCTACAGGCCGACACTGGGCGCTGCTGCGTGCACCGGGCCGAAACCGAGCCTGAGGCGGCTAGGAGGCACTCCAGACGAGCGTGGCAGGGTCGGGCGCCTGGTACCCTGACACGGTGAACCGTTTGCTGGACACGCTGCGGGCTCTGCGGGCTCCTGACGGTTGCCCGTGGGACCGGGAGCAGACGCATGAGAGTCTCCGTCCGTACCTGCTGGAGGAGGCGGCCGAGGCGGTCGACGCACTGGCCTCCGGCGATCTAGATGCGGTGATCGAAGAGTTGGGCGACGTGTTGCTTCACGTCGGGATGCACGCCGTCATCGCCGAAGAGGATGGGGCGTGGGACTTCGCCGAGGTCGAGAGCAGGCTGGTCGAGAAGTTGGTGAGGCGCCACCCGCACGTGTTCGCTGGCGAGGAGGTCGCGGATGCGGCGGCGGTCGAGGAGACCTGGGCGCGAGTGAAAGCCAGCGAGCACGGCGGCCGGGTACCGCACCCGGTCGAGCGTGTCCCGCGCAGCCTGCCGGCACTGGCACGTGCCGCCGCGCTGGCGCAGGCGCTCGACTGGCAGCAGGCGCCGGGGGCGCTGGAACGCGTCGCCAACGGCGACGACGAGCCCGAGGCCCTGGCTCAGGCGCTACTCGCGCTGGCGATACGGGTGGCGCGCGCCGGCGGCGAGCCCGAGCTGCTGCTACGCGACGCGATCGCGGCACGGGCCGAGTCGGGCGCGGCCGAGGACGCGCACCCGTGAGCGCGTTTCCACTGGACCTGCTACGCACAAGCCTTGCCAAGCGCCGCTCCGTAAGGGACGCCGTCGACGCTGCAGCCGACCAAGCCCGCTTTCGTGACTTCCGACCGGCTGCCGTGCTGGTTCCGGTGCTGCTGGACGAGGCGGGAGCGCACCTGCTGTTCACCGTACGAAGCGCCGCACTCTCGCACCACCCGGGCCAGATCGCCTTCCCCGGGGGCGGGGTGGAGCCTGGCGAGTCGGTCGAGCAGGCGGCCCGCCGGGAGGCGCGCGAAGAGGTCGGCCTGGAGGTGCCTGCCGAGGCGGTGCTGGGCCGCTTGAGCGAGGCAGCCTCACCTGCGCGCTACCTCGCCACGCCGGTCGTGGCCGTCGTCCAGCGCCCAGCTTCGCTGCGACTCGACCCAGCCGAGGTCGCCGACGCGTTCACCGTCCCGCTTGCTGAGCTGCTGGCCACCGAGCCGACGCTCGAGGTTCGCGAGCTTCGCGGCGCGCCGCGAACGTTGCACCGTTACCGCTGGTCGGACCGGGACATCTGGGGGTTCACCGGGAACGTCCTGCGGGAGTTCCTCGAGGTGGTCCGCAGCTCCGAGGTGGCCCGGTGAAGCGGCGCGAGTTGCGCGTCGTGGTGGGCGAGCGGAAGGTTCCGTTTTCGGCCGGTCAGATCGTCGACGGGCTGCAGGCGGCGGGTGCGGAGACCGACGACGCCTTGCGGGTCGCCCGCACGGTCGAGAGAAGGTTGCGCGAAGACGGCAACCGTAACGTCGAGCTCGATGCGCTGCGCGAGCTGGTGGCGGGTCAGGCGCGCGAGGCGATCGGAGAGGAGGTGGCGGTCCACTGGTCGCAGCAGACCCTGCCGTTCGTACCGATCGTGCTGGAACGGCGCAGCGGCGAGCCGGTCGCATTCTCGCGAAGGGCGCTCGCCACCTCGCTCGAGAAGCTGGACCTCGACTTCAAGGAGGCGTGGTCGGTGGCGCATCAGGTCGAGCAGGGCCTGCGAGCCGAGGGGGTCGACCGGATCGCCGAAGGCGAGCTGCCGCAGCGGATCGCGCTGGCGCTCGAAGCGCGTTTCGGACGAGAAAAGCGTGTCCTTTACGAGGCCACATTGGACCGCCCGTCGGACCTGATGGTGCTCGAGGAGGACGCTTCGATGGTGCCGTACTCGCGCGGAATCCTGGCGCGCTCGCTGACCGCGGTCGGCCTGGCGCCGTCGCTTTCACACCACCTCGCCAAGCGGGTAGAGGAGGCGCTCTGGCGCGAGGTGGGTAGCGAGGTGACTCGCGCCCACCTGCGCAGCTGGATCCTCCACTACCTGCGCGAGGAGGCGGGGGACGAGTTCGCGCGGCGCTACGAACTGATGCGAGTGGTTCGCAAGCCGGACCGGCCGATCCTGATACTGATCGGCGGGACGGCTGGGGTCGGCAAGTCCGAGCTCGCCACCGAGCTCGCCTACCGACTGGGAATCGTCAGGGTGGTGTCGACCGACTCGCTCAGGCAAGCGCTCCGGTCGCTGATCAGCGAGGAGCTCGCACCGGTGCTGCACGCGTCGAGTTACGTCGCCTGGCAGGCGGAACTGTTGCCGGTCGAGCGCCAGCGCGCCAAACCGAAACGCAAACGCGTCGTGCGAGGGTTTCAAGCACAGGTGCTGCAACTCGGTACCGCGATTTCCGCCGTAGCCGAGCGAGCGGTGACCGAGCAGACGTCGGTGGTGGTCGAGGGAATTCACGTCGTGCCGGGTGTGAGCCCCGGGCCGATCGAGGACGCCATGGTGGTCGAGCTGATGTTGAGCGTCGAAGACGAAGAGGTGCATCGCGCCCGCTTTGCGCGGCGCGAGGGGCGCACCGGCGCCAGGAGGCCCAGCGAGCCGTACGTGGAGCATTTCGAGGAGATCCGCATGTTGCAACGTTGGCTGGTGGGGCGAGCACGCGAAGAGGGCGTACCGGTGCTGGACGTCAGCGATCTCGATGATGCGGCCGGGCGGGCGGTCGAGCACGTCCTCGACGTGGCGTTGGCCCAGACGGAGCAACGGGGCGCTTACTCGCAGGCGCAGGCCCCGGCATGACCGTGGAGCGGTATGCGGAATGCCATGACCGGCGGCGCGGCGCCGACGTAAACTGCCGCAGGAGGTCCCGATGAGCGACGCGCCCGCGCTGGCCGTAAGCGGCGAGCCCGCGACCCGCGGCGAGCCCGCGATTCGCACCGAGGGACTCAGCAAGCGTTACGGTCGGCGCCCGATCGTGCGCGAGTTCACGTTCCACGTCGACCACGGCGAGGTGTACGCGCTGGTAGGTCCGAACGGGGCGGGCAAGACTACCGTGATCCGGCTGGTGTCCGGTCTGGCCTTTCCGACCGTCGGCACGGTGACGATGCTCGGCAAGGATCCGCAGCAACACCCGGAGGTGCGCCGTCGACTCGGCGCCGTAGTCGAAGCGCCGGCGGCGTTCTACCCGTACCTGACCGGTCGGGCCAACCTGCGACTGCACGCGCGCCTAGCGGGGGGCGTGCCCGACCATCGCATCGAGCAACTGCTGGAGCAGATGGAGCTCGGTCACGCCGCCGACCGCAAGGTGGGCGTGTATAGCCTGGGGATGCGCCAGCGCCTCGGTGTCGCAGGCGCGTTGCTGACAGAGCCGGACGTGCTGATCCTCGACGAGCCTGCCAGCGGGATGGACCCACTGTCGCTGCACCTGGTGCACAGCGTGCTGCGCGACGCGGCGCGGGCCGGGTCGGCCGTACTGCTCTCCACGCACCATCTCGACGAGGTGGCCACCTACGGCAGCAGGGTAGGGATCATGGAAGAGGGGGTCCTGATCGACGAGGTGGACCTTGACCAGCGCCGGGACCGCTATCGGGCTCGCGTCAACGATCCTCAGGCGGCCCGCTCGGCGCTACTGGCCCAAGCTTGGATACAGGAGGCGTTCCTGAGGGCTGGTCAGGTGATCTTCCAGCTCACCGACGCAGGTGCGCTGGGGCGCGTCGCTGCGCTGCTGGTCGAGCAGGGCTTGACCATCCACGAGCTGACCGCCGACGTGTTCGACCTGCGGGCGTACTATCGCGAGCAGGTCGCGGCCGAGAGGCTGCGACGCACCAACGGTGGCGCCACCCCAGCCGAAGCGACGTTCGAGGGAGGCGCCTCGTGAGTGCGCTGTTGCGGATGGAAGCCAGCAAGCTGCTCAGGCTCTCGAGCGTACGGGCTTCGCTGGTGCTGCTGATCGTGTTCCCGCTGTTGTGGTCGTACGCCCCAGGCATTTTCGAGGTGTACGGCTTCTTCCTCGTCTCCGGGTTCCAGGTTCCTGCACTCTCCCTGCTGTCGTCGATGGAGTTCCTGATGCCGCTGCTCGTGGCGATCATCGCGGCCGAGCTGGTAGGGCTCGAGACGATGCACGGCACGCTGCCGACGGTGCTGCTGAGGCCGGTGACACGCTCGTCGTGGTTGCTGGCGAAGCTGATCGTGCTTTCCGCCATGCCGTTCGCGGCGATGGCGTACTTCCTGGTCACCTCGCTTGCGGCAGGGGTGCCGTACGGCTTCGACGGCTTCGTCGGCGGCACCGGACTCGGCGAGGGTGGCCTGGCCGGCCAAGGGCTGATGACGGCGGCGGCGGCCTGGCGCGAGATCGGCAGCGCGTACCTGTTGGCGGCGATCTCGCTGGTACCGATCGCCCTGCTCTCGGTGCTCGCGACCGTGGTGACGATGAACGCCGCCAGTGGTGCCTTGGCGACGCTGGCGGTGCTGATCGTCATGCAGCTGCTGGTGGTGTTTCCTTCGCTCGAGCCGTTCCTGCTGACGCGCCACCTTTCCGCGTACGCCGATCCGGTGGCGGGCGTCGGTTGGGTCGTGACGCTGATCATGCTTTACTCGGCCGCCTTCGCTTCGGCCGCGGTAGTGTTGTTCGAACGCAAGGACTTCTGATGTCGGCGTTGTGGGCGCTGCGCACCTTCGCACTGTTGGGCCTGGCCCTGACCGTGGCCGCGGCGTGGGCGCAAAGTGACCTGGTTCCGTACACCGTCCAGGTAGCCGCGCTCAGTGATCAGGACGCGGCCATCGACATGTCCACGGCCCTGCTTCGTGACGGCTTCCCGGCCTACGTCGTGCGGGCAGAGGGCGCGGCCGGATCGGTGTTCCGGGTACGTGCAGGCGCCTTCGGCGATCGCGCCAGCGCCGAGCGCTACGCCGAAGCGATGGCGGGCGCAACCGGCACCGAGCCACGGCCCGCCCTGGCCGAGGCGATACCGTCGGGCATCCTGCCACTGGCGCCCACGCGCTGGTTCCGGGCCGAGCCCGGCCAGCACGCTGTCCTGATCGAATGGGGCGATGGAGGGGTAGCGGCCAGGCTTGGACCGAAAGAGCAGGCGGGACGGTACGTCCTCCCCGACGGCAGCAGCTTCGTCGCCTGGTGGGCACGCTCACGGTCGCAGGGCGGACGCAGCGAAGTGGCCGAGATGGTGCTCGACGGTGACGCAACCAGCGACGACGCCCCCTCGGTGCGCGAGGCGCTGTTCCGCCAGCGGATGCGGCTGGTAGCCGACCGGGCCGGGCTGGACGCCGACCGGGTCGAGGCGCTCGCCGTGCGAGGGGAGCCGGGGGACCGCAGGCTGGTCGTTTGGCGCGTCGTCAGTGGCAGGCAGGGCGCCGAAGATGCGGTGATGGGCGTAGCGCTCGCGGCAACGACGCCGACGTCCCGGGCTGCGAGCGACTGGTTGGGCGAGGTCCCACCCGATCCGGGACCCCCCTTGCTGGTCGTCGCAGGACCTGGAGCCGTGGCTGGGAACGAAGCCGACGAGCCGGCGCCTGCCGGCGACGTAGCCGGAGACGGCTGGGTCGCCCGACCCGACGGGCCGTGGACGGTCCTAGAGGTCGGGACGACGGCGTGGCGCGCCCTGGTAGGCGCGCCACGCGGAGCTCTTGGCGAACTGTTGATCCTAGCGGTTGACGGCGGCACGGACGTGGTGCGGTTGCGGCCACGCTGAAGAACGGTTCTCTGGGTCAGTCCCCCGCAAGAGCGCGAACTGTGTCGGGAGCGTCTACATCGGCGTTGGCGGCGTCGTCGGCTCCATGCAGCGGCTCGCGCTCGGAGAGCCAGCGCTCGGCCGTCATCGCTGCTCGCGTGCCCGCACCTACCGAAGTGCCGAGCTGACGGTAGATCTCGTCCGCCACGTCCCCAGCTGCGAAGATCCCATCTGCCGAGGTGTATATCTCGTCACGGACCGCTACGTAACCCGCGTCGTTTAGCGCGACGACGCCGCTCAGAAAGCCGGTGTTCGGTTCGTGCCCGATATAGACGAAGACACCGTCTGCTTCGATGGTGGTGCTCTCGCCGTTCACCACGTCGTGGACGCGAACGCCCGTCACCACGCCGTCATCGCCGATCACTTCGTCGACCACGGAGTTCCAGACCCAACGCATCTTGGGGTTGGCGAAGGCACGCGTCTGGGAGGCCTTGTTGGCGCGCAGTTCGTCACGCCGGTGCACCACGATGACCTCGTCGGCGAACTTGGTGAGGAACAGCCCCTCCTCGACCGCGGCGTCGCCGCCGCCGACCACGACGACCTTCTTGCCTCGGTAGAAGAAGCCGTCGCAGGTCGCACAGGTCGACACGCCCCTACCGTAGAAGGTGTCCTCGCCAGCCACGCCGAGCTTGCGGGGGTTGGCGCCGGTCGCGAGGACGACGGCGCGAGCACGATAGTCGGTCTCGTAACCTTTGACGATGAAGCCGTTTCGCGCATCCCCTTCGATCGCTTCGACCTCTTCCATGACGATGCGAGCTCCGAACTTCTCGGCCTGCCTCACCATTCGCTGCGACAGCTCAGGACCGGAAACCGCCTCGTCGAAGCCGGGGTAGTTCTCGACCTCTTCGGTCTGAGCGATCTGACCCCCCGGCAGGCCCTTCTCCAGCACGATCGTGTCGAGCTGGGCCCGCCCGGCGTAGATACCGGCGGTTAGTCCGGCCGGTCCTCCCCCGATGATGGCAACGTCCGTCGTTACGGTAGTTCGAGCCATGCGGCCTCCTTCATCTGCGGGGCATGCTAGCACCGCTCGTCGCGGGTCCCCTGTCAAGGCGGATACCCGGAGGGGGTATCGGTCGGGGTGACGCGGCACTCTCGGCCGACATGGCGCGGCGACGGACCGCGACCTGCCGGCAAGGGTAAGATGTCCCCATGAGCGGCCCTTCGCGTACTTTCGGTGTCGACCTCGAGCTGGTACCGGCCGACACGGCCGCCCTGCCGCTGACCGACCTGACCATCCGCCGCGGTTACGGAGCGTTCGACTTTCTTCGCGTCGAGCGCGGCGTGCCGCTGTTCGTCGACGATCACCTCGCCCGGCTCGAGCGGAGCGCCGACCTGCTGGGATTGGCTCCGCGCGCCGCTCCGGACGCGATCCGCGCGCACGTCTTCGATGTGATCGACGCGAACCGGTCCGGAAGCTTCGGAATGCAACTGTTCGTGACCGGGGGAGACCCGGTCGACGGCTTCGAGCCGGGCACGCCGCGAACCTTGGTGCTGGTTGTGGACCTTCCCGCCTACCCCGCTTCGTACTACCAGGACGGCGTGAGCCTGCTAATGCACCGGTTCGAGCGCGACCTGCCCGAGGCGAAGACCACCAACTACTTCAACGCCGTGCGTCACGCCCGCTCCTTGCGCGCGGGCGGGGCTGCCGACCTGCTCTATCACGACGGTCGCCGCGTGCTCGAGACGACGCGCTGCAACCTGTTTGTCGCATCGTCCACGGGCGGCTGGGTCACTCCGTCCAACGGCGTGCTGCCAGGCGTCACCCGCAAACACATGCTGGCCGCCCTGGCCGAAGACGAGCCGGCCGAGGTCCGCGACGTCACCTTGGACGAGCTCGGCTCGGCGCGCGAGGCGTTCATCACCAGCACCACCAAGGGCGTCATGCCGGTGGTACGCATCGACGACAGCCAGGTCGGCGAGGGAGTGCCCGGAGAGGCTACCCGCCGCGCGGAGGCGGCGTTCCTGCGCCGGCGCGACGCCTACCTCGCCTCGTTCGCAGGCGTGACCGCCTCCTGATCGAGGCGTCCATCACGCGCTCGCCGAGTCACGCCCGGATGGGGACGCTCGGGGGAATCTCACGCCGCCGGGCGACGTCGCCACGTATGCTCGCCCGCGGAAGAGAAGTGGGACGCGAACGTCACGGGCGCGGGCGCCGAAACGGTTGGGAGGCCGGGCGCCCGTGCACCCGTAAACCAACCTCGATTTGCAACGGACGGCACGTGCGAATCGTCGCACGGACGGTATCGTCCGCGGCATGGCGCTTCGAAGCGAAACCGCGACTGACGACAATCCGATCCTTGCTTCCCGCGGACCGATCCGCTTCGACGCGATCCGAGCCAGGCATGTCGTGCCCGGTCTTCGCGCTGCCCTGGCCACCACCGAAGAGGTATACGACCGGGTTCGACGCGCCAGTCCCCCCTACCGCTGGGACGACCTGCTCGGTGCGATCGACCGGGCGGAGACCGCCCTCGACCGCATCATCCACACCGTTTCGCACCTGAACAACGTTCGGCAAGACGCCGACTTCCGCGCCGCCTGGAGCGAGATACTTCCTGAGCTACAGTCGGCCGAGGCGCGCCGCCGCAGCGACCCGCAGATCTACCGCCGTCTGCTGGCCTACGAAGGTGGCCACGAAGGCAAGGCGCTACCATCCGAACGCGCGCGCTTCCTAGAGGTGACCCTGGCCGAGATGCGCCGGTCTGGCGCCGGTCTAGACGGCGCGGCCAGGGTGCGCGCGACCGAACTGCGCAGCCAGCTCGCCGAGCTCGCGAATCGGTTTCAGAACAACGTCCTCGACGGAACGAACGCATTCACGCTAGACGTCCGCGACGAAGCGAGACTGGCCGGCGTTCCCAGCTCGGCCCGTAAGCGCGCCCGTGCACTGGCCGAAGCGGCCGGCGTCGAAGGCTGGCGCTTCACCCTTCATCCACCGTCGTACCTCGCGATCGTCGACCACGCCGAGGACCGCGAACTGAGGCGCGAAATGCACCTGGCGCAACAGGACCGCGGCAGGGGCGAAGGACGCGACAACCGCGAGTTGATACCTCGCATCCTCGAGCTCCGCAGCGAACTGGCGACCCTGCTGGGGTACGCGAATTGGGCGGACCTGCAGACCGAGCTGCGCATGGCCCGCAGCGGCTCGCGTGCCCAGGAGTTCGAGCACGACCTGTGGAACCGCGTCGAACCGCACTATCGCAGCGAAGCAGACGAGATCCAGACGTTCGCCCGCAGCCAGCTCGGCCTCGACCCGCTAGAGGCGTGGGACGTACGCTTCGCCATCGAGCAGTTGCGCCAGGCACGCTTCGACCTCGACGATGAGATGCTGCGCCCCTACTTCCCCCTCGACCGGGTGCAGGCCGGACTGTTCGGCTTGGCGCACGATCTTTTCGGCGTAACCATTCAGCCGGGCGACCCTGAGGGCCGCTGGCACCCGGACGTCGAGGTGTTCGACGTCGTCAACGACGCTGGGGTGCAGGTGGGCACCTTCTACACCGACTGGCATCCGCGCGAGGACAAGCGCGGCGGTGCCTGGATGTCGAGCCTGTCGCAAGGCGGACCGGTCGCAGCTGGCTTCGAACCACACCTCGGCGCGATTTCAGGCAATCTCACGCCACCCGACGGGGATGGGCCGGCGCTGCTGACCCACGACGAGACGCGCACGATCTTCCACGAGTTCGGGCACCTGATCCACCACCTGCTCACCACCGTCGAGGTGCGCTCCCTCGGCGCCAACAGCGCCGCTTGGGACTTCATCGAGGTACCCAGCCAAATTCTCGAGAACTGGCTCTGGGAGGACGACGCGCTGGTGCGGATCGCGCGCCACGTCGACGACGACACCCCGCTCCCCGACGAGCTACGCAGCCGCATGCACGCGGCCAGGACCTTCGGCGCCGCCCACCACATGGCCCGCCAGTTGAGCTTCGGAACCGTCGACCTGGCGCTGCACGTCGACTTCGAGCCCGAGCGGCACGGCGACCCGATCGCCTTCGGGCGCGAGGTGCTGGGGCCGTTCCAGATCCGAGCCGATCACGTCTCTGACGGGTTCCTGCCGGCGTTTTCACACATCTTCGCAGGCGGCTACGCCGCCGGCTACTACGCCTACCTCTGGTCCGAAATGCTCGAGGCGGACGCCTTCGCGCGATTCCGGGCGGAAGGGATCTTCTCCAGAGAGGTGGGGGAGGCGCTGCGCCGAACCATCCTGTCGCGCGGCAACGCCGAGCGGCCGGAGGCGATGATGCGCGCCTTCCTAGGACGCGACCCGGACCCCGAAGCCCTGTTGGTCCGCAACCTCGGGCTCGAGCGGGACGAACGCTAGCTGCGCCTCACCACAAGCCCGCGGCGTGGGCCGCCGTCAGGCCACGCACGCTGCTGCCATAACCGGCGACGCCGTCCGCTTGCCCGCGCAGGCGCAGGAACGCATCGTAGGCACGCCAAGCCAGCCTGGCGCCCGCTGCCCAGCGACGTTCGCGCAGGTCGCGCAGCTGCGCCAGGTCCTCCGACGCCGCCGCTGGCAGCGGGCTGGAGGCGCGGGCCGACTCCGGCAGGGTGGCCCATGCCCACAGCGCGGCAGTGTAGCGGGCCGCCGCTTCGTCGGCCCGTAGTCCGGCCAGCATGCCCACCAACTCGGCACCGGGCTCGCTGGCGAACCCCGCCACGTGCGCCGCTTCGTGAGCACCGGCAGCGACTCGAGCCCACCCCGGCAAGCCTCCGTCGATGTGCGCTTCGAGCGTCCAGGGGGAGATGACGCCGGCCACGCCCCACGGACCGAGGACGAACGGCGGTAGCACCTTCGGGCCGTCCGGAAGGCGCACGCCAGGAGCGAACACCGCCATGGCGCGGGCGACTGCGTGGTGGGCCGCACGCTCGTCCCACGCTCCGGTCGGTCTGTCCCGGCGGATTCGATCCACGAGGAGGCCCGCCAGCTCGCGAGCGGCATCTTCGTCGCTGCGCCCGGTACTCGATTCGGCTTGCGCGAGGCCCAACCGCTCGAGGTACGGCGCGCGCCACGCGTTCAGTCCCCACCCGAATTCGAAGCTTGCGACCAGCAGCAGGCCGATCCCGAGTAGCCGCGTCCAAGCCTTCACGCGGTCGTGCGCGCTGCTCCAGGCGAAGCTGGCCGCGACCAGTACGGCCGCGCCAAGCAGCGGCGTCCATGGGAGCGGTCCCGCTTCGGTCAGTGGCACGATCACCCGCGTCCAAGCGGGGTAGAGGACGGTGCTCCAGCCCTCGCGCGCCACGGCTGTCGCCGCCGTGAGCTGCGACGCGGCGAGGGCTGCAGCGCCGGCCAGCGCCAGGCGTGAGGTCGAGGCGCGGCGAGCGGTCGCACCGTGGGCGAGGCGCCGGCGCATCAGCTGCGCCGCTCGACAGCGCGGCCGAAACCCGCGAACCGTTCCCAGGCTGAACGTGGCGCCACCCACCATGACCCGTCCAGGGTCATGAACGGCTCGGGGGCGGGAAAGGGCGCTGCGCGCGTCTGCACCGCCTGCGGAGCCAGCAGCGGGAAGGCGAGCGCAAGACAGGCACGCAGGGCGGCCGCCCGCGCCCACGGCGTCCAGGAGGCACCGGGGGGATCGGGCAGGACCAGGTGCGCTATAGGTCCGCTTCGCAGCATGCTTGGTCGAGATGGCCAGCCGTCGGCGCGAAACGTCAGCGTGTCGCCATCGCGATCGGCGTACAGCAAGAGCGGCGGCTCGCTCGCACGGTAGCGCGGCGCCGGGGACGGCAGGGCGGAGTCGTACGCCTCCATGCGGGCGACGATCAACCGGTCGCGGCGCAGAGCGAGACGCAGCTGTTGGCGCGCGGTCAGGTGGGTGGGATCCTCCAGAAGCGCATCGATCGCAGCCTGTTCGTCCTCGAGCACGGTCGGGTCTTGCGGTCGCGCCTCGACCCCAGCGCCCATCGGTTCGGCCGTAGCATCTCCGTCCGCAACTCTCGCGTCGGTCGCAGCGCAGGCACCCTCTTCACGCCGCGCCCGACCTGCGCGCCAGCCGGCGACCCCGCCGCGCCAGGCTCGCAGCCGTCCGCCGTCGAGGCTTCGCACGTCGTCAGCTACGGCCTCGGCCAAGCGCAGGTCGTGAGTGACCAGCACGACGGTGGTGCGCGTGTCGACCAACGCCTGCTCTAGCAGCTCTATCGCGGGAAGGTCGAGGTCCTGCTCCGGCTCGTCGAGCAGCACCAGGTCGGGCTCCGCCGCCAGCAGCAGCGCCAGGGCTGCCCGGGCGCGCTCGCCGCCAGAGAGCTCGCGCGGCAGCGCCTGCCGTTGGGCGTGGGCGAGCCCGACCAGCGCAAGCAGCGAGTCGACCCGCTCGGTGGACACCCAGCGCAGCAGTTGTTGTGCCAGCGGTTCGTGCGCAAGACCCCGGCGGCTCGCATCCCAGTACAGCAGCCTGGCACCCGGCCGGAGCCACACCTCGGAATCGGGGCGGCCCCCGCGCTGCTCGGCCGCCAACATCCTGAGCAGGCCGGACTTGCCGCTAGCGTTTGCGCCCAGGATGGCGATCTTGTCCCCCGCCGCTACCTCGAGCGCCAGGTCGTCGAAGTGGCCCGGCAGACTCAGTCCACGTGACCACAGCAACGGTCCACGCACGTCGCTGCGAGTGGCGAGGGTCGCAGTAGGTAGTGTGGCCGTCACCGGCAGCGAGCCGGCGAGAGCCTCGGCGGCGGCCGCCTCGGCGGCGGCACGTCGATCGAGCACACGGGCGGCAGCGGTCCGCGCAGGCGAGCCGTGGCGCCGCGCTTGATCGGCTGCGGACGAAAGGCGGGCGGCTTCGCGGAGCGCACGCTGGCGGCGCGCAACGGCGGATCTGGTGATAGTGCCCCGTTCGGCGCGATCGACATCGAAGCGGAGGCGCTTCGCCTCCAACCGGCCGTCCGCGAGGCGGGCGCTGCCGTTGCCGACGCGAGCGAGCAGGTCACGGTCGTGGCTGGTCACTACCAGGGCCACTTGTGACGGTAGCGCTCCAAGCCGCCTTGCGAGCCACCGGCGCATGCCGACGTCGAGGCCGTTGCTGGGCTCGTCGAGTAGAAGCAGGTCCGGCCTGGCCGCGAAGGCCAGCGCGAGCGCCGCCCTGCGCCGCTCGCCGCTGGAGAGCGTGGCGAGCGGGTCGGAGGCGGTCCGATCGGGCAGCAAGGTGGCAAGCTCGCGTCGCAGGCGTGCCTCGCCGCGATAGCCCCCGGCCCGTTCGAACGCCTCCTGCAGCTCGGCGTAGCGGTCTAGGTCCCCCTCGCCGCCGGCCAGGCGACGTTCCTCGTCACGAAGGGCCCGCTCTGCCTTCCGAAGCGCAGGCAGGCCCACGGCGACCAGAGCCCCGAGCGTGTCGACCGTCGGCAGGCGAGGCTGCTGTGCCACCAGCGCGACGCGAGCGGCGGGCAGGCGGCGGACGGTACCGTCGTCGGCCGAGCGGAGGCCTGCCAACAGCTCCAACAAGGTGGACTTGCCGCTACCGTTCGGTCCCCACAACGCCCACCGGTCGCCGCGGCGGACCGTCCAGTCGACATCGGCGATCACCGTGCGGGCGTTCCTCACGAGCCTCAGCGACGAAGCGCGTACCACGATCTCCACGCTGCACAGAATACGCGCCGGCTGCGCCGGCCGGCGCGGTTAGACTTCTAGGTCGTGAAGCGCTTCACCGTTCGCGGTACCAACCAGGGGTTCCGCTGCCGCCACTGCGGCCGCGAGGTCCTGGCCTTGGTGAACGGCTCGGTGCGGAACCACTGCCCTGCCTGCCTCTGGTCGCTGCACGTCGACGTCGACCCGGGCGACCGTGCTTCGGACTGCGGCGGCGAGCTCGAGCCGGTCGCTGCCGAACCAAGCGCAAAGAAGGGCTGGGTGATCGTGCACCGCTGTCGTCGGTGCGGTGTTGAGAGCCGCAACAGGGCGGCGTTGGACGATCCACGACAACCGGACGACTACGACTCTCTGGTCCGCCTGGTGGCGGAGCATCGCCCGTGACTCGACCGCAAGAGCGGGCGCTCATCGTTGACGACAGGAGCCCTTCGTGTCCGACCTGACCTTCGATCCCCTGCGCGACCGGATCTTCGTGGCGCGATCCGTGCGTACCCTCGATCGCGAGGTAGCTGCCGCCCGCGCCGTCGCCGTGCGAGGCGGGAGGGTGCTAGCCGTCGGTGAGGTCGAGGAGGTACGGCTGCGCTGCTCGCGCGACGCTGAGGTGATCGACCTGGGCGATGCGACCCTGACTCCCGGGTTTCACGACGCGCACGTGCACCTCGGCATTCACGGGCTCGAGCTCGCCCAGGTCCAGCTGGGGGACACCAGCAGCCTAGACGAGGCGATCGGACGGCTTCAGGAGCGGGCCGCGCTGACGCCGCCTGGCGGTTGGATCGAAGGGGCAGGCTTCGCCCTGCAGCGCTGGGGCCTGCGGGACCCGGGTCGCAAGGCACTCGACGCTGCCCTTCCGGACCACCCCGTGCTGCTCCGCTCGCAAGATCACCACAGTGGCTTGGCGAACGGCCTGGCGCTGCAGCGGGCAGGAGTGCACGCCGGCAGCGAAGACCCTCAGGGTGGCGTGATCGTGCGCCTGGCGGACGGTACGCCCAGCGGGCATCTGCTGGAACGTGCGGTCGCGCGGGTGGCGCAGGCGGTGCCGGAGCCCCGTACGGACGAGTTGCGGGCCGCCATCGACGCCGGCGCGAACGCGCTGGCCGCACAGGGGATCACGACGGTGCACCACATGGCGTACGAGCCCCCCGCCAACGCTCGCGCCATCGCCTCGGCGGCCAGCGGCGAGGGGTTTCCGCTGCGCGTCTGGGCCTGCCTGATGCAGGAGGAGGTCGAGGCGGCGCGAGGACTCGGGCTCGCCAGCGGACAGGGCAGAGCGCGTTACCAGGTCGGTGGCGCGAAGTTCTTCGTCGACGGGGCGCTGGGAAGCCTGAGCGCATGGATGCTGGAGCCGTACCTCGGCACGGAAGCGTCAGGCATCGTCATCACTCCGCCCGAACTGCTGCAGCGGCGACTGGCGCTGGCCATCGAAGCTGGTTTCGTGCCTGTGACGCACGCGATCGGAGATGCCGCCGTGCGGGCGATCGTCGACGCCTACGAGGCGACCGAGCCGGCCTGGCGTGCGGCCGGGCTGCTGCCACGCGTCGAGCACGCCCAGCACGTGCATCCGGACGACGTCGCCCGCCTCGCGCGGCTGGGCCTGGTGGCGTCGATGCAGCCGTTGCACCTCACCTTCGACGCTCCCACGGTGCACGCCGAGCTGCGCGACCGCCAGGACCGCGCCTACCCGATTCGACGCTTGCTCGAGGGGGGTGCGGTGGTCGCGTTTGGGAGCGATACGCCGGTGGCTCCATCCGACGTGGCCGCGACGCTGCGTGCGGCGGTCGACCGAACCGGACTCGGTGGGCTGCGCGTGGCGCCGGACGAGGCGATATCACCGCTCGAAGCCGTCGCCGCATACACGCTCGGAGCGGCGAGGGCGATTCGGCGCGAGGGGCGCTCGGGGGTGGTACGAGCTGGAGCCGACGCCGACCTGGTGGCCTGGTCGGTCGATCCGACCGCAGGAGCGTTCGATGAGCTGACCGCTCAGGCGACCTTCCTGGCGGGCCGAGCGACCCACGGCTTCTAACGTTGCACTCCGGCTGTGCCATCGTTCTAGGTCAGGCGTGCAGCCGGAGCTCGCCTACCTGGCCTCCGGGGTGACGCGACGCCAGGTACCAGACCGCCTGGGCGACCGCCTGTGGCGAGATCCACGCGGCGGGATCCGCATCGGGCATGTCGGCACGGTTGGCCGGGGTGTCGATCGTTCCCTCGGGCACGAGCAGGGAAACGGCCACACCCTGCGGCTCGACCTCCAGCCGGACCGAGCGCAGGTAGCCCTCGAGCGCGGCCTTCGAAGCGGCGTAGGCTGCCTGGCGCTTGCCGCCACGCGCTGCGGCACCGGCAGAGATTCCGACGATCGCGCCACTGCCACGCTCCACCAGGTCGCTAAGGAAGGCGCCGGTGAGGTGCACAGCGGTACGTAGATTCAGGTCGAGCTGGTGTTCGAGCTCCTCGCCTTTCAGTTCGAGCGCCGAGCCGGTCGCGAATCCGCCGGCGAGGTTCACGACCGCGTCGACGGAGCCGTGAAGTTCGCGTGCGGCCTTGGCGACACGCCCGGTCGACTCGACGTCGAGCAGGTCCGCCTGCACCACCAGCGCCTCAGGGAAACGTTCTCGCACGCACTGCAGGTCCGACCTGACCGGCAGCACCAGTTTGGCGCCAACGGAGGCCAGGTGCTCGGCGACGACCTCGCCAACGCCGCCGGTGGCGCCGCTGAGGACGACGATCTCGGGCGGCCGTGCACCACGCAGGCTCGATCGTGACACGGTTCCAGGTTCGCTCATCTGTGTCCTCCCGTTCGTGCCGAGTCTACGGGCGCGACGCCGGCACGTCGGTTCGCCGCGCTATCGTTGCTCCATGGCGATCCTGACCACTACCGCGACGCACAAGACCGACACGTTGAACCTGAAGGAGCTTCTGGCGCGATCTCGGAAGGCACAAAAGACTCTGCCCGACGGGCCACGCGACCAGGCGCTACGGGCTATCGCAGTGGCTCTGCGGGAAGATGCCGAGGCCATCCTCGCAGCCAACGTTGGCGACGTGGCCGCCGAGCGCGATCGCGGCACGCCCGCGTCGCGGATCGACCGGTTGCGACTCGACCGTGAGCGCATCGACAAGATCGCCACGGCCTGCGGGCAGGTTGCGGCGCTGCCCGACCCGGTTCACCGCGTGGTGCGCGGCTGGCGGCTCGAAGCCGGGCCGGACGTGCGCGAGGTGACCGTGCCGTTCGGCGTGATCGGGATGATCTACGAGTCGCGGCCGAACGTGACCGTCGACGCCGCCGCGCTGGCTATCAAGGCGGGGAGTTCCGCGGTGCTTCGCGGCAGCGCCTCGGCGTTGGCCAGCAACCGTTCCCTGGTAGCGGCGATGCGTCGGGGGTTGGTGCAGGTCGGTCTTCCTGCGGACGTGGTGACGCTGATCGACAGTCCGGACCGGCGCTGGGTGAGCGAGGTGCTGTCCGCGCGCGGCGAGGTCGACCTGGTGATCCCGCGGGGCGGTGCGTCGCTGATCGCCCATGTGGTCGAGACGGCCAAGGTTCCGGTGATCGAGACGGGGGTGGGCAACTGCCACGTGTACGTGCATCGGGACGCGGATCTCGAGATGGCGCGCTCCATCGTCCGCAACGCCAAAGTGCAGCGACCCGGCGTGTGCAACGCGGCGGAAACGCTGCTGGTCGACGCGGCTGTCGCTGGCGAGCTGCTACCTGAGCTAGCCGAGGTGCTCATGAGCGACGGTGTCGAGCTCCGTGGTTGCGAGCGTGCGCGGGAGATCGTGCCGATGACGGCCGCCGGTGACGGCGACTGGGCCGAGGAGTACCTGGACCTGGTGCTGGCCGTTCGGGTGGTGGACGGTCTCGAAGAGGCGATCGAGCACGTCGCACGCTGGGGCACCGGCCACTCCGAAGCGATCGTTACCCGCTCGCGCGAGGCGGCACGCCGATTCCAGCGCCAGGTCGATGCGGCTGCCGTGTTCGTCAACGCTTCTACGCGGTTCACCGACGGATTCGTGTTCGGTTTCGGTGCCGAGATCGGGATATCGACGCAGAAGCTTCACGCAAGGGGGCCGATGGGGCTCGAGCAGCTGGTGACGACCAAGTACCTGGTCGATGGCGACGGCGAGACTCGCGCTTGACCGACGGCGAACCGGCGCTGGCACGAGCCTAAGTTAAGACGGGTTTTCTGTCGTCCAGGACGGCACGAATCGTTTGACGCAGAGGGTCCTTTCAGGGTATTCTACGGGGACCGGAATGGGACAGGCGGGCCGGCATCGCGGCCCCGTTCGGACACGTCGTTCAGGCGCCCCGCTCCGGTCCCGATCCTGCTCCATGGTGTTCGCCGCGGCGCCGCGTGTGTCGCTGGCGTTGCCAGGGCGGTGAAGCAGGGATCCGGCGGCAGCGCCGCCGGCAGGGAGGATTCGCTTGAGCGAGTACACCGCCGAAAGCATCAAGGTCCTGAAGGGCCTCGAAGGCGTTCGCAAGCGCCCCGCCATGTACGTGCAGGGCGGAACGGGGATCGACGGCTACCACCAGCTGCTGACCGAGATCATCGACAACGCCATCGACGAGGCGCTGGCCGGCTACGCCAGGACGGTCGAGGTTGCGCTGCTGCCCGACGGTAGTGCCCGCGTGCGGGACGACGGCCGTGGCATTCCCGTCGAGACTATGAAGAAGGAGGGCCGCCCGGCTATCGAGGTGATCTTCACCGAGCTGCATGCCGGCGGGAAGTTCGATTCCAAGGCGTACAAGGTTTCCGGTGGCCTGCATGGTGTCGGCTCGTCGGTGGTGAACGCTCTCTCCGACTTTCTCGAGGCCGACGTCGTCAAGGACGGCAAGCGCTGGCGTATCCGCTTCGACAAGGGCGACGTGGTGATGCCGGTCCAGGTGGTAGGCGACGCGCCCAAGAGGGAGCACGGTTCGGCGGTCACCTTCCGGCCGGACCACACCATCTTTCGCGAGACCAGCGAGTTCGACTACGGACGAATCCGCCGTCGCTTGCGTGAGCTCGCATTTCTCACGGGCGGCGTGCGCATCGTGCTGGAGGACCTGCGCGGAAGCGAGCCCAAGCGTGAGGAGTTCCTCGAGGAGGGGGGCGTGGCGGCGTACGCCGAGACGCTCGCCAAGGAGGGAAACCGCCTCTACGACGAGCCGATCGCCATCTCGTCCAGCGCGATGGTAGAGGCCGACGGTGACACGCACGAGATCGAGGTCGACGTCGGCATGCTGCACACGTCCGGCTACGGGCAGACCATCGTCAGCTACGCGAACATGATCACCAACCGCGACGGCGGCACGCACCTCACGGGCTTCAAGTCGGCATACACAAACGTGTTGAACAACTACGCCAAGGCGAAGAGCCTTGTGAAGAAGGGTGACCCGGCACCGACCGGCGAGGACTTCCTGGAAGGGATCCACTGCGTCATCAGCGTCAAGCTGGGCGACCCTCAGTTCGAGTCGCAGGCGAAGGTCAAGCTCCTGAACCCGGAGGCCCGCTCGGCGGTCCAGTCGGTGGTGTACGAGAAGTTCGGCGAGATTCTCGAGGAGAACCCACGCGTCGGCAAGGCGATCGTCGAAAAGGCAGCGCAGGCAGCCAAGGCTCGTGAAGCGGCCCGCAAGGCACGCGACCTGGTACGGCGCGCCAACCCGCTCGATAACGACGAGCTGCCCGGCAAGCTGGCCGATTGCAGCAGCGGCGATCCCGCCATCAGCGAGATCTACATCGTCGAAGGGGACTCGGCCGGCGGAACCGCCAAGCAGGGGCGCGAGCGTCGCTTCCAGGCGATCCTTCCGCTACGCGGCAAGATCCTCAACGTCGAGAAGGCACAGATCGGCAAGATCCTCATGAACACCGAAATCCGCGCAATGATCGCCGCCATCGGTGCGGGGCTCGAAGGAACCGGCGACGACCAGCATTTCAGCCTCGAGGACGTCCGCTACCACCGGATCATCATCATGACCGACGCGGACGTCGACGGCAGCCACATCAGGACGCTGCTGCTGACGTTCTTCTACCGCTACATGCGGCCGCTCATCGACGCAGGCTACCTCTACATCGCCCAACCGCCACTGTACGGGATCCGTGAAGGGCGCAAGAAGGACCTCCTCTACCTCTACGACGATGCCGCCCTGCAGCGCTACCACCGCGATCACCCGGGTCAGCGCTACGACGTACAGCGCTTCAAAGGCCTCGGCGAAATGAACGCCGAGCAGTTGTGGGAGACCACCATGAACCCGGAGACGCGCGTGCTACTGCGCGTCAGCATCCAAGACGTTCTAGAGGCTTCCGACACGTTCGAAATGCTGATGGGTAGCGAGGTGCCTCCGCGGCGCGAGTTCATCGAGGAGCACGGCCACCGCGCCAACCTCGACATCTGAGCGAGCGTGCTGGCGGCCGCGAACCGTCAGGCGGTGGCCAAACACTCAGCGTTTGGGCGGGTCGAGCGGCAAACCATCCGGCCGACGATCTGCCAGCACCTCGACCACGGCGGTCGCCACCAGTTCAGCCATCGCGTCGCGGGTGGCGACGGTGGCCGAACCCAAGTGTGGCGCCAGCACCACGTTCGCCAGCGCCGGAAGTCGCGGATGGATGCGAGGCTCCCGTTCGAAGACGTCCAAACCCGCGCCCGCCAGGCGTCCCTCGCTCAGCGCCTCGACCAACGCCGCCTCGTCGACCACCTCGCCCCGTGCGGTGTTGACCAGGATCGCCGAGCTCTTCATGCTCGCCAGCGCATCAGCATCGATCAGGTGTCGCGTCTCGTGTGTGAGAGGACAGTGCAGACTGACCACGTCGCTGCTGGCCAACAGCTCGTCCAGCGGCAGCCAGCGAGCCGGAAGTTCTCGCTCCTCGCGCTCACGTCTCGAGCGGGCGTGATACACCACCTCCATTCCGAATCCGCGGGCGCGCCGAGCGGTGGCGCTGCCGATCCGCCCCAACCCCACCAGGCCGATTCGACGTCCGTGCAGCGAGGTTCCCAACAGTTGGAGCGGCGACCAGCCGGTCCACGCCCCCGAAGCCACCAGTCGGTGCCCCTCCAAGACGCGCCGGGCTACCGCCAACAGCAACGCCCACGCCTGATCGGCGGTCGCCTCGTCGAGCACGCCGGGCGTGTTCGCCACCGCCACGCCCCGGGAGCGGCACGCTGCTAGGTCCACATTGTCGAGGCCGACGGCGTAGTTCGCCACGATCCGCAAGCGGGGACCGGCGGCGTCCAACAGCTCGGCGTCGACCCGGTCGGAAAGCAAACAGATCAAGCCGTCGCAGTTGTGCACCAAGCGCAAGATCTCCGCGTGTTCCGGCGCCACGTGGTCGTCGTGTTGTCGAACCTGGTGACCTGCGGCCCGAAGGCGAGCTGCGGCACTGTCGGGTAGGCGGCGGGTGATCGCGACGACTCCCATGCCCCTACGATACGGCGAGCAGCCGCCCGGGCTCCGGACGGCTGCAACGGCACGCGGCAGGTGGGTTGTCTCAGGGAAGCGTGGGCCTAAGCTCCAACATCGCTGCAGGGGCGAGCCCCGCCCCCCGCGCGGCCGCTATCTCCTCGGCCGCGAACGGTTCGAACTCCGCCGACAACGCGTCAGCGTTGTCCCAAGCGGTGACGACGTGATTCAGAACGGCAGCTATCTCCGCATCGGAGAGCTGCAGCCAGGCCGGCATCAACCCGTCGTAGGTCATGCCGGTCACCTCGATCGCGCCCTGAAGACCGTACAGCAATACCTGCGCAAGGTAGTCGCGGCCGCCCTCGGCCGACGCGAGCTCGGCCGCATGTCCACTCGCAAGCGGCGGGAACGCGCCAGGAATGCCCTGTCCGGTCGCTTGGTGGCAGGCGGCACAGTTCGCTGCGAACACAGCGGCTCCGTCGGCCTCCGTCGCGGCTTGCGCCGACGCATCGCCGGCAACTCCTGCTCCTGCGTCGCCGGCAGCGTCCGCTTCACCGTTAGACACGGCAGCGGCGCGCGTGGCCTGCGACGTCATCGGAAGATCCACGCCTCGCTCCACGACCAGCTCCATCGCGTGATCGATGTCGAGCCGTGCGCCGGTCTCGCCGATCAGCTCGAAGCCTTCCAGCCTCTCCGCACCCGCGGCGAGCGTCGCCTGGTACTGGCTGTCGTCCAACGCTTGGAAACTGCCCTGAGGACGTGTAGAGGCGAGGACCAGGAACAGGACCAGCAGGCCGACCATGCCGACGCCGCTGACAACGAAGGCGCTACGGATACCGCGCTCGGTCACCAGCAGATTGCTCGAGTCCTTGGGCTCAGGCATGCTGCTCCGCTCCCTTCAGTCGTGGATCGTGGCTGGGCAGGATCGGGTGAGCGCTGAGGCGGCGAAGGTAGAAGAACAGCCAGATGCCGCCCACGCCGAGCCAGATCAGCACGTCGGAGAGGGTGATCGGAAATCCAGGCCGTTCGAAGGCAGGAACCACGAAGTAGACGAGGTTCAGGACCTGCACGAAGATCGCCCAGGCGGCCATCACCGCCAGCGCGTTGCGTTTGCGCTTAACCCAACGCGAGAACAGGATCATGAACGGCGCCAGAAATCCGAACACCAACAGGAAACCGCCGACGCCGATCCAACCGGGAGCCATTCGCAGCAGGTACCAGGGCGTCAGTTCGGTGACGTTGCCGGACCAGATGATGATCAGCTGCGAGAACGACACGTACGCCCAGAACATCAGGAACGCCATCAGGAAGTTGCCCAGGTCCTGGAGGCGCTTCTCGGTCAGCAGGTCGTCGATGCGGGCGCTGCGGCCAGCCAACGTCACCATTACCAGTATCACGAACGCCACGGCGGTTATCGCTTGCGAGATCATCATGATGACCGGGTAGATCCCGGACCACCACTCCGGCGTGAGCGACATCGCCCAGTCACGGCTGGCGAACGACATCGTCAGCACGTACAGTACGAGCCAAAGCCCGCTCACGCTCTTGAGGCGATAGCCGATTGCGCCGGCGCGATCCGCCTCGCGGTCCTGCCTGGCCGAGCCCCGCAGGTACAGCCAGGCGGCCAACAGCCACAGGGCGAAGTAGATCGCGGCGCGGACGATGAAGAACGGCGTGTTGAGATACGCGCTCTTGGCCGCGACCAGTGGGTGCGACGCCACGTAGGCCGCGTCGGTCCAGGCGTAGAGGACGTTCATGCCGAACAGCACAGGCAGGAACAACAGTGCCATGATCGGCAGCAGCGAAACGCCCGCCTCCAACGGCCGCTGGATCAGCGTGCTCCACGAGCCGCCGGCCAGGTGACCGACGACCAACATCACCAGCGTGCCGAGCGAAAGCCCGACCCAGAAGAGGAAGGCGAGCAGCCACGATTCGTACAAGCCGCCCCCGAGGCCGGCGAGCACGCCGCCGATCAGGCCGAACGCGCCGGCGAGCAGGGCGACGATCGGACCACGGCGGAAGTCGATACGTTCCATCAGCGGACCTCCCCAGTAGCGTCGCGCAACGCTTCGAGCGCATCGGCGGGCAGGTCGTCGGCGCTGGCGTTCTGACTGAGCTGGAGGGCTTTGAGGTAGGCTGCGATCGCCCAGCGGTCCTCGACCGGAACGCGGGACGCGTAACTGAACATGCGGCCGAAGCCGTTGGTGATCGCGTTGTAGACGTAACCGACCGGCGCGTCCAGCAGCCGCTGCTCATGGAACGACGTCGGTTGCGGGAAGCCCTTCTGCACG
>Ga0326597_10001343_pt1 | contig 40209 bp, 39 predicted proteins | sample RVTome_12_FD_203789 | JGI IMG/M metagenome (GOLD analysis project Ga0326597, IMG submission 203789) | Soil microbial communities from uranium-contaminated site in the Upper Colorado River Basin, Wyoming, United States - RVT100D185 | ecosystem: Environmental > Terrestrial > Soil > Contaminated >... | reverse complement strand
AGGCTTGAGAATTCGCTCCGCGACCCGGCGCTTACGGTCGTGTGAACTGAACTCGTACTTTGCGACTAGGCTGTACCATCCGCGCGTCATGTAGAAATGCAACGCCGAGGCCCATTCGTAATAGTGACGCCTCCAGCCTCGATTGCGAGCGAGCTGCAGATCCTGTGCGTCGAAAAGGCGGGGGTACGTCGTCTGCCATTGGCCGGCGAGCTCGCCCGCGCGCCAGGCGTCTCGTTCTTTGCTCCTTAGTACTAGTGGGTCAAGCTCAACGAACAGGTCGATCTCGCGCATATGGTCGTGGTCGGTCTAACGAGGCTGTAGGAAAAGTCCCTCGGGATCTTGGCGCGCCGGCCGCGGGGGCGCAATCCCGGTGTGGAAGGGGAACCTCGCGCCCCGGGGCCGCGTAGAAGAATAAACCCCTCCTGAGCGCGCCATGGCCCGCTACAAATACATCGACACGCAGCCCAAGCTCTTGCCCGTCGATCTGGCGCGGCAGCTCCTCCCCGGCACCTTCGAGCATGCGGTGCACCACCTGCTCGAGCGCGCGATCGATCTCACGCCGTTCGATGCGCGCTTCCGGAATGACGACACCGGCGCCCCGGCCTATCCGCCGGCGCTGCTCCTCAAGGTGGTGCTCGCGGCGTATGCGCATGGCGTGGTGAGCAGTCGGGGGATCGAGCGGTTGTGTCGGGAGCACGTCACCTTCATCGCGCTGTGCGGGGATCAGCCGCCGCATTTCACCACGATCGCCGACTTCGTAAGCACGCAGGGGGACGCGATTGCGCAGGTGTTCGCCGCGGTGGTGGCGATCTGTGATCACCAGGGGTTGATCGGCCGGGAGATGTTCGCGATCGACGGCGTCAAGCTGCCCAGCAACGCCGCGAAGCGCAGGAGTGGCACCCGGGCCGAGTTCGCGCGGCAGGCGACCAAGCTCGAGGCCACGGCGCATGCGATCCTGCAGCGCCATCGGGCCGCGGATGCGTTGCCCACGGAGGCGCCACTGCCCGAGAAGGATCGCCGCCGTGTCGAGCGGCTGGAGCGCGACGCCACGGAGCTGCGGGACTGGCTGCAGCGCCATCGGGACGATCGCCGTGGTCCCACGGGAGGCGTGCGGAAAAGCAATCGCACCGACAACGAGAGCGCCAAGATGGCCACCGGCAAGGGCGTCATCCAGGGCTACACGGGGGCCGCGGCGGTCGATGCCCGGCATCAGATCATTGTGGAGGCCCAGGCGCATGGGACGGGCTCCGAGCAGGAGGTGTTGCTGCCCGTCGTCGATGCGCTGCGCGCGCGGGAGCTGCTCGCCGCCACGTCGCTCGTCACGGCGGATGCTGGCTATCACAGCGAGGCAAACCTCCACGCGCTCGCGGCGCGCGAGGTCGACGCCCTCATCGCGGATCACCAGCTGCGCCAGCGCGATGCGCGGTTCGCCACGCAGCCACGCCATCGCGCCAAGCCCGATCCCCTCTATGACAAGTCACGCCCCGGCGGCCCACCGGAGGAACCCGGGCTCTTCCAGCCGCGGGACTTCCAGTACGATCCCCTCAAGCGCACCTGCCGCTGCCCCGCCGGCAAGTCCCTCTACCGTAAGGGCAAGAACCTCGTGGTGGGGAATCACATCGGGGAGCAGTTTCGCGGCGCGAAACGCGACTGTGTGCCGTGTCCGCTCCGCGCGCGCTGTCTGCGGTATCCGGAGCGGACCGAGACCCGCCAAGTCATGTTCTTCACCGGTCGCGTTGCGCACCCCGCGAAGCGCGCCCCGCGCGAGACGCACACGGCCCGGATGCAAGCGCGCATCGACACGCCCGCAGGCCGCGCCCAATACGCCGCGCGCTTCGGCGTGGTCGAACCGGTGTTCGCGAATCTCTGCTACAACAAGGGGCTCACGCGATTCACGCTGCGCGGGCGTCGCCAGGTCGACGGGCAGTGGAAGCTGTTCTGCCTGGTGCACAACATCGAGAAGCTGGCCCGCCTGAGATACGCGGCGTAACGAGGGCGAAGAACCGCCCACCCTCCCGGGCGAGCCGGCGAGCCGCCGAACTCCTCCTCGCCTCGAATCCCACCGACCACCATCCGACGAACCCAGCCCTACACTCGGCACCTGGCTGCAAAACGGGGTTTTCCTACATCCTCAACGGATCGCGCTTGAGCTGCGGGCGCTCAGCCCATGGGCGCGGCAGAAGCTCTCGCGGTTCACCGAATCCCCCAGGCGCACAAATGGAACTCTACCTTACTTGTGCGCGCCCGCCAGCTCCAAGCGCTGGGTAGACGGCCTGGCTGCCACCACAGCGAGGTCCCAGAGTCAAGGCTGCGGGTCCAGCCGCGAGAAGTGCCACTGGGCGATCTTCCACTTGCCGGCATCTCGAATCCGCGTCTCGGTGGAGCGCCAGGGACCCGCGAGTTGCTGGCCTCCTGGAAGGGTGATCGTGCCACTGAAGTACGCGGCGGCTACGGCAACGTTGCCGTAGACACGGATCGTTATTTGTCGCGCGGCCACGTTAGGCTTGAAGCCGGCAGCGTACAGAGCGCGATCCTCTTCAAGAGGATTAAGACCCTCGTAGAGCATCGCGCCATCCAGGTAGAAGCCATGTACGTTCGGCATGAAGTACGAGCGGAATTCCTCGTGTGCGCCCACGTGGCTACGGTTCTGAGCAACGCTTCGCGGACCTCGGTCTCTTGGCCTGCCAAGGGAGCGGGAAGAGCAAGACCCCCGAAGAGAAGAAGGAGAGAGGCAACGTTGGACGGGTTTCATTGGGCCGAGCTCCCGATGAAAGAGAAGAGGTGGCTTCACACTATCGTATCGCCCGCGCCATTCTGCTACCGCCGGACGAACCGGACGAAACCCTCGGCAGCGAGGCCGCTGAGGGAGATGGATGTTACCCGGCCGGTCCGGTCAACCTCGAAGCGCCCGTCGTGGTCCTCATCCGCGACGAACGAATTGGCTCCGACCCACACGAGCGGAAGCGGCAGGTCGCCGATGCGTGCGTGGAGTTCCTCGCGGTCGCTGGACACCGCGAGGGTCCCCCAATCTTCGTTCACGTAGGTCCCGACGTACCGTTGGAGCGGCAACGACGGCCCGCCCTCGCGCTCCGCATAATCGTTTGACGGCTCGCCGCGGAGACTCTCGATGAATGAAACCGCACGCGAGAGCACGTCCCTGTGCTCGAGGCCCCGGACCCTATCATACACGTCCGCGGCGATGACGTAGGCGAGGACGAGCCCGGCGTCGCTCGTGTTCGCCAGCACGACGATGCCGATCTCGATTTCGGGCATGAATGACGTGTGCGCCGCCCAACCTTCGTAGACGCCGTCGTGATAGAAGAGCCGCGCGCCCCGATCCTCCCGGATGTCCCAGCCCAGTCCCCAGCCGATGCGCCGGTGGTCGGGAACCAGCGGAGATTCGTCCTCCTCGTAGATCTGCGGCTCCTGCATCTCGCGGATGACCTCGGCCGGGAAGACGGTCTCACCATCGATCCGTCCGTCGTTCATGTGGATCTGAATCCAACGCGCCAGGTCGCTCGCGGTCGACACCATGCCGCCGGCAGCGTGCATCGTTCTGTCCGACTTCACGCGAACGACATGAAAGCGGCCGTCCGCGAACTCGTAAGGGGCGGCAGCGTTCGAGTCACTGGTGAGAGGCGTGGCCCGAGGGGTAGTCCGGTTCAGACCGGCTGGCCGCAGGACTTTGGATTCCACGTACTCCTTCCAGGTGACGCCGGCGACGCTCTCGATGACGCGGCCGAGGAGTGTGTAGTGGAGATTTTGATAGTCAAGCTCACCGACGGCGCGTACGCGAGTCAGCAACCGATAGAAGCGGTCCTCGGTCATCTGCCCGGTGAAGGCCTCGCCGAACGTGATCGCGTAGTCCTGGAGTCCCCGGCGATGCGCCAGGAGGTCGCGCACCGTGATCGTCATCGTCTCTGTGGGGTCGCTCAGCTTGAACCGCGGGAGATACGTCCGGACGGGCCGGTTCAGGTCGATGAAACCGTCCTCCTCCAACAGGCGCGTGGCGAGCGCGACGAACGGCTTCGTCGTCGAAGCGATGTAGAACTGCGTCTCGGACGTCACCGGCAGGTTTTCCTGCACGTTGCGTCGCCCGAGTCCCGCAACAAGCAAGGGCCCGTCCGGGCCAACCACCGCCACGACCATTCCGGGCACCTGGAGCGCTTCCATGGCGGACGTCCACCGGGGGATGGGGTCTCCGAGCACGTCGTGGGTCGCTCCGCGGCTTCGGTCCGCCCCGCCGCACGCAAGAGCAGATAACATCGTGAGCGCCGATAGCGAGACCACGAATTGCTTCCGTTCGATTCGATTCATCGGACCAATTGCTCCGGGGGGCGTAGGTGAAGGGTCACCAAACTAGACGTGCGTTGTGGCACGTAGGTTCCGAAGGACCGGCTAACGGCCATGAAATCTGCTGCGAGGCAGCCACGTGCAGGCGCCACAGAATGGCACGATGCCCGGGCGGCCTCGGCAGCAGCCATTTCAGGGTTAGGCCGCGTCAGGGCACGTCGGCAAGCTACGCCAGCGCACGACCGCCGAGGTCAACCACCGCGCCCGCCACCTGATTCGCACGCAACCGCGGCCGGTGCGGACCATCACCGCCGATAACGGCACCGAGTTCCACGGGTACGCCGCCCTCGAACAGCGGACCCCCGCGCGCTTCTACTTCGCCACCCCGCATCACGCGTGGGAACGCGGCACCAACGAGAACACCAACGGCCTGCTCCGGCAGTACCTGCCCAAGGGCCAGAGCATGGCCGCCCCCTCCCAACCTGACTGCAATCGCATTGCCAGGAAGCTGAACCGTCGCCCTCGCAAACGCCTCGGCTACCTCACCCCGGAGGAATGCTATGTCCCCTAATCCTCAGTGTTGCACTTCAAACTTGATATCAAGCTGCCTCATCGATTCTTGCCCATGACCGCACGTAGTAGCACCTGAGCGGCCTCAGAGGCGGCCGGATCCACCTCAATGCGCACCGCGCCGTCGCCTTCCTGTGACATGACTAGACCAAGACGTGAGAATGTATCGGTGACTGGCAGCGGGTCGGTGCCGTGAATGAATCGGCGGTGGAACTCAGCCCAGTCTTTCGGCGCGACGCTATCCAGTGCGGCCTGGATATCCGACCACTCGTATGGTCGCGCTCCATCCTCGGCCTTCTGTAGTAGCGCGCGCAGCACGTCGCCGAGGCCTCGCTCTCCTCGGCTCCGTTCGCTGATCGTCACGTCCCAAATGAACGCGACCAGCGCGCCACCGCTGTAGAGCGGCGGACCCTTGCGGGTGCCTGGGGCATCAAGGGGCGTGGAAAGCCGACGGTAGTTGGTGACATGCGTGGCGAGCTTGGCGTAGAACTCATCAGGCTCGATCATGCCCGAGGAAACGAGTGCCAAGTTGGCCGCGTACTCGGTAATGCCTTCCTGGAACCACTGCGAGCTCGGGTAGTCCGCGCCTCTGAGCCGCCAGCCGTTCCAGTAGTGGAAGATCTCGTGGGTGATGGTGTTGCCCCAGCGGCCCAAGTTGGCTCGCGAGGGGGCCTCGTCGCTATTGAGGGCGAAGCTCGCCCGGAAGGATTCACCCCCACTCTCCGACTGCGGAAGCAATACCACCAGGTAGTCTCCATGACCCTCGAACGCGATCATTGCGACGAGGCGCCGTAGCGCAGCGCTAAGCACTCGCCGAACCTCGCTGCGTGCCGGCTGCCATTGACCGAAGGCGACGACTTTGAGATCGAAGCCCTCGGCGGTCAACACGTCCGGCGCCCCCTTCTGGAACGCAAGCAAGTTCTCCGTCAAATCCGCAGTGGAGGCAACCACGACATGCTTCGTCGCTTCGGACTTCGCAGGCCATGGCAAGGCAGGCTGCCAACCATGAGGCAGCGAGAAGCGGACTTCGCTCGTCTGCTGCACCGGAGTCGTGATGAACAGCGACCGTCCTATGACGACTAGGTGGTCACTATCGGCGTATGCAGTTTCGCGCGGCGCCGGCCAGCCGCGCTGAGCGAGAGGCGCGTAGTCGACGTCGTATTGAAGTGTGAGAGGGCCGCTGATAACTCGCGCAAGTTTCCACCCATCGGCGCCGGTGCCCGTCACGCCCACGGCGCGTCCTTCAGGGTCGGTGACCGACAGATTCCGAATCAACCCGGGCCAGCCTGCATCGGAAACCTCCGGAACATCCGCCGAGCGTGACGTCGCCATGGTGAGCAATGCGCCATTGCTTGGCAACGTCGCACGCACAGTTATTCGCGGTGGTGCGGTCCCAAGCACCTCTACCTGATAGGATGCCGTGGACGACGTCTGCTGCAGAGCACTCGCACTGCCTGCCAAGAGCATAAGGGCAAGAAGCCAAGCTGCCATCCTGGCGTCGCGAACAAAGCCTTTAGCAAGTAAGCCCATCGTAGTGCTCCTCTGAGTTGTCCGTCAGCCGAACTTGATTGTCAGTTGCGTTCCTTCTCGATGGATCAGTCTATCACCCCGCCCCCAACCCCTGCAATCCGCCACCGCCTATTCTGGATCGCCCATCAGCAGGTCGCTGGGCTCCGCACCCAGGACAGATAGCCTTGCGCCGTACGCCGCGATACCTGGCGGAGACGACTCGCCCCGCGTACCTCCGCACGCAGCTGCAGTCGGGGATCCGCGAACTGGACATACCGGATAGTGCCGCAACGCGCCCGAGCGCTACCAACCCCTCACCCGAGCCTGGACCTAACCGACCCATGCCTCCAGGGATGAGGTCGCCGCTTGAGGAGGACGGTACGAGGGCACCGATGAATTTCTAGACCGCGGGACCGCACCACCATCCCGACGGGAGAGTCTCGATAGGTGTTTTGGTGCAGAACAGCGCACCGATCCCGAAATGAAGTCAGAGCACCGGGGGCCGAGAACCGCTCAAAACGGGGCCACCCCACCCCGTGTTGTAGAGCTACGTCGGCTTGACACCGGAGGCCTTATAGGTGTTAGACAGCAAGTCGTTACCTATCTTCCCGGTTGCTCGGCCGCCGTGATGGATATGAGCGAGGCCTACGAGTTGGAGACCCGGGCGCACTGTCCCCAGGCCGTCATCGTCTACGATCTGTTCCACATCGTGGCCAAGTACGGCCGGGAAGTGATCGATCGCGTGCGGGTCGATCTCACCAATCGGCTCGCCCGTGCCGCGGGCCCCAACGACCTGCGCACCCGGGCGCGCCGCCGGGTGATTAAGGGCACACGCTGGCTGCTGCTGCGGAATCGCGAGAACGTCACCACGCCACGCGATCGCGTACGGCTCCGCGAGGTGCTAGCGGCGAACCGCCGCTTGTGGGTGGTCTACGTGCTGAAGGACGCCCTGAAGCAGCTGTGGCGCTATCGCTATCGGGGCGCGGCCCAGCGGGCGTGGCGGCAGTGGTACGGCTGGGCAATCCGCAGCCGGATCCCGGCGCTCCTCACCTTCGCCCGCAACCTCAAGGCGAAGCTGCCGGGTATCCTGGCACACTGTCAGTACCCGCTCCACACCGGCGTGCTGGAGGGCATGAACAACAAGATCAAAGTCATCAAGCGCATGGCCTACGGGTTCCGGGACGACGCGTACTTCTTTCTCAAGATCCGTGCAGCGTTCCCCGGAAATCCGTGAAGAACCTTTTTTTAGGAGTTCATGCTCCTCCTGGAGCAAGGCGTGCGCCCGCTCCAGCTCCTGCAACCGCCGGATCTCGCTCGGTGCCGGCACCCGCAGCTTCCGCCCCCGCCCGCGCAATACCCCGTCGCGCACCTGCTTGCGCCACTTCGACAGCATGAACGGATGAATGTCCAACGCCGCCGCCACCGCCTGCACCTCGATCCCGGGCTGCTGACTCAACCGCACCGCCGTCAGCTTGAACTCCCGGCTGTATGCTCGCACCTTCCGTGGGCCTGCCCGCGCCATGTCCTCCCCCTCCCGTCGGTTAGGTAAAAGTATCTACCAAACTGAGGAAGGATCCCCCGGCAGCAGCAAGCGCTTGGTTAGGCCGCGCCATCAACGAACCTCGAGGCACTTGCGACAAGCAGCAGCCGGCATGCGTTGCTGACAGGCACGAAGGACCTCTTGAGCCGGAGGCTGGACCTTCAGCTGCCTTAGCTCGACCTCCAACCCACCACAGAATTCCGCGACTTCGGCGTCCTCCAGCGGTGGCTCCTGCAGGACGACATTGTTCTCGCGACCTACAGTGAGGTGGGCTCCAGCGGCGCTGGCCCGTAGATCAAGCCAGTCGCTGAAGTCCGCGCCCCACAAGCGCAAGGCGGCGCCGTCGCTGGAATCTGCAGCCAGCAGCACAACCATTCCCTTACGAGTGTCAAGCGTGAGAACTGCGTTACGGGAACGATTGAACGTGACGTAGCCTCCTCGCTCCTGTCCAGCATCGTCGTATATAAGGACTCCAGCTGCTTGGTCGCCCCGAGGGACTCGCTTGCCGTTCACGATGGCGTCGGGTAGTTGGCCCCCGATCCGCACGCGCTCGATACCATGCTCGTCTACGATGCTGAGCGTGCGAAGGCGGAGCTCAGCGGGTTGAGTGAGTGTGAACCAAGAGAAGGCGAGGAGCAGGAGCACGGTCACAATGGCGAGGCCGCAGAGGAGCGTTACGCGGCGTAGCCGAACTTCGAGCCTTGCCAGTGAGTCGGGAGGGGCGGTCGGATCCATCAAGAGCCTCCGGGTGGAAGCTGCGCGAGTAGCGCGGCCGGTCGCGCTTTCAGGCGCGGCCTAACGTGTTGCCGCTCAGCTGCGAGCGGCGCTGTCGATTCGTCGCGAATCCCCTTGGCGCCTACGCGCCGCTCGGCGGCTGCAGCGGCAGGTTAGGCTGCCGCACGATTGGTAGCTCGAGCGGCTCACCTCTTTGACGAATCTGGACGGGCAAATGTGGTGTCTTCCAGTCGGGTGTTGATCCTCAGGCCCCTGACCATGGCTCGCCAGCTGCCATCGGGACGAGCAACCCAAGTCGGATGTCGAATACCGTCCTGGCGAAAGTCCCAAGGTCCAGCGATGCTGCCAATATCGTCGCTATGCGCACCGAAGGCGTAAGGCTCACCGCGCGCGTCGAGCGCGAACCATGCAATGCGGGCGGGACCCTCGTGGACCTCCAACCGCCCATTGCTGCCGATGGCGAGACGCAGCGCTGGATCACGCGCGGCGATCCGGTGAAGGGTGCGGTACACGTGTCCGGCGTACCACTGCTGATCCTCCAGCACCACCGCGGCGGGCACATCCTCAATCTCGCCTTGGCGATTTAGGCGCCAATTGCGCTGGCCATCGATGACCCGGATTAGGTGCAGGTTTGGAGCAGTCGTTTCGATCCGAAATCGGGGCCTTGTGAAATCCATTGTGATGACCGCGTGGACGACTGTAGGATGATCCAGGCGATTCTGTTGGGACTCGTTGACAGTATTTGACAGGTTCGACCACGCGGTCCTTCCGCCGATTGCCGAGAGCATCCGGTCTGCCATCTCATCTGGGTTTGAGGCGCTTTGGGCGCTGGCGATCGAAGGGGAACTAAGAAACGCTGCGATCAGGACTTGAGCCAAACACGCGGTGCGGATCATTGATTTCATACCTCTTGGTTGGCAGGGCCTCTGATATAGCAACCCTGCAGGTGTCAGCGCCGAGGTGCGGCTGCCTAACTTGATTGTCAGTTGCGTTCCGTCTCGATGGTTCAGTCTACCGCTGGGCACGCAACCCTGCCATCCGTCGCCGCCTATCACGGGTCGCGCGGCAACCCGTCCGCCGGGCTCCGCACGCCCAGCTCGCCGCGGTTTAGGACGTGGGTGTAAATCATCGTGGTACTCACGTCGCTGTGCCCCAGCAGCTCCTGTACCGTCCGAATGTCATACCCACCCTCCAAGAGGTGGGTCGCGAAGCAGTGGCGCAAGGTGTGAGACGTCGCTCGCTTCGCGATTCCTGACGCTCGAACCGCCGCGGCGATCGCCCGCTGCACCACCGTCGGGTCCAGGTGGTGACGCCGGCGCTCCCCGCTCACTTTGTCCCGGTAGCGCCGGTGCGCCGGAAACACCCACTGCCACGCCCACGACGCCGCCCAGCCCGGCGCCTTGCGCTCCAAGGCTCCCGGTAACTCCACCCTCCCCGCACCTGCCGCCAAGTCTCGCTCATGCTGCTCCCGAACCCGCGCGAGGTGCGCCGCCAGGGGCTCCCGCAACCGCGCCGGAAGTACCGTGACCCGGTCCCTGGCCCCCTTGCCGCGGCGCACACGGACCTCGCCACGCGCAAGATCCACATCCTTGACCCGCAACGTGCGCGCCTCCAACAGCCGCAACCCCGCCCCATACAACAGCATCGCCACAAGCCACGCGTCGCCCTTCAGCCGCCCAAGCACCACCGCCACCTCCTCCGGCGTCAACACCACCGGCAACCGCCGCGGCCCACTCGCCCGCACCAACCCCCGCAGATCCCCCAACGGACGCCGCAAGACATCCCGATATAGAAACAACAACGCGCTCAACGCCTGCATCTGCGTGCTGTATGAGACACGACGCCGCGACGCCAAGTCCGTCAGATAGCTCAATACCTCTCCCTCTCCCATCTCGGCCGGATGGCGAAGGCCGTGGAACCGGACGTAGCGGCGGATCCAGGACAGATAGGCCTGCTCCGTACGCCGTGATAACTGGCGGAGACGACAGCTGGCGCGAGCCTGTGCCAGCAGCTTCGGGCGGGCGGGCGACGAACCGGACATACCAGATACTGCCGCAATCCGGCCGCCACGACCGCACCAGTCGGCTGCCGACCGGACCATTCCGACGACGCTCAGAGTCCACGACCCACGCGTCGGAGACGCCACCGGGGTTCCAAGATCCCGGTAACCCCAGGGCAGTCGGAGCAGAAACCCGACCTGAGCGGGTCGCATTGTTCAAAGGGCGGAAGCCTAGCTCACCTCACACATGAGGATCTCGCGTGTGAGCACGGCGAGCGGGGACATACCGCAACCGCACCATGCGGCCGAGTGGGTGGTCACACGGCCACCACTCCCGGTGCGATCTCTTCCGGCTCCCTGCCCAACCGAAATACGCGCGCGGGCTTGTCGCCGATCAACGTCACCGTCTCCCCTTCAACTCTGAGCAGGGTGCCTTGGCGCAACCCGACCACGGTCGCGTCCGGATTGGCCACCAAGAACTCTTCGAGGCGCTCGGATCGTGTCTCTCCACCATGATTCGGGATCAATGCATCCGTGAAGTGCGGGTTGATCTGAAATGCCACGAGATGCAGCGCGTCCAAACTCGGCGGTTCCACGCTCGGCATATCGTTGGTGGTGCGAATCGTCGGGCACGCGAGGTTCGCGCCCGTACTCCATCCGATGTACGGCACCCCGGCGCGCACGCGCCGGCGCATCACGTCAAGGAGACCACGATCGTAGAGCGCCGCCAGGAGCGCGAACGTGTTGCACTTCAAACTTGATATCAGGAGTGGCAACACCACGATGATCATGCTCGAGAGTCGCATGAGTATCTCCGGCTTGTCGACGCAGGTGAGCTAACCGGTCAAGGGCAAGCAGTCGTCAAGCCGCCATCCCCAAGATCCCCAAAGCCAGACGTTGACGCCCTCTTCGCGCTCGGCGGGGTGTTCTGAGTCGCGGACTGGGGAGTCCCGCGTTCGGGCGCTCGATTTGCTCCTCACCCCCTCCACTCCGCCGCCTCGAGCAACGCTTCCACCATGTCGCACGCCTCCGTGGCCGCCGCGAGATCGGCCGCCAGGCTCGCGTGGCCGTCGCCTCCCACTTCGGCGCTGCGAAACCTCGCGACCAGCGCCTCGAGCACCACGAGCTGGCGCTCCAGTGTTTCGGAAGCCGGCGGGCCGGGGTCTTCCGCGCGCGGCGCCAAGGACGCGGCAAGATAGCCCCGCGCCCGGCGCACGCACGTTTCGGAGCGATCGAGTACCTCGGCGAGGGCGCTCACGTCGCTCGAGAGAGCGGCCGCCGGCTCGAGCGGCGGCGGCGGCAACACCACCGCGGCGCCCGGCTCCGGCAACTCAGGCTCCCCGAGCGCCGAATCGAGGCCGATGCCCGCCAGCCGCACGGTCCACTTCCCGAGGGGGCTGTGCCAGAACCACAGCCAGCGATGGCCCCACAGCTCGTTGCGCCTGCGCTCACGCCACACCAGGACGCCGCCGACCACGAGCGACACCACCGTCCCGCCGACCATGCTCCCGAAGATGAGCTCGTTCGGGAACGGGGCGTCGGTCACGGCGGTCACCACCCCGAAGCCGAAGACGCCGAGCGCGCCCACGAAGATGCGGCGCCACGCCCTGTCCGCGGCATCTCGCACCCGGCCCCACCGAGACGCGAGCTGTTCGCGCTGGCGGTCGAGATCAGTGTCGAGCGCGTGGATGATGTCCGCGCGCCCGTAGCCTTGCGCGAGCAGCCGGCGCGCGGCGGGGAGCGCACCGGCGATTGGCGAGACGAGCATCAAACCCAGGACGCCCGCGGCAGTGGCGGCCATGCCCCAGGCGCCGGCCCGGATTGAGCGGTCCAGCACGCCGATCGCCCCGAGGCCGAGTACCACGGCGGCGGGTGCGGACCTGGATTGGAGGCGAAGGCGGCTCAGGAACTCGCGGAGCTTGGGCGGCAGGTCGCCGCGGAGCTCGGGCGCGAGGGACAGCGCGCGGGCCAGCTCGCCCGCCGTCTGGAACCGGTCCGCCGGATTCTTGGCCAAACAGCGGCGCACGGCCCTGGACAGGGTGGTGTCCAGGTGCCGGCCCAACACGCCGAGCGCGGGAGCGGGTCGGGAGACGTGCTGCTCCAGGATCTCGGTCGGCGTGCCGCTGAACAGCGGTTGGCCGGTAGCCATGACGTAGCCCATCACGCCGAGCGCGTAGATGTCGCTTCGGTGATCGGTGCGGAGTCCTGCCGCCTGCTGGGGACTCGCGTAGTGGCACGTGCCGAACGTGTGGCCGCCGTCGGGCACGGGACCGTCGTTCAGGGCCCGTGCGAGGCCGAAGTCGGCGACGTAGGCGCGAGCGTTCTCGCGCGCGATCAGGATGTTGCTGGGCTTCAGGTCCCGGTGGATGACGCCTTTTTCGTGCGCGTAGTTGACCGCCCGCGCCACGTCGTGCAGGATGCGCGTCGCGTCGCCGGCGGGCAACGCGCCGCCGGTGAGGATGCGGCGTGCCAGCGTGTCGCCTTCGATGTATTGCATGGTGTAATAGACGAAGGGCCCGGCCGCATCGGCCGCGTAGATCGGGACGATGTGATCGTGCCTGAGCCGCGCCGCGAGCCGTGCCTCCTGCAGGAACCGCGCGCCGCGGCCTTCGGGCGCGTCGGGCGGCAGGATCTTGAGCGCGACCAGCCGCTCGAGGGCGGGCTCCCAGGCGAGATAGACGATCCCCATCCCGCCCTTGCCCAGCTCGCGCTCGATCCAGTACCGGCCGCCGAGCGCTTCCTGGAGTGCCAGCATGGACGAGTCAGGCCGCCGCTCGATGCGGTGGCCGTCTTCACCGGGCGACGGAGCGGCAGTCATGCGGGTTCCTCCTGGCCATCATAGAAGAGGCGCGTGCGGCGTGCAACGGGAAGCGGGAACCGGAAAGCCGGAAGCGGGAAGTGTGCACCGTGCAAGGTGCAACGTACAACGTGATGCGTCATGCGTGATGCGGGAAGCGGGACGGAGGGCTGTGGTCGCACGCTCATCCTCACGTCGTGGGTTCTCGCGCGGGCGGCGGGAACAAGACGCTCACCGCCTGCTCGAAGCGTTGACCGATGCCCTGCATCCCGGTTTCCACCTGTTCGATGAACAGTCCCACGAGCAGACCAATCAGGTTCGGCGGCCAGGAGGCAAACTCGTGCGCCTGCCCGCGCGCGAACAGCGTCATGATCACGTAGAGATAGACCGCGGCTTGGGCTCCCCGATAGAAGTAATCCGGCAGGTAGCGCATGTCGAACCCTTCGCGTCGGCGTTGCGCGGCTTGGAGCAGGTACAACGTGACGCCGAGGTAGGTGAACACGAACGGCGTCCACTGGTGGCGGGACTCCGCGAGCACCGGCAGGTCCCCGTTCATCGCGAGTGCGACGATGACGGTGACGATACTCGCCGAGAGGAGACATGGGAGCCAGACGGATGTGCGCATGTGTCGTCGACCTTTCATTGGTTGAGTCCCAATCGATGGCCCTCCAGGGCGCGTCGGTGTTCCGACGCTCAAGCGTCGGCTCGGCGCTGCCGCGACGCGTCTTGAAAGACGCATTCCTATCAAGCGCCCTTCAGGGCGTGTCGGTGTTCCGACGCTCAAGCGTCGGCTCGGCGCTGCCGCGACCCGTCTTGAAAGACGCATTTCTATCAAGCGCCCTTCAGGGCGTGTCGCCGAAGGCGCCGAGCGGCGGGTTTACCCGCCGAACACACCCGCCGAACACGCTCAAGCGTCGGCTCGGCGCTGCCGCGAGGCGTCTTGAAAGACGCATTCCTATCAACCGCCCTTCAGGGCGTGTCGCCGAAGGCGCCGAGCGGCGGGTTTACCCGCCGAACACGCCCGCCGAACACGCTCAAGCGTCGGCTCGGGCGCTGCCGCGACGGGTCGTAAACGACGGGCTGACAGGCGGACAGGCGGACGGCAGCGCCACGACATGCAGTCCGCCTGTCCGCCTGTCCGCCTGTCGCCCTTCAACTACATCTCGACGGTGAGCACGGCGCTCCGCTCACCGACGCCGGCTCTGTTCTCGCCGTACACCCGGTACTCCCACTCCACACCGTGTTCCGGCACGGTCAACAGCTCTTCGCTGGAGACCGAGTGGGACACCTGCTCCCACTCGCCGCCATCGCGGCGACGTCGCTCGATGTGGTAGACCGACGCGGCGCCACCGTCCGTCGGCGCCTTCCAGTCGAGCACGATCCAGTCGTCTCCCTGGGACTTGATGCCGATGTCCCGGACCACGCCGGGCAGTTCCAGGGAACGCGGGTCGCGGCGTGGACCCCAGCCGAGTTTCGCGAGCTGCTCCGGGACATCCTTTGCGGCCATCTCGGCGTACTTGAAGTCGAGCCGCATGTTGTTCGCCAGCTGCTCCAGCGCGCCGTTCTTCGTGCCCACCTGATCGCGAGCCGCCGCCTCGGCGGCAACGGCGCCTGTCCGCGCCTCGTTGTACGCGTCCAGGCTCGCTTGAAGTGTATCGGGCGGCACGGGTGGCGCCGCGAACAACTCGGGCGTATTGCGGAGCCCTTCGATCAAGACCATCGCGAGAGCCGCGATGTCGGGCTCGGTTGCGGGGAAGCGCATGGTTACCTCCTACGTTGGGTAAGGGAAAGGTTGAGGCCGCGTCCCGCCGGCGCCGACGAGACACGAATCCCCACGGGGGAGTGACGGGCGCGACCGGAGTCGCACGCAAGTTCGGATGGGTCGAACCGAATTCAGGTTGGGTCGAACGGAATAACAGATGGGTCGAACGGAATTCAGGTTGCGGCGGACGCAATTCGGCGTGGCATTCCCGAAGTTCGGAACGCGGTGCCGGAAACTTCGTTCGGCGCAGATGGAAATTGGATGGCGACGCCCGGCATTTGGATCGGCGCAGGTGGATTTCAGATCGCCACGTCGGAGAATCCGATCGCCGTGGCGGAAGTTCCGATGGGCATGACCGGAGATTCGTTCGGGGCGGTCGGAATTGCGGTCGGCGGAAACGGATTGTGGATCGCCACGCCTGGTTTTTCGGTCTCCATGTCCGATATTCGACCCGGCACACCCGGAATTCCAATTGGCACGTCGGGAATGCCGGTCGCCGTGACCGGTCTTTCGAACGCCACACCCGATAATTCGGATGCGGGATCCGGTCTTTCGATCGTGGCGCCCGCAATTCAGGTCTGCACACCCGGTTTTTCGATCGGCACACCCGGATTTCGGGATGCCGTGGCGCACATTCCGATCGTGGCATCCGAAGATTCGATCGTCACGATCGGAACTTCGATCGTGGCATCCGAATTTTCGTTTGACCCGATCGAAATTTCGTTTGAGCCATCCGAAATGGGGCTCGAAGCGATGTAAGTCTATTAGTCGCATCATATTACGCGATCCCACGTGTCCGTCCGACGCCCGCCGCGCGTCGCCGGCGGGGGGCCGGCGGGTAAACCCGTGGCTCGGCTGGTGTCGGTAAACCGACGCGGTGAGGTGATACGGCATCGAACCCGACGCTTCGCTGCCTCCGGTCGCATCCCGCTCCCCGCCTCCCGCTTCCCGCTTCCCGCTTCCGACCGGACGACGCACCGCGCACCGTGCACCGCGGACCGCGCCCCACTCCTGCACTCTGCACTCCTCATGGCAGCGCCCTCCCGACCACCAGCCCGACGCCCGCGGCGCCCAGCAGCCCGATGACGGACGGGATGCGAATCCGCGGCTTCCTGAGCTCGGCGACATGGCGCGACGCGAGATCCTGATAGCCGGCGTACGCCGCGTCGTAGCCCGCCTGGTACGCGGTCGCGTTTGCCGTCACCAGCAGCGTCACCGAGTCCTGGAGCGCCGTGACGAGGCGCCCGAGCGAGTCGGCGGCGACGAGCCGGTGCTTCTGCGCGCGCCACGATTCGGCGTTCGCGTGATCGATGATGAACGTCTCGGCGAACCACGCGGGGAGCATGAGGTACGCGATGCCCAGCGTGTCGCCGTCCTCGACGGGAACGGACGTGAGGCCCCACGTCGAGTCGCCGAGCTCGGGGAAGGTGGACGCCATGCGGGCAACCAGTGCGCCAGTGGTGCGGATCTCGCGCACGCTCAACTGGTTGGCGGCGCGGCGGCGCTCGAGCGCGGTAACGGAGTCGCGCAGCATCGCAGCTGCTCCCTTGTACTGGATGACCCTGCCGGTGAGCGCCACCGTTTCCTGGTGCCGCCGCCTGATCTCGGTGAGGAGCGAGTCGCGCTCGTGTCGCAGCTCGGCCGCGTCGGCCCGCACGCGTTCAATGGCGTCCCGCTTCCCGTCAAAGCCGTACGCGAGGAGCAACACCGCCAGCAGCACGATCAGGAGGAACGGCGCCCTCCGCGCCCTCTGTTCCTGTTTCGTCCCGGGGCTCCCGTGCGTCCCCCGCGTCTCATTCATCGGTGACCTCCAGCTTCCCGCCGGCGGCGCTGGCGAAGCCGAGCTTGTTCGCAAGGGCCTGGACGATCTCCTGCTTCGCCCACGCGATGTCGTACTCGACTTCGTGCGCGCCGGGCTCGGGCGTGTCCAGCTCGAGGTACATGTCGCGGCGTTCGAGCTCCATGAGGAGGTTCTTGACCGCGCTCCCCGCCGCGACGTCCATCCGGTCGATCCGCCGGGCGTTGCGCTCGAACAGCGCTTCGATCTCTTCGACCGACAGGTCCGCGTGGCGCAGCGACTCGGGGGCGGCGACCTCCGTGGGCTCGAGCCGCGCCAGATGCTCCAGCGCCTGCCAGAGCGCCGGGTCGGGCGCGGGGTCGCTCTTGTCGAGGCGCACGTTGGCGTGGCCGATCACGCCCTCGAACGACTTCAGCCGGTCGCCGTAGTAGACGAAGGGCCGCGCGGGATAGCGGCGCGGGATGGCGAACCGCTCGCACAGCTCGTCCACCAGCCGGCCCAGCGCGTCGATCTGTTCGGGCTCATAGCGGTCGAACCACTTGTAGCCGCGGTAGAGGGCGGGGCACTCGAACGCTTCGGCGGCGTCCTTCCGGAAGATCGGGTTGACGATGTCGTAGCAGTACAGCTCGCCGTTCACTTGCGTGAGGCCGCCTTCGCTCACGATCTCGATGCCGATGAACCGCTTCTCGAAGGCGACGCGCGCGGCGTCGGGCCAGGGCACGCCGAAGTGGAACGCCCAATGCGACGGGTCGAACAGCTCGTGGATCGTGCCGTCGCGGTCGATCATGTACGCGGTGGCGACGCGCCGCGGGTTACCGAGGGCGGTGCGATCGGTCTCCCAGAAGTGGACCGTCGCGTGCGCGCGCTCGGACACCGTGTGGTGCAGCGCGATGCCGGACTTCGCCTGTGGTTCGGCGAAGTACTCCGCCGCGGGCAGGCGCAGACTGCGGTCGAGGGGTACGGGCATGGCTCTCCTCCGTCGGTCGAGAGGTCCCTACCCGTACTACGACAAAACGCGTAACGTTATTCAGAACACTGGTGTAACGGATTGTGGAGAAAGGAGTTACGCAACAGGACCCCGTTCACTTACGCGATCGGCGAAGGCGTGTCGTCGCGTGGCTCCTGGCGGGCGGCCAGCATGTTCCTGACCTGTTTCCGTCCGCGGTTGATGTAGGTGGACACCGAACCAATGGGGAGGCCCGTGATTTGGGCGATGTGGTCGTACGAGAGCCCTTCGATCTCCCGCAGGTACGTGCAGCGGCGGTAGTGCCCGCGGAGCTTCGCGATGGCCTCCTCCAACGCGCGGCGAGCCTCCTTGGGATCGGGCCTGGTCGGCGTCGCGTCGCTCGGGAGGCTCACGTGCGGTCGTACGGGTGGTCTCCGGCGGGGGGCGGAGTTGACCGGCGTCGGCTCGAGCGGGACCGTGTCGAGCCCTTTGCGCCTCAAGCGCTGCTCTTTCTTCACGTGATCGAGCGCCGCGTTGTTCGCGATCTTGAGGATCCACGGCGCGAACCGGGATCCCGCGCGAAACGTGCCCAGCGCCTCGTACGCTCGGATGAACGTTTCCTGTGCCAGGTCCTCGGCGAGGTCGTCGTCATGGACCAGGTGACCGATGGCGGACACGACGGAGCCCCGGTAACGGCGGACGAGTTCGCCGAATGCTTCCTCGTGACCGCGCAGGGTCGAGGCCACGAGGTCGTGGTCGTCGGCGTCGGAGAGTCGGCGCGGGGAGGTCATGGTCGATAGTCGGTGGTGGATGGTCGATGGTCAATAGCTGTGAGTCGCGGGCTGAAAAGTTCGCGCTGGAGAAGTTGGGTTTGGTTTCAAGGGGGCACCTCCATCAGCGGTGCCATCCTCGGCTTAGAACATAGTCCGAAACTAGGCCGTGTCCTCGAGCACCATCGGTGGAGCGGCGTGGCTCAGACGTATCTCGTGAGCGACGCTCATCGGCGCGCGATGCTGAATCTCATCAATCTCGAACACCACTTGGTAGTATGGTTGCCCGCCTACAATCGATTCCAGCGTCTCGAGGTCTTCCCCCGCGAGCTTTTTATTCATCACAGCAAGTTGAAACGCCTGCGTACCCGCACCGTGTCCGCCAGAAATCAAGAAAAGGTCGACGTCCTCCTCGATCGGCAAGCGCGTCAGCAGCAGGAAGTCACGAGTCAACCATCCTTGGGAATCGAGATTGTCATAGTCCGATAGTATCAACTCTCCGCTTTCTGATATCAGTGCCTTCACGGCCTTGTCCACCGGTCGTTGCTCCACTCCAGGTTGTCGCTGCATTCCAGAATAAACCCGCACACGGCGGTCCGCCTCGTCCGCAGCAATATTGTACGGGAGCGATGGGACGCGACCTGGGTCAGTCATCTCCGCACGGTGGCCACTCAGTTTCCACGAGGGCATGACCGTCATCGCGATGTGACCGCTACTCGGACTGCCAGTTGCCGCAACGGTCGCTCCTCTTGGAACGATCGAGTAGTCAACGCCGGAGAACTCCTCGACTGGGCCGGGAAATGTCAATCGAAGCACCGCCAACGCCTCAAGGTCGTGTGGGAATCCAGCCATTCGGGCTTCACGGCTCGGCGACCCGTATCCATGGATTCGACCCGGACTTAAGAAAGCGGTCCGACTCACAGACAGTGCTGACGTCAGCCGTTGAAGAATCGAGACGTCAAGGCGAGGATCGTCGCGCAGGCGCATGGAAGCACGTTCTAGGGCCGAGTGACACCTCGACCTGGCCTGTCTGAGGGTCGGCGACGAACCTGCGTGGTTCGGGGGCGAAGGGTATCTGCCCCAGCACGCCAGGAGGATTGAAGTGACCGCGCTGAGGCCTGAGGCACCGGTGCTGATGAGGAAGTGGCGTCTACTGAGGTCACGGGTTTGCTCTTGATCCGCACGATACTCCGCAGCCGATAGCGCCTCAGGCTGCGGTGCTTCCTCCGATACTCTGCGGATCCGACAGCACTGTTCGGCCGCCCACGAAGACCACTCCCAGCCGTAGCGTTTCCCCCCTTTTGTGACCCATCGCGCCATTGCCTCTACGGCGAGTCCGTATCGATTGCCACGGAGGCCAACTTCCCAAGTGTGTCCTCCGTGACTAATACGCAGCGGGTGTGCCGTCTTTGTAAAAGCCTGCCGAAGCCTACTTCCGGCGCCCATCTCGACCAGGAAGTACCGTAGAAATCTACGCGCCTCCTTCTGAACACGAAGTAGGATAGGGATTCCATCATCAAGTAGTGTACCTTCGAGCCTCGCACCTCGTTCGACCTCCCATCCATCGCCAAAATCAAGTCCGATTCGGTGGACGGAAAGATCATCGGTCGGACGAATGCACTTAACTAGGGCCAGCGGGTGGACCAACATGTCTAGCACTGCTCCACCGTAGCTTGCTGCCCGCCGATACCATTCCGGCGCCGTGTATTTCTCAAGAACCGCCGCATCAATTCTGGACACGTCACCCAACTCCGACAGCGGAGGTAAATCGCGCACTATTCCAAGGCGGTCCGCGATCCACTCCTGTGGAGCCGGTAAGCACCCCAAATACCATTGAAGCGGCGCTGCGCGCACGTCGACGTAGAAGTCTGAGAAGTAGATCGGAGTTTGAGCGTGCACCACGTGTCGCAGCCGATCGATCTCGCTCAAGGCGACACCGATTGGCTTTTCGAGGATCACGCGTTTACCGATAGCCAAGAGATCCACGGCATACTTGGCATGACTGTCGTGGGGAGTCAGGACTAACACCACATCGGCATCGGCAACGAGCGGCTCGAGATCAGCTCCCTCAACGATGAACTGAAACAAGCGGCGATCCGTTGCGTCCTCGATACCTATGGCACCCTCGTGCGTATCGAGTAGAACGACCGGGTCGAAACGCTGTCGCAAGTGTGACTTCAACTTCTTGAAGTACGACCCCAGCCCTATCACAGCGAGAGTAGGGAGGCTACTCATGAGTCCTCGTCGACGATCGAGACTTCGTTGTGTCGCAAATAGACGCTGGCGGTGACTCCATACTGCGCGTTGGGCAGGAAGGGCGAGACGACCTGCAAGTGAGACGGGTCATCCAAGTGCGCTACTTTGGTGGCAGGATCTGGCTGGTACAGGATGCCGCACACCACCATTTGATCGATCCCTACGCAACAATGCCCCAGAAAGAAATTCTCAGGGCTTCGATCCCCAGCCCACTCGACTCCCTTTAGAACGACAAACGGGGAGTGGATGACATAACTGGCCGGGGCAATCGATACGTTTAGGGTCCCCGGGAAGCAACGCCCAAGGTCGACGCCGCGGTCGCGAAAATGGGGGTATTGCATCGCAATGGTGCCTTGCGGATACTGCGTGTCGGCCGCACGCCCAGACGCGACCCCGTGCCCCGGCTCAATGGTTCCAACAACCAGCAGATCATAGGTCACGAGCAAAGGGCTTTCGTCCATAAAAGGCCGACGCTGCCCGTCGAGACAGGGATAGAGTTCGCTACCGCTCATAGCCCTTGGTCGTGCATGGCACCCGAACCCTGGCGCACCCCGCGGACGGCCTGCAACCAAAAGCTTGCACTCTGGCGCGAGGAAACAGAAGCTCTATGACATCAATTGACTTGACTATTCGGCCTCCTCAACAACTGCGCACACCTCGACAGGTCCACTTGGAGAAACAAAGTCGGCTTGCTCCTTCCTCGGGTCGTACGGCACCGCAATCACGAGCGGGCGTTGAGCTTTGACCCCCTTGCCAAACACGACCGCGTTCAGGAACGGCAGATTTGGGATGATTCCGACATGAGCACGCCCCACCACATTGCTCAAAAACCCGAGCGACGTATCGTCAATACAGGCAAAACTCACAATCGTATTGCATTGTGTGAGAACGGTCTTGCTGACGGTAGCTGTCCGCTGCGCAATCACAAGCAGCCCAACACGGTATTTTCGACCTTGGAGGGCGATCTGGGCAATCTTCCCCACGAGGCCTCGCGATTCATAGTCGCCCAGGCCCATAGTTGATGCCTCTGGAATAACCGTGTGGGCTTCTTCAAGAACGACGAGCACCTGTGGACAGCGATCCGAATGGGTCTTTGCATAGGTCAGCAAGCTGGTGAGGTACAGCGCTGTCACGTGTAATGTCGCTTTCGTGTTCGAGATCTCCTCGAGCGCGAGTATTCCGACCGGCCTGCCGCCGTCAGTCAAGAATGCTTCGAGCTTCTGATCCACGTTGGCTCGGAGTCGTGCGTCCAGTTCCTTCAGCCCCTTCTTCTCATCACCAGCACCGTACTTCCCGGTTTCAACTGCAAATATCTTGTCCGAAAGGTCTGCGTGAAGATCCTCCGAAAGGGACAAGTTGACGGGATCCAGGCTCGCAAGGCGACTGATGTACTTGGCGGTGAGATCAACACACAAGATCTTTGTGTCATGTTCCGCCGCGTGTCGAACAAGATCGAGCGCAAGCTCCGTCTTGCCGCATCCGGTCACCCCAAGTATGGCGGTATGGTGTTGAACAGCTTCAGTGAAAGGTCCTCCAATGCGAATGGCCGTGCCAGGAATTTGACCGTACTGAAAATGTGTTTCATCACTGTCAAAAAGGTCGGCGCCGTACTCGGGGGAGACCGCAAAGACCGGCGTGTTCATCGGCGGGACCCATGTATACTTGACGAAGCCATGTGCTCGATCCGCGGTGCCAACTTGGGCTGCGAATGCCACTTGATAACCATGTCGATTTGCAGCCAAGGTATCCTCTCGGTTCGCTGCGTTGGTGACCTGGTAGAAGACTTGGTCGGTCCCGACCTGCGTCCAGACGAGGTGTCCTTCCCGCACCGTGTCAGTAGCCCAGGTTTCGAACCTAATCTCTTGAATGACCGAGTCCTCGACTACAAAGCCCACGAGCACGGCATCTGAGGGGACTCCCATAGCTGCGTTCACAGACGGCCCGGTCGGTACGTCCCTGGGCGGGATGTCGTAAAGGTATCCAGGCTGCGCGTTGTTCAGGACGGTGTCCTTCCAGGGCACGCAAAGACCAGTGCCGATCCGAGTGGATCCCTGAGGCTGTGAGTATAGAGGTAGAACGAGAGACGTGTTGCCATCGGCCTGGCGGTATGCTTTCGGTCGTTCAGGAGACCAATCGAGGCTCGGGTGTATTTCGGCATGAATCACATTGGGCCAATCGGTCCTGATCGCGGTGCCGAGAGGACGTGGTTCAAGGTTCGCCCTACCGAATGTCCTTCCGAGCAGACCTGGCACGCCAAGCGGCCACACCGCCACAAACACCCCCCAAAACAACACGAGCACCACCGTAACCGGAGATTGAAGGGTGTAGAACGCGAACAACGCGAACAGGAACACGACCGAGTAAAGTACTCTTGCGCGACCGAAGAAAGTGGCAACGCCGTAGGTGGCCCTCGTAACGGTCGCCCGCAAGCCCAGAGGCTGCGGTCCTGTGCTCAGCATGACACAGATGATCCCGGCGCCGAACACCAGACCACAGTATGAGAACACGCTCCACCAGGCGACGCGAGGCGCGAGTGGATAGACAGTGGTCAGGGTTACTATTCCCATGAGTGCATTCAGCACGGAATCGGCTGGCTTCGTGAACTTGTGCTCGATGAGGGCGGATCCGAGCACGATCAGCAGCAGTCCATTCTGGAACAGGATTGCGTCTGGGGGCTTCTCGGGCAAGAAAGAGCCCGTGAGGACTTTGGCGAGCAGTGCCGCAACGACCAGTGCGGTTAGGAGAATCGCGACCCTTGTCCACGGGGGAGCGTGCTGACTTGAGGTCTCGCGGTCCATGGTGATCTCCTCCCAGCAAAGTCATCTAGGGTCCGGCGCCCTGATCTTAAGTCTGCGGCTCTACCGTCGCAGCGACCATGCCGCGCGAACAGACCCCTCCCGCGGCAGGTTGGACCCCGCGAAGATGCGGGGCAGGAGCCCGCGCAGCTTCTCAGGATACGCGTCGTCGAGCGCCTGGAGCGCGTCGTCCAGGATGGTCTTGATCTGATCCGACTGCGCGTTCCAGCCACGCGTCCGACGTGCCGTTGTGGCTCCCGTGATGGGACGCCTTGAGCACGTCAGCGTCGAGGAGGTCGGGGTCGTTTCTCCTCCGATTAGCGTGCGCCGGTTTCCATCGCGAACAGATACGACACCACGGTGTTCGTCGTCGCATTGAGGAAACACATGGCGGCCGTGAGCCACATCGCGAGCAAGTCCAAATCCCAGGCCGTACCGTGCATCGCGCCGGCCGTATTCGTGTACCAGAACATGCCGAGGACCGCGCCGCACATCACAACCCACAGTCGAATCGGCCACTTGACCAAGACTGCGAACAATGGGCGAGTCGTCGCCGATTCCCGTGGCTCCTGGCGGTGCAGATACTTGAAGACAAAGTGCGTGCCTGCTCCCAGGTACCCGAGGAACACCGGGAAGAGAATCTGGACGATTCGCATGACCTCGCCATGTTGGTATTCGAGCGGAAATCCGAACCCCGGTGCGACAACGAGAAACAGGAACAGCGCGGTGGTGAGGATCATGGTCGCTTTCAGCAACCAGGAACGTGCCTCTTCAACGCTCATGACGGCCCTTCCTACGTTATTGCCGGTTATGGCCGGCACTCAAAGATGTTTCCGCTCCGCCACTCCCGACCGCACAAGAGCGAAAAGCCGCGACGAGTATACACGAGTAGTGAATCCGCGTACGTGGAAAACTCCTCCTCGGACGGCGGTCGGTATTCGTGGGCCGTATTGCGCGTGCTGAGAAACAGCGTCAGATCCAAGCGCAGCGGCAGGAATCCAGCGGCGTTTTCCCCCGGTACCAGCCCCTCGACCTCTACTGCTTCCCAAAGGACCCGAGCGTACATGTTTGACAGTTGATCGGTCCGCATCCCCTGCACCGACCTCGGATCGCCGAGGGGCCAGAATGTAGTACGAAGTGACATCGGCCGATCCGCAAACACCGACTCGAGCACACCGAGAGCGTCACCCACAGTCAGGGCTCCGGCGTTCCGAATCAAAGCGTCCAAAACGGTGCGCCCGAACACGGTGGCTCGTGGCTCTAAGCCCCTGGTGCGTGCCGTGTTGCGATCGCCCCAACCGGCCACAGTCCGGATCCACGTTCCCATCTCTCCACTCACAGCGATCGTCTCACATACGCGCGGAATCGGACTCACGTCACCTTTGCGGTATGCCACCTCACACTCCATCATGGCGCGCTCGCGCGTCTCCGACGCACCGGCCCGCTCGAACACCATCCAGCATGAGAGCTCGGTGCAGTCCACCGGCTCACGGGTCTCGGCCAGCCGCTGCCAGTCGCCGTGAGTAGAGTCGCCTCCGGCGACCTCCGACCGATGCATCCACAAGACGTAAGGGACGACCTGACCGAGAAGGGGTGGTGGAGCAACCTCTACGCGAAGGCTCGCGGCGTGCAAGCGATGCGGAAGGTCAACGAGGGTGACCTCGGACAGGGCAATAGCTCGGGTGCGCCCGTCCGACAGATAGATCCTGCAGACGCGTTCGACGTCCCCGACAAAGCACCTGGACAGCGATGACGGGCCCTCCAACCACTCCGCTTGCCGAACACGCTGGGCGTTGGCGAACTGCGCGGCCGCTTGCTCGCTCGAGAATAGGGTGTCGACCGCGAATCGAGGAGCAACTACCTGTTGCGCGTCAACGCAGCAGACGTTGCCAACGAGAAACCCGGTGACCGCTGGCCACGTCCGCCATGCCTTTCTCATCCTGACCCCCAACCGGAATCTCGCTTCATTCCGTACAGTTCGCGACGATGCGCTGTTCTTCACTCGTCTCCTCGACACCGTCGCACACGAACACGGCTCGGACTGCCACCTGCTGCCGCGTGAGTGGGCGAGTCATCTGTAGCTCGTGACGTACGACGTCTCCGGAGCATTGAACCAGTCCCGAGGCCAACTCCGCTCACCGGCCGGATCTCCTGCCATCCCGGTGACCGTCGTAGTTCCATGCCACAGTAGCCGTCGGACGGCGCGATCCGCCGGCGGACGGGCAAGCGCCACGAGCTGATAGCCATACGGGAGCCGTGGTGTCGTTGCCGCCTTGAGCCGCACTTCAGTGCCTCCGGCGCGAATCAAGACCTCCTCGGGCGACGCGGGGCACTGGGCCTGAGCGGGGCAATTCCCTAGGACGGCGGCAGCCGCCAGCACCCACATCCGAGCGGCGAGCCCGGAAGAAGATTGCGCCTGCCTCCTCAACCTCACCCCTTCTTCGCCCGCTTCCCGAACTTCGTGATGATCCGATCGATCTCGTCCAGCGCGTACGTCGCCAGCTTCTTCTGCGCGTTGATCGTGGACTTCTTTGTTATCTCGAGATCGCCCAGGATGATGATGTTCTCGTCGTTGAGCTGGGTCGCCGGGCCCGTGTAGTTGAAGCTGCCGGCGATCACCACCTGCTCGTCGATCACCATCAGCTTGTGGTGCAGCTTGCGGAGCCCGTTCTTCGGCGTCGCGGTCCAGAGCTTCACCCCGGCACCGACCAGGCCCTTGGTCGCGGCCCAGTCCTGGTTTGCCTGTCGGTTGTCGAGCACGCCCCGGATCTCCCGACCGGCGTCCTTGCACAACGTGATCATAGTGTCGTCGATCCCGGAGGAACGCGCGAAGGTGAACATGGCGAAGTCGATCCGACTCCTCGACTTCATCATCTGCTTCATGATCTCCATCTCGGGATTGTGGTCCGGAGCGAACAAGACCCGGATGGGCACGTTGGAGACCGTGACGTCCGCGGGCTTCTCGTCGTGGCCTTCATTCAGCTTGCCGAAATGCCCCTGCTGTATCTCCCGATACTCGCGCGTGTAGAGGTTCGCGACCTTGCGGCTGCGCACGATGACCACGTGGTTCAGGTTCGTGCTGGTCCCCGTGTCGGTGAAGTTGGTGGAGCCGGTGAGCAGGGCGCTGCCGTCGCGCACGATGAACTTCTGGTGGAAGATCTTGGAGTTGTAGTCGGACCGGACGTCGACGGCCGTGCGCAGGATGACGTTCTGGATCTCGCGATTGACCTCGTTCTTGCCACCGGCCTGAAACGGATCGGCGAGGACTTTTTCCGTCTTGAGGTAGTCCCCTTCGACCACGAGTCGCACGCGCACCTTGCGCTGCCGAGCATGCACGATCGCCTCGGCGATATCCATCGAGTCCAGCTCCTGGACGGCGATATCGAGCTTCTTCTTGGCTCCGTCGATGAAGCCGACGATCGCCCCGCGTAGGTCGTCGGGCCCGCCGACCTCTTGCGGGCCCACATGTAGCTCGATGTCGCCAACCCTGACCGGCATGTGGACACCTCCTGGGGACAAAAGCCCACATTTATAATTGGCGATGGAGGGAGGCAAGAACAGACCCAATCTGGGGCAGGAGGTGTCGTTTTTGGGACATTTGGGGGTGGAAGGCGGGCGGGAGGTCGGGCGGTTCCTCGCCCGGAAGATCGAACTCCACAGCATGTCCGAGTCCCTGGATACCTCAACGCCGCATGGCCGGTTCGTCCTGACCCTGTTTGGCGGACTGGCCCAAATGGAACGGGGGCTGATCGCCGAGCGCACCCGGGGGGCCCTGGCGTGGAAGCGGGAGAACGGGCTGCCGACCAGCGACCCACCCCTCGGCTTCCAGCCCAACGGCAAGCGGCACCACATGATCCCCGTCCCGGAGGAACTGGCCATCGTCCGGCGGATCCTCGATCTCCCGCGGGCCGGCAAGAGCAGCCACGCCATTGCTGCGAAGCTCAACCAGGAAGGCGTGCCGTCGAAGCACGGCGCCCGCTTGTATCAGACGACGGTCGGGAAGGTGGTCAGGCGGCGGGAGTGGTACCAGGCTCGTCTCAGCACCGCCTAGAGGCTCGTTGGACACGCCCGGACGGGCGTATCCGGGCCGACAAGTCTCGCTAGGTCGTCTCTGTCAAGGTCGTTTGGCGGATCGCCGCAGGGGGGTTACAGCCGCGGGGTCTGGCTGCTGAGCCGGCTCCCGATCCTCCACGCACTCGCGGTCGGTGGGGCGGAGCCGTTGCACGGCCCGTTGGATCGCCTTTCGGAGCCGCGGCGTGAGCCGGTCGGGGGGCGCCGTCGTCGTCCGGCGTCGGGGCCGCGATGCGCTCCGGATCGATAGACGTGGGCGGGAGCGCGCGCGGCGAGTTCGGGGAGTCGGGCGGCCGCCGGTGGATGTAGTCGTGGGCCGCGTTCCTACCGATCGTGAACAGCCACGGCGCGAACTTGCGCTCCGAGCGGAAGCGGTCGAGGGCGGCGAACGCCCTGACGAAGGTATCCTGCGCGAGGTCCTTCGTCCGCTCGGTGTGGTGGACGAAGCGGTAGATGTGTCGCCTCAGCCGGGCCTGGTAGCGGCGCACGAGCTCGCGATAGGCGTCTTCGCTGCGCCGGCGCGCGAGGCGCACCACGTCGCGCTCCGGGGCGGCCGACAGGTCGGGAGGGGGAAGCATGTATATCTATACGAAAAGGGGGGCGGCGGGGTTTCAGGGGGGGTGGCGCTTGGGGCTCGTGCACGCGGGCCCGATCGATGAGGCTGGCTCCTGCGGTCCAGGCCCCGGAGGTCGCGGAGGGGTCTAACAGGTTGCGGAAAAAGTGGTGTCGAGCGCGGGCACGGCGGCCTGGTCCTCTACTGCGTCGGTACGATGGGACTCGTGATCCGGTTCTTCGGCTGGCTCCGACGCAGCCGAGTGCCAGAGCACGCAGAACACCGCGACGCCGCACCTTCACCACTTCCAGCGGCGCGACATGTGTCAGCTCCCCTTGGGCAAAAGCTTGCCTTTCATTTCAAGACGCTGCATGGCCTTGAACGAAATGCCCATCAATTCGCAGATTCGTTGCTTCTCCTTGAATCCGATTGGGAACATATATAGGTGGTTTATCACCAGCGCCTGGAGTATGGCCCGCGGCAAGACCTTACCGCCAACTCTGACACTGAGGTCCGTCGCATCCCGGTGGGGGAACCCCGTAAACTGCTCAACCTTGATCGCTAGCGTTACGAGGTCCACGATCGGTTCATCCAGCTCTTGTCGCACTTCCTCGTACGTGGGCTTCAACTGAGCCGCACCCGTGGCTCTGGCAATCCTTCTGATGAACCCGTACGACATCATGAACGTGAGCCCAATTACGCTCTTCTCGGCTGCCCCAATCGCTCTGGCATCGCTCAGAGCTGGATCCTCTTCCTTGAGTCGGGCGACAGTGTATTCAACAAGCGCGTCCTTGACCTCGGAGAGTTCACGAAGGCCCCAACCAAGCATCCGGCGCCCAAGAGCATAGCAATCCATCGTCAATGACTTCTTCGCGTCTCCCTTGAGAGAACCGGGAAAGTTCTTGAGAATCTGCCCTGCAATCTGCAGACTCCTAAAGCCCATTCTCAACTCACGGAGTTGTGCCTCGATCTCGACATCAGGGTCATCCTTTGGCTCACTGTCCTCTCCAGCATCACCTACCTCGTCGAGCATTTCCATTCTCATCCTGCGGTGCTCGGCGCTGTTTGATTGGAGGTCAACCGGCGGGAGAACAAGCGCGCCCGACCTCTGCAGGAACGACACATCCTCGAGCAGCGTGGCCTGGCCGTGCTGGGCGAACAGAGTCCGCATAGTCGCCTGCAGCGTTGAGAGTACAAACGGATTTCTTGTTAGGTGGGCAAGAAACAAGAGAACATTGGCCTGAGTCTCAGACGCCAGATCATCACACATCGCTCTGATCGCTTCGCGGACCGCATCAGAATCGATGTTGTCTCGCAAGTGACTGGCAACAAAATAGTAGTATGTGTAGGAGTACCTGAAACTCACGATCCCATTAGCCACCAGCAGCACACGTGCGTCTATCAGCATGCGGAGCAATTGATCGAACGGCAGCTCGAGACGGTATTCAGTTTCATAATGCTCATGAATCGCCCTCAAATCGTCCTCTCCAAGCTCCGCTCTTCCCTTAGTATAGAACGCATAGGCGACATGAGTCAGGTACGCGACGAGTATGTCGAACTCGAATTGCCTGAGTCCTCCCGCCAAGGAATGGCGAATGAAGATTTCGTAGAAGTAGCCGTGCGTGCTGGCACGCAAATCAACCTCAGTTGCCGCCGTCTGCGCTTGGAGTATCGCGAGGAGAAACACAGGATAGGCCGGCACGAAGTTCTTACCCACGACGACGTCCATGGTGTGCTTTGCATTTTCTAACGCAAGTGCGCCTCGAGGCTCGTCGATGTCCTGAGTAGGGTCCAAGCGAAGCCATCGTTCAGCGAGTTCAGTGCGTCGGACGTGCCCCAGTTCAAGTATCGTTAGGTGACGACACTGCCCGTGCCCATCGGGCAGTCCCCCTGCCCGTATCTCGTTCACTGTTTGGCTCATCTGATCGGCAAGCAGGACCAGTTTGTCCCCGAAGCGGAGGGCGTGATCGAGGAAGCGTGAGAGGTCTTGAGCCGCAAGTTTCAACCGATGAAAGTCGTCGACGATGAGGATCCGCCTCCCCTTGTTGGCTTGCCAGACTCTTTCAGCCACGTCGTCTCCGTATTGTGTGGTAATCGCGGTTCCGACCGCCCGTTTGAACAGCTCCTTGCTCCTGAGTCGCTGTTCACTACCGTTCAACAAGACGGGCAGTTTGCCCATCTGGGCGAAGCGCATAAAGAACATGTGCGCAAGCGCCGTCTTCCCCGACTGCTCGGAGCCTGTAAGGAGCATGCATGAAGTTGCGTCCACTATGGAGGGAACATCTGGCCCGCGCACGAACGCACCTGCATCATCTGGGTCGGTCACATACTGCTCCTCCCTCAGGTCGGGGTATACGAACACGTCGGATAACCTGACCTTCTCACGTGCTGGATGCATCAGACCGATTGATGGTTCGTCGAGCTTTGCCAGAAGACCGGGTAGCGGCTCGGTGGTTCGTCCGGCTCGCCCTCTGTTGACGTAAATCGGTTCCCATGCGCTTTCACGTGAAGTCTGATACAGCCCCTTCTCCCACTGAAACATGTGCAGTCTCTTCCGTCGTTCTCCCAAATCCAACACAATGGCGTTGAACGTCCCAGATTCTGGTGCGTCACTCTCCTGCAAGACGCCACCTTCATATAACTCGCTAATGCCTCCTGCTCGTTCAATCACGAGGCTGCTCTCGTGCTCGTGCTCGTGTCCCACTAGGACGATGTCAGCATGGCCTCGTACATGCCTTTGTAGTGCTCGGGATGCCTCAGGAGAGAACCAATTGTAGGGGTGATGGAGCACGCCGATGGCGAGGTCAGCTTCACCGTGAATCACTGGCGCCTGGTTCAGGGGGAACGAGAGGGAGCCCGGTTGTTCATCCCGTTCGGACATCCAGGCCGTATTGTACGCCAAGATGCGGATTACGCGGGTGTCAAACCTTACGTCGTAGACATCAAGGATGGGACTGGCTGCTACCGGCGTCCGGGTATGGACTGCATCACAAAAGAGGCGGTAGTTCCCTTGTGCTGCACAACAGCTTACGACGTGATCCTCTGTCACTCGGGTCGGATCGGATCTGACGTTGCTCACCAATACAGCTCGACCTTCACAGTCGTGGGACAGATCACAATCGTGGTTACCAGCGACCGTCAGGACTTCCGGCGGCATTTGCAGTCCGAGAGAGTCCTGCAAACGACTTGTCAGGTTAGATATGAACGTTTGGGCAGCGGCATACTCTGGCTGAGCCCCTGAGAACGCTACGTCACCCGAGATCACCAACACTAATCCCGACAGGTCGTACTCGAGGTCCTTGACGGCCGAAGAAATCCTTTCTGCTTTGCCCATCAGTGGGTCTTGCAAGCTGCGGAAGTGGAGATCTGAGAGGTGCAGTAGTAGGATGCGCATGATGGCTCCCTGCCTGCTAGGAGGTGCAGGATCGACTATGGTTCAAACATCCGCGCCTGCGACCGAAAAGACAGAGCAGGAACGGCCTCAACCTCTCGCACTGCGGGAGGCCGTGTTTTGAGCTTCGGTCAGTTGAGACAGCATTACAAGTCGTTGTTGCACCGTAAGTTGAACCGGCGTTGAGGCTCTATAGTACGCGCTTATGCTACTGGTGCGACATTCGCGGTCCTTTCCTTCCCCGTGGGTCTCGCCGAGGTACGGGCGCTCGCCGAGGGGCTCCCGCGCCCGCGAACACAAGGATGAAGCTCGTGCGCACGTCACGCTCCGCGGCCGCTGCTGCGGTGGAGGCCCAGCTCGCGCGTCGCGACTTGTCGAGCGAGCCCGAGTCGGACGTCATGGACAGCGGAAGCACTGTTCTCCACGTCCCGCTACGAAAACATTTGGCTTTGGCCAGTAGACCGCGCGACTGGGACTAGACTATTACCTGCGAAGGCGATACTCGACTTCGTCTCACTCTACCTAGTGGACATCTCGATTATAAAAGGATGCGTGGCCTTTCATCACATCACCGTCCGCTCAGGTGAGTCGCTCGCTGTCTCAAGACAAGGAGTTCATCCGACTCGAACTTGACTTCGGACAGACTCTCTGGTAGCGGAGGATTCACCAAGTCCCAGTCTCCCTGAACGTTCTGGCCCCGGTAAGCCATGCCTTCTAACAACGGTAGGATCACTCGTCGCCAATACACCGATAGAATCCCCACCACCGCTGACGCAGCAAGCCCGCCAGCGACCCCAATTACTAGATCCGACGAAAGGGACTGCGTCAACGACAACCCGCCACGGCTGCTTTGTCAAGCCGCAAGCACAGTGGGCATCCAGCGTGTGCGGCAATCGCGACATGGCTCACCTGGGCCCGCGGCCCGGTTGCGGTGGGAGAACACGCTCGCTCCCCCCAAATCTTCACGGTTCCCTGGGATCCGAATAGGCCCATCTTGAGGCACGACCCTACGGATTTGGGACATTTGAGGCGCAGCGCGAGGTGCTCTGGCACATTCCGCGAACGGTGGACATGTGGGACGTGCTGTTCCGGCCGAACTCGGTCAGTAAAGACGACACGGCAAGTGGTTGTCGCAGAGGAGGTTGAATCGGTGTTGATGAGCGTCCTGCATCCTCCCTCCGTGGCACTCGACTTGGTTCGGCTTCCGATTGACCCGCGTGACCTACGGGCGTTCTTGGAGACACTGCCGCGCGCTCGAAGACAGGAGGACGCTCGCGCGCATGTGAAGCTCCTGTGGGTGCTCGCGGTCGTCACCGACCGCCTTCGGCGAGACGCCGACCGACTACATCGCTGGAGCGTGAATTGATGCAGTTCAGGCTCGGCGGAATGGGATCCCACGCCGGTCCAGCGCGAGACGGGGTTCGCGCGCGCGCTCGCCGCAGGGCACCGCACCGAGGCAGAGGCTACGAAACACGCCGCTTGTACAGCTCTGCAAATTGCTGGAGCTCCACGGGCTCGATCCGCCGCTCGCGAGTTCGCACTTTGTGAAATAGGAGTGTAGCCGGCCGAGGGCCTTCGCTCCTTCGACTTGGGTGAGGCCGCTTTTTCGCGCGCCTCCCTGAGCCGCTTGTGTAGAAGAACACCCAAATTTGCAGCACCTGTGAACACCCAAGTTTACGCACCGGACCCCCTGACAGTGCCCCCGGTGGGGGCATCCTTCCGTGCCGATTGGGCGCGGAGCCACCGTTGGCGAAACTTGGGAGGGCCCAGGTCATGGTTGCAGAGCAGATGATCGAGCGGGGCGCGGCGGTCCGGGAGGTCGCCCGGCAGCTGGGGCTGACTGAGGGCGCGCTGCGCTCCCTACCGCCTGGCACCATTAAGAAGCGCCCTGTCAAGCGACGATAGGTCAACCCCCGCGGCGAGCGCACCTCGCCGCTGCCGTTCCTTGCCATCACTTGACTTCCTACGCCGCCCGCTTGCCAGTGGCGTCTGCCGGAAGATGCGCTCGACGACCGCGGCCTCCTCGGGCACGACGGCGATGCTCCCGTCGTCTGCTCGCCGGTAGCCGTAGGGAATCCAGCCCCCAGTGTGCCCGCCCTCGCAGGCCTTCTTCCGTTTGCCGTTGGAGAGGCGCTCGCAGATCACGCGGCCCTCGGACTCGGCGAGCGAGGCCATGATGTTGCGGAAGAGCTGGCCGGTCGGCGTCGATGTGTCCACGCCCTCGCGCAGGAAGACGGTGTCCACGCCTGCGTCGCGGAGCGCCCGATCGATCTGGATCACGTCCCGCACGGACCGCCCCGCGCGGTCGATGGAGGGGAAGACGGCCACGTCGAACCGGCCGGCCTGAGCGTCGGCCAAAAGCCGGTCCCGTGCGGGACGCTCCTTCTTGTACCCGGAGACGCCCTCCTCGCGGTAAAGCTCGACCAGCATCCAGCCCTTGTACTCGACGAACCGCTGGATCTCCTACTCCTGCGCGCCCAGACCGTAGCCGTTCCTGGCAGCGCGCTCCCGGGAGACCCGCACGTATCCGCCGACTCTCGTTGCCTTGTCGATCATGAGTGAAGTTCCTCCAAGTTCGTTGCCGCGGGGGCCGGTCCCGTCGCGCATCAGCGCACCTCCACATACTCCATGCAGAACCTCAGTACCTCGTCGTCCGTGAGTGGAGTCGGCCAGCCCCCCAGGTGCCCCCCCAACCACGCTGGCGACGAACGGCAACTCACACCTTGATGAACGAACCAATGGCTACTCCGCTACAGCAGCTGCCCTGCTGGAAAGAGCAGTTCAAGTCCCAAGGATGCGCGTCCGGCCGCGCGCTGCCTATGTGGGGACCGTCAAAGGTCTACGATCCGGATGGCGGAACGTCCGCTCCTGTCTTAGCGTAGGCCAGCGCGGAAATGACCGGCTCCCTCTGACTCCGGTGAGGTCGGGATGACTGCACTTGCCGAAACTGCCATGCCGCGCCGCAGCGTTTCGCGGCGTTCCGCCGGTTGCTCGGCGCAGCCAAAACTCCTCGACGCGGTGCTTGACTCGAGCGCCACCATTGACCACGAACGGTGGATAACCGAATGACCATTTCTGGAAAAATCGCGGAAGCAGTGCATCAGTTCTGCTTCTCCCAAGAGCGACGAGAAGACAGCCTGCAAATGAGCGTTTGTTTCGATTCGGGTGCGCGGGCAATTGAGACGATCCTCAAGGCTGCATTCGATCTCTCGACCGAAACCTACGAGGGCCGTCCGATAGTTGGTGGATTTCTCGTTGTCCGAAATGCGGACGTCTTCCTTGACCAGGTCAAGACGTGGCAAGTCGCCATCCTCAATCTCGATGTCCCGGATCTCTCGTTCCGTTCTCTTAAGAACGTCGCCGCAGTGCTGACTCGCGATACATGGGTGATCGTGTGTCCCGCGACGAATGGCTTCAGGGTCATCGGGCTAGTACGACAGCGCCTGGCACCCCTGCATGAGGCGCAGAGAGGCGCCGTGCGCATAGCCGCCTACGAGAAGCCGCCATTGGCCATTTCAATCGAGGGGCCAGGCATCCTCACCGTGGCGGTTAACCATGTGATTGTTGCGGCACGGCGTGGGGATAGTGTCTGGACCAACCAGTTCCCGAACCCTCTCATCTATGCGGCGCTCTGGAGGGCTGCCGGCAACTGGGGGGATCCTGGCCAGACCGCGGCTTTCTTCTATGGTGTCCAGCATGAAATGAAGGTTCAGGGACGCGGAGGGACAATCGTGATCGGCCCGCGCGTTGACACTAAAGATTCGTCGATCATTCAGCCCGGTGCCATCTCCGTATCCGGCCTCACGATGTCCCGTGTGGTCATGGGTGAATTCCAAACAAACATCTGGAATCTGGAGGCGTTCCAGCGCAATCCCCTTAAGATTTATCGCGAGTTCGAGCTGGAGCGTCGTCGGGGGGAAGAGTTGCGTGACTTGCTCGTTGCGATGACGACCGCCGATGGCGCGGTGCTTATAGATGAGGATGGTGAGATCTACGCCTATCACGCATACTTCGCCGTTCCGCCGGAGCCGTCCAACGATCCGGGGGAGGGAAGTCGCCACCGGAGTCTTCGCGCGTTTATCAAACGGACCCAGGCATGGCTGGCACTGGCAGTGTCCCAGGACGGCACCGCAACGGTGTTCGCGTGGGATGACTCAACGCGTCGGATTCGAGAGATGCAGTCGCGGTACGGGATGTTGTTGCCGTCGTCTCTCAAGTCCCTTGGCCTCCCCGGGTCGTGAACTCTGCTGCGCGCTGTTCTGCCCCTATGGCGTGGATACGCCCGCACGGACGTGTCCACGTGCGGCCCAGCAGTCAGGGCCGTCGTGCCGGCCTCGTGTTGGGGCCCGTTACCGCGTGCTCATCCGGTAACCTCTGATGCGGACGGATGGGTACTCAGTGGGGTCATCGGCGGCATCTTAAACCACCTCGTTCTCGGTGGATCGCTCCGCCTGCTTCAACACCAGCTGCGTCGCGTCTTCCGACAAGTCGGGCGGATAGCCGTACTTCGCCAGCAGGCGACGCACGCTTCGGCGCAGGCCCGCGCGCACGGACTCTCGCTGAGTCCAGTCAAGCTTCGGCATCCTCTTGACCGTCTCGGCAAGTTCTCGCGCCATCAGGCGCAGCGTGTCCGACTTCATGATCTCCTTCGCCGAGCCATTCTCCGCGAGCGCATCGTAGAAGGCAGTCTCCTCAACGGACAGACCGAGTTCTTCGCCGTGCCGCTGCGCTTCTCTCAGCTGCTTCGCGAGGTCGAGAAGACGACTGATCATCTCGGCGGTCGTGATCGCCTTGTTCGTGTACCGCAGCATGGCGTCCTCGAGCGCCTCCCGGAACCTCTTGCTCTGGACGAGGTTCGTCCGCTCGGTGACGCGGATCTCATCGGTCAACAGCTTCCGCAGAGTCTCCAACGCCAGGTTCTTCTGCTCCAATGCCGCGACGCGCGCGAGGAACTCATCGGACAGGATGTCCAACCGAGCCGCGTCAAGGCCGGCGGCCGCGAAGAGATCGATCACCTCGTCAGCGTCCACGGCGCCACCAATGACCTGCCGGACGGCCGCGTCCACGTCACGCTGTCGCGCCCTCGTACCACCGCTTGACTCATCCGCCAGTCGCTTCCGGATCATCGCGGCAACGCGCTGGAAGAAGGCCAGATGCTCGACGACCGCCTCCGTCTCCGACCGTGGCACGGCAAGGGCGAACGCGGCAGATAGTTCCTTCACAAGCGTCCGCAGGCGCTTCCAGCCATCTTGCTGGGCAAACACGTGGTCGATCGCACGGAGATACACCGGGAGCACCTGCTGCGGCTCAGCATCGAGCGCCTCCTGGTAGCTGCAACCGTGGAAGAACGACCGCAGCTTCTCGAACGCGGCGAGCATCGCTGGCACGGCCGCGTCTTGAACCTCCTTGACCGCCTCGCCCGTGCCGCCAGCCTGGGTGTAGGTCGCCAGCGCGTCCGCGAGCTGATCCGCGAGGCCGAGCATATCCACGATCAGCCCGCCGGGCTTCTCGCCGTAGACCCGGTTCACACGGGCGATCGCCTGCATCAAATTGTGGCCCGCGAGTGGCTTGTCGAGATACATCGTGTGCGCCGGCGGACAATCAAACCCGGTCAGCCACATGTCGCAGACGATCACCAGCCGGAATTCGTCGTCCGGGTTCTTGAACCGCTCAGCCAGCCGCTTGCGCGCGCCCTTGGTCCGCACATGGCTGCGCAACGGCTCCTCATGTCGCCGCTGCCGGTGACGACGACCTTCATCACCCCGCGCTCGTCGTCGGGATCGTGCCAATCCGGCCGCAGGGCCTTGATTGCCTCATACAGCCGCGCGGCGATGTCGCGACTCATGGTGACAATCATCGCCTTGCCTTCCATCGCTGCGCGGCGCTTCTCCCAGTGCTCGACGATGAACGCCGCCAACCGCTCGACGCGCTCCGGCGCGCCGACCAGCGCTTCCAGCGGTATGCGGATCTGATCCGCGACCTGCTCGCCCAAAGCATCGGCCGCCGCGGCCTGCTCCAGTTCCGCCTCGGCCGCTGTTGCTCCGGCGTCGTCCACCGTCAGCTTCACGATGCGCGACTCGTAATAGAGCGGCTTGGTTGCCCCGTCCTCCACCGCTTGGCGGATGTCGTACACATCCGAGTACCCACCGAAGACCGTGGATTGTGTTCTTGTCGTCACGCTCCAGCGGCGTGCCTGTGAAACCGACGAAGGTCTCCATCGCGTGCACGCGAATGGCGCCGCGTGGTGCGGCGCGCGGGGCGAGACCAGCTGGCGCCGGTCGTTCCGGATGGGCGGTTCGAGCACGAACGCGAGCGTACCATCCCGATCGAGCTGCGGCGGATCGGTCGGCAGCTCGCGGTCGCGGAACCGCTGCGCCAGGTCGCGCTCGTTCCGGGCGATGAGGATCGCGGCGTGCGCGAGCGGCGAGCCCAAGGTCACGAGATCCGTGATTCTCCACAGGTGACCGTGCCGGCGAAGCTCCGTCCACACCGCGTGCTGGTGACGCCGGTGCACCTCGTGGCCCACCGCCGCGCTCTCCGAGCCCGTGAGCAGCTCCTCGTACGCCTCGAGGCGCCCCTGCGGCTGGCGCGCCGGATTGGCGAATCGCCGGTACCCTTCCACCCAGTAGTGCGTGATGAGGTCGTAGGCGATCACGCTTCCCAGGCTGTGCCCCACGAGGATGATCCGATCGTACTTGCCGCTCTCGTGCAGGCGTCTCAGGAGGCTCACCCCCGCGTCCCGGATGGCGCGGCGGATCGCCACATTGCGGGGGCTCGGGCTCAGGTACCGCGCGGCGTCGCCCGCGTAGCGGATGAGGAACCCGTAGAACGCGGACGCCAGCAGCACCAGTGCGAGGATTGCCGGCCCCCCCAGGCTCGCTTGAATGATGCCGAGGCCGATGCCCGCGCCGAGCCCGGCGAGCAGCGCCAGCAGTGCCCACGTCACCACCCACATCGGCCGGAGGTGTCGGGGCGTCGCCCACGGCCAGCGCCACAGCAGGGACTTCGCCCACTGCGCGAGGTGGAGAATCGTCGTTCCCTGGACCAGGTCCGCCCAGTACAGCTCGAAGAAGTGCGTGTGATGGCGGGGTCCGTGGCTCGTTGTCAGGCGGCGGAGCTCGTACGATCCGCTGAAGGGGTCGGGCTTGCTGTACACGTGACTGGTCGGCAGGACGCTCGCCACGAACGAGCGCAGCGTGTCCATGGGACGCTGCTCGCCGATCCCGTGAATGACGATGACCGCCTGCTTCCGAATCCTGGGCATGCGTGCTCCGCTGGTGGGCGGGGTGGTTGGGCGCGGATGAGTTACGCGGTCACGAGCCGCCCGCGCCGAGTTTCGTCACCGACAGCCCGCCGATGATGAGTCCGACGAAGATCGTTGGTCCATTCCCGACGCCTCCCAGCACGAACTGATCGGAGTCCGTCCCCACGGGCACGACGATCTGGTCCCCGTCCCGCGCCGCCCCGTCGATGCCCGGAAAGCGAATCTCGTCGCTGGCGCTGAAGATGTAGCCGATGAAGACCTGCATGTTTAGCGAGCCGAAGTGCGCGGTAAGCGCCGGTGCGAGCTTGATGCGGGCGTCCGCTCCAGCCGCGAACATCACCATGTGCCCGCCGATGCCGACGCCCAGGGTTTCCTCGTCGGGGTTGGATCCAGATAGGAGGTATCGTGCCACCAGCCCGGTGGAGACCGCGGGCCGCCAAACGAACTCCTGGTTGGCAAGCAACGACAGGGAGTCCGAGCGGGGAATTGCGGTTCCGTCGGAGTCGATACGGAACAGGGGCTGCACCTTCACCTCGGGTACCTCGATCCCAGCGAAGCCCCCGCTGGCCGCGGCTTCAAGGACAAAGCGCTGCGCATCCGCGGGTTCAGGCGAGAGGGTGGCGAAGACGGGTAACCACGTTAGAGCGATAACCGGCCGGACGTGTCGCATTCGAGGCCCTCAACGGACGTGGAGTTGCTCCCTGCCAATCTTGGAAAAGCGGACGAGGCCCGACAGGCCCCGATTGAGGCACGACCATACGAGATTGGGACATTCGGGGTGGGGAAGCAGGGCGCTCCCCCGGCGACCGCGGACCCCTCAGTCCGCGACTGGACCCACCCGGACGTAAGCCTGTCCATAGCCCGCCGTGGACCCCTTGCGCCGTTTTCCGGGCCGAATGTCCCAAAAACAGTAAGTCGTGCCTCAAAAAGGGCCTGTTCGGACACCGTGGCGGAGTCAATATTGGGGCCCTAATACGGAAGTGGGGTCCTCGCATGACATCCCCTCAGCCTCCGGGGCGGTCGGCTGCCTCTCCGATGCCCGGCACCACGCGGTTCCTCGTGGGTGGTTTGGGCGCTTTGGCCCCCACCGTGGTAAGCCTCCTCGTCGTCGATCTCGAACCCGTGCTGTCCAAGCTCACGGCGCTGGCCGTCGTTGGCCT
>Ga0326597_10001342_pt1 | contig 40218 bp, 34 predicted proteins | sample RVTome_12_FD_203789 | JGI IMG/M metagenome (GOLD analysis project Ga0326597, IMG submission 203789) | Soil microbial communities from uranium-contaminated site in the Upper Colorado River Basin, Wyoming, United States - RVT100D185 | ecosystem: Environmental > Terrestrial > Soil > Contaminated >... | reverse complement strand
CAGCCCGCGCTTGAGCAGGCTCCAGTAGTTCTCCAGCCCGTTGGTGTGGATCTGTCCGTCCACATAGGCCACGGCATGATCGATGACCTGATGGGCATACCGCCCCTCCAGCCCCTCATACGAGAGCAGGGCGTCAGTATAGAGCGCCGCACCGGCTTCGACGTGCTTGTGGACTTCGGCCTGCAACGTCTTCTTCTTTCGGTCAGTGACGACAGTCGTCCGCACTTTGCCGCCACGCTTCAGGATGCCAATCACTGCGGTCTTATCCTTGGTGCCGGTGCCGGTGATTCTACGCCGACGCTGCGCGACGTGCATGTTGCGCGCCTTGCCGCCGATGAATGTCTCATCCACTTCAACGTCACCGCCGACCGTGCCGCCAGTTTCCTGCATCGCAAGACGCAAACGCGACAACATGAACCACGCGGTCTTCTGCGTCACGCCAATCGAGCGGGCCACTTCATGGCTGCTGACGCCGTTCCGCATGTTGACGAGCATCCAGTAGGCCGGGAGCCACTTGTCCAAGCCCAGCGCGGAGTCCTCGAAGACCGTGCCGGTCTTGAGGGTGAACTTTTGCTTGGGGTGCTTGGTCTTGCACTTCCAGCCGTTCAGCGTGCGGTCAAAATAGACGCCCTTACTGCCACACGCCGGGCAGGTGACGCCGTTCGGCCAGCGACGGGCCACGAGGTATTCCCGGCAATTCTCAGGGGAGGCGAAGTAGCGGATGGCGTCGGTCAGGGTCTTGGGGGTGGTCATGTCTCGCTCCAATAGAAGGCAGTCTATCGGAATGAGATTACCCAGTCAAGTATATTCTTACCAAAGAAAGGCGCGTGCCCCACAACGTCACCAGCGCCGCGACCAACCAGGACCGTGGCGTCAACACCGGTGAGAGCAGGCAGTACAACCACACCAGCAGGACGAAGCCCAGGCCCCAGCAGACGTCTGCAATGCTCGCGTCCCGAAGCCTCAAGCTGAGCAGCCACACGAGCGTGACGACTGTGAGGATCGTGCCCAGACCGGCGAGCGCCGTTGTCAGGCCGGTCACGATTCCCGGGCCTTTCGGCTGTATCGGATGACGGTCGCACTCACGGGCGGATGTTCTGCGCGACTCTGGCGATTTGGCGGAGCATTCCTTCGAAGATCATGGTGTGCACCGGAAGGAGCGCGTACCAGTAGAGCAGGCCTGACAGCCCAACCGGTTCGAATACGGCGGTCTGGTGGATGAGTGCGCCGCCAGCTTCGGGTACGACCTCGAGCTCGAGCCAGGCGCGGCCCGGGAGTTTCATTTCGGCCACGAGCCGCAATCGTCGGCCTGGCTCGTACGCTTCGACCCGCCAGAAGTCGAGGGTGTCGCCGACGGCCGGCGCTTCAGGGTCACGCCGTCCACGCCGCATGCCCACACCGCCCATGAACAGGTCGGCCGCACCCCTGATTCGCCACAGCCACGTGCCGAAGTACCAGCCGCGCGCGCCCCCGATTCTGGCGATGGGCAAGAACGCGCGGTCGGCATCCACCGCCACGCGAATCTGCCGCCCGTCGACCAGCTTGCTGCCAAATCGCGTGTCGGCCGGCAGCGGCGATGCTGCGCCCGACGAGCGCGCGTCCGACCAGCGCGTCAGCGCGAACGCGCGGTCTTCGTGGCGAATGGCTCGACGGATCGCTTCTGGCAGACTGACGGGCTTGATCGCGAACACGGAGAGCGCTGCGGGATCGGTCACCACGGATCGGTTCTTCAGTCCACCGATCAGCTCTCGTCCGACCCGTGCGTAGACGGGCGTGACGAGGCCCAACCACAGGCTCGACAGGTGAGGCGTCAGAAACGGCACCGAGATCATCACCCGCTTCAGGCCGCGCTGCCGCGCATACTCTCGCATCAGATCGCCGTAGCTGGCCCGGTCCGCGCCACCGATCTCAAGCGTCCGACTGTCGTTGCCGGGCAGACCGAGTGCTGCGGCAAGATAGGCAAGCACGTCGTCGATGCCGATGGGCTGCGCCAGCGTGGAGACCCACCGCGGACAGATCATGATGGGCAGACGCTCGACGAGCGCGCGGATGAGCTCGAACGAGAGACTTCCGGAGCCGACCACCACCGATGCCCTGAACTCGACGACGGGAACGCCACTGGCCCGCAGGATCTCGCCTGTCTCGATCCGGCTGCCGAGATGCTTGCTGAGCGCCTGTTCACCGGTCGCGAGGCCGCCAAGGTACACGATCCGTCGAACGCCCGCCCGCCGCGCGGCGTCGCCGAAGTTGCGCGCGGCAACCCGGTCCTTCTCGAGATAGTCGCCGTGGGCCCCCATCGAGTGGACCAGGTAGTAGGCCACGTCGATTCCCGCCAGCGCGCGATCGAGAGACGCGGTGTCAAACAGATCGCCCGCCGCCACGCCGGTCGTCGGTGACACCCTCGACGCGAGCGCTTCCGGACGCCGCGCCAGACATCGCAATCGCACCCCTGTGGCTTCGAGGACGGGCACCAGTCGTCCCCCGATGTAGCCTGTCGCGCCGGTGACGAGGACGTGGGGCGTCGTCATCAGAACCGCCAGTCGAGGCCGAGAACAGGGAAGATGCCCTGCTGCTCGCCGAACTGTTGGGCGTTGGTGCGACGGTTCCAGCTGTAGCTGGCGAAGTTACGTCGATTGGTGAGGTTCTGCACACCGAAGAACAGGTTGAGCGGCCGTCCGCCCGCGGTGAAGGTGCGGTCCAGGCGTATGTCGATGCGGCCGTAGTCGGGAGCCCGTTCCGCGTTGACGCGGGTGAGGTCGTACACGCCACGCCGCTGTTCCGCCGACACCGTCTGGTCGTACGGCGTGAACGGCCGGCCCGAGAGCAACGACAGTCGGGCTGAGAATTCCCACACCGGCGACAGTCGATAGCCACCGAGCAGGTTGAACACGAACGGGTAGTCGAACGACCCTGGCCTGAGTACGCGGTCGAGGCCGGCGTGCCGCGTGCGGGAGAACGAGAGATTGCCCTGGCCGTACAGCTTCGAGGTGAGCCGCTTCTCAACGAAGAACTCCATACCCTCGGAGTACCCCTTGCCGGCGCTCGTGAGCGGAAACAGGATCTCGCGCACGTCGAACGTATCGCCAATATTGGCGAGCGACACCGTGGGGAGGTTGCTGGCCACAGGGTAGTCGGTGTAGGTCTTGCGATACCCTTCGGCTGTCACGCGCAGGTCGTCGCCGGGCGACCAGGCCAGACCCGTCACGTAGTGGTCGGCGCGCCACGGCACGAGTGACGCGTTCTGCGGAAACGCCGCCACGAAGAGGAACGCCGGCTGCTGGTAGTACGACCCGGTGCTTGAATTCCACGACAGCGCATCGGTGAGGCGCACCTTGACGCCCGCGCGAGGGCTCAACCTGGTTTTCGACAGGATGTCGTAGCGATCGACGCGTCCGCCCAGGGTGACGTTCACACGCGAGGCCACCTGCTTCGAGGCCTGCAGGTAGGCGCCGGTCTGGTACGACCGGAAGCGAGTGTGGAGAAAGAGGGGGTCGATGCCTGGCACTGGTGAGTACGGCGTGTCGTTGCCGTAGGGCGACCGCGCCGTGTAGTTGATGCGAAAGATCTTGAAGCTTCCACCGATCTGCACCGTATCGAGAAACGGCAGGTGGACCGTGAGGTCGTACTTGACCGTGGTCTCACCCTCCCGTGAATCCTCAAAGTAGACCACCGGACTCTGGTCGATGATGTCCTGCGGCGGCAACCCGAGTGACGGGCCTCCCTGGGCCACCAGATCCTTCACCTGCTGGCCAACCTTGGCCTCGGAGTGAGTGATGCCCAGCAGACCAACGCCGCGGGAGCCGAAGATGCGTTGCCAGTTGACACCTGTGGCGCTGCGCCAACCGTCGAATCGGATGTCGAAGTTGGCGATCTCGTCTTCGAGGTCGGTGGATTCGCTGAGGCCGAGCCGTATGCTGTCGACGCCCGTGAGGTTGACCGCCCAGAGGCGATCACGCGGCGTGAGGTCGTACACGGCCTTGCCGTTGAAGGAGTACACGACCGGCACGCCGCCGAATCCCACATCCTGAGTAAACAGATCCAGGAAGGTTCGTCGCGCCGACACCACCCACGATCCGTTCCCTCCCGTGATGGGCCCTTCGAGAATCGCGCCCGCGCCGGCAAAGCCGACCGTAGCCCACCCACCGAACGCCTCGCGACTGCCCTCGCGCTGGGTCACCTGCAGCACACTCGACGTGCGGTTGATGTAGGGTGCGGGATATCCGCCGGTGAGGAAGGTCACATCCTGCAGGAGTTCAGCATCGAGCAGGCTCACCGTGCCGCCGGCCGACGCGAAGTTCGCGAAGGCGTTGATGTTGGGAACTTCGACGTTGTCGACCACGAAGAGGTTCTCGAGGGGGCTGCCGCCGCGGACGATGATGTCGTTGCGGAAGTCGTTGGTTCCGATTGCGACGCCGGGAAGGCCCTGCACGTAGCGCGACACGTCCTGCAAGGCTGCGGCGCTCTTGAGGATCTCGCGGGGAGCCACCAGGAAGCCCGAGTTCTTCACTTCTTCGGGCGCCTGGAAGGCCGGTGCCGTCACGGTGACGGTCTGCTCGAATGTCTCCAGGCTGGGCAGCGTGATGTCGACCGTACCCTCCAGCCCGGCCCGCACGTCCACCGGTTCGCTGATGAACGGCAGGCCCACGAGTGGCAGAACCTCCAGTCGATAGGCGCCCGCCCGAAGCTCGCTGATGCGGAAGCTCCCCTCGGCATCGCTGGTGGCACACGAGGCGGTGTCGAGCGCGCACACGCGCACGCCCTCGGTCGGCTGGAGATCGGCGTCGACGACCACGCCGTGGATCGCACCCACACCCGTCGTGTCTTGTGCCGCCGCCGGCGCGATGGGGAAGGCCACCACAGCGGCCGTGGCCACGGCGGACGCGCAGGTATGCACACAAGACCAAATGCTGGAGACCGTCGTGGTCGTCATGCCACGCGCCCGCCGAGGCGGACGAGCTCCTGTTGGTAGGCTGGATAGTCGCGCAGGACGAGTCCGCGCGCGCCCAGCAGCGCCGCGTGGCGCTCGGCTCCGCGACCGCCGGCCCACAGTTCGACGTCCCCTGGGAGGTCATCGACAATCGTGTGAAGTTCTCGTTCCACTGTCTTCCTTGCCGTCGTTGTCGTGAGCCCGAGCACCAGCACCTGCGCGTTGGCCGGCTTGACGCTCTCGACGATGTCGCGTGCGGGGAGATCGGGTCCGAGATAGGCCACCCCGAGGCCGCTGATGGCCGCAAGCACCGCCGCGCCAAGCGTGCCGATCTCGTGGCGGTCACCCAAGGGGGTCGTAAAGAGCAGGCGTGCCGGCACGTCCCGGCGCGAGTGCAACCGGAGGAACGAGCCGAGGATGTGCCGGATGGACGAGGACATGAGGTGCTCCTGCGCGACGCCGACATGTCCTCGATGCCACTCGTCGCCGACCTCCACGAGCACCGGCATGAGTACCTCACGCAGCAGCTCCTGGGGGCGGAGAACAGCCGACAGGCGCGTGATTTCGTGGTCGATGCTCGCCGAGTCGTAGGTGCGCAGCGCGGCGATGAGCCCGGTGTTGCCCTGTGACGGCTGTCGGATCGGATCCACTGCGGGCACCGCAGCCGCACCAGCGATGGCCGCGAGGTGGCGTAGTTCCTTGTCGCCCAGCGCCACGAGTCGGCCGATGCTGTGCCCGTGCTCCACCGCGACGCGCAGCAGTCGCAAGCGCGCCACGTCCGTGTCCGTGTACATGCGTCCCCTGCCGTCCCGCGCAGGCGTGACCGCACCGTAGCGACGCTCCCAGGCCCGGAGCGTATCGATACCGATGCCTGTCAGCTTCGAGACGGCTCTGATGGGGTAGCGCGGGAACGCCGAGTCCTGTGTCTTCACCGGATCAAGAGGCGCACGACCGTCGAGCATACGGCAGTGGCGCCAGTACCCCAGGCCACGTCTACCAGTACCAGGACGAACGGCCACTGACGCAGCGCGGAGTAGTTGGTGAAGTCGTACACGCCGTACACCACGAGGCCGAGCAGTGCACCGTGCACGGCGGCGGCCGGCGCTGCGGGGGCGATCGGTATGACGAAAAGGGCGATGCCGGCGCCGAGCAAGGCATAGACCACCAGCGCCGCGGGCCAGTTCGGCGCGATATCGCCGTCGACGAGGCGCACGATCGGTGCAAGCTGGGCGCGGTAGAAGCCCTTCATCAGGACGCCCAGCCAGATGCCGTCGAGCAGCATGAAGACCACGGCGCCGAGCGCCGCAAGCTTGAGGGTGTGGCTCATCGATATCCTCGCCTTCTGAACGATCCCGCGTGAGCATCGACTGTACGGGAGAGCGATTTCTTTGTCAAGTGTTTGTCATGGACATAACATTGACAACATGTTGAGGAGCTGATACGTTCTCTGTCGCGATGAAGTCGATTGCGGTCATTGGCGCGGGGGTCTCGGGTTTGGCGTCGGCCTATCTGCTGAGCCGCCGGCACCGGGTCCATCTGTTCGAGAAGGACCGGCGTCTTGGTGGCCATACCAACACCGTCGTCACCTCCACGCCGAACGGCGACGTGCCGCTCGATACGGGCTTTCTGGTGCACAACGACCGTACGTATCCGAACCTGGCGCGCCTGTTCGGAGAACTCGGCGTGGCGTCGCACGACTCGGACATGTCGTTCGCGGTGTCATGCCGGCAGAGCGGACTCGAGTACAGCAGCTGTGGTGCGAACGGCTTCTTCGCGCAGCGGCGGAACCTCGTCAGGCTGTCGCACCTCTCCCTGCTCCGCGAGATCCTGCGATTCAACCGTGAAGCGCCAGCCCTGCTCCGGGCGCCAGACGCCGAACGCCAGACGCTTGGAGACTTTCTCGATTCGCGCCGGTTCGGCGAGGCGTTCACCCATCGGTATCTGTTTCCCATGGCCTCGGCCATCTGGTCGGCCTCTGTCGACGCGATCCGTTCGTTTCCCGCGCTCACGCTCGTGCGCTTCTTCGACAATCACGGGCTGCTCTCGATCAGCGCCCAGCCGACCTGGAAGGTGGTCTCGGGCGGCAGCCACACATACATTCCCAGGCTGGTGGCGAAGGTGTCAGGAGGTGTTCACAAAAACGCGGCGATCCAGACCGTGCAGCGGAGCGAAAACGGTATCACCATCGCGTTTCGTGACCGGCCGTCGATGGCGTTCGACGAGGTGGTGTTTGCCTGTCACGGCGATCAGGTGCTACCGCTGCTCGCCGATCCGAGCGATCGCGAACGCGACGTCTTCGCACGTTTCACGACGACGACGAATGTGGCCTGGCTGCACACCGACCGGTCGGTGCTCCCGGTGCGGACGCCCGCGCGCGCGTCGTGGAACTACCTGTTGCCGGCTGATGCCGATGCGCCACCGATGGTGACCTACGACCTGAATCGGCTGCAGGGTCTGACGACAGAGGAGCAGTACTGCGTGACGCTCAACCCAAATAGCCACATCGACGAGAGCCGCGTGCTGCGCCGCTTCGTGTATCGGCACCCGCTGTACACCCCCTACGGGATCGATCTGCCAGACGGCCGTATTCTCCTGTTGACGCACCTTCGTTATCTCGGCTACCGCTTCAACCCGGTGTCGTTCTTCTACTGCTTCGATGCCGACGCGCGACTGCAACTGGTTCTCGCTGAAGCTGTGGTGGAAGGGCGTGCCGGTCGTCGGTCGCGCGACTCGAGACGGCGTGGGGGAGCGTGCGGCCTTTGCGGCCCACGGCGCAAGTCGTACCGACTTGCAGGTGGAGCGATGAACATGTTGACGGGATGGGCGAAGAAGGCGTTTCTCTCGTGCCTTGACGATGTGCGTGGTGGGCGGCTGACCGTGGAGTGCCCCGGCCGCACTTACCAGTTCGGGCACGCGGGCGAACTCGACGCCACACTGATCGTCCATGACGATCGGTTCTTCCGGCGTGCGCTCTGCGGCCGTGACATCGGCATCGGCGAGTCCTTCATGGATGGCGACTGGACGAGTCCGGATCCGGTGCCGCTGGCGCGGCTGATGTTGCGCAACCGACAGATTCTCGACGACCAGAACGGCGTCATGGCCGCACTGCACAGTCTGGCAGGTGGGATCGCCAGACGGCTTCGCGACAACTCGCTCGCCGGGAGCCGTCGGCACATCCACCGGCACTACGACCTTGGCAACGACTTCTTCCGCCTCTTTCTCGACCAGGATCTCCGGATGTACTCGTGCGGTTATTTCGAGTCGCCGCACGATTCACTCGAGACGGCACAGACACACAAGGTCGATCGCATCTGTCGGATGCTGGTGCTCTCGCCATCCGACCACGTGCTCGAGATTGGCAGCGGGTGGGGCGGCTTCGCGGCCTGGGCGGTGACCCGCTATGGCTGTCGGATGACCACGACGACGATCAGCGACGAGCAGTACCGTCACGTCCGCGAATGGCGGTCGACGCTCGGCGAGGAGGGATCGCGGATCGAGGTGCTGCGCACCGACTATCGCGAACTCACCGGCTGCTTCGACAAGGTGGTGAGTATCGAGATGTTCGAAGCGGTGGGGCTCAATCACTACGACGACTACTTCAAGGCTGTCGATCGGCTGCTTGCGGCCGACGGTTCGATGCTCCTGCAGACGCCGGTGGCGTTCAGCTGGATTCGCGACAGGCAGGTATGAACGCCATGGACCAGGAACGCATACGCCTTGGCATCTCGGCCTGCCTCCTCGGGGAGAACGTGCGCTTCGACGGAGGTCACAAGAGGGATCCCTTCCTGGTGGAGACGCTGGGACAGTTTGTCGAGTGGGTACCGGTGTGCCCGGAAGTCGAGTCCGGACTCGAGGCGCCGCGTGAAGCCATGAGGCTGGTGCAGGTGGAGGGACAGGTTCGCCTGCTGACCACCAGAACCACGCAAGATCAGACGGGCAACATGCGCCGCTACGCCCGCCGCCGGGTCGATGAACTGGCTGGTGAGCAGCTCGTCGGCTTTGTGTTGAAGAAGGATTCGCCGACCTGTGGCCTCGAGCGCGTCAAGGTGTACGGCACCGGCGGCGTACCCGCGAAATCAGGGCGCGGGCTGTTCGCCAAGGCCCTGGTGACGCGCTTTCCACTGCTCCCGGTCGAGGAGGAAGGGCGCCTCAATGACCCGCGGCTCCGCGAGAACTTCGTCGAGCGCGTCTTCGCGTTCCGTCGACTCACCACGCTGTTCGCCGCGCGCTGGTCCATGGGCGATGTGGTGCGGTTCCACACCGCGCACAAGCTGACGCTCATGGCCCACAAGCCGGAAGCGTACCAGCGACTCGGTCGCCTGGTGGCATCCGGAAAGACGGTGGCGCGCCACGAGTTCCAGAATCGCTATTCGACCGAGTTCATGGCGGCGCTCGGCACCATGGCCACCCCTCGTCGGCACGCGAATGTGCTCCAGCACATGCTCGGCTACTTCAAAGAGACGCTCGACCATGAGAGCCGCGCCGAGCTGCTCGACTTGCTTCAGGAGTACGCCATCGGGCGCGTGCCGCTCGTGGTGCCGCTCACGCTGTTCGGACATCACATCCGCCGGTGCGGTGTGACCTATCTCGCCGAGCAGGTATACCTCAAACCTCATCCGACCGAACTGATGTTGCGCAATCACGTGTGAGTTCGATGAAGAAGAGAGTGGTCGTCGACGACCTGATGCAAAGTGACTACGTGTACTGGCGGACCGAGCCGGTCGGACAGCATTTTGCGCCGGGCTTCACACCGGAGTTGACGCCGAAAGACATGCTGCGGCTCGGCGTGTTCGGCGGCAAGTACATGACCGACTGCTCGGCGGAGTTTCCGGCGTCCTGGTTCGCCAAGGCCAGGCTCTCGGCCGAGCGGCACGACCCACGTCTGAACTGTTTTGGTGTGAACGCGTCGCAGTCGCTGGCCGTGTGGCGCTGGAAGGGATGGATTCGCCCGCAGGATCCTCGAGGGTGGTTCCAGTGGTATTGCCGCTACTACATGGGCCGGCGCAGCGCCGACGACGCGCGGCAGATTCGGCGATGGCGGGCGATCGCACGGCACGTGGCGGCGATTTGGAGGAACTGCGAGCCCGGCGACCTCGAGTGCCGGAGACGACAGCGGCAGGCCGTGCTGCACTGGGCGTACGACAGTCGAAGAATCTAGCCAGACGAAGGAGTTCTCACCGTGTCTGCAGCAGTACTCTCGATCCTCGTCATCAACGGCAGCGTTCGATCGGGCAACGACACGGCCATGGCATCGGCCCTTGTCGCCGACGAACTGAGGAAGGACCCGGTGGTCACCGTCGAGGTGGCCGCTGGCGCGATTGGGCCGATCAAGTCGCTCGAGCACCTGCGCGGCGTGTGCGCCCACGTGGGCGCACACGCGCTGCCGCTACCCGTCTCGGTGGCGAACGTGCAGAGGGTGTTCGACCGATGCTCAAGAAGATCATTCGGTATCGAGGCGTGATTCGTCAGAGATTCGGCGTGTCCTCGTGACGGCGCGTCCGCTGGAAGTCCGCCGGATCCGCGATCGGCTTGAAGCGGGACACTGAGGTTGCCCATCCCGCCCCTTCGCGAGATGCCCGCGATAGAGTATCTTCGAAGGAGCCGATCGCGCCGCCGTGCCGACTGTCTGGGCGCGCACCCGCAGCTGATGGCATCGTTGCAGGTGCTCTGCGATGGTTCGGCTTGCGTACGAGGAGATTACAGTCATGACCGACGCGCGTACCGTTCTCATCACTGGCGCCACGGGCAAGCAGGGAGGCGCTGTCGCCCGTCACCTCGCGGGTAAGGGCTTCACGATCCGGGCAATGACCCGCAAGGTCGATGGCGATGCGGCCAGGGCGCTCGCCGCTGCCGGCGCCGAGATCGTGAAGGGCGACCTCGATGATGCGGCGTCGATTGAGGCGGCTCTGACTGGCGCCTGGGGAGCGTTTGCCGTCCAGAATACCTGGGAAGCCGGTGTCAAGGGCGAGGAGGCGCAGGGCAAGCGTTTCGCGACGGTGGCGCGCAAGGTCGGCGTTCAGCACTTCGTGTACTCGTCGGTCGGTTCGGCACACCGCCAGACGGGCATCCCGCACTTCGAGAACAAGTGGCGCGTAGAGGAGACCGTTCGCGGCCTGGGCTTTCCCTCTCTGGTGATCATCCGCCCGGTGTTCTTCATGGAGAACCTGACCTCGCCTTGGTTCCTGAACGGTGACACGCTCGCTGCCGCGATGGACCCGAAGACGGTGCTGCAGATGATCGCGGTCGACGACATCGGCAAGTACGGCGCCCGGGCGTTCACGGATGCCTCGTCTCTCAACGGCCGGGAGATTGATCTCGCCGGCGACGCGGTGACCATGCCCCAGGCCGCGACGATTCTGAGCGAGGGCCTCGGCCGCACGATCACATTCGTGCGCGCACCCATCGAAGAGGTCCGCAAGAACAGCGAGGATTTCGCCCTGATGCTCGAGTGGTTCGATCGAGTGGGTTACAACGCCGACATCAAAGGCCTCGAGCGTGAATTCGGCATCAAGCCGACGACGCTGGCCGGGTGGGCTGGACGCCAGCGCGGCTAGACCAGGTTGTTCCATGGAACGCTGAAGACCAAACGCGCCGGGGGAGCGGTCGGAGGCTCGCGAATCCGGCCCCGCTTGGTCATCGCTTTGTGCCGTCCCTGGTCGGCTGGTCATGCGCGCGGGAGCGGGTCTTACTCGCGAAAGCCAGCTGAGTTGACGACGTCCTTGGGGCGGGTGGCGCTGGGAGGGGCATCCCCGACCGCCGCGCAGGCGCCTCCGCGTGACAGTTCTTTCTGGACGCCGAGGACCCGGGGTCCCCGCCGCGCGGACTCTGCGCGGTGGGGTGGTGCGGGCGGGGAAACCCAGCGACAGGACCCGAAGAGCGTCAACTCAACTGGTCTTCGGGTCTCCGGGAGTAGTTCGTTCGCGCGGGCTCGAACGGGCGGGCCCATCGAAGTCATCGGCGATATCAGATCCTCGACGTCCTCGACCTGATTCCACCCACTGGTCAGGTCTCGCGCTTGTTGCAGGCTCAGCCTTCGATCTGGTTCGTTGTCGGGGAGTCCTCGTGCGCCACAGGCCATGCCAGCGAGGCGACGATGCTCCCGAGCAGCAGCGCCCCGATGATGCCCAGCGACCAGCCGATAGGGAACTTGCCGCCGAACAGGCCGTTCAACCACACCATCTTCAGCCCGACAAAGACCAGGATGAAGGCCAGGCCGTACGTGAGCAGGTGAAACCGCTCAATGGCGCCCGCCAGCATGAAGTACATCGCCCTGAGTCCGAGAATGGCGAACACGTTCGATGTAAACACGACGAGGGGCTCGCGCGTGATGGCGAAGATAGCCGGCACCGAGTCCACGGCGAAGATGATGTCGCTCATCTCCAGAAAGAGCAGCGCCACGAGCAGCGGTGTCGCGTGCCACGTCCCACCAAGCCTCACGAGAAAGCGCTGCCCGTGCAACTGCGGGGTCACCGGCATCACGCGCCTGAACAGTTTGACCAGCGGATTCTTGTCCGGTTCGATCGTGCGCTCGGGCGACCAGAGCATCTTCACGCCGGTCAGCAGGAGAAACACCCCGAAGAGCAGGACGATGGCGTGGTACTGCATCAACGCGGAACCGATCGCGATGAAGGTCGCACGGAAGACCAAGGCTCCGATGATTCCAAAGAAGAGGACCCGATGCTGATACGCGGGTGGAATCGAGAAATAGCCGAACACCAGGACAAATACGAAGATATTGTCGACGGCGAGAGATTTTTCGATGATGTAGCCGGTCAAGAACTCGAGGCCGACCTGTTGTCCGAGGTCCGCCCCAAAGCGATCGGTCGCGTACAGAAAGAACCCGTAGTTGAACGCGAGCGCGGTGAGCACCCAGATGACCGACCATGCGACCGACTCGCGGAACGTCACCACGTGGGCATGGCGATGAAAGACGCCGAGATCCAGTGCGAGCAGGGCCAACACGAAGCCGGTGAATCCGGTGTAGAACCACCAGTACTCGGCAAAGGGAAACAACAAGGGCATGTCGGTGGACGCTCCCGTCCGTCGCTGGTCAGCGGTGCGCTGCCATAAGCGCAGTGCATGGCCATCGATGCCATCAGGATAGGGCGCCAATAGAAAGAGGACTAATAGATAGTTATGTGCCGTTGTGTCTATAAAATCTATGGTTGTGGCTGAGGCTTAGGCCAGGCCGGCCCTATCCGAACAGGTCTTCTCTTGCGGTCGCCGTCAGCGCCAGGACGCCCGGGTGTTTGAGGCGGCGCTCAGCGGAAATCGCGTAGTACCTCTCCCGAACGGCCGCTACCCGGCCTACCGTACGCACGCGGTACTGGCGAACCACCTCGTCCCCGATGGCCGCCGGTGCGGGAAAGGCCGCATGGCCTGCCTGGCCGAAAGCTGTCATCAGTGCGGAGTCGTCAAACTCCGCTACCACGCGCGGGTGGAGATCCTCTGCCTCGAACCACTGGTCGAGCGCTCGTCGCATGGCGGTATGGTGGGTGGGCAGCAGGATCGGCACGTCGTTCAGGGAACGCGGAAAGTGCCGGCGAAGCTTGGTGGCGAGTGTGCCTGCAGCAAAGAAACTGGTGTCGGAGTCCCCGAGCAGGTGGCAGTACACCTTGACCCGGACGTGTGGAGGTGGCGGTGCATCGGTGATGACCACATCGAGCGCATGTGTCGCCAGTTCGGCCAGAAGCGTCTCGGTGTTGTCCTCCCGGCACGTCAGGTGGATGGCCTGTTCGCCCGAGAGGGCCGGCTGCAGTAGTCGATGCGCGATGAGCTTGGGCACGGCGTTGGCCACGCCGACGTGCAGCGGGAGCGGACGTCCGCCGGGCGGCCGCCCCTTCAGCGTCTCGAGCAGCTCGCGCCCGATTCCGAAGATTTCGTCCGCATAGCGATAGACGAGCCGCCCGGTGTCGGTCAGCGCCAGGCGGCGTCCCTGCCGCTCGAACAGCTTGTCGCCGACCATGTCTTCGAGCTGCCTCACCTGAGCGCTCACGGTCGGCTGTGCCAGGTGCAGTTTCTCGGCCGCGCGTGAGACACCGTCCTCGCGCACCACGGTCCAGAAGTAGAGCAGGTGGTGGTAGTTCAGCCATTCCATATCGGTAATAACTCTATATCATGCTTGTACTATCTATTTGTCTATGCGATCGGCAGTCTGTAGTCTGAGCAGTGACGGCCGGTGCATACCAGCCGGCCGTGAAGGGAGGCACAGCATGAGTGAATCGTTCTTTTCTCGCACCGGCCAATTAGCCGTGGGGCTGGCCCTGATCGGCGTGCTGGTATACGCCGTCGCTGCAATCGGGCCAGTCGCCGTAAGTCGTTGGTGGTAGCGCGATCGGACGACATCGGTCAGAGGAGCGACGATGCCGGTCGGCCGGGTGAACCGGGACGCTTACATCTGATCGGCACGCGACTCGACAAGTTCGCCTGTGATACGCCTCGAGTCGTGTACGCTCCCCCGAGGGTCGGACCAGTCGATGTGAACGGTGCACGGGGGCGGGGCCGACTGATCTCGATTCGGCTCAGCCGCCGGCGTATGGGCTCGATGTCCCTCATGCCAATCTCGACTACCTCGGCGTTCTTGCGGGATTCGGGCTGTCGGGGCTGGCCGGGTATGCCGTGTTGCGACTCACGTCTCGGTCAGGCCGCCTGAAGGCCGATGGAGACTCACGCGTCAGATGCTCATGGCGCCATCTTTCTCGAGACCAGACCGCTGCTGGCCTCGTGTCGGCGGTCACACCGGTCTGCCATGCGCTCAAATCCCTTGACGCGGGGAGTCCCTTGGCGCTACAAACGCCCTGGCAATGGCGTTGCCAGGAGGGGCCATGCGGCGTGTTGTCGTGTGCGCGATCGGGTTTGCGGTGGTATGTCTGACGACCAGTGGCTTGGCGCAGACAGGAGCCACGACCAGCGAAGAGTACACGGAGGCCATGAGAATGACGTCCACGGCCTTCGCTGCGGTCAGAACCGCCCTGTCGGCAGCGAATTTCGCCGACGCGAAAGAGAAGCTCGCGACCACCCGCGAAGGCTTCACGGCGCTCGAGACCTTCTGGGTAGCCAAGAAGCGAGACGACGCCATTGAGATTGTCAGGACGGCCTTGGCGCAGATCGACGAGATCGATGCGCTGCTCGAGGTAGAACGTCCCAGTCGCGCCGACACCCTCGCCACGGCGAGAATGGTGCAGCGCGCGTGCGAGTCCTGCCACGCGCTGTATCGCGAAGGTGAACCCGAGACGGGATTTCGATTCAAGGCCGGTGTCCTCTGACGAGATCCCGCGCAAGGGGCGCCTCCCAACTATCGGGGTAGTCTCAATGAACACCCATCTACTGGCTCCGCTGCTTGCGTTGGGGCTGGTCATCGGCTTCTCGGGGAGTCTTCTCGGGCAACAGCCGGACCTGTCGGGCAACTGGATAGCCAACGGGGGGCGCACGACCTGGGAAGACTGGGAGTTCACCGAAGCCGGGAAGCAGCGGTTCGATGCGTACGACTTTGCCACCGATGACCCGGCCCTGAAGTGTCTCGCCGCCAGCTGGCAGCGCGTCTGGCTCAACCCCAACGTTCTCGTGCGAATCAGGCAGGCGGAAGACGAGGTTCGCCTGTGGTACGAGTGGGGGGACCTCGATCGACGCATTCCGCTGGTCGATCCAACGTTACCCAACCCGCCGCGCGGGTCGATTGAGGGTCAGCCGGCGCTGGGGCACTACGCGGCCTGGTATGACGGGGATGCGCTGGTGATCGATACCATCGACATGGGCCCTGGCTACGTGTCGACGATGGCGGAGTTCGCCGGGACACCGCAGAGCACTCGCATGCACACGGTCGAGAGGCTCACGCGCGAGGGAGATGTACTGACGATCGAAACGACGCACATGGATCCGGCCAATTACCGGAAGCCCTTCACGGTCACCAAGACGTATCCGCGGTCGGAGTTCGAGGTGCTGCCCTATGGCTGCAACCCCGAGGACGCCGGCGTCGTCGTGCCAAACGAGAAGTGACCGCTATTGAAGGCGATACCGCTGGAACGGTGAAGGCGATGTGCACACACCGACCGCGTCTGTTGGTGACCGTGGTGGTCCTGGCCCTGTCTGGGCCGCTGATGGCGCACCACTCGGTGCCGGTCAACTACGACTCGTCGCGCGAGATCACCGTCAAGGGTGTGCTCACCGAGATCAAGTGGATCAATCCGCATTCCCGCTTTCGCCTTGACGTGACGAAAGAGGATGGTTCGACCGAGGAATGGCTGGTCGAGATGGGTGCCCACAACACGATGCTACGCGCCGGGTTCAAGACAGAACTGTTTGCCATAGGCGACACTGTCACGATCATCGGATCGCCCGCCCGTCGCGATGCCCGTGGAATACTCCTGGAATGGGCCGTTCTTGAAGACGGCACCGAACTCTCCCCGACCGGGCAGCAGCGCTAGGTAGTCCGAGTCCGACGGCCTGCGCAGCGGACGCGCCCACCACCGCCGCCTCAACCAACGTGAGCTGCGAGGAGCGGTGCGCTCAGAGGGAGCGCTGAGGATGTCGGTCTCCATCTGAGTTCGCGCGAGTCGATCGGCTGTCGTTTCTGGCCAGAGTTGTGCCGCGTCGAGCCAGGGTAGCCTGAGATCCCGGTGCAATTCAGTGTACGATTGCGCCGGAACGCTCTCGACCCCCTCGGCGAAGAGCGGGAGGCAGTCGGGGCCCCCAGCACATGAAAGAGCGTTCGCGCGTGCCTACGTCCGCCCAAGAGATGGTTCGGGGGACCGAACCACCTCGTCAGACAATTCCAACGCCTATGGTCAAACAGCTGTCCCACGCCGCCGACGCACCCACTCGTGTAGGGATTGTCGGCACTGGGTTCATCGCCGAGGGCCTGCTGCGGATGGTGCCAACCTGTGACGGATTCGCACTGGGCCGTGTGCTCACCCGTCGCCCGGGAGGTACGGTAGAGAACATCGATACGGAATTGCTGACTTCCTCGATTCAGGAGCTTGTCGATGCGAGCGATATCGTGGTCGAGTGCAGCGGTGATGTCGTACATGCAACCGATGTCGTGAACGCCGCGCTCGAGGCGGGCAAGAAGGTGGTGACCCTCAACTCGGAACTCCAGGTGACGGTGGGGTCCCATTTTTGTGATCGCGGGCTGATCACAGAGGCCGAAGGCGATCAACCCGGATCGCTGGCCGCGCTTGCGAACGAAGCCGCGGGGATGGGCTTCCACCCGCTGGTCTACGGCAACATGAAGGGGTTTCTCAATCACACGCCAACACCGGACGACATGGACTACTGGTCGAAGCGCAACGGTATCAGCGTAGTCCAGGTCACCAGCTTCACCGATGGCTCGAAATTGCAGCTCGAGCAAGCCCTGATTGCCAACGGTCTGGGCGCAACGATCGCCCGCCGTGGCCTGATGGGTCTGCGAGACGAAGAATTGCAGGTGTCTGCCAACAAGCTGGCCGCGGTGGCCAAGGGTATGGGTCGAGCTATCAGCGACTATGTCATGAACGGAGCGCTCCCGCCCGGCGTGTTCGTGGTGGCGGAACATCCATTCGAGCGCCCGGAGGTTCTCCGCTACCTGAAACTGGGGGACGGCCCGTTCTACACGCTCGTGAAGCCCTATCATCTCTGCCACCTCGAGATGATGAAGACCATTCGCGACGTCGCCAGCGGTGCTGGTCCGCTGCTCAACAACTCCTCGGCGCCGACGGTCAACGTGGCGGCCGTGGCCAAACGAGACCTCGACAGGGGTACGCCCATTCCGCACGCTGTTGGTGGATTCACCGTTCGCGGAGAAGCCGTGTCATTCGCCGAGGAGCCGTCCGCGGTTCCCATAGGTATCCTCGATCGGGCGCGAATCGTCCGTCGCGTGGAGAAGGAGCAGGTGCTGACCTGGGACGATGTGGAGATTCCGGAGAGCCTGGCCTCGAGGGTGGCCCGGAGCCTCCATCGACGTGTGCTTGCCACGCTGGATGCCGTTCCACTCGCGAAGTCCTCGAACGTGTGAGTGCGACCGCGCGTGTATAGAGACAAGAAGGTCGCCGTGGTGATGCCCGCCTATTGGGCGGAGAAGACCGTCGGGAAGACCGTCGCCGAGATCCCGCGGGATATCGTGGACGACATCATTCTCGTCGATGACTGTTCGAAGGATCGCACGGTTGAGGTTGCCAGGAGCCTCGGTGTGAGCACCTACCGGAACGAGAGGAACCTCAACTACGGCGGCAACGTGAAGCGCTGTTTGCAGCAGGGGCTCGATGCTGGCGCGGACATCATCATCCTGTTACATCCCGACTATCAATACACGCCCAAGCTGATTCCCGCGATGACCGCGATGCTCGGTAGCGAGTTGTATGACCTCTGCCTCGCCTCGCGCACCTCGGGCCACGGAGCGCTCAGCAGCGGGATGCCTGTGTGGCGCTATCTGGCCAACTTTGCGCTGACCAATGTCATGGACGTGTGTCTTGGGACCCATCATTCCGAGTACCACACCGGCTACCGGGGGTACTCACGGAAGCTTCTGACATCGGTCGCGTTCCACGACCTCCGGAATGATTTCATCTTCGACAATCAGTTGTTCGTCGCCGCCATCCGAGGCGGCTTTCGCACCTGCGAGGTGACATGTCCCACCAGCTATGAAGAGGACGCCAGCTCCATCCCGTTCGAGAAAGCGCTGCGCTACGGACTCCAGTGTCTGAATCTGTCCATCCGACACCTCCTCTGGCGAATCACGCACAGGCGGCCAGGTTAGGGCCAGGCACGCGGGGCTGGTGGCAGCCGGCCCTGTGCGCCGCCGTGCTGGCGTGGTGCCTGCTCGCCGCGACCTCGGCGCTCCGAGACGGGTTGGCCCGCGACCAGGATCCGATGACGGCGCTGGAAGCCGAGTTCGTGGCACTGGTGTTCGATCTACCGTCGAGCGGGGTGATCGGGTATCTCGAACGGTACGAAGGTGCAGGCAGCGACGACGCGGTACGGATGCACTATGCCGCGCAGTACGCCCTGGTGCCGCGGGTTGTGGTCAAGCGCGTCGGTCCGGAGTTCCTGATCGTGGCGCGTGGGATGGCACGTCCAGGAGGAGACCCCCGGCTCGACGGGTACTTTCCGGTGGCGACGTTTCCAGGCGATCACCGCGTGTATCGGCGACTGGTCCCGTGATCGTTGCGATCGCCGGCCTGCTGCTGCCGGTTGTGGCGGTGTGGCTGTGGCTCCTCTCGTGCCAGTTCCACAGATCGATTCGGTCTCGCACCGTCGTCGTGGCCGTCGCTGTTGGCGTTGGTCTGAGCCTCTCCTCCATTACGACAATGTGGCTGGTTGCGCTTGGGATCATCGTTGGTCCCCAGCTTGTTGCGGCCGACGCCGTGAGGTGGACGGCGACCGGGGCCGTCGCGTGGTGGCGCCTCGGCCGGGGTGGCCCTGTTCGGGAATGGCGGGCGGTGGTGCCGGCGTCGATCTCGTCGTGTCGCCTCACCGTCGCCGACTGGCTGGTGCGCGTGCTGTTCGGCGTCATCGCCGTGGAGGCCGCTGTGACGGCGGTGACTGAGTACGTGGCCGCGCCTCACGGTCAATGGGACGCGTGGGCGATGTGGAATCAGAAGGCGCGATTCCTGTTTCGCGGCGGGGACGAGTGGACCGCGATGCTGGCGATCGACTGGTCGAATCCGAGTCATCCCTTGCTCGTGCCTGCCTCGGTTGCGCGACTGTGGGCCTATGCAGGTGCCGAACTGACGATCGTCCCAGCCATGCTCGGCGCGGCCTTCGGCGTCGCGATCGTCGCCTGCCTCATGGGTGCCCTCGATCTTCGCCGGTCGCGTGCCTGGATTGCCGGGGCCGTTGTGCTTGCCCCGGGAACCTTCGTGCAGCAGGTCGTCTCGCAGCAGGCCGACGTGCCGCTGGCGTTCTTCACGGTAGCCAGCCTGCTCATGCTGCGCGTGGATCGGATTGCCTCGTGGATCGAGTCACGTGATGGGCGAGGTCCGCTGCTCCTCGCCGGGACACTTGCCAGCTCGGGAGCCTGGACGAAGAACGAGGGCGCCCCGTTGGTCGTGGCCTCGGCGCTGGTGGTTGCCTGGATGGCCGTTCGCCTCGGGCGCCCAGGGCGAGTCAAATGGTACGTCGTCGGCGCGGCGCCGCCGCTGCTGACGCTTGCGTGGTTGAAGCTTGTTGTCGCCCCGGTGTCTCCGTCGTACCTGTCGGAGTCTCGGAGCCTCGAGTCGATGGCCTGGGGCCTCCTCGACATTCATCGCCACGCCATGGTCGATCCGTTGATCTGGCAGCGCATGGTTGTCTGGGGAGGTTCGCTCGCGCAGGGTGCCGTGCCGGTGGCTGTGTCCGCCGCGGTCGTTCTTGCGGCCACACACGCACGTCGGTCGGCGCGTCTGCCGCTGGCTGTGGTGGCGCTGATGCTCGCCGGCCCGTTCAGTGTCTATCTTCTGACGCCACTCGACGCCGCGTGGGTCATTGCCACGAGCTTCGATCGGATCGTGGTTCAGATCTGGCCGACGCTCGTGCTGGCGGTGTTCATCGCTGATGAGCGCCCTGTGGGCAGCGAGGTGCAAGGCCCTGCAGAGCGATCCAGTCCGGCCTCGGGGTGATCCGGTCAGGTCACTCCGGCACGGGCGAGATACAGGGCGGCGCTGCGAAGCAGTTGAGCGCCCGAGAAGACCAGGACCGGCACCAGGGCCATTCGGGCCAGCCTCGCGTATTTCTCGCCGCGGTCGAGTAGATGGACCGCGACGGCCACCACGAGCAGCGCTGGTGCCAGCGCGAGGCGTTGCGTCAGGTCGGCATCGGGAAACGTCGCTGCGAACATCAAGAAATGTGCCGCCGCAATCCACAGCGCCCAGCGGGCCTCGCGAGCGCTGCGATAGTGGAGCACCAGCACGACAACGGCCCAGGCGAACGGCAAGCCGAACGTGCCGCCCCATCCCCCCCGGTTGGGCCACAGCGTGGGCGTGACCAGACCCAGGTCGAACAGGCTGATTCCGAATCGCGCCACGTTCACGGCGGCGTCCGCCAGTCCTGAGGGGCGATCTCCGATCGCGGCCACCGGTGCGCTCGCCAAGATGTCGCCGTACCATCGCGCATTCTCGAAGAGCGTAAAGACCAGTCCGCCGGCGATTGCGCCAGCTCCGCCACCCACGGCCAGCCCGGCGAGCGGTCGCCAATCGCGGCCGCGCTGGGCGATGACCACGCCCGCGATCATGATGACGGCCAGCGGAAGACTGGTCAGCTTGCATGCGACCGCGAGTCCGATGAGCCAGCCGCCCCACACCGACTCCTTCCACGACCCGCGATCGGCACGCGCAACGAGCCACGCGAGCACGACGAACGAGGGCGCAGCTGCGAAGAGGTCGTTCTTGATGAGGACGAACTGATGGAACACTGCTGGAATGACCAGGAGCGCCGCAAGAGGCCACCGTGACGGGCCTGGTCGGAGCCACGACTGCGCCGCCGCCAGCGCCAGGCCGTAGAGCAGCAGTCCGAACAGCCCGTGGAGACGGACGAGGCCGTCGCCCACGAGAGGAATCTGCCGAGCATCGGCCAGCGCCAGCTCGTAGATCCAGCCGAGGATGTTGACCTTCGGATCGGCTGCGAGATCGTACCCGAGCGTCCCGAGCCGTTCGATCTGCGCCACGCGGTCGAGGTGATATGGGTCGGCGGCCTCCAGTGGCAACGAGACGTTGAGGGCAAGCACGGCACCGCCAAGCAGCAGTAGTGCGGGCCGGGGTGCCGGGAATCTGAGGGCAGACGTCCATCCTTGGAACGCCATACCCCGTGTGGCCTGCCAGGCGATCAGTAGTACGGCGACGACAGCATTGATGGCGACGAGCGAGCGAAACGTTCCCATGCCCGCCACGGTTGCGACTTGCATCTCGATCGAGAACACACTCACGGCGACGTAGACGCGGGAGAGGGCCGAGACCGGTGATGTCGCCCAAGGCAACAGTGCGGCGAGCAGCAGCAGGAGATTCATCTACGGGTAAACACCCACTCGGTCGGAGGCACCACTCGCGGCAAGCGGACAGTGCCACGGTGAGTATCGCTGGCAGCGAATCGGTGTGGTGAGGTGACCCGGTGCCGCAAAACGGGGCCCACTCTATCACGGGGGTCGGTGTCGATTGGGCGTGGCCGAGCGTGATGTGCCGATGTCTCGGCAGCTACGGCGTGTGGAACGCGAAGCCGTTCGAGTCCAGACGAAAATCGGCGAACGCAAACATGTAGTCATGATCGCGACGCTGAAATCGCCACTGATTGAGGTGGTTGTAGGCGATCACGTCGGGGTACATGCTTCCGTCGAGTTGCCACCCGTCGTTCGTGTGATGGAAGAACCACGGTGCCAGCAGATGGTCGGGGTCCGGCACAAACAACACCACCGCCAGGCTGTCGTTGATTCGAACGGTCGCCTGCTTGCCTGCGTAGAGGCGAGCGATGTGGTCCTGTCCTGCGTTGGTGACCGTCCCCCGCATGAACTGTTTCGCCAGGTCGTCGTAGATTCCCAACTCGGGGTCTTTGATCCGTCGCTGGTTGGCTTCCAGAAACCGTTCCCAGGCCAGGTCTGGTGTTGGCTGGGCAGCGAAGTGCGACCGCACCGCGCCATCAGAAGGGGACCGCACGAGTTGTCCGGTGTCACCGAACGTGACTTCGGCCGTGGCACCGGCGCCACCACTACGGAATCCTCCGATGTCACTGTCGCCGCCGACAGCAGGGTCATACGTGCGACCCAGGACGGCCTCGTAGGCCTGCCTGGCAACCAGTTCCACGGTGGCTTCAATCCCTCGCCCGATTTCGTTCTGCTCGAAGTACGGAACCATCTGCTCGCGCTCGATGTAGGACACGAACGCGTCGGTGAAGATCGCCTCGAGGTCGTACGCGATCTCGAACCGGACCTGTTCCTCCTGCTGGCCTACGACCAGCAGGACGCCACGGTTGGCCAGGGTGCGGCGACCGATCTGCCACTCCTGGAACAGCGTGTTGGTGAAGTCGTTGATGGGCTCTCCGCCAAGATCCTGGACCGCGACCGCCACCAACTCGATGTCGGTGTCGCGTAGCACAGCGCCGAGCGCTGCATTCATGCGCTGCTCGGATCGGTCCTCGATGAGGCCGCCTCTGTCGACGACGAACCGCCCATCGGACGGCACGTCCTCGGCCCCGTCGCTGCGTTGGCACGCCAGCGCGGAGACCGCCAGGACCATCCACACGAATGGCGCGATGCGCCTCATCTAGAACTCGACCGGCACCGCGCGGTCTGCGCCCGATGCCGATTCGAAGTATTCCCGCCCCTCGTAACCGAACATCGCGCCCACCACGTTCGATGGAAAGGCGCGCAATCTCGAGTTGTAGTCCCGAACTGAGGTGTTGTAGCGTTGTCGCTCTACGGCGATTCGGTTCTCTGTCCCTTCGAGCTGACTCTGTAGCGTCACGAAGCTGGCGCTCGCCCTGAGATCAGGGTACTGCTCGGCGATCGCGAGAAGCCGTCCCAGCGCCGATGACAGTTGGTCCTGAGCGCTGGTCACGGTCTGAGCCATCTGCGGGTCTCTCGGCGAGGCGCCCTGGGCTGACTCGAGCGCGCCCAGGGCCTTCACCCTGGCCTCGGTCACAGCCGTCAGCGTGTCTCGCTCGTGGTTGGCGTAGCCGCGAACTGTCTCTACCAGAGCCGGGACCAAGTCGAGGCGCCGTTGGAGAACGGCCTCGACCTGGGCCCATCGCTCTTCGACCCTCTCGTCGCGGGTTGTCAAGCCGTTGTACATCAGGGCGATTCCCAGTATGACTGTGGTGAGGATGATCAACACGAAGAGGAGGCCGAAGACCCCCGATCGACCCTGCATGGAGAACCTCCGTTGCATCTGATCCGCGCGGGCACCGGCTTCAACGGCCCGCAGGCGATCCGATTCATCGCCTGATTGCTGATACCGCATGTAGTAGGCCACCGAGAGCGTGCGGTAGTCGCTCGCGGTCCCGGGCTGGCGGAGCCGTTGTTCCAGCTGCGCGATCGCCACGTCCAGATCCTGACTCGCCAACTGTGCGGAGATGCGGGCGTCCTGGTCTGCTGACGTGAGTGGACCGGGCCCCACCACGACCACCAAGAGCGCGAGGGCGGCAATCGCGGCCAGTCCAACCGCGGCCAGCGTCCATCTGCGACTGGACCGCTTCGCGGCTTCGATCTCTCGGAGCTCCTCGCGCAGGATCCGATCTTGCGATTCGGCAGAGTGCAGCGCTTCGAGCAGACGCTGCCCCTCCTCAGGCGGGATCCTGCCGCTATCGATCAGCTCGCGAATCCGAAACTCGCCGGACATCGCTCTCCTCTATCTCGATTCAATCTCATCGGCGGCATCCGCCGCCGACTGTGCTCCCCGTTCGACACGCTCGAGGAGCTCTTTTCGAAAGCGCTCGTCGGCCGCCAGCTGGGCCTGTAACTCGCTGACCAGCGAGTCGATTCGTTTGCGTATCGTGGGATACGACACACCCACATTCTTGGCGACTGTCTTGAGGCTGCCGCTCGCCAAGACGAGGTACTCGACCACCCGCTGGCTGTCGGGCGAGAGCCGAGCCAGGCGAGGCAGCCGGAACGTCCCCTCGACGCGGGTGCCGCAGGCGCCACACTTCAGCCGCTCGATGTGCAGCGGGTGACCGCAGCCTGGACACGATTGTGTGGCCATATAGATGTATATTGAAACACATGCTAATAATATGTCAATCATTATTGATGATAACGAAATAGAACATAGCCATTCCATAATGTCGTTTATAGAGTGTCAGGTGTCGACCTCGCTTCTCGGCATGCCGGGTAGGTATGCTCACAGACCGCGATTCACGCGGTCGTGGCGCCAATGCGCTCGACGCTGGAGGTCCAATCAATGCGCGTAGGCGTTCCGAAGGAAATCAAACGTGACGAGTACCGTGTGGCGATGCTGCCAGTGGGCGTGGAGGAACTCACGCGGCGCGGGCACACGGTGCTGGTCGAAGCCGGTGCCGGTCTCGGGTCGGGCCTGCCGGATACCGCCTACGTACGCCACGGTGCGCAGACCGTCGACTCGGCGGAGGCCCTCTTCGCCGACGCCGACCTCATCGTCAAGGTCAAGGAGCCGCAACCCGTCGAAATCGGCCGGCTGCGGCGCGGGCAGACAGTCTTCACCTACTTTCATTTCGCGGCCGACCGGCGGCTGACCGAGGCCGTGCTCGCGACCGGGGCGACGGCGGTCGCCTACGAGACGCTGACCGACGATCGCGGCCGATTGCCGCTGCTGACGCCCATGAGCGAGGTGGCCGGGCGTATGAGTATCCAGGAGGGTGCGAAGTACCTCGAGCGGCCGCAGATGGGCCGGGGCATCCTGCTCGGCGGCGTGCCAGGCGTGGCGCCCGCCAGCATCACGATTCTCGGCGGAGGGATCGTGGGTGCCAACGCGGCGCGAATCGCGGCCGGATTCCAGGCCAACGTGTCGGTGCTCGACGTCAACATGGACCGCCTGCGGTACCTCGATGACGTGATGCCGCCGAACGTCGACGTGCTATTCAGCGATCGGCACACCATACGTGAGCAACTGCGTCGCGCCGATCTCGTCGTGGGCGCGGTGCTGATTCCCGGGGCGCGGACGCCGAACCTGGTCGAAGAAGAGGATCTGAAACTGATGCAGCCGGGAGCCGTCCTTATCGACGTCGCCGTCGACCAGGGCGGTTGTTTCGAGACCAGTCGGCCCACGACGCACAGCGAGCCGACCTACGTCGTGCACGACGTCGTGCACTACTGCGTGACGAACATGCCGGGCGCCGTCGGCCGGACGAGCACCTTTGCCCTGTGCAACGTCACCTTGCCGTGGGTGCTGCGAGTGGCGGAGCAGGGGATCGTCGCCGCTGCGATGGCGTCGCGGCCACTGGCGCGCGCGGTCAACATGTTCGATGGCGCAATCACCAACCGTGCCGTGGCCGAGACGTTCGGGATGGACTACTCGAGTCGCTTCGAGACGTCTGGTTGAGTGGCGCGGGAGCGAGCCAGGCAGGGCAGTGTTGTGCGACCGAATCCCGTCATTGCCGAACGAGGTGCTATCCAGGGGCTTTCAGTCGAAGCCCTCGCCCCGTGCGTCTCAGCACGAGGCCGTCGAGAGGCTGCACGCGATCGAGCGGTCTGTAAGGGCGTTGCTGTCGCCGCGGTCCGTGCGCCGAGGCCCGGCGAGCGGCAGACGCTATGCCGGTGGCACGCGGCGGCGTAAGATCGCGGCAGGGGGGCGATCGTGACGCCTGTACTTCTGGACTGCCCATCATGAAACAAATTTTGACGGTTGCGCTTCTGCTGTGTGTGTTCACCGATCAAGCGGGACTGGCACAGGGTGGACCGGCGGGCGGCTTTCCGCAGGGGCCCGGGGTTGACGCTGGAGCCGGACGCCAGCAGAGAGCGGGCGGACGGCTGGGTGGCCCGCCCAATGCCCGGCAGCCGCTGGCCGGCACGTCGGTCATCCGCGGGCGAGTCCTGACAGCAGATACAGGAACGCCCGTCCGTCGCGCGCAGGTGCGCGCCGCCCTGGCGAGCAACCGCGACTCGCGCCTGGCGTCAACCGACGAGCAGGGAATCTTCGAGCTGCGCGACCTCTCTGCCGGTCGGTGGGAGGTCACTGCGTCGAAGGCAGGATTCGTGACGATGCGGTTCGGACAGGAGCGTGCGTTCGAGGCTGGACGACCGATCGAGGTTGCCGACGCCCAGATCTTGGAGGGCGTGAACTTCTCGTTGCCGCGCGGGGCGGCGATCAACGGACGGCTGTTCGACGAGTTTGGCGATCCCATCGCGCGCGCGCGCGTGCAGGCGCTCAGATACCAACTCGTGCAGGGGACACGCCGACTGACGCCGACTGGCATGGTGGCGCAAAGCGATGATACCGGCGGCTTCCGGCTGTGGGGACTGATGCCCGGTGAGTACTACGTCAGTGCTCTCCTCCGTTCGCTACCGGTGGACGATCCCGACGACGGGACGAGCTACGCGCCGACGTACTACCCCGGGACAGGCAGTGTCACCGAGGCGCAGCCGGTCACCCTCAATCTCGGCGGGGAGGCGAGCATCAGTTTCGCGCTCACGCCGGTTCGCACCGCGCGCGTCTCCGGGCGCGTCCTGAGCTCGAGTGGGTACCCCTTCTCGGGCGGTCGGGTGATGTTGGTCGGTGCCGATGCACTCGGAATGCCTCGTGCTACGTTCGGCGCCGGTGGCCGCGTTGGCCAGGATGGAACCTTCACCATCTCGGACGTGGCACCGGGTTCCTACACGCTGACCGCATTCAGCGGGAACCTCCGGAACGCTGACGCCGACGCCGAGCGCGGTTCCGCGTCGATTGTCGTCGCTGGTGAGGATCTCAGCGGAATTACCGTGTTCACCAGCCGTGGCGCGGTCCTGACGGGTACGGTCGGCGGCGGGTGGCGAAGCGCCACACAACCGCAGGTCACGGGCCTTCGAGTCACGGCGGAGCCGGTGCCACTCGAGGGAGGCCCCGGAGCCAGACCTGCGCGTGTCAATGCAGACGGTACGTTCACGCTGACGAACCTGTTCGGTCCGAATCGGATTCGTGTGAACGGGCTTTCGAGGGAGTGGATGGTCGAATCCATCGTAGTGGCGGGATCCGATGTGACCGACGGGCCGTTCGACTTCCGGCCCAACGAGCTGATCGAGGGCGCGAAAATCGTGCTCACCGATCGGATTACCCAGATTGCGGGAACGGTTGTGAACGGTGACGGAGCGCCGGTGGGCGATGTCACGGTCGTGGTGTTTCCAGAGGACGAAACGAAATGGACGCCTCCATCTCGATACGTGAAGTCGGCGCGACCCGATCAGGGACTCGTCAAGATCCTCGGTCTGCCTCCTGGCGATCACTATCTGGCCGTCGCGGTCGACTACCTCGAAGAGGGCGGTGCCGCCGATCCGCGGTTCCTCGCGCTCATCAAGAGTCGCGCGACACGGTTCAGCCTCGGAGCAGACGCGTCGACCACGATTGATTTGCGACTCGTCGAACGATAGCCATGTGCCTCGCCGCGAGATTGCGTCGAAGGTCCTTGGCGTCGAGGAGTACGAGGGGGCGTGGCGACGGGACCAGAAGAAGCGCTACTCACCCCGCGCTGGCGTCTACACCGGAACTCACTCGAGTTGAGATGCCTTGCCGGCGGGTGGCGGTGGCACCCGACACTAAAGGTCCGGCAACGCGCGTGCGGCCGCGCCGCCGTCCCGCGGTGAGGGCAGTCGATACAGGTCGAACTCGCCGATCGTCGCGAACTTTTCGTAGGTAGATCCCACGTAGCCCATGATCTGCCGGACCGAAGGTGTAATGTACTTGTCGCTGGGCCTGAAAATGACCATGCGCGGGGGGGAGGTCGTGAGGATCGACATCACGTCGTCCCGCTCAGCGGCGTTGGTCATCCCGAGCGCGGCATTGTAGAAGCGGGTCGGGTTGCGCCGCGAGGTCAGAAAGTACAGCTCGGCATCATTCGGCAGGGCCAGAATCGATTCGTCCGGTCTCGTCTCGGCCTGAATCACGCTGACAAGTCGACCGTACAGCCGGCGGTCCGCCTGAGACATCTGCAAGCTGCTTCGCTGAAGTCCAGCTTCTGCGGTCGCCCAGACGAGTGACTCGCGACTGCCGGTGAGAATCTGGCCTAGAGTGCGGTCTCGCGACTGTCCGGCGTGGAACACGATTGCCACGACGGTCACCGCCGCCGTTACGGCCATCCCCGCAACCCGGCTCGCCCGCGCGCCAGTCGCGTTGAACCACAAGACCGCCAACAGGCTCAGGCCGACTGAATAGTAGAGGTACAGGGGACCTTCCAAATACACGGACACCAGCGCATAGAAGGAGGCCAGAACCGGCACGACCAGATCGTCGGCGCGGGCGTCCTTGCGCAGCGCCCGCATGATGAGTACACCGTTGATCGCCGAGATCAGCGGCAGCACGACCCAGTAGAGGCCATTGACGATCTTGACCGGATCAGTCCAGAGCGTCGTCTGGTACGCACCCGCGAGCACGAGGGTGGCGATGAGCCCACCGGGCAGGTCAGCGTCGAAAAAGGGAAGTTCGGTTTCGCCTACGGCCGCGCCGACAATGTCCCGAAGCCAACGCATCAGCGAACCATGACCCCAGTGGTACACCAATAGCGGAAGCGTTGCCGCGGCGGCCCCAGGGAGGAGACGGGCGGCGATTGCGCAGACGTCGCCGTTGAACACGCGCAGGTTGATGACCATCCACGCGAGGATCGCGATTGGCCACACGGAAATCAGGAGCATGCCCCCGGGTTGCGGGTGCGTCGTCAGCGCCAGGCCCCCGACAACGGCCGCCAGCATCGTCGCGGCAAGGACACGCGCAAGCAGCGCGTCACGGCCCCTTGCGTTGCTCGACCGCTCGAGGAGGACCACGACGATCAGGCCCATTGCAGCCCAGGCACCCGAAAGATGGCGGAACATCGCCAAGACCCCGACGATGACACCTGCGCCAGGCAGGCGTGCGGGATGGCTCACCGGCAACTCGATCATCCAGAGCGCCAGCAGTACCGTGAGGGGAAGGCAATACCAGTTGGCGGTTGGGTCCATGAACTGCAGCACGCCGAGCGCAGTGGTCGCCACGCTGGCGAGGGCCGCGAGTACGAGACTGCGTCGCTGCAACACGGCGTAGGTGAAGCAGCCGAGCAGCAGCGACGCCAGGACTAGCGGATATCGCAGACTCACGAGGTCCAACCCGAAAAGCCGGAACGCGAGTGCATGAAGAAACGTGACATATCCGGGATGAATATCCTGGATGTCGCGATTCAACACCTCGCCATCGAGCACTCGCTCGGCGACATGGGCGTAGAAGCCGTCGTCAGTGGGGTACCAGTAGCGATCGTGGAAATGCCATAGCAACAGGGCGTTTGCCAGTACGGACGCTAGAAAGAGCAGCAGCCGGAGTCCGGCGCGCCTCCTATTCGAGCCCTGACTTCCGCTCATGCCGCCAGCCGCAACTCATCCATCGTGCCCAAGCCTGCCTGCCACATAAAGTTGAGCATCCCGCCTTACGATAGACGGGATCGGGAGGGTCCGTCGATGCGAACGCATGACTCGACGCGGGATTGCTGGCCCTGCATCGACGCTTCCTGAACGGATGGCCCACATGTTTCCGCGTAGATGCTGGATCGATGCCCATCCTGTCGATCGTTGCGAGACTGCGTGAGGCGGTATCGCCATTCTGTGTGTATCGGGAGACAGCGAATGATTCCTTGTAGCGGGTTGGATCGGGCGCGGGGCTCGCATCTGAGACCGTAAGGAGTTCTGAGCACACCATTGTGGTCAGTGAGAGGTGAGGAGTGCGATCGTGGGCATGGCCCGTGGCTTGCCCAACGCTCGGACTCGGTCGCGGGTCGACTCGTCCCAGGTGACATCATCCGCCGATGTACGGAGGTCTTGTGATCGACGCTGCGCTTGATCTACTGTTCTCGGCCACACACTCGCTCTGGACGGCGGCGGGGATGCTGCTGCTCTCCGCGCTCATCTTTGCCTGCCTTGCGCTCGTCCTCAAGGGTCGCGAGGCCATCGCCGCCGCGCGGCGCGCCGCGGCCGAAGTACGCATCAACCTGTGGCTCTACGTCATCGACGTGGCGCTGGTCGCCCCAGGACTCGCCCTCCTCGTTCAAGCGGTTCAGGAGGTCGTGACGCGGTCTGGACTGGCGCTGGCTGGTCCTGAGACGTGGGCGACTGTTGGCACGGGGGGGACGCTCCTGCTAGCAGTGTTCGTGGGCGATCTCGTGTCCTACTGGCGGCACCGCTTCGAGCACACACGGCTGTTGTGGCCGTGCCACGCTGTCCATCACAGCGACACCAAGATGACGTGGCTGACTCTGGTACGATTCCATCCGATCAATCGGGCCACCACGCTGGTAATCGACATTGCCGGCGTGTCGTTGCTCGGCTTTCCCCCATGGGCCTTGCTGGGGAACCTCCTGATTCGCCACTACTACGGCGAGTTCATCCACGCCGACCTTCCGTGGACGTACGGCCCGCTCACGCGGGTGTTCGTCTCGCCCGTGATGCACCGATGGCATCATGCGCGCGACGTTGTCGGAAGTGGCAGCAACTTCGCGACCGTGTTCTCGGTGTTCGACCTGGCGTGGGGCACGTACTATGTGCCTGGGCCGTGTGATGTGCCGCTCGGCGTGAACGACGACATGGGCCAGGGCACCATCGGACAGCTTCTCCATCCGTTTGTCGCCTGGACGGGCAGACTCGGCGATTGGTGGCGGTGGATTCGCGCGTAGGCTGCGCGAGCAGCGGCCGTCCAGGGCGATGACCAGATCGGCGAGACGCTTCTTGCCCTGAAGATCCACTGCCGTCACATCGTGCCCGGCGAAGACGGGCCGGACCTTGTGGAACGACTCGGCACCCACCGACCCTCTGCCGTGTCTGGGGCGTAGAGGCGAACGCAGACAACTGCGCGACCGTCTTTTCTCGCGCCCAGACCGGCGTGAGCTGGGAAACCATCATTGTTGCCGACAACACGCCTGGCTTACACTGAGGCCGCCCAGCGGGCGCGTCGGGTCGAGTGCTCACACTCCGCACTTGTCAGAGGATCAAACATGGACAAGCCAGCATCGCGTCGAGACTTCCTACGCCACGCAGGAACGGCGGCGGGAGGAGCCGTCGCACTAGGCATTGGTCCCACGCCATCGCTCGAGGCCGCCGCTACCAAGGCACCTCAGGCCGCAGCGCCCGCGCCGGTCTCGAAGGCCGCGCGATTGCGAACTCTGCTCAGGAGCCCTGGTCTTCTCATTGCGCCCGAGGCGTACACGGTCATCGCCGGAAGGCTCGCGGAGGCGCGTGGCTTCGACGCGATCTACATCGGTGGCAACATGATGTCGACGACCTATCTCGGAGTGCCGGACTGGGGGGTGATCACCACAACGGACATGGTGGAGATCGGCGGGCGCATCGCCCGCGAGGTGTCCATTCCGGCGATTGTCGACGCAGACCAGGCGGGCGAGACGTCGCTCAACGTGTACCACGCGGTTCGGCAGTACGAGCAGGCCGGCATCGCGGCCCTGCATATCGAGGACAGCCGCAACCCGAAGAAGATGGAGACCTGGGCCGGTCCGGGCGGGCCAACGACGACGGCTCTCCAGACGATCGAACAGATGCGCGAACGGCTCGAGGCCGCCGTTGATGCGCGCACGAACCGAGACTTCGTGATCATCGGTCGCACCGTCGCCGAAGAGGCCAATGCCGTGATCCGGCGGGGCACCGCCTTCGCGGAGGCCGGCGCCGACGTGGTCATGAACAGCCTCACCGGATTCAGTCCAGACGAGATCAACCGGATTGCGCGCGAGATCCCGGTTCCGCTCCTGGGCATCGGCGTACCCAAGACCCATCTGACCAACACACGGATGAAGGTGAACATCTATCCGAACATCGTCTCTCTCGCGGCCGTGGCGCTGTGCGACGAGATATTCACGGAACTCCGGGAGCACGGCGAGGTAACCGCCCGAGCGCCAGTGTCGCCAGACATCCTCGCTCGAGCCACGAACGCGTCGACGTACGCCGAGCTCGCGAAGCGATGGTTGTCTACCCCGTAGCGCTCACCTGTTCGAGTACGGCATGCATCGCCTGATTCTCGTCACGAGCGCACTACTCGTCGTCAACTCCTGCTCGTCAGTGCCTGCCGACCCGGGAGCTCGAGTCACGCTGTTCGAGGGGGCGAGGCTCATCACGGGCGAAGTGGGGCCTCCGATCGAGGAGTCGGCGTTCCTCGTGCAGGGCGACGTCGTCACGCACGTGGGACGCCAAGGTGAGATGCCGCTTCCGAGTGGTGCCTCTCGTGTGGACCTGACAGGCAAGACGGTGATGCCGGCCATTGTCAACGCTCACAGCCACCTTGGCTACCGCAGGGGCCCCAGCTTCACAGCGGACAACTACACCCGCGACAACATCATCGACCACCTGGAGCGCCTGGCGTATCACGGTGTCGCGGCTGTGATGAGCATGGGTGCCGAGCGCGACGTGGGGTTTGCCCTCCGCGACGAGTTGAGGGTGTCACCCCGTGCCAACACATCGCGGTTTCTGACCGCTGGCCGAGGACTCGCGATGCCGGACGGCGGGCCGGCGCCCCCGTTGCGCGACGCCCCATATGGCGTCTCTACCGAGGGCGAGGCGCGGGCGGCCGTCCGGGAGCTTCGTGCTCGAAACGTCGACGGCTACGTCAAGATCTGGGTGGACGATCGTGGTGGCACGGTGCCGAAGCTCCCAAGAGCGCTCTATGCTGCGGCCATCGACGAGGCCCACCGGAGCAACCTGCTCGCAGCCACCCACACATTCGAGTTGGCCGACGTGAAGGAAATCCTGAGAGCCGGCATCGACGGCCTTGTGCATCCGCCATGGCGAAGCGGGGCGGCGGTCGACGAGGAGGCGATCGGTCTCTTTCGTGAGCGTCCCCATGTCTTTGTGATCTTGACCTTGTGGAGTTCGCGCAACGATATATTCGGCCGGCGACCGGTGTGGATTGACGACCCGTTGCTTCGCGAGACGTTCACCGCCGAAGAGATCGCATTGCTGGAGAATCCAGCCGCCGGTGACGATGCGGTGGCGAAGTGGAAGGCCGGGGTCGTCCCGAGTGGCGTGATGGCGCTCAAGGCTGCCGGTGTGAAGTTCGGGTTGGGGGACGATACCGGGGCAACCAATGGATCGTTCTACTTCGGGTTTGGCGCCCACATCGAGATGGCGAGTATGGTCGAGGCGGGCCTGACGCCAGCCGAGGCGATCATCGCCGCGACGCGCAGCTCGGCCGAGATCTTGAAGCTCGACACGCTCGGGACCGTGGCAGCGGGAAAGAGCGCCGACTTCATCGTGCTCGACGCGAACCCGCTCGACGACATCGCCAACACGCGGCGTATTTCGGCGGTCTACTTGCGCGGCTCGGCGGTGGATCGAGCTGGGCTGCGAGCGAAATGGACCCGAAGAGCCGCGACAGAAACCCGCTAGGCCCGGTGTCGTCGACACGCCGCCCGCACACGGCGTCAACCGGGTGGCGTGAGGCGTCAAGACCCGGGGAGACATCGGTGAGACCCCAGCATGTTGGAGGATCCAGTACGGTTCGACCGGATCCTGGTGAGATCCCAGGGTGGGTGAGACCGCGAGAGGGCATCTGATGAGACATTCGCTGATCGCGGCGGCGCTAAGTGTGGTGCTCTCCTCCGTGGGTGCCAGCCCGGTGGGTGCGGCGGAGATCATTGTCCTCAGCGGGAACGGTGCCAAGGCGGCCGTCGCCGAATTGGCCGAGCAGTTCGAGCGGGTTACAGGACATACGGTGACGATCACGTTTCAAGTGAATCCTCAGGTGCACCGGAGAATCGAGGCGGGCGACACGTGTGACGTGGCGATTCTCAATCCGCCGGTGCTTGACGACCTCATCGAGCAGGGGAGGATCGTCGCCGGCACTCGAGTGGTGCTCGGACGGAGCGGCATTGGTGTTGGCATCAAGGAGGGTGCGCCGCTGCCAGACATCTCCACGGTGGACGCGTTCACCCAAACGCTGCTCAATGCCAGTTCGGTTGCCTATCCGGGAGAGGGCGCCAGCGGGAGGTATTTCGTCACCGTCGTCGATCGACTCGGGCTGACGACGCGGATGAGACCCAAAATGCGTCCGATGCCAGCGGAGTACAACGTTGAGGTCGTGGCGGAGGGGGGCGCCGAACTCGTGGTCGTGGTGGCATCGAGGATCACCGGCGTGCCTGGGGTGCAACTGGTCGGGCGGATTCCGCAGGAGTTGCAGACCTGGATCGGCTTTACCGGAGGCGTGTGCAGTGTCGCCTCACAACCGGAGGCAGCCCGCGCGATGTTGCGATTCTTCACCGCTCCGGCCGCAGCGCCGGTACTCGAGGCCGCCGGCATCGAGGCTCTCGTGGAGTGAGCGACGCACAGGTTCGCGGTGCCTGACGTCGGAGAACGTAGGCTTCCAGCGTGCGCGGACAGGCCTCGGGAGTCTTCGGACGCGAGCCGTCCTCGCGTCCAGGTCAGTCATCGTCGGGAGTGGAGAGATGGAACCGGTCGAGATCGTGAAGCAGTGTTATGAGGCGTTTGGACGCGGAGACATTTCTGGCCTGCTCGGTCTGGTGTCGCCAGACGTTTCCTGGATAGATCCCGGATTTCCAGATGTGCCGTACGCCGGAGTGCGCGAAGGCCGTCAAGAAGTTGCCGAGTTTCTTGAAAGCCTTCGTACCCACGTCGAGTTCACCTCGTTCGAACCCCAGGTATTCGTGGCGAATGGACCCGACGTCGTGGTTTTCGGCGCGTTGAGCGGTCACGACCGCCACGCCGGGGGCCGGTTCCGATCGGACTGGGCGATGCGGTGGAAGGTCGAGAAAGACCTCGTGACCCGCTATCAGGCGTACTGTGATACGTGCGCAATCGCGCGCGCCATGGGCACGGTTCGTCCGGTCCTGGTCGAGGCCGCCGGGTAGCACGAGCTCCGGCCCCCTCTCTGCTCATAGCCGCCCGACTGTGCACATAAGGACAGCCCGCCGGTCCCATGTCCTGCTACCATGAACGGGTCCGACGCGCTACGTGTGGCGCCGGTATGAAAGCGCAATCACTTGATAAGAGCGTGGATCCAGAAGCATTGGGGGACCGGCGGGCGGCCCCGCACAGCCACGGTCGTGCTTCCCTTGAAGCGGGCCACGAGCCACGTACCCGGCAAGTACGGGGCGCTGCAGAAGTACCTGACGGAAAGGTACGCGGACGCGGTGACGCTCACATTCGGACAGATTGAGGACGTGATGGGTTCCACGCTTCCCGCCGCCGCCCGCACCCAGCCGGAGTGGTGGACGACAACGGTGGCTCAGACTGGAGACCACGCGCAATCGGAGGCGTGGCTGCTCGCCGGTCGGACGGCCGAGCCAAACCTTGGAGCTCGGACCGTCCTCTTCGAGCGCGGCCCGTCGCTCTAGCGGCGGCCTTGGTGCTCACCTGCGTTCGACCAGGCCTCGACAGCAGACCGATCACGTTCAACACCGGCGAACACGGCGCGTTCAGCGCCGCGCCTTGCGAGCGTGCGTTCGCGTGGCGACGCGAACCGAGACTCGAGCCCACGTGGACAACTCCTCGGCGTCTTCGAGAACTGATGCAGGCACCTGGTAGTACGGCATGGTCATAGGCCTGTCGGCGTACGGCTTGAACGCGCCCATTCCCGCTGCCTCGTACAGCGCCCGATTCGTGTCGTCGACCTTGAAGTAGAGGGCATCACGCGCGATGAGGCCAAAGAAGACGTCGCCGGCGTAGAGGCCAACGCCTCCGAACATCGCTCGAGCGGTGATGGACTTCAGCCCACCGAGCTGCTCGAGGACGAACGCCCGAAATCCGTCGGAGACCCGCATAGGGGTAAGCTTGCCTCGAGACGATGACGTTGCGCGTACAGCCCGAGACTTCTTTGCCACTGGCCGAGTCTATCCCGGCTTGCCGGGGCTCACGCTGTGCGGGCGGCAACCGCCGACCGGGGGAATCCGGCGCTCCTTCCGCCGACCGACGCACAGGGCGCCGAATCGGTCAGTCGGAAGGGACTCATGACTGACGGGCCGAACCGAGGTGAACACCCGGTGTCTGGCATTCGAGAGCCGCCTGATTCGACCCGACGCCCGCGCCTGCGGCTCTGCTATCTCGGCGACGCGGCGCTCGCGCGTCAGTGTCTCGGGAGGCCTGGCGGCGCCATTGAGGTTGTTGAAGCAGCGCCTCCCTCCGGTGCCAGATTCGATCGGCTGCCGGGGGACCTGGCACCGGGAAACCAGTGTCTTTTCGACGTCGTGTTCATCGAACACGACCATCCGGACGTCGACACCCTCGCGATCCTGCAAGACATCGTCGGCCGGGCACTTGACGTGCCGGTTGTAGTTGTCGCCGATTGGGACGAGGACCTGGCTGTGCAGGCGCTCAGGCTGGGCGCGATCGACTACGTGGCCAAGACGAGTGCCTCGTTCCGGGCGGTCTATTTCAGACTGAATCACCTGGCGGCGCATGCTGCGCTGCTCCGCGAACATTCGAGACTGCGCCAGGCGTACGAAGCCTCCGTTCGTCGAGAGCGAACGACACGCCAGGATCTCGAACGGAAGCTGGCGGAGGCCCCTGCCGCCGGCACCGTCTCGGAAGGACGACTGGCACGGGCCGCCGCTCTTGAACGTTTCCAACACGCGGCCGACGATGTCGCTCCCCCGTCTGGCCGTACCGAAGATCGTCTGGTCGCCGGCTCACGGGCGGCGCAGCTCGAACGCGACCTCGACGAGCTCCGGGCCGAGCATCGTCGGCAGTTCATCAGCCTTCCGGTCAGCATTTGTCGGTGCACCTCGAGTGGCGAGGTCACGATGGCGAGTCAGGAGCTGGCCAACCTGCTTGGCTACGACACCGCTGCGGCCATGCAGTCGCTTCATCTCGGCACCGAGGTGTTCGAGTCCGGCGACCAACTGCGGGAGCTCATCGACCAGTGCCTCGTGTCGCGCGTGTCCCAGACGATCGAGACCTCTTGGAGAAGGCGCGACGGCGCTCGCATCACGGTGGGCGTGGTAGCGGTCGCGACCTCTTCGAACGACATAGATCTCGTCGTGCGCGACATCACGACGCTCCGATGGCTCGAGAAGAGACTGGAACGATCCCAGCGGATGGAGGCTGTCGGGCGCTATGCGTCGGAGGTCGCCGCCGTGTGCAACAGCCTTTTCGACCATATTAGACGGGAGGGACAAGAGCGGCTCGCCGGTGGTCACGCCGACGCGACGCGGCCCCAGGGCGCACTTCTGCTCGACCAGGCTCAGCGTGCGTCAGCGCTTTTGCAGGAGTTGGTCGATCATGGCAACGAACTGGTGGCCCTCGAGCGGGCGGAACTGCCTCAGTTGCTGAGCGACCTCGAGCCGGTGCTGAAGCACGTTGCTGGCTGTCACGTCGAGGTGGTCCTGTCGAGACTGTCGGAGCCGATCACGCTCGACATCGATATCGGTCGGGTCGAACGGATATTGATCAATATCGCGGCGTCGGCGCGCCAGAGAATGCGGCCTGACGGCCGTCTGACGATCGATGTCACCCCGGTGACGCTGGACAGCGCGTTCGTCGAGAAGTACCCCGAAGTCCGGCCCGGCGCGCACGTGCTGCTCCAGGTCCACCACGTCATGTCGGCCGACGTCGGCGAGACGTCCGGTTATACCGATCCGGCGCCGTCATCCGATTGGTCGAGCGCCGACGTCGGAACACTGCAGGCGCTCGTCGGCGATTCGGGCGGTCACGTCTGGATGGCCCTCGAGCCGACCGGCCAGATGGTGCTGAGGATTCATTTGCCGCGCCGCACTATCGAAGATGGGCAAGTCTCGGGATCGGCGAAGGGGCCACGCCGCGTGGGCTGGCTGAGCAGGCTATTCAGGCAAGAAACATTGAAGGGTGTCGGTTCTCTCCGGGGCCCAGGGTCGGCCTGAGGCCTGGGCGAGGGCGGTGCGAGAGCGACCTTGGCCGCGTGCCGTCCTGAGGGAGACAGTTCCGGCTGACGGCCGGATGTGCCACTCGACTGCCTCTGCGCGTACAGCTTCGCCAGAGCGTCGTATCGGCACTAGTTCCTGCTTAGACCAGATCCCACGCCGCCGATTATGGCACCGCGCGTGACCCCTGAAGACCCTAGTCGAAGGTCCCGGTGTGGCCGATAGTTCAGGACGGGCGCACTGGCGTGTCGATTCGCGTATTCCTGACGCGGTCCACTCAGTGGCGACACCAGGCTTTTGTGACGACCAATAGCAACGTGACCACCTCTGTGGCGGAACCGGCTGTCGAAGCACGCCACCTGAGGCGGATCCTCGACACGCAGCCCAGCTGTCTCCTACGGGTTGCAGCCAGCGGCGAGATCCTGGCCGCCAATGACGCCGCTGTCGAGCTTCTAGGGGTCGGGCAACGTCGCCTCGCCCTCGGCACGTCGTTCGCGACTTGGGTCGCGCCTGAGGAAATCGCGTCCTGGAACGACTTCGTGTCCCGGGTCGTGGCTGGTGTACCTGCTTCGCTCGAGACCTCCCTGATCAGGGGCGATCACCATCGAAAGACTCTGCTGCACGGGCTGCCGCTGACGGACCATGCCGACGGCGTGCCATCGCTTCTCGTGGCGGTCCATGACATCTCGGAGCGCATGGTGCTCGAGGCGACGATCGACCAGCTGCGTCAGCGAGGCGATGCGCGTGCGGGCGACGCGTCTCTTGATGGTGATGAGGAGGAGACGGTCGTCCCGCTCGATGAATTGACAGCCGACGCGGAGTCGCTCCAGGAACGATTCGACCGGCTCACCGCTGAGCATCAGGCGGCTTTGGCGGCGGCGGCCGAAGCGGCCGAGGTTCAGTTCCAGCAGCGGCGCGAGCTGGAAGACCGGATCGATCAGGTCACGACGGCGCACAAGGCGGCCGAAGCAGCAGCAGCCGAAGCCGTCCAGAGCCGGCAACAGCTTCAGCGAGAGTTCGACGAACGCATTTCGCATCTCGCCGCCGAGCTTCAGGCCCAACAGCCAGCCCACGAGACGGTTGGTGCGTCAAGGCTTCTGCGGCAGCTCGAGGAGCAGCAGGCGCAGCTGGAGGCGATCGATGCCGATCGACTGGCGGCCGTGAAGCAGTTGGCCGGCGCGATGGCTGGTCGCTTCCAGGCGGAGGCACGGCTGCAGCTGCTGATTGATGAGCGCGAGACACAGCTCCAGGCCTTCCCGTCCGACTTGGAAGCCCAGCTTCGCGAAGCCTCGGCGAGTCAGCAGCGGTTGACCGCCGAGCTGGACACTGTGCAGCGACAGCTGAAAGAGGCTGCCCAGCAGCGTCAGCCGGAGTCGGAGGAGACGTCTGTCGAGCGCGCGGCGTTGCGGGCACGGCTGGATGAGGCCGTCGCGGAGCGGAAGCGCCTGGAAGCGCAGCTCAGCTTCGCCGACACGCGGCACGAGCGGCAGGAATCCGAGCTGGCCGAAGCGCGGTCAGCTGCGGCCGCGATGCCCCAGTTGCAGAGGAATCTGAAGGCGCGCGAGTCGGAACTGGCGCAGGCGGTCGCCGAACGCGCGAAAGCACTGGCGCGGCTCGATGAGGCGCAGACAGCGCGCCAGCGACTCGAGCGGCGGCTCAGCCAGCTCGAGCAACTGACCGAGCAGTTGACCGCCGAGCGAGACGCGACACAGGCGTCGCTCGAGGCACAGGACCGCCAGGCGGCGACACGGTACGAGGAGCTGGTGGCGCAACTGCGTGACGCGCAGGCGACGGTTGAGGAGCAGCAGCGGGTGCGGGCGGCACTCGAGGCACGCGAGGCTGAACTGGCACAGGCCGCCGAGGCGCACGCCGTGGCCCTGGACCACGCG
>Ga0326597_10001341_pt1 | contig 40241 bp, 36 predicted proteins | sample RVTome_12_FD_203789 | JGI IMG/M metagenome (GOLD analysis project Ga0326597, IMG submission 203789) | Soil microbial communities from uranium-contaminated site in the Upper Colorado River Basin, Wyoming, United States - RVT100D185 | ecosystem: Environmental > Terrestrial > Soil > Contaminated >... | reverse complement strand
CAGCGCCTTCACCAGCTCGTCGCGGTGTGCCGGCGGGAAGCCGCGGAATTCGATCGCCGCGCGATCGCCGCGGATGGCCTGCACGCGCACCGCCAGCTTGGTCGCCACGATGGCCTTGATGCCATCGAGGTAGGGCTGCGGCTTGCCGTCGAGACCCATGTGATGGTAGTTCGGGTTGCGCTTGCCCTCGGTGAACGAGCCCTGCTGGTCCTGCACGAAGTGGAACGGGCCGGTGCCGTTGACGTTCTTGGTGTGCCAGTTGAGGCCGTGCTTGTCGAGGTCGGCCTTGGAATAGATCCAGTTGAAGGGCGCCGCCAGCGCCGGAATGAACGCGCCGGATGCCCATTTCAACTTGAATACCACCGTGAAGTCGTCCGGCGCCGTCACCGATTCGACCATCCGATAGAACGCCTTGCGGGAGCTCGGAACGCCGTCCGGCGGCGAGATGATCTTCTTGTAGGTGGCGACGATGTCGTGGGCGGTGAGCGACGCGCCGCTCTGGAACTTGATTCCCTTGCGGATCTTGAACGTGAACGTCTTGCCGCCGTCGGTCGGCTTCGGCACCGCGCCCTCGCACAGATCGCAGGTGAAGTCGGTCGCCGACTGCGGATTGTCCGGATTGACCCGGATCAGCAGGCTGTACATCGGCGCCAATGGGTGGACCACGCCGAAGGTGGTTTCCCGGTGGGCGTCGTAGGACGGGATTTCCGCCGGGTTCAGGTAGACGAGAGTGCCGCCTCTTTTCGGCATCTCCGCCGCATTGGCGATCCCCCCCACGCCGAGGGCCACGCCGGCCCCCACCACGGTCGCGACCGCAAGCTTCGAAAACATAACTTTCATTTCCTAGACTCCTTCCCAGTAAGTTCAGAAGCTTATTCTCTACTTCTTGAATGACGCGTCATTGCCATAGTAATCGAAAGGTTAGACCTCCGTACAGGCCACCCAATGGCCCGGCTTGATTTCCCGGAATTCGGGTATCGACTTCGAACAACTATCCACCGCCAGGGCACACCTGGGATGGAACACGCAGCCGCGCGGCGGATTGATCGGGCTGGGCACCTCCCCTTTGACGACTTCGTGCTTTCTTTTCGCCTCGATGACCGGGTCCGGAATGGGCACCGCGGCCAGCAATGCCCGAGTGTAAGGGTGAATGGGGTTGTCGTAAAGCTCGTCACAATCGGCCAATTCGACCATTTTCCCCAAATACATCACGGCGACGCGGTGGCACAGGTGCCTTACCACACTAAGATCGTGTGAAATAAACAAGTAGGTGAGTCCGAACTCGTCGCGCAGGTCTTCCAACAGGTTGATGACCTGGGCCTGAATCGACACGTCGAGCGCCGAGACCGCCTCGTCGCAGATGATGAATTCGGGATCGACGGCGAGCGCGCGGGCGATGCCGACCCGCTGCCGCTGGCCGCCGCTCATCTCGTGCGGATAGCGATCCGAGAACTTGGGGTCGAGGCCGCACAGCGACAGCAGCTCGGCGATGCGCCGGTCGCGCTTGGCGGGATCGGCGATGATCCCGTGAACCTTCATCGGCTCGCCGATGATCTCGCCGATCTTCATGCGCGGATTGAGAGAGCTGTACGGATCCTGGAAGATAACCTGAATCTTCTCGCGGATCGGGCTCATCTCCTTCTGCGTCAGCTTGGTGAGATCTTGGCCTTCGAACAGGATTTGCCCTTCGGTGGCCTTCTCGAGCTGCAGGATGCAGCGGCCGGTGGTGGTCTTGCCGCAACCGGATTCGCCGACCAGGCCGAGCGTCTCGCCCTTGCGGATGTGGAAATTGATGCCGTCCACCGCCTTCACCTGGGCGACCACCCGCGAGATGAGGACGCCCGAAGTGATCGGGAAATACATCTTCAGGCCCTTCACGTCGACCAGGATCTCGCCGGGCTGCGGCTTGTTCGATTTCGCGGTCCCGGCAGCGAGAACTGTGTTTGCCGGGCTCATGAGACCTCCTTGATCGCTTGCTTCAGGATCGCTTTTTCCCAGCAAGCCGACAGATGGTTCTCACCGACCGATTCGAGCGGCGGGAAAGCCTCGTTGCAACGTTCGACGCGGTAGCGGCAGCGCGGCCGGAACGGGCAGCCGTCGTCGAGCAGGGTCAGGTCGGGCGGCTGGCCTTCGACCGGATCGAGCTTCGCCTGCCGGGGCCGGTCCATGCGCGGCACCGATTTCAGCAGCGCCAGCGTGTACGGGTGCTGCGGCCGGTGATAGATGTCCTCGGCGGTGCCCTCCTCGACGATCTTTCCGGCGTACATGACGTTGACGCGGTCGGCGTAGCGGGCGACCACGCCGAGGTTGTGGGTGATGATGATCAGAGCGACGCCGAGGCGCTTGGTGAGATCCTTCATCAGCTCCAGGATCTGCGCCTGGATGGTGACGTCGAGCGCCGTCGTCGGCTCGTCGGCGATGATCAGCTTCGGCTCGCACGCGAGCGCCATGGCGATCATCACCCGTTGGCGCATGCCGCCCGAGAAATGATGCGGGTATTGCTTCAGCCGGCGCTCGGGGTCGGAGATGCCGACCATCTCGAGCAGCTCCAGCGCCCGTTTGCGTGCTTCCTCGTCGGTAATCGGGAAGTGGGTGGTGACGGTCTCGGTGAGTTGCTGTTCGATCGACAGCACCGGATTGAGCGACGTCATCGGCTCCTGGAACACCATCGAGATGTCCTTGCCGCGGATGTCGCGGATTTCGTCGTCCGAAAGCTCCAGCAGGTCCCTGCCGGCAAAGCGGATCTTGCCGTCGACGATCTTGCCCGGCGGCCACGGAATGAGACGCAGGATGCTGAGCGCGCTGACGGATTTTCCGCAGCCGGATTCACCCACCAGCGCGACTGTCTCGCCCTCCTCGACCGTGTACGATATGCCGTCCACGGCCCTGACGGTGCCGGCGGATGTGAAGAACTGCGTTTTGAGGTTTTCTATTTCTAGAAGAGTCGCCACTATCCCCCCTGGGTGAAGCCTGATGTTTGTTTTATTTTAGTTTTTTAAAACCTATGGGGCGACGCTATCGCTGTCAATTGGTAATCCCGCTGGCGGTTGCTCGACCACCCACAATGCCCGGATTTCGTCGCCGCCGAGAGCACCTCCGGCACGGTGCCAAAAAACTCACGGGATGCGGACGTTTCTTGCCAGCTTTACCGCATATTCTGTTGATCGGAGTGGCGTCGACGCGGATGATAAATGGCGGTTTACGCTGTTCCGTCAAGTAAAAAGCGCCGGCCGGCGCGAACCGCGGCCCGGTCGGCGCCGCGACCACCGGGCCCGACGGGTGGACCCGCCGGCAATCACGACCAACCAAGGAGTTCGACGATGGCGTCCGATCAATTCGAGATTGGCCTGAAAATGCGCAAGGAGGTGCTGGGCGAGGAATACGTCGAAAATTCGCTCGCCAAGGCCGACGATTTCAACCGCGACTTCCAGACCATGGTCACCGAATACGCCTGGGGCGGCTCGTGGGGCCGCGGCGTGCTGACCAAGCAACAGCGCAGCATTCTCAACCTCGGCATGCTGGCGGCGCTCAACAAACCGCACGAATTCAAGCTGCATTTCCTGGGCGCGCTGACCAACGGCGTCAGTATCCCCGAGATCCGCGAGGTGCTGATCCAGATCGCCATCTATTGCGGCGTGCCGGCCGGAGTCGAGGCTTTCCGCATCGCCCGCGAGGTGTTCAACGAGGAAGGCATCGACGTCTCGCGCATGGACTCCGAAGGCGGCGCCAAATGACTCCCGGACGTTTCGGTTTCGCCGGGCTCGGCCAGATGGGCGGGCCGATGGCCGCCAACATCGCCAAGGGCGGCTTCGCCCTCGCCGTCTACGACAAGGCCGGCACGGCGGCGCGCGCGCCCGACAAGGCAATGCCGGTGGAGTCGCTGGAATCGCTGGCGGCGCAGGTGGAGACGCTGTTCCTCAGCCTGCCCGACGGGCCGGCGACGTTGGCGTTCGCGCGCGATCTGGCGGGCGTGAAGACGCGCGCCGTAAAGCTGGTGATCGATCTCTCGACCATCGGCATCGAGGCCGCCCGCGAAACCGACCGCGTCTACGCCGATGCCGGCATCACCTACGTCGACGCGCCGGTGTCCGGCGGCCAGTCGGGGGCGCGCGCCGGCACCATCACGGTGATGTGGGCGGGCCCGGCCGAGCTGATCGAGAGCCACCGCAAGGTGATGAAGTCGTTCTGCAAGAATTTGTTCCACGTCGGCCCCGAGCCGGGCCAGGGCCAGGCGATGAAGCTGTTGAACAATTATCTCAGCGCCACCGCCATGGCGGCGACCTCCGAGGCGATGGCGTTCGGGCTCAAGCAGGGACTCGAGATGAAGACCATTCTCGACGTCGTCAACGTGTCGACCGGGCGCAACACCGCGACCAGCGACAAGTTCGTCAACCGCGTCCTCACCGGCACCTACGACGCCGGGTTCAAGACCAGGCTGCTGACCAAGGACGTGCGGCTGTTCGTCGAGAACGCCAGGGCGGCCGGCACGCCGGTCGAGATCGCCTCCGTCGTCGCCGACATCTGGCGGCGCGCCGACGAGGCGATGCCCGACACCGACTTCACCCGCATCTACCCGTTCATCGCCGGCACGAAGGGCTGACGACAGGGAGCGGGCGGCGGCGCCGGTCAGTAGCCGTCGTCGAGCAGCGGAAACGCGCTCAACGAGTGCGCCGGGCCGACCGGCGTCGCCGCGTGAAGGTGGCCGGCGCCGAGCTGGGCGAACGAGGTGACGCCCAACAGCGCCAGCGCGATCCTGACCTCGGCCTCCAACAGCTCCAGCATCCTGACCACGCCGGGCGCGCCGGCGGCCGCCGCGGCCAGCCCCTGCAACCGGCCGATGGCGACCGCGTCGGCGCCGAGCGCCATCGCCTTGACCACGTCGGTGCCGCGCATGATGCCGCCGTCGACGATGATCTCGGCCCGGCCCGCGATTGCGTTGACGACCTCCGGCAGCGCGTCAATGGCGCCGCGCCCATGGTCGAGCTGCCGGCCGCCGTGGTTGGAGACGTAGACCGCGTCGACGCCGACGGCGACGGCGCGGGCCGCGTCTTCGGCGGTGGCGATGCCCTTGACAATCACCGGGATGTCGTGGGCGTCCTTGAACCGCTTCACGTCGTCCCAGTTGAACCGTTCCTGGAAGATCTCGCTGCGGGCGGCGCGGCGGGCGGTACTCATGTATCGCTTGGCAAGGTCGCGCTCGCGGCGGCCGTAATAGTCGAGATCGACGGTGAAGCAGAAGGCGGAATATCCGTTCGCAATGGCGCGCCGGCCGTAGCCGTCGATCCAGGCGGCGTCCCCGCGCACGTAAAGCTGGAAAACGCGGTTGTCGCCCGGCGCCACCTTGGCCACCGCCTCGAGGCCGGGCGCGCACACCGACGACAGAATGCTGATCGTGCCGAACTCGGCCGCCGCCTCGGCCGATACCGCGCCGCCGCCGGCCACCAGGTCCTGCATCGAGCCGATCGGCGCCAGCAGCACCGGCAGCCGCAGCTTGCGGCCGAGCAGCGTCGCCGTCGAATCGAGGCCCGAGACGTCGTTCAGCACCCGCGGCCTGAAGGCGATCGCATCGAGCGCCTGGCGGTTGCGCTTCTGGGTCGTTTCGGTGTCGGCGCCGCCCATCAGATAGTCCCAGGCGTTGTCGCCGAGGCGCCGGCGCGCCGCGGTCGCGAACTCATGCAGCACCTGGAACGTCGCGACCATGTCGGCGGCCGGCTTCGCTTTCGCCGGTCGCGACTTGGCGGGTTTCTTCGCCGCCGGCCTTTTGGCGGCCGGCCTCGGCCGGGCGCGCTTGCTCATCGCCGGGTCACTTGTGCAGCGGCTTCGGTGCGACGATGACGCCGTCGGCGTCGGCGTAGAGGTAGTCGCCGTCGCCGATGGCGATGCCGCCGAAATGCAGCGTCACGCCGGCCTTGCCGATGCCGTCCTGGCGCGGCCGCTGCGGCGTCGCGCCGATCGCCTTGACGCCGATGTCGAGCCCGGTGATTTCATGTTGGTCGCGGATGCAGCCGTTGAACACCAGGCCGGCCCAGCCGTGCTTGGCGGCGTCGGCTGCGATGTTGCCGCCGCACAGCGCCCGCCGCCGCGAACCGCGGCCATCGACGACGAGCACGCGGCCGCGGCCGCCCGTCGCCAGCACGTCGCGGATGCCCTTGTTGTCCTCGTAGGTGGCGAAGGTGGTGATTCGGCCGTGGAAATGGTCGCGACCGGCGTAGTCGTTGAAGGCGATCTCGCACACCTGGTAGGCGTCCGGGTTGGCGTCGCAGATGTCGGCGGTGCGGATGATGTCGTCGTCGGCCATGGTTACTCCCCTATTCGTCCTCATTCGGGTATTTGCGGTTCGTTATAGGACACCGTATGGTGGGCGGCAATTCCCGGCCGCCGGTTCGGCCGGGGCGGGCCAAAAAATGGGGGGAGACACCGTGAGCGCCGTCGACACTTTCGCCATCTTCGTCACCATCAAGCTGAAGCCCGGCCACGGCAAGGCGTTCCGGCCGCTGATCCTGGAGAACGCCGAGACCGCGGTCCGCGACGAGGAGGACTGCCTGCAGTTCCAGGTGCTGACCGCCGAGAGCGATCCGGACACTTATTTCTTCTATGAAGTCTATACCGACGCGGTCGCGCTCGATCGCCACCGCGAGACCCCGCATTACAAGAAATACATGGCCGCCGCCGGCCCGATGATCGCCGAGCGCGCGATTCAGCGCTGCACCCTGATCAAGGATTAGCCCCGGCCCGGCGGGCGGCGGGCGCTCAGGGCTCGACCACCATGGCGCCGGCGATCTTGCGGCTTTCCAGGTCCTTGTGGGCCTTGACCATGTCCTTGAGCTTGTAGCGGCCGGCAATCGGTACTTTCACCGTGCCCTCGCGCAGCACCTTGAAGAAGGCGTTCGACGCCGCCTCCAGGTCCGAGCGGCTGGCGATGTAGGTGGCCAGCGTCGGCCGGGTGACGGTCAGCGATTTCTTGTGCAGGCGCTGCAGCGGGAACGGTTCGACCGACCCCGAGGCGGTGCCATAGTTGATCGCGTGGCCCATGGGCGCGAGGCAGTCGAGCGAGCCCATGAACGTCGTCTTGCCGACCGAATCGTAGACCACCGGCACGCCCTTGCCCTCGGTGATCTCCATCACCTTTTCGACCCAGTTGCCCTTGGTGTAGACGACCGGGAAGTCGCAGCCGAGCTTCGCCACCAGCTTCGCCTTGGCGTCCGAGCCGACGGTGCCGATGATGGTGGCGCCGAGCGCCTTGCCCCACTGCACCATGATCTGGCCGACGCCGCCGGCGGCGGCGTGGACCAGGATCATCTCGCCCTCCTGCACCCGGTGCAGCCGGCGCAGCAGGTAATTGGCGGTCAGCCCGCGCAGGTAGGCGGCCGCGGCGAGCTCGTCGGAGATGTCGCGCGGCAGCTTGATCATACGCGACGCCGGCGCCGTCCGCAGCTCGGCGTAGGAGCCGCGCAGTCCGGTATAGGTGATCCGGTCACCCTTCTTCAGGCCGTTGACGCCGGCGCCCAGCGTCTCGATCACGCCGACGCCCTGCACGCCGAGCACGCACGGCAACGGCGGGTTCTCATTGAGCTGGTTGGAGCGATGGTAGGTGTCGACGAAGTTGAGGCCGATCGCGGTGTGGCGGACCAGCACCTCGCCTTTACCCGGCTCGGCGATGTCGACGTCCTCGTACTTGAGCACCTCGGGGCCGCCGAACTTGTGGATGCGCACGACCTTGGTCTTGGCCATCGTTTCCTCCCTGACCCCTGCCGATGGGCCGCCGGGGCGTTCGTGTTTCGCTGTATCGGTTGCCACTGTTGTAGGGGCAAACCGGGCGGCCGGTAAATGGCCTCGCCGACGGGGGCCGGGCGACGCGGCGAAAACGGAACAAAATGAGCGACTTGCCGGTGCCCGGCCGGTCGGCGGGATCGGCGCTCAGCGGTGCCCGGCGCCCGGATGCGGACCGCCGTGGCCGGCGCCGGCGGCGCCAGCGTCGTAGCCGCGCAGGTGCCGATAGAGGCGGCGCTGCTCCGGCGACAGGAGCGGCGTCGTCTCCAGGTGCGCGGCAAGATGAACCTGCCGCAGCCGGTCGCGCAGCCGCCCCGCCTCGGCCACAAGCCCGGCGAGCGCGGCGCCGTCGATGCGGCCGGAGCGGAACGCCCGGTCGAGGGCGCGCTCGGCGGCGACGTAGGCGGCGCCGACGCGGCGCGCCTCGCCGTTCATGCGCGCGAACACCGCCGTCACGGCGGCCTTTTGCGTGTCGTCGAGGGCGAGCTCGCGGCCGAGGTCGAGGACATGGCGGGGCCCCGGATAGCCGTTGATCTCGGCCGGCTTGGCCAGGCCCCAGCCGCCGCCGGCCAAAAGTTCGGCGATGTCGGCGTCGCTGAGGCTGGTGACGGCGCGCGCCTGCTGGTCGGCGTAAGGCCCGGCGGCGGTCGCCGGCGTGGCGGCGGCCGCAATCAGCGTGGCGGCGAGGATAAGGGCAAGGCTCGGCTTGTTCATGGCGGTGCTCATGGTCTGGACGAACGACGCGATCGGAACCGGTCGCGATCATATAGGCGCGGCGGGGCCGCCGCAAAAGCCCCGATCGCCTTTCAAGCCTTCGTCCGCTCCTTGAACCACAACGCCAGGATCAGGGTGCCGAGCACCATGGCGGCGGCCGAAAGCCCCCAGCCGGCGCCGTAACCGCCGAGTTGGTCGACGGCGAGGCCGAACATCGGCGGGCCGATCATGCCGCCGATGTGGGTGCCGAGCATGTTGACGCCGACCGCCGAGCCGGCCAGCCGCGCCTCGGTCGCCTCCACCGAAAGAGTCTGCAGCAGCGGCGCCGCCGACGCCACGGTGACGCCGAGCAGCAACGCCAGCGCCAGCCCGAGCCACGCGCCCGGCCCCGGCGCCACCACGATCATCGCCGCGAACGCCGCCGCGGCGACGCCGTTCATCGCCACCACCAGCGCCTTGCGCCGGCCGCCGAACAGCTTGTCCGACACCACGCCCCAGCCGATGCGGGCGACGGCGCTGGCGGCCTGGGCGATGCCGACGGCGAGGCTGGCGAGCGGCTGGCTGGCCGCGGCCGCCTCGCGCAGGAACAGCACCAGGAAGGTGTAAAAGTTGATCTGGCCGAAGTTGTAGAGGCCGTTGACGACGACGAAACGGTTGTGGTTCCAGTCCTTGACCACGTCGCCGATGTTGGCCAGCGGGTTGCCGCGGCCCCTGGCGGAGACGCCGGGCAGTCGCACCAGACTCAGGCACATCAGGCCGCTGACGACGATCAGGGCGACGACGCCGAGCAACAACAGCTTCCAGGAATAGAACGCCGACAGCGCGCCGTTGCCGGCGGCCAGGATGCCGCCGAGCGGCACGCCGACCTGCTTGATGCCCATGGCGGTGGCGCGGCGCGCCGGCGGGAACCACTCGAACACGCCGCGCGCCGTCGCCGGGTTGGAGATCGAATAGCCGACCCCGGTCAGCGCCAACGCCGCCAGCGCCGTCGGCAGGTCGTTCGCCTGGCTCAGCAGCAGCGGCCCGAGCAGCATGAGCGCGTGGCAGACCACCAGCGCCCAGCCGACGCCGAGGCGGTCGACCAGCCCGCCGGCCGGGAGGGAACAAATAGCTTGGGCGGCGTAATAGGCGGTGAGGAAGAAGCCGAACTCGGCGGCGCCGAGGCCGAGATCACGGGTGATCGCCGGGGCCATGGTCAGCACCGAGACGATGGAGACGGTGCCGACCACATGGGTCATCACCAGCCGCGCCAGGCGGCCGGTCCACGGGTTGTCGGCGGCGCCGCCCGGCGGCGGCTCAGGCGCGGTCATCGATGGTCGGCGCGCGGGCGCGGCGCGATTCTCGCGTCAAACCTGCGGCGGCAGCGCGCAAATCTCTTCGTACTTGTAGCGCCGCTTGACCCGGCCGATGTGGGCGAACACGTCGAGGGTGACCTCGTAGGCGGCCTTGGTGATCTCGACGTGCGGCGACCAGCAGCCGAGCTTCTGGTAGAACGCGATGGTCTTGGTCAGCACGCCCAAGTCAATGCCGGGGAAGTAAGACTGCTCGGCCTTGGCGATTTCCTTGGCCGGCGCCTCGTTGATGTACCGCCGCGTCTTCTTGTAGGCGCGCATGAATGCCTTCGCCATGTCGGTCGCGAGCCACGCCGGCGTCGCCGCCAGGCTGGAGAAGCCGCACGGTCCGATCGCCTTGCCGACGGAGGCGACCACGTGGCCGATGCCGTCGTGCTCGAGCTGCTGCGGCGCCGGGCCCTGCTGGTGGATGTAGTCGCCGTCGCCGGCGCGGAACCTGGCGTCCATGTCGCGGCCGGCGTCGATCGCCTGGATCGCGCCGTAGTCGAGGCCCATCTTGTGGCAGGCGTACTTGAACATCGCCAGCGGCTGGCCGCCGTGATCGACGATCACCTTCTTGCCCTTCAGGTCCGACCACTTGAAGTTCGGCTCCGGCTTGCGACCGGTGAGGAAAAACCCGTCCATCTCGTTGATCTGGGCGAAGTGCACGGTGACCGGCTTGACGCCCGAGTCGAGCGAGGCGATGCCCTGCGACAGCGCCGACTGCACCACGTGCGCCGAGCCGTCGACCAGCGCGTCGATGGCGGACTTGCCCGGCGGCGCGATGCTGTGGGTCGGCTCCAGGCCCTCCTGCTTCAGGAACCCCCCCGACATGGTCGAGATCAGCGGGCTGTAGAACGCCGAAAATCGCGTGAACTGGATGTTGATCTTGGTCACGGGTCGTTTCCTCCCTGTCGAAATCTGTGGCCTAGGCGTTGGACTCTTAGTCGCTTGCGGGTCGTATGGCAAAGGCTGGACGTCCCGGACTTCGCCGGGGCGTGACGGTTGTGATTGTGGACAACAGCCTTGCCATCGCCTCATCCGTCATCGCCCGGCTCCGCCCGGGCGATCCAGGCATCGCCACGCCATCCGCGAGTCCGAACGCGGTTATGGATACGCGAGCTATGCCACCAGCAAAGGCTTACCGTCCAGGCCGGCAAAGGGCAACCCGAGATGCGCCATGATGGTCGGCGCGACGTCGATGGCCGACGAGGCCGCGTCGGTGCGCCCGGCCTTGAACGCGCCGCCACGGATGATCAGGAACGGGTTCTGCTCGAAAGGCCCGAGGCCGCCGTGCTGGCCGCAGCCGACGACGCTGTCGGTCGCCAGTGGATTGTCGAAGGCGACGCTCATCCCCGGCCAGCCGAATTCGTTGTCGGCGTCGGAGCGCCTCGCCGTCACCGCGATCGCCAGCGCCGTGTCGGTGCGGTGGCCGAGGTCGGCCAGGGCGTCGCCGGCGTAAACGCCCTCGATCTCGTCCCGGCCTTCGAGAAAACGGCAGATGGCGCCGAGGCGGCCGCGCGCGGCGTCGGCGACGTAAAGGTTGGCGCCGAAGCCGTTGGAGGCGACGACGACCTCGGTCGAGTCCTCGCCGTCCTTGAGGCCGGCGCCCACCAACAGCGTCTCCAGCCGGACGATGCGCTCAACCGTCTCGTGGCCGTGGTCGGAGGCGACGATCAGCAGCACGTCGTCGCCGTCGGCGGCGCCCGCGACCGCGTCGGCAACGCGGCCGGCATTGACGTCGGCGGCGGCGATCGCCGCCTTGTGGTCGGGCGAGCCGAGCGGCCGGGCGTGTTGCGTGTGGTCGGGCTCGCATTGCCACAGCACGGCGAGGCGCGGCTTGCGGCCGCCGAGCGCGTCGGCGATGAAGCGCGTCGTCATCGCCGCGTCGCCGGCGGCGTCGTGGCTGACGGCGAGCCCCTCGCCGGCGGGCAGTTTCCTCAGCCCCGGCGCGAACGAGCCCTGGCGGTGGTACATCCAGCCGTGCCCGTCCGGGTCCTGGAAATAGGCGGCGCCGGCGGAGACGTTGGAATAGACGATGCAGCCGCCGTCGTTCTCCAGCCACTCGGCCAGCGTCGGCACGCGCAGCGTCCGGCCGGTCGCCTTGCGCAGGCGGTCGCGGAACTCGGGCGGGCCGGCGCTCATCACGGTGAGGCCACGGCCTTCGTCGAGGGCGACGCAGTTGCCGTCGAGTCCGTGGCGGCCCGGCAGGCAGCCGGTGGCGAGGGAGGCCGAGGTGGTGCGGGTGGTCGACGGAAACACGCTGCGATGGCGGGTGAACGTCCGGGCGGCGGCGGCGATGCGGCACAAATTCGGCGTCAAGGCCGGCGTCACCATATCGGCGCGCAGCCCGTCGCAGATCACCACTACCGCGCGCTTCATCGCCGGCCCCTTAGTCGCCCGCCAAAATGATAAGTCCGTCCGCCGCCGCCACGCCCGCGCCTTCCGGCTTGACGATCAGCGGGTTGATCTCGGCCTCGGCGACACCTTTTATATGGGCGAACGCCGACATCGCCTCGACGGCGGCCGCCAGCGCTTCGGCGTCGCCTGTCGGCAGGTTGCGGTAGCCGCGTATCGGCGCCAGGCCCTTGACTTCGCCGAGCATCGCCCGCGCCGTGACGCGGTCGACCGGCGCCAGGCGCACGGCGATGTCGTCGTAAAGCTCGGTCAGCGTGCCGCCGGCGCCGAGCAGCACCAGCGGCCCGGCCTCCGGATCGACGCAATAGCCGACCAGCGCCTCGGCGACGCCTTTCTCCATCGTCTGCACCAGCACGCCGGCGATCTCGGCCTTCGGCTCGAGGGCGCGGACGCGCTCGCGGATTCGGGCGATCGCCGCGGCCAGCGCCGCCGAATCCGCGATGTCGAGCACGACGCCGCCGGCCTCGGTCTTGTGCGGCAGGTCGGCCGACAGCACCTTGGCCACGGCCGGGAACGCGATTCCGGTCGCCGTTTCGCCTTCCCTGACCACGCGGGACGCGACGCCGGCGATGCCGAGCGCCTGGAACACCGCGAGCGACGCCATTTCGTCGAGTTTGGACGCGGTTGCCCCGGTCAGCAGCGCCGCCGCCGCCGCGACGGCCGCCTTGGATTGCGCCGACGGCGCGGTTTCGCCAGCCGGCGGCCGCCAGTCGAGATAGGCGCGTACCGCGTCGGCGCACGATTCCGGCGTCCGGAAGCCGGCAATCCCGGCCGCCGCCAACGCCTTCAGGGATTCCGCCGCCTCCGGCACGCAGAACACGGCAACCGGCTTGGCGCCCTCGGCCGCCTCGGCGGCGATCGGCCGCACCGCCACTTCGGGCCGGAACTGCGCCGACGAGCCGACCACCGGCACCACCACGTCGCAGTCGTCCGACGCGATCAGGTCCTTCAGCACCGGCCCATAGACGTCGGCCCGGGCGCCGGCCATGGTGAGATCGATCACCGGGCCCTCGCCGATGCGCAAATCCAGCGCGATCATGCGGTTGATCACCGGCGGCGGCGGCGGCGTGAAGTCGACGCCGGCGAGGCCGAGCCGGTCGACCACCATGGCGGCGCCGCCGCCGGTGGTGGTGATGACCGAGACGCGGCGCGCCGCCGCCGGCCTGCGCCCGCGCACCAGGAACGGGATTTCCAGCAACGTCTCCAGGTTGTCGACGCGGATGATGCCGTGGGCGCGGAAGAACGCGTCCGCCGAGCGGGCCCGGCCGGCCAGCGCTCCGGAATGCGACACCGCCATCCGCCGGCCGGCGTCGGAGCGGCCGAGCTTGTAGGCGATCACCGGCTTGCCGGCGTCATAGGCGCGGCGCGCGGCGGCGGCGAAGGCGTCGCGGTGGCGGATGGTCTCGAGGAACAGCAGGATGGCGCCGGTGTCGGCGTCGTCGACGAGCATGTCGATGAGCTCGCCGATGGAGAGATCGGCCTCGTTGCCGATGGAGACCAGCTTCGAGAACCCGAAGCCGCGCGCCTGGCCCCGCGACAGCAACGCGCCGAGCGCGGTGCCGCTTTGCGAGATGACGGCGAGCGGCCCCGGCGTCAGCGTCGGCGCCTCGAGCGCCGCGTTGGTGGTCATCGCCAGGCCGGCGCGGACGTTGACGACGCCCATGCTGTTGGGGCCGACGATGCGGGTGCCGCCGGCGCGCGCCGTCTCCACCATCTCTTCCTGGAACTGGAAGCCGTCGTCGCCGACCTCGGCGAAGCCGTCCGAATAGATGGTCGCCAATGGCACGCGGGCGCGGGCGCAGTCGGCGATGACGGCGGGGACCGCCTCGGCCGGCACCATGATGTAGACGTGGTCGATGGCGGCGCCCGCCGCCTTGGCGGCCTCGGCGGCGGCGCGCAGGTCCGGCCAGGCGCGCTCGCCCAGAACCTCGGCGCGGCCCGGGTTGACCGGCAGCACCCGGCCCTTGAAGCCATGGGCCTTCAAATACCGCAGCGGCCGCGCGGTGTTCTTGGCGGCGTCGCCGGAGGCGCCGACCAGCGCCACGGCGCGGGGCTCGAACAGGGCTTGGGCCAGGGCGCGGTCGCTCATCGGCGGGCGGCTACTCCTTCGCCGGCTTCGGCGGGCGCTGCGAGAAGCGGCGCTCGAACACCGTCTCGGCGATGCGGTTTTTCATGATCTCGGCCGAGCCGCCGGCGATCAGCCAGCCGCGGGTGCGGCGGAAGCAGTACTCGACCAGCGAATCCGTGCTGTAGCCGGCGCCGCCGAGGACCTGCAGCGCCTCGCTCGCCACCTCGAAGCCGGCGCGGTTGCAGAACGCCTTGGCGACGGCGGTCTCGGCGGCGTCGGGAAAGCCGCGGTCGGCGTTGGCGGCGGCGCGGTAGAGCAGCAGCCGCGCCGCGTCGAGCTGCATCTTCATGTCGGCGAACTTCCACTGGATGCCCTGGAAGTCGGCCAGCGTGCGGCCGAACTGCTTGCGCGTCAGCGCGTGCGCCTTGGCGGTGTCGAAGGAGAACTGGCCGAGCGCCAGCGAGCGCGCGGCGTTGCCGATGCGCTCGACGTTGAAGCCGGCGATCTGCTTCTTGAAGCCGCCCTGCTTGAGCAGCACGTTCTCAGGCCCGACGTAGATGTCGTCGAAGAACAGCGGCATCCACGAATCGCCCGACATGAACGGCGTCTCCTTGCCGGCGGAGAAGCCGGCGGCGGTGCGCGCGATCAGCACCGAGCCGATGCCTTCCGTGCCCTTGCCGAAGCGCACGTAGGCGAGAAACCAGTCGGCCTCGGGGCCGTGCGAGGTGAATATCTTCGAGCCGTTGACGCGGAAACCTTCCCCGTCCGGCGTCGCCGTGGTCTTCAGCTCGGTGACCGCCGAGCCGGCGTCGGGTTCGGTCATCGCCACCGCGATCAGCGATTCGCCGGCGAGCAGCGGCTTCAGGATGCGCGCCTTCTGCTCGGCGGTGGCAAACTCGGCCAGCACGCGGATCGGCCCGAAGCTGCCGAACTGCACCACGTCGGCGCTGCGCGGGCAGACGGACGCCACCGCCTCGATGGCGATCACCGCGTCCATCAGGGTGCCGCCCTGTCCGCCGTCGGCCTCGGGAATGGTGATGCCGAGCAGCCCGGCCGCCGCCATCTGCTTGGCGACGTCCCACGGATAGGTCCCGGCGTGGGCGCGGGCGAGCGCGTCCTTGGCCAGCGCCCGCTGGGCGAAGCCGGTAACGGAGTCGCGGAACTGTTGCTGATCCTCGCTGAAGGTGAAATCCATGCCCCGCTCCTGCTGGCCGCCGCGCCCGCGGCCGCCTTCGGCTGAAACATTGGCGCAAAACGCCCGGCAAAAAAAGCCCGGGGATTCTTTAGGTTCGGCGGAACGCCAAGCAAAAACCCCGAAACCGGATCGGGCTTCGGGGCCTTGAAGAATTGGGGGGCCTGCGGGGATTCGAACCCCGGACCCGCTGATTAAGAGTCAGCTGCTCTACCAACTGAGCTACAGGCCCATTGCGAAGGGGGGCGGTATATCAGAGCGTCCGGGCTTTGTCGACTCGGCCGACCGCCGGATCAATCGTCGCTGGCGGCGCCGCGGCGGCCGATCGGCAGGTCGCGGTGCACCCACACGCCCATCAGCAGCCCGAAGCCGAACAGCAGCGTCAGCATCGCCGTGCCGCCGTAGGAGATCAGCGGCAGCGGCACGCCGACCACCGGGATCACGCCCATCACCATCGCCATGTTGATGAACAAGTAGAGGAAGAAGGTGACGGTGACGCCCATGCCGAGCAGGCGGCCGAAATGCGAGCGGGCGCGCAGCGAAATGGCGACGCCGTAGACCAGCATCACCGCGTAGAGCCCGAGCAGCGCCAGACCGCCGATCAGGCCGAATTCCTCGGCCAGCATGGTGAAGATGAAGTCGGTCTGCATCTCGGGCAGGAAGCTGAGGTGCCCCTGGGTGCCCTGCATGAAGCCGCGCCCCGACAGCCCGCCGGAGCCGAAGGCGATCTTCGACTGGATGATGTGGTAGCCGGCGCCGAGTGGGTCGCTTTCGGGGTCGAGGAAGGTGAGCACCCGGCGGCGCTGGTAGTCGTGCAGCAGGTTCCAGGCGACCGGCGTCGCCAGCAGTCCCATCAAGCCGAGGACAGCGAACTTCCACAGCCGCACGCCGGCCAGGAACATCAGCGCCGCGGCGGTGATCACCAGGATCACCGCCGTGCCGAGATCGGGCTGGCGCAGCACCAGCGCCGTCGGCGCCGCCGCCAGCAGCAGCGGCGCCACCAGAAACGTCGGCCGGCGGATGTCCTCGAGGCTGCCGCCGTGGAAATAGCGCGCCAATGCCAGAACCATGGCGATCTTCATCATCTCCGACGGCTGGATGGTGACGAATCCGAGATCGAGCCAGCGGCGCGCGCCCATGCCCATGTAGCCGCCGAGCTCGACGGCGCCGAGCAACAGCAGCACCGCCAGATAGATGGCGTAGGCGTAGCGCAGCCAAATGCGGATGTCGATGACGGCGACGCCGATCATCACCGCCAGCCCGGCGGCGAAGCGCACGCCGTGGCGAAGCGCCCACGGCTCGAGGCGGCCGTCGGCGGCGGAATACTGCATGGCGAAACCGACGCAGGCGGTCGCCACCAGCAGCAGCACGAACAGCCAGTGGATCTGCCACAGCTTCTCGCGGACGGTCAGTTGCGCGCGGCTGAGGGCGAGGTCGATCATCGCGTCACCCCTTGCCCGGCCCGACGCGGCCGACGCTTTCGGCCTGTTGCGGCGGCGTCGGCAGCTCGCCCGGCAGGATGCCGGGCCGGGCCGAGTCGCGGGCCTGCGCCTGCAACAGGATGTCGCGGGCGATCGGCGCCGCCACCGAGGCGCCGCCGCCGCCGTGTTCGACCACCACCGCCACCGCGTAGCGCGGCGCCGCCGTCGGCGCGAAGCCGACGAACAGCGCGTGGTCGCGTTCCTCCCAGCGCAACTGGGCGTGCTTTCTGACGCCCTGCTCGCGCTCGGCCTTGCTGATGCGGCGAACCTGAACGGTGCCGGTCTTGCCGCCCATCTCGAAACCCTTGCGCTTGATGCGGGCGCGGAATGCGGTGCCGTGCGGATCGTTGACCACGGCCTCGAGCGCGCCAGTCACCAGCGCCAGGTGCGGCGGCGCCAGGGCTATGCCGTCGAACGCCGGCGCATGCGGCGGCGGCGCGCCGGCGGCCGGTTTCGGCCGCGACAGCCGCGGCGTCACCGCGACGCCGCCGTTGACCAGCCGCGCCGTCATCACCGCCATCTGCAGCGGCGTCGCCAGCAGGTAGCCCTGGCCGATGCCGGTGATCAGGGTTTCGCCCTGGTGCCACGGCGCGTCCATCACCTTGCGTTTCCATTTTCGGGTCGGCACCAGGCCCGCCTGCTCGCCCGGCAGATCGACGCCGAGCATGTGGCCGAACCCGAACCGTTGCGCCATCGCGGCGATGCGGTCGATGCCGGCGCGCCGCGCGACCTCGTAAAAATAGACGTCGCACGATTGGACGATGCCGTTGAAGGCGTCGATGGAGCCGTGCCCGCCCTTCTTCCAGCAATGGAAGGTGGCGTCGCCGAATTCGATCTCACCTTTGCAGAACACCCGCGTCTGCGGCGTGATGACGCCCCGCTCGAGCGCCGCCAGCAGCACCATCATCTTGAAGGTCGAGCCGGGCGGGAAGTTGCCGCCGATCGCCTTGTTGATCAGCGGCGCCTTCGGATCGCTCGACAGCGCGCGCCATTCGTCGGCGCTGAGCCCCTTGTTGAAGGCGTTGGGGTCGAAGCTCGGCGTCGAGGCGAGCGCCAGGATGTCGCCGTTGTGGATATCCATCACCACCGCGGCGCCGCTTTCGTCGCCGAGCCGGCGGCTGACCATCTTTTGCAGTCCGAGATCGACCGTGAGCGCCACTTCGGCGCCGGGCTGGCCCTCCTGGCGGCTGAGTTCGCGAATGACGCGGCCGAAGGCGTTGACCTCGACCTGCAGCGAGCCGCCGGTGCCGCGCAGCTGATGGTCGTGAATTTTCTCGACGCCGGCCTTGCCGATGCGGAATCCGGGAAGCTCGAGCAGCGGGTCGCCGGTGACCTCTTTCGCCGAGACGGCGGCGACGTAGCCGAGCACCGGCGCGGTATCGGGGCCGTGCGGGTAATGCCGGCTCTGGCCGACGTCGATGAGGACGCCGGGAAGATCCGGGGCGTTAACCTCGATCCGGGCGACCTCCTGCCAGTCCAGGTTCTCGCGCACGGTCGCCGGCACGAAGCTGCGGTTGCGGCGCAGCTCGCGCAGGATGCGGCGGCGCTCGCCGGGGCCGATCGGCAGGATCTCGCCAAGCACGTCGAGGGTCGCGTCGACGTCGTTGGTCTCGCGCGCGTTCAGCAGCACGCGGTAGTTCTGCTGATTGTCGGCCATCGGCACGCCGAAGCGGTCGACGATGCGGCCGCGCGGCGGCGGCAGCAGCCGCAGGTTGATGCGGTTCTCCTCGGCCAACGTCCGGTACCGGTCGGCCTCGATCACCTGCAGGTAGTACATCCTGGCCGCCAGCGTCGACAGCAGAATCACCTTGCCGCCAATCAGCATCGCGGCGCGGCGGCTGAACAGCTTGTGACGTTCGGAGTCGCGGTGCATCTCAGACCTGCCTCAGGAACGCCCGCTGCCAGCGCAACAGCAGCCAGGCAACGGTCGGGAACAGGCCGAGGGTGAGCAGATATTGGAACACCACCGTCTGCGCCTCGACCAGGGCGACGCTGAGCAGCGACACCGCGGCCCAGCTGATCGCCATCGCGCCGGCCGCGATCAGCGCGAACCCGAGCCACTGGATGGCGAACGACTTGCCCATGAAAAACCGCTTTTGCGACAGCACCGCGCCGTAAACGGCGATGAAAACCAACGCGTTGACGCCGATTGGGGTGCCGCCGAGCACGTCCTGCAGAAGGCCGATCAGGAACACCACCGACGCCGGCAGCAGCCTCGGCCGGAAGATAGCCCAGTGGTAGATCGCCATCAACGGCAACAACGGCGCGACCCTGGCGAGGCCCGGCACGTGCAGCGGCACGGCATTGATGACCACCAGCGCCAGCGTCAGCATCGAAGGCGTCAATTGCCGCGCCAGCAGGTCCATCCGATGCCAAAGGCCGGATGTCATGGCTGGCGGCGCCGGGCTCCCTTGCCGATGCCGGCCTTGGCGTCTTCGGCAGAGACGCGGTCGGTTTCCGGCGCCCGCACGATGCCGCCGAGCCCGTAGTCGAGGACGCGGATGAATTCGAGGCGGCTGCGGTCGACCAGCGGCTGCACGCTGATGCCGTTGTCGTTTACCGTCGCCACCTCGCCGATCGGCAGGCCGGTCGGGAACGCGCCGCCGTGGCCCGAGGTGATGACGCGGTCGCCCGGCGCCACCGTTTCGCCCGGCGGCAGGTGGATCAGCCGCGGCTGGTTGGAGTTGTTGCCGGCGATGATGGCGCGGGTGCGGTTGGGGCCGACGAGAACGGGAATCCGCGAGTTCAGGTCGGTGATGAGAAGGATGCGCGCCGAGTGCGCGCCGACGCTGTCGACGCGGCCGACCAGGCCGTCGCCGGTGACCGCCGCCTCGCCCTTGGTGACGCCGTCGCGGGCGCCGGCATTGAGGATCAGGCTGTGGGCGAAGGCGCCGCCGGTGTCGGCGATGACGCGCGCGGTGATAAAGCTGGGCTCGGCCCCCGGCACGAAGTGGAGCAGATCGCGGAGCATCTTGTTCTCGGCCTCGAGCTTCCGGGCCGCCGACTGCCATTGCAGCAACCGCGCCTCGTTCTCGCGCAGACGCGCGTTCTCCTGCTGCAGGCGGCCGATCTCGCGCACGTGATCGACGGCGCGGCTGACCGACTCGACCGGCTGCGACACGGCACTGAGGATCGGCGCCACCGCGTCCGTGACATTGGCGCGGAAGCTGTCCATCAGAAGCTGATCGACCTTGCCCAGGATCATCAGTCCGACCGCGGTCACCACCAGCCCCAGATAGGCGAAACGCTGGGCCAGGGTCTTGATCGGCTGGGCAAGGCGATTGAAGGATCTCGGTCCCTCCCGCACGCGGATGCCCTCCAAGGTCCACTGCGGCGTCGCCGGTCGGCACGCGGCGGCGATCGCCCTGAAAACCAACTCCTTTTAGCCGTCTAGCTATACTTAACCATAGTTGACAACTAATTAATACATGGTCGTCAGCACGTCCTTGAGCCGGCGCATTTCCTCAAGCGCCCGGCCGGTCCCCAGCACCACGCAGGTGAGCGGATCGTCGGCCAGCGACACGGGAAGCCCGGTGGCGTGGCGGAGCACGTAGTCCATGTTGCCCAAGAGCGCGCCGCCGCCGGTGAGCACGATGCCCTTGTCGACGATGTCGGCGGCCAGCTCCGGCGCCGTGTGCTCGAGCGCCACCTTCACCGTCTCGATGATGGCGCCGACCGGTTCGGCCAGGGCCTCGGCGATCTGGCGCTCGGAGATGATCAGCTCCTTCGGCACGCCGTTCATCAGGTCGCGGCCCTTGATCTCCATGGTGCGGCCCTCGCCTTCCTCCGGCGGACAGGCGGAGCCGATCTCCTCCTTGACCCGCTCGGCCGAGCTTTCGCCGACCAGCAGGTTATGGTTGCGGCGGATGTAGGCGATGATCGCCTCGTCCATCTTGTCGCCGCCGACGCGGACGCTGCGCGAGTACACGATGCCGCCGAGCGACAGCACCGCCACCTCGGTGGTGCCGCCGCCGATGTCGACGACCATCGAACCGGTCGGCTCGGTCACCGGCAGGCCGGCGCCGATGGCGGCGGCCATCGGCTCCTCGATCAGGAACACGCGGCGCGCACCGGCGCTTTCGGCGGATTCCTGAATGGCGCGGCGCTCGACCGCGGTCGAACCCGACGGCACGCAGACGATGACCAGCGGACTGGCGAAGCTGCGCCGGTTGTGAACCTTACGGATGAAATACTTGATCATCTCCTCGGCGACTTCGAAGTCGGCGATGACGCCGTCGCGCAGCGGCCGGATGGCGCGAATGTTGCCCGGCGTGCGGCCGAGCATCTGCTTGGCTTCCTCGCCGACCGCCAGCACCTGCTTCTTGCCGCGCACCTCGGCGATGGCGACCACCGACGGCTCGTTGAGGACGATGCCGCGGCCCTTCACATAGACCAGGGTGTTGGCGGTGCCGAGGTCGATCGCCATGTCCGCCGAGAGGAAGCCGAAAAGTCTTGAGAACATCTATTCGTTCACCTTGCTCGTTTTGTTGTTCGTGTTGCGGCGGACTTGGCACCCGGGGGCCGCCGGTTTCGAGTCGCGGCGGTGCCGGAGAATTGCTCCCCGGCACCGACCAGCGACCTTTATAGGAAAACCGGCGGCCCGACGCCAGCCCGGAGCGGCCGGCACGCGCGGTTTTCGCCGTGTAGCGCCGGTGCTAGGCGGACAGCGCCTCCGGGGCTGTTTTCTGACGCTTGAGCAGCAGCTTGTTCAGGGCGTTCACGTAAGCCTTCACCGAGGCCACCATGGTGTCGGTATCGGCGCCGGCGCCGTTGACGGTGCGGCCGTCCTCCTCCAGGCGCACGGTCACCTCGGCCTGGGCGTCGGTGCCGCCGGTCACCGCATGCACCTGGTAGAGCTGCAGCCGCGCGTCGTGCGGGAACAGCCGCTTGACGCAGTTGAACGCCGCATCCACCGGGCCGTCGCCGGTGGCGTGGCACGATTTGGTCTCGCCGTCGATGGTGAGCTCGAGATCGGCCTCGGGCGGCTGGTGCTTGGTGCCGCACAGCACCTCCAGCGACACCATCTGGATGCGGTCGTTGGCGCGCACCACCTCGTCGTCGACGAGCGCGACGATGTCCTCGTCGAACACGTCCTTCTTCACGTCGGCCAAGTCCTTGAAGCGCTTGAAGGCGTCCTGGACGGCGTTGTCGCCGAGGGTGTAGCCGAGCTCGATCAGCTTCTCCTTGAAGGCGTGGCGGCCGGAGTGCTTGCCGAGCACCAGCTTGGATTTCGTCAGCCCGACCGATTCCGGGGTCATGATCTCGTAGGTGCCGGCGTGCTTGAGAACGCCGTCCTGGTGGATGCCGGCCTCGTGGGCGAACGCGTTGGCGCCGACGATCGCCTTGTTCGGCTGCACCACGAAGCCGGTGACCGCGGACACCAGCCGCGACGCCTTCATGATGTCTTCGGTCTTCACGTTGGTGGTGAACGGCATCGAGTCCTGGCGGGTCTTCAGCGCCATCACGATCTCTTCCATCGCCGCGTTGCCGGCGCGCTCGCCGAGCCCGTTGATGGTGCATTCGACCTGGCGGGCGCCGGCCTTGACGGCGGCCAGCGAGTTCGCCACCGCCAGGCCAAGGTCGTTGTGACAGTGCACCGAGATCACCGCCTTGTCGATGTTGGGGACGCGGTCGAACAACATCTTGATCAGGGCGGCGAATTCGTCCGGCACCGCGTAGCCGACGGTGTCGGGGATGTTGACGGTGCCGGCGCCGGCCTTGATCGCCGATTCCACGCAACGGCAGAGGAAGTCGTGGTCGGTGCGCGAGCCGTCCTCGGGCGACCATTCGACGTCGTCGGTGAACCGCCTTGCGTAGGCGACGCTCTCGATCACCTTGGCGTGCACCGCATCGGGCTCCATCTGCAGCTTGTGCTTCATGTGCAGCGCGCTGGTCGAGATGAACGTGTGGATGCGCTTCCGCTTCGCCGGCTTCAGGGCCTCGGCGCAGCGGTCGATGTCGATCTTGGTGGCGCGAGCGAGGCCGCAGACGGTCGATCGCTCGACCACCTTGGCGATCTCGTGCACGGCTTCGAAGTCGCCGTCGGAGGCGATCGGGAAGCCGGCCTCGATGATGTCGACGCCCATGCCCTCGAGGACCTCGGCGATGCGGAGCTTCTCGTCCAGGTTCATGGACGCTCCCGGCGATTGCTCGCCGTCGCGGAGCGTGGTGTCGAAAATGATAACTCGGTTGTTGTCTGAGCGGGCGCTCATCGGATCATTCCTTCCTTCAACCAGGTGTTGCGCGGGTAGCCTGCTTGTCGCATCCCCTGAACGCCGGAAGATCCGGCCGTTACGCCATTTCGGCGTTCAAGGGCACCTAAGTCGAAGGCCCCCGAGCGACAGAACGCGCGACAGGAGGGTCAGCGAAAGCGCGCGCAGACGGACGGCGACGCGGGGCTCGCGCCCGGCGCCGTGGAAGTCGTGAGCCTGTAAGGTCCTCGGCGTCATCAACTTTTCCATCCGCTGGTCGTTGCGGAATCAAAATCGTCCGATCCGCATCAAAATCGTCCGATCCGCCGCCCCTCTTATCACGAATAATCGGGCCGGTTAAAGAACGAATTGCCAATATAGGCGGCAACCGCCTGAAAAACAACGGCTTGGCCGGGCGCGGGCGGAGCCGAGACGGGCCTCCGGCGGGTGCCGCCATGGCGGGCGAATTGGCGGCAACCCGCCGCCGGCGGGCGGCGCCGGCGACCGGCGCCGAACGCAAAATGGCGCGATTATAAAGTTGACACCCGTAAGCCATTTTGCTATGCTCTCCTTAACGAATGGAGATGGACATGGCAAAAACCCCGACAATCCAAGGTTTTTTCAAGCAATTCCCGGACGATGCCGCTTGCCTGGATTACCTGATGAAGCTGCGCCACGGCGAAAGCCTGGACTGCCCGAAGTGCGGCAAGCACGGCAAGTTCCACCGCATCCGCCGCCACCCGGCCTATGAGTGCGCCTGGTGCGGGTTTGAAATCTTCCCGATGGTCGGGACCATGTTCCACCAGTCTCATACGCCGCTGCAAAAGTGGTTCTATGCCATGTACCTGTTCACCACGTCCCGGCATGGCGTCCCGGCGAAGGAATTGCAGCGCCAACTTGGGGTTTCGTATCCGACCGCTTTTCGCATGGCGCACCTGATCCGCAAGTTCATGGCGAAGGTTGACGGCGACGATGGCCTGTCTGGCACGGTCGAGGCGGATGAAACCTACGTCGGCGGCAAGCCGCGCAAGCACGGCAAGCGGGGCGAATACCGCTGGCAGATCGAAAAGACGCCGGTGTTCGGCATGGTCGAGCGCGGCGGCGACGTGATCGCCAAGGTCGTCCCGAACGCCCGGCGCAAGACGCTCATTCCGCAGATCGTCGCCAACGTCGCCAAAGGCTCGACCGTCGCCACGGACGAATATCGGCCGTACCTGTCGCTTCCGTCCAAGGGCTACAAGCACGTCATGGTCAAGCATCGCGAACGGGAGTACGTGAACGGCATCGCGCACACCAACACCCTCGACGGCTTCTGGTCGCAATTGAAGCGGTCGATCCGTGGCACCCATGTTCACGTCAGTCGGAAGCATCTTCAGAAGTACCTCGGGGAGTTCGAGTTCCGGTACAACCTTCGGAAGACCCCGGAGCTGATGTTTGATCGGCTTCTGGCAAGCCTTTAGCGGCGGCTTCCAGAAGCGGCCAAAAACGCTCATCGGCTTGCGACGGATGTTCCTTGGCAAACTGTTTCAGCTTGCCGGATTTGCGGGCTTCTTCGAGGCTTAGATACTTTCCGCGAGACATAAACCTATGATCTCCTGTTTATTGAAGCGCACGGCGCTGTAAAGCTGCCCGGTATTTTCGATGTTCGGATTCAAATACGTTAGACGATTTGTTGCGAGTGGACCGGATATAGATTTGAGATCTATCCGAGCATATGACCACGTTGTTACGGGGATTTCTTCAAGGCTTGGAAGATGGGTCGGAATTGCCTCTTTTGGTATTTTCTTACCCCACGCTCTTATAGCGCCCATGCTCGCTTTATCACGTAGTCGTGATTCAGTGGTTTCAATTGAATTAGGACGCGCTTTCATTAATTTTTGAAGCGCCGCGCCAGCGGTAATTGTTTCCGATTCTCCAAGGCCGCCGCATATCCATAGAATTGATTTATCCAAATATGGATAAAAGACTTCTACGGCGGCGCACCCTCGGGCTGCGCCGCGTATCTGTGCTGGGAACATCGCAAGTAAAAATACTGCCACGCCAGCTAAAATTAATGGCACACCAAGAAACGGAGAAATTTGGGGAATCGTCATTGGAACGATAAACCCCAAAAACCCGACCGCACCGAACGCCACGCGTCTACGTCGATCCATAACGCTCGATCTTGTCCCCCCAACCTCGGGGTGCAAAGAGTCTCTTTCAGGCAATTCGAAATCGCTTGAAGATAGCGCCGGTCGTTACGGGTGTCAACTTGATATATGCGCAAAATGGCGGGGCCCCGCCCCGCCATTCCGCAATTCCGATGTCGTCGGCCGCCTAGTTCCGGCTCTTGTCGACCAGCCGGTTCTGGCCGATCCACGGCATCATCGCGCGCAGCTTCTCGCCGACCGCCTCGAGCGGGTGCTCGGCGGCGCGCCGGCGCATCGCCTTGAAGCTTGGCTGGCCGGCGGCGCATTCGGTCATCCACTGGGTGGTGAAGCGGCCCGACTGGATGTCGGCCAGGATCGCCTTCATGCGCTTCCTCACCGTCTCGTCGATCAGCCGCGGGCCCGACACGTAGTCGCCGTACTCGGCGGTGTTGGAGATCGAGTAGCGCATATTGGCGATGCCGCCCTCGTAGATCAGATCGACGATCAGCTTGACCTCGTGCACGCACTCGAAATACGCCATCTCCGGCGCGTAGCCGGCCTCGATCAGGGTGTCGTAGCCGGCCTGGATCAGGCTGGTGAGGCCGCCGCAAAGCACCGACTGTTCGCCGAACAGATCCGTTTCGCACTCCTCGCGGAAGGTGGTGCCGATGACGCCGGCGCGGCCGCCGCCGATGGCGCAGGCATAGGCGAGTCCGAGGTCCTGGGCGTTGCCGGTGGCGTCCTGGGCGACGGCCAGCAGCATCGGCACGCCGTTGCCCTTCTGGTATTCCGAGCGCACGGTGTGGCCGGGGCCCTTCGGCGCCACCATGAACACGTCGAGGTCCTCGCGCGGCTCGATCAGCCGGAAATGCACGGAAAGCCCGTGGGCGACGGCCAGCGCGGCGCCTTTCTTCAGGTTATCCTTGATGTCGTCGTTGTAGAGCTTGGCGTGACCTTCGTCGGGGGTCAGCACCATGATCACGTCGGCCCACTTGGCGGCCTCGGCCGGCGACACCACCTCGAGCTTCTGCGCCTTCGCCTTCTTGACGCTGCCCGAACCGGGCCGCAGCGCGACGACGACCTCCTTGACGCCACTGTCGCGCAGGTTAAGCGCGTGCGCGTGGCCCTGGCTGCCGTAGCCGACGACGGCGATCTTCTTCGACTTGATCAGGTTGACGTCGGCGTCACGATCGTAATAAACGCGCATGTTTCATGTCCTCCCTGGTGGGCGATCCTATCACAAACCGGCGCGCGCCCGATGCGGAGCCCCGGACGGGCGCCGAAACCCTTGCTACAGCGCCTCGGCGCCGCGGGCGATGGCGACGACGCCGGTGCGCGATACGTCGACCAATCCCAAGGGCCGCATCAGCTCGATGAAGGCGTTCAGCTTGCCGGTGTCGCCGACGATCTCGAACACGAACGATTCGTTGGTGCTGTCGAGGACGCGGGCGCGGAAGATGTCGGCGATGCGCAAGCTTTCGACCCGCTTGTCGCCCTTGCCGGCGACCTTCACCAACGCCAGCTCGCGCTCGACCGCCGGGCCTTCCAGCGTCAGGTCGGAGACCTTGTGCACCGGCACTAGGCGCGAGAGCTGCGCCTTGATCTGCTCGATCACCATCGGCGTGCCGGACGTGACGACGGTGATGCGGCTGAGGTTCTCTTCGTGCCTCACCTCGGCGACGGTGAGGCTCTCGATGTTGTAGCCGCGCCCCGAGAACAGCCCGATGACGCGCGCCAGGACACCCGGCTCGTTGTCGACGAGCACGGCGATGGTGTGTCGGTTCTGGATCGCGGAGGTGGTCGTCACGTTTGTTGTCCCAGGTTCTTGTCGGCGGATCGCCGGCCGCCGGCGCCTATACCAGCACCATGCCCTCTTCGTTGACCGGATTGTCCGCCTCGTCCTCGGGCCCGAGCAGCATCTCGTTGTGGGCGGAGCCGGACGGGATCATCGGGAAGCAGTTCTCCTTCTTGTCGACCATGATGTCGGCGATCACCGCCTTGTCGCACTTCAGCATCTCGGCGATCACGTCGTCGACCTCGCTGGCCTTGGTGGCGCGCAGGCCGACCGCGCCGAAGCTCTCGGCCAATTGCACGAAGTCCGGCAGGCTGGCCATGTAGCTCTCGGCGTAGCGGCCGCCGTGCAGCAGTTCCTGCCACTGGCGCACCATGCCCATGTATTCGTTGTTGAGGATGAACGCCTTCACCGGCAGCCGGTATTGGGCGATGGTCGACATCTCCTGGATGTTCATCAGGATCGACGCCTCGCCGGCGATGTCGATGACCAGCGCGTCGGGATGCGCGATCTGCACGCCCATCGCCGCCGGCAGGCCGTAGCCCATGGTGCCGAGGCCGCCCGAGGTCATCCAGTGGTTCGGCTTCTCGAAGCCGTAGAACTGCGCCGCCCACATCTGGTGCTGTCCGACCTCGGTGGTGATGTAGACGTCGTCCCGGTGCTTGGTCGCCTCGTAGAGGCGCTGGATGGCGTATTGCGGCTTGATGACGTCGCCCTTCTGCTTGTACTTCAGGCAGTCGCGGGCGCGCCATTCGTCGATCTGTTTCCACCACGCCTTCAGGGCGTTCTGGTCGGGCCTGGCCTGGCTCGACTTCCACAGCTTGATCATGTCCTCGAGCACGTGCCCGACGTCGCCGATGATCGGCACGTCGACGTGCACGTTCTTGTTGATCGAGCTGGGGTCGATGTCGACGTGAATCTTCTTCGAGCCCGGTGAAAAGGCGGCGAGCTTGCCGGTGATGCGATCGTCGAAGCGGGCGCCGATGCAGACCATCACGTCGCACTGGTTCATGGCGAGGTTGGCTTCGTAGGTGCCGTGCATGCCGAGCATGCCGAGGAACTGCGGATCGGAGGCCGGGAACGCGCCAAGCCCCATCAGCGTGAGCGTGCACGGAAAACCGGTCGCCCGCACGAATTGGGTCAGCAGCTTGGCGGCCTGAGGCCCGGAATTGATGACGCCGCCGCCGCAATAGAAGATCGGCTTCTTGGCGCCGGCGATCAGCGCGACGGCGCGCTTGATGGCGTCGAGATCGCCCTTCACCTTCGGCGAATAGCTCTTGTGCTTGACCCTGCCCGGCGGCACGTAGGTGCCGGTCGCGATCGCCACGTCCTTCGGCAGGTCGATCACCACCGGGCCGGGACGGCCCGAGCGGGCGACGTGGAACGCCTCGTGGACGACGCGCGCCAGGTCGTCGACGTTCTTGACCAGGTAGTTGTGCTTGGTGCACGGCCGGGTGATGCCGGTGGTGTCGCATTCCTGGAAGGCGTCGTTGCCGATCAGGTGCGTCGGCACCTGGCCGGTGATGCAGACCACCGGGATCGAGTCCATCAGGGCGTCGGTGAGGCCGGTCACCGAGTTGGTGGCGCCGGGGCCCGAGGTGACCAGCACCACGCCGACCTTGCCGGTCGAGCGCGCGTAGCCTTCGGCGGCGTGCACGGCGCCGGCCTCCTGGCGGACCAGGATGTGACGCAGGGCATTCTGCTGGAACAGCGCGTCGTAGATCGGCAACACGGCGCCGCCGGGATAGCCGAAGATGTCGGTGACGCCCTGGTCGGCCAGCGCCTTCAGCAGGATTTCCGAGCCGGTCAGTCTGTTGTCGGCCATGGCCTTGGTCCTTTGTCGGGTCTCGCGCGCATGCCCACGTGCACGCGGGAGCGGCAAATTAATCTTTCGTGATTCGCCGGTCAACACCGCCAGGCTAACATTGAGAAAGAATATTACTTGAAATCTTTGCGAATATTGCGCAGACGCGGTATTTTTTGCGTTGCGACGCACTTTTTCGTTCCTGTGGCCGCCCCGCAACCCACGATGAAGGTTGACGCAAGGCTTCCACGATGACAAAAACCATGAGAATTGGGCTACCCAGTTATCCTGGTTTGACGTTTTTTCGGCTTTTTTTCGACCACGGCGCGGATCATGGCCAAACCGGCGACAGCGGCGGCGACAGCGGCGGCGGCAAGCGGCGCGACGGCGACGGTGCCGTTCCGGCCGGTGCGCGGCGTCCGGCTTTACGAGACCATCGTCGAGCAGATCGCGCTGCTGGTCCGCGACGGCCATCTCGCCAGCGGCGACCGCTTCCCGCCCGAGCGCGAATTGCAGCAGCGCTGGCGGGTCAGCCGGCCGGTGCTGCGCGAAGCGTTCCGGGCGCTCGAGATGCAGGGTCTGGTCGAATCGCGGCCCGGCGGCGGGCGGTACCTGCGCGCCGAGCGGATTCCCAGCCCGGCCGAGCTGAAGGGCGCGCGGCTGGCCGCCGACCGGCAGTCCCTGTTGCACATCCTCGAGGCGCGCGAGGCGGTCGAGGTGAAGGCGGCGGCGCTGGCGGCGGCGAATGCGTCGCGCGGCCAGTTGGCGGCGATCGGCCGGCCGCTGCGCATGCTCGACACCATGACGCCGGACGCCTATCGGCGCGGCGACTTCAATCTCGAGTTCCACGCGGCGGTCGCGCGCGCCGCCGGCAATCCGCTGCTCGAGCAGGTGGCGCTCGACCTGATCGGGCGGTTCCACGAGGCCGGCTTCGAGGACCTGCCCGACCCCGACGATTGGCGGTCGCTGAAGGCGGACCACCAGCCGGTGTACGACGCCATCGCCGCCGGCGATCCGCGCGCCGCCGCCAATGCGATGACGGCGCATTTCCAGGCGGCGCGGCGGCGGCTCTAGGGCCTAGCCGAGGAACCGCTTCACCCACGCCAACGCGTCGGCGCGCTCGGCGGGACCGTACAGCGCCGCGATGACGTGATCGGCGACGAGCTGGTTGCGCAGCCACGTGAGCTGCCGCTTGGCGAAGTTGCGGGTCGCCTGCTTGGCGGCGGTGACGGCGTCGGCGAGCGGCAGTTCCCCCGCCAGATGCCGGGCGAGCGCCGGTACGCCGAGCGCCTTCATCGCCGGCAATCCGGCATCCAGCCCGAGCGCCGCCAGGGCCTTGGCCTCGTCGAGGGCGCCCGTCGCCATCATCGCCTCGAAACGCGCGTCCGCCGCCGCATAGAGCGCGTCGCGCGGCGGCATCAGGGCGACGACGCCGAACCGCGCCTTGACCCACGGCGCCTCCGGTTGCCGACGCTGCCACTCGGCGAGCGGCCGGCCGGTCGCCTCGACCACCGCCATCGCCCGCTTCAGGCGCTGACCGTCGCCGGCGGGCAGCTTTGCCGCCGCCTCCGGGTCGCGGCGGGCGAGCTCGGCCCGGAACGCCTCGCCGCCGATGCGGTCGAACCGGCGCCGCACCTCGGCGTTGACGGCGGCCGGCACTTCCGGCACCGCGGCCAGCCCCTCGATCAGCGCCTTCAAATAAAGCCCGGTGCCGCCGACCACCACCGGCAGGCGGCCGGCGCCGCGCTCGGCGTCGATCTCGGCCGCCGCCAGCTTCAGCCAGCGGCCGGCCGAGCACGCCTCGGACGCCGCCAGCACCCCGAACAGCCGATGCGGCGCCGCTGCTTCATCGGCCGGCCCGGGTCGCGCCGTCAGCACGCGGAGCTCGCGGTACACCTGCATGCTGTCGGCGTTGATGACGGTGCCGGTGAACGCGCGGGCGACGTCGAGGGCGAGTGCGGTCTTGCCGCTGGCGGTCGGGCCGGCGATGATGACAACGGGTTGCAAATCGGTCACTGTCCCAACGATCTTAAAAAATCCCCGCGAATACCCGGAATCCCGTTTTTGCTCGCTGCCGCCTCGCACAACGTCGTCACCCTGATCGCGCCGATGGCAGGCGCGTTGACGGGCGCCATTGTCGCCCCTGCGATGGCGGCGCTCAACGGTCTTGGCGCCGAGGTCGGCGACGCCGACTGGTTGGCGCCGGAGCAGGCCTGCGACGTGCCGTTCGCCGGCGCCGCCGCCGCCGACGCCGCGGCGGCGCTTCACCGGGCACTGGGCGGGCTGCCGTTGGACATCTGCGTCGGCCCCGCCGCCGGGCGGCGCAAGCGGCTGCTGGTCGCCGACATGGATTCGACCATCGTCGCCGCCGAGACCCTCGACGAGCTCGCCGCCGCCGCCGGCAAGCGGCGCGAGGTCGCCGCCATCACGACGCGCGCCATGGCCGGCGAAATCGAGTTCGCGGACGCGCTGCGCCAGCGCGTGGCGATGCTGAAAGGCGTCTCCGAGGCCGCGCTCGCCGACACGCTGGCCGCCGTCGCGCTGTCGCCCGGCGCCGAGACCCTGGTGCGGACCATGGCCGGCGCCGGCGCCCATACGGTGCTGGTCTCCGGCGGCTGCCGCTACTTCACCGAGCGCATCGCGCGCCGGCTCGGATTCGACGCCGCCCACGGCAACACCTTCGAGACAGCGGCGGGTCGCCTGACCGGCCGCGTCGGCGAGCCGATCCTCGACCAGCACGCCAAGTGGCGCGCCCTGGTCGAGACCGCGCGGGCGCGCGGCATACCGATCGAAAGCACGCTCGCCATCGGCGACGGCGCCAACGACGCGCCGATGCTGGAAGCCGCCGGCCTCGGCGTCGCCTACCGGGCGAAGCCGGCGCTGGCGAAGGCCGCCGGCGCCCGCATCGACAACGGCGACCTGACGGCGGCGCTGTTCATGCAAGGATACCGTCTGGCCGAATTCGCCGCCTGACGTGCCCCGGACGCAGCGACGGCGCCGGCCGTTTCCGGCGGCGCCGTCGGTGTCCAGACCGGGCTATCCGGGTTTAACCCTTGTCGATGCGGATGGCGACGAAGCGCAGCCCGCCCTGGCCCTCCAGCAGCAGCAGCACCGACTTGCGGCCGGCCTTCTTGGCGTCGGCCACTTTCTTGGCGATGTCGCCGGGGGCGCGCACTTCCTCCTGGCTGACCTCGACGATCACGTCGCCGGCGCGGATGCCCTTTTCGGCGGCCGGGCCCTTCTCGTCGACCTTGACCACGATGACGCCTTTGGCGTCCTTGCCAAGCTTGAACTGCTCGACCACCTTCGGGGTGATCGACGACAGCCGCAAGCCGAGCGCGTCGACGTTGGTTTCCTCGGCAGGCGCCTTCTTGGTGTCGCCGGTCTTGGCCGCAACCTCGGTGACCGATTCGGTGAGCTCGCCGACCTTGGCTTTCAGCGACACCTTCTTGTTGTTGCGCCACACCGTGACCGGCACTTCCTTGCCGACCTCGGTGTCGGCGACCATGCGCGGCAGGCGCCGCATCTCGGTCACCTTCTTGCCGTCGAAATCCAGGATCACGTCGCCGGCCTCGATCTTGGCCTTCTCGGCCGGACCTTCCTTGATCACGCTGGCGACCAGGGCGCCCGCGGCCTCTTTCAGCCCGAGGGTCTCGGCTATCTCGTCGGTGACGGCCTGGATGTGGACGCCGAGCCAGCCGCGGCGCACCTGGCCGTGCTTGATCAACTGATCGATCACCGGCTTGGCCGCAGCCGCCGGGATGGCGAAGCCGATGCCGACGCTGCCGCCGGTCGGCGAGAAGATGGCGGTGTTGATGCCGATCACCTCGCCGCCCATGTTGAACATCGGCCCGCCGGAGTTGCCGCGGTTGATCGAGGCGTCGGTTTGGATGAAGTCGTCGTAGGGGCCGGCGTTGATGTCGCGGCCGCGGGCCGAGATGATGCCGGCCGTCACCGTGCCGCCGAGGCCGAACGGATTGCCGATGGCGACGATCCAGTCGCCGACGCGGGACTTGTCGGAATTGCCGAACTTCACCGCCGCCAGCTTTTCCTTCTCCTTCGGCTTGACGCGGAGAACGGCGATGTCGGTCTTGGCGTCGCGGCCGACCAGGTCGGCCTTCAGGCGCGTATCGTCGTGCAGCACGACGGTGATCTCGTCGGCGTCCTGGATGACGTGGTTGTTGGTGACGACATAGCCACGCTCGTCGACGATGAAGCCGGAGCCGAGCGAGGTGGCCCGGCGGGAGCGCTGCTCCGGTTGATTGCGGTCGAAGAACTCCTTGAAGAAGTCCTCGAACGGCGAGCCCGGCGGCAGTTTCGGCAGCTCCATGCCGGGGCGGCCTTCGATCACCTGGGTGGTGGAGATGTTGACCACCGACGGCAGCAGCTTGTCGGCCAGCTCGGAGAAGCCGTCCGGCGCCGATTTCGCGTACGCGCCTGCCGCCGGCACGGCCACGGCAAGGGTCAGCACGAGTATCGCCAGCCAGCGCCGGCGCGAAGGAAGAAACGCAAATGATTTCATGGTCTTGGGTATCCTTATGACGGCGGGGCCGGGGTCGCGTTCCTGACCCAGCGATTTAATCCTCTATGCGCCCGGTTGCAAGCGCGGTTGCCGCCTATTTGGCCGATAAATGTGGTGTTACTGTGGCCGCGATGGGGCGCGGCGTGGGCATTTCGGGCGCGCCGGCCGGCGCGCCGTCAGCCGCGCACCAGCCACAATACGAACACACCGGCCGCCGCGGCCGCCAGGCCGACGGCCCTGAGCACGCCGGCCGGCTGCTTCTGCGCCTCGGCCATCATCCGCTTCATGGCCTCCGGGAACAGCGCGTAAAGAATCCCCTCGATGGCGATGGCCAGCGACAGAGCCGTCAACAGGTCGGTCATGATCGCGTCGTCCGGTGGCGTCAGCCCACGGGGAGCCCGCGGGGAGCCCACGGGGAGCCCGCGGCGCGTCCGCGCCCGTCTATTTTTGCATCTTGTCGGTGCCGAAGAAGCGGAAGAACGCGGAATCCGGGGTCAGCACCATGGTGGTGCCGTCGCCGAGCGCCTCGCCGTAGGCCTCCATGGAGCGGTAGAAATCGAAGAACTGCGGGTCCTGGCCGAACGCCTCGCCGAGGATGCGGTTGCGCTCGCCTTCGCCCTGGCCGCGCAGGATCTCGGCCTGCCGCTGCGCCTCGGCGATGATGATGGTGCGCTGCTTGTCGGCCTCGGCCTGGATCTTCAGCTTCTGCTCCTCGCCCTCGGCGCGCAACAATGCGGCGCTGGCGATACGGTCGGAACGCATGCGATTGTAAACGGCTTGCGCGGTTGCTTGCGGCAGGTCGGTGCGGCCGATGCGCACGTCCACCACTTCGGTCCCGAACTCTGCGGCTTGCGCCTTCATCAGATTCGAGATCTTGTCCATGATCTCCTTGCGCTTTTGGGTCAGCATGTCGGCCAGGAACACCTGGCCGACCTCGGCGCGAACGGCGGAGTTCAGGCGGTTGCCGAAGATCTGGCGGAAATTGACGTCGGTGACGGCTTTTTTCCGGAACTCCAGCGGATCGATGATGCGGAAGCGGGCGAACGAATCGACGTTGATGCGCTTCTGGTCGGCGAGAACGACTTCCTGGCTCGGCGGATCGAGATCGAGGATGCGGCGCTCGTAATATTCGACGTTCTGGATGAACGGCATCTTGAATTTGAGGCCGGGCTCGCGCTCGACCCGGATCGGGTTGCCGAATTGCAGGATCAGCGCCTGCTTGGTCTGGTGCACGGTGAACAGTGTGCTCGACAGCGTAATGCCGGCGGCGACGATGACGATGCCGAGGACGGCAAGGAGGGTCTTGCTCATTTCTTGGTCCCCCCGCTCGGTTGCTGTTGCCGCTGTTTCCTGAGTTCCGGCAGCGGCAGATAGGGAACCACGCCGGAGCCGCTTTGATTCTTATCGATGATGACCTTCTCGGAGTTCTTCAGCACTTCCTGCATGCGTTCCAGGAACAGGCGCCGGGTGGTGACGTCCTTGGCTGTCTTGTAGGTCTCGTAGACGGACAGGAAGCGCTTCGCCTCGCCGTCGGCTTCCTTCATCACCTTTTCCTTATAGGCGGCGGCTTCTTGCGTCATCTTCTCGGCCTGGCCCTTGGCCTTCGGCACGATGTCGTTGAGGTACGCCTGGGCTTCGTTGATCGAGCGTTCCTGGTCCTGCTTGGCTCGCTGCACGTCGTTGAAGGCGTCGATCACCTCGGTCGGCGCGTCGACTTTTTGCAGCTTGACGTCGGCGATGAATACGCCGGCGCCGTAACCGTCGAGGATCTGTTGCAGCAATTCCTTGGTCTTGATTTCGACCTCGGCGCGGCGCCGGGCGATGGCCTCTTCGAGCGGCGTCTGGCCGACCACCTCGCGCACCGCGCTTTCGGCGGCGATTTTCACCGTGCCTTCCTGGTTGCGCAAATTGAACAGGAAGTCGGCGGCGTTCTTGATCCGCCATTGGACGACGAAGTCGATGTCGATGATGTTCTGGTCGCCGGTCAGCATCAGGCTTTCCTGCGGCACGTCGCGGACGCCGGAACCGCGGCTCGATTCACCGACGCCGCGGAAGCCGATGTCGACGGTGTTGGTGCGCTCGACGTTGGGCGTGGCCACCTCGCCGATCGGCGACGGGAACCAGTAGTTGAGGCCGGGCGAGGTCAGCTTGACGAAGCGGCCGAACATCAGCTCGACGCCCTGCTCACCCGGCTGCACCCGGTAAAAGCCGCTGGCCAGCCACACCGCGACGACGGCGATGGCGATCAGGATGAAGCCGCGGGCGCCGCCGACGCCGCGCGGCATGAAGCTCTTGAAGCGGTCCTGGCTCTTGCGCAGCAGTTCCTCGATGTCGGGGGGTCGCGGCCCCGAAGGTCCGCCGCCGCCCCACGGGCCTTGGCCGCCGCCCCACGGGCCGCCGCCTTGCGATTTCCACGGCATTGACTATCCGTCCCTAATTTGTCCGCCGTATCAGGAGAAAACCTTGTATTTTCCGTATCCCGGTTTACTTCCTAGTACGGGCTTGGTTGCCTTATAGGGCACGACCGGCGGTTTCGCAACGCCGAGCCGCCGAAAAGTCCGGAAATAACCATTTTGCGAGGCGGAGCTTCGAGCATGGCAGGGGTTACGGAACAGCAAATCCTCGAGGTCCTGAAGACGATCAAGGACCCGGCGAGCGGCCGCGACATCGTCGCCGCCGGCATGATCGCCGGGCTGCAGACCAAGGACGGCCACGTCGCCTTCGCCATCGATGTCGACCCGAAAAACGGCAACCGGATGGAGCCGCTGCGAAAGCAGGCGGAGAACGCCGTGCACGCGCTGAAGGGCGTGATCTCGGCGACCGTGGTGCTGACCGCCGAGCGCCCCAGCCAAGGCGGCGGCCAACCGGCGCCGCAGCCGCGGCAGGCGCCGCCGGGACCCGGCGGGGCCAAGGCGCCGGTGCTGGCCGGCGTGCGCTCGATTGTCGCGGTCGCCAGCGGCAAGGGCGGCGTCGGCAAGTCGACGACGGCGGTGAATCTGGCGCTCGGCCTGGCGGCGGCCGGTCACAAGGTCGGACTGCTCGACGCCGACATCTACGGGCCGTCGATGCCGCGCATGATGGGCATTTCCGGCCGCCCGTCCTCGTCCGACGGTCAGACCCTCGACGCCATGGAGAACTACGGCATCAAGGTGATGTCGATGGGGTTCATGGTCGACGAGGAAACGCCGATGATCTGGCGCGGGCCGATGGTTCAGTCGGCGCTCGAGCAGATGATGCGCGACGTGAATTGGGGCGAACTCGATGTGATGGTGGTCGACATGCCGCCGGGCACCGGCGACGCGCAGTTGACGATGGCGCAGCGGGTGCCGCTGACCGGCGCGGTCATCGTGTCGACGCCGCAGGACATCGCGCTGTTGGACGCGCGCAAGGGCCTCAACATGTTCCGGAAAGTGGACGTGCCGGTGTTCGGGCTGATCGAGAACATGAGCTACTTCACCTGCCCGAAGTGCGGCGAGCGCTCGGAGATCTTCAGCCACGGCGGCGCCAAGCGCGAAGCGGCGCGGCTGGGCATGGACTTCCTGGGCGAGATTCCGCTGGTGATGGAGATCCGCGAGACCTCCGACGGCGGCCATCCGATCGTCATTTCGCAGCCGGCGAGCGAGCACGCCAAGGTCTATCGGTCGATCGCCGACCGGGTGTGGAGCAAGATCGAGCAGGCGCTGGCGGCGCGCGAGTCCGCGACGCCGCGCATCGTCATCCAGTAACCGCCCGCCTGAAGACAGGCCGTCATGCCCCGCCTTTTCGCGGGGCATGACCAACAAAGACCGCCATCGCCCGGCGCAGCCCACGCGATCCAGGAGCGCGCGAGAAGACTGGATGCCCCGGACTTCGCCGGGGCATGACGCACAGAGACCGTCATCGCCCGGGCGAGGCCGGGCGACGACGGATGCGGGTTCGGCAATGCCGCATGGCGCCGCTTGGGCGGACGGGCGTTTTCGCCTACCATGCGGCGCATGGGGGTGCGCTCGAGAGGCGTATTGGCGGTGGCGGCGGTGCTTGTCGTCGCCGCCGGGGCGGCGGCGGCCGAGCCGGTGAAGCCGCTGGACCTGGCCGATTGCGCCGACGTGCGCCACGTGCTCGAGGAAGGCCTGCCGTTCATTCCCGGCTTCCGCATGCTCGAGTTCGACCTGCCGAGGAACGCTGCCGGCGTCGAGGGCAAGGTGTGCCGGCTGCTCACCGTCGGCACCGGCGCCCACATGGAAACGCCGGAGATCCGATCGCTCGACGACATGCGCCGGCTGATCGTCGGCGCGCTGACCGCGGCCGGCTGGGCCGAGAACGACGCCACCAAGCGCTTCGACGAGAAAACGACCGGCGGACGGACGCTGTTCGCGCTCGCCCGCAAGGACGCGCTTTGCGTGATCTCGGTGGTCGTCGGCATGGTCGAGGGGGCGCAGCCCGACGCGACGGCAATGAAGGACGAAAAGGTGCTGTTGAGCGCGCTCAAGCCCTACCAGCGCGAATGGTGGCTGGCGCTCGATTGCTTCAAGCTGTAAATCGCGGGCCTCTGGATCGCCCGGGCTGCGCCGGGCGATGACGTATGGAGAGGATTCGAATCCGAGCCCTCAAGAAAAGCCCGTCATGCCCCGGCGAAGTCCGGGGCATCCAGGCAATGGGAAGGCACCTCAGACGCCGAACATCTTCCTCAGGTTGTCGAAACCGGACTGGTAGACGTCCTGCAGGTCCTTCAGCACGTCGTTTTCGAAGCCGGCATTGGGCTCGAACTCGCTCGACCACTCCACCTGGCACCCTTTGCCCTTGCCGGTGACCTTGATGGTCGCCTTGCAGCTCTTCAGCGGCAACGGGCTGTCGACGATCGAGTAGGAATAGGTGCGGGATTTCGGGTTCATGCTCTCCAGCTTCTCGACGACGGTGCCGCCGCCGACCAGGCTGATGCGGCGTTCCTGGCCCTTCTTGGTCAGCTCGCTCTTCTCCACCTGCGGGTGCCAATCGGGCAGCGCGTTGAAGTTGCCGACCAGTTGCCACACCTGATCGGCCGAAACGTTGAGATCGGTGGACATCGATATCTTGGTCATCTTCGTCCTCCCTGGGCTGCCGGCCGGTTCGAGCCGGCGACGACCATCTTAGCGGATTCTGTCGAGGATGACGAAGCTGTAGGCCGGCCCGCCCGGCGTCTCGGCCGGCTGCAGCTCGCGGCCGGTCTCGCGCCATTGCCGGCGATCGAGTTCGGGGAACAAGGCGTCGCCGGGGAAGTCGCCCGCCACCTCGGTCATGTAGATGCGGTCGGCGGCGTCGAGCGCCTGGGCGTAGATGTCGGCGCCGCCGATCACGAACACCTCGCCCGAGCCTTCGATCTCGGCCAGCGCCCTGGCCTTGGCCAGCGCCGCCGGCAGGTCGTGCACCACGTCGGCGTCGGCGGCGGTGAAGTCTTTATTGCGGGTGACGACGATGTTGGCGCGCCCCGGCAGCGCGCCGCCGATCGCCTCGTAGGTCTTGCGGCCCATCACCACCGGATGGCCGAGCGTGGTGCGCTTGAAGAACTTCAGATCGCCCGGCAGGTGCCACGGCATGCCGCCTTCGAGGCCGATCACCCGGTTGGCGGCCATGGCGACGATCAGCGCGAGACGCATGCTCGGGGCGGCGTCGTCAGACCGCGATCGGCGCGGCGATGTGCGGGTGGGCCTGGTAGCCGTCGAGGGTGAAGTCGTCGTAGGCGAAGGCGAAAATGTCGGCGGCCGCGGGGTTGAGCCGCATGACCGGCTGCGGCAGCGGCTGGCGCTGCAGTTGCAGATCCGCCTGCTCCAGGTGGTTGGCGTAGAGGTGCGCGTCGCCGAAAGTGTGGACGAACTCGCCCGGCTTCAACCCCGTCACCTGCGCCACCATCAGCGTCAGCAGCGCGTAGGAGGCGATGTTGAACGGCACGCCGAGGAACACGTCGGCGCTGCGCTGGTAGAGCTGGCACGACAGCCTGCCGTTCGCGACATAGAACTGGAACAGGCAATGGCACGGCGGCAGCGCCATCTTGTCGACGTCGGCCGGGTTCCAGGCGGTGACGATATGGCGGCGCGAGTTGGGGTTGTTGCGGATGCCGGCGAGCAAGTTCTTGATCTGGTCGATGGTGCGCCCGTCCGGCGCCGGCCACGAGCGCCATTGCCGGCCGTAGACCGGGCCGAGCTCGCCGTCGCCGTCGGCCCACTCGTTCCAGATGCTGACGCCGTGGTCGTTGAGGTATTTCACGTTGGTGTCGCCGGAAAGGAACCACAAAAGCTCGTAGACGATCGACTTCACGTGCAGCTTCTTGGTGGTCACCAGCGGGAAGCCGGTAGCCAGGTCGAATCGCATCTGGTAGCCGAACACGCTCTGGGTGCCGGTGCCGGTGCGGTCGCCGCGAAACACGCCCGCTTCGCGGATATGACGCAGCAAATCGAGGTACTGTTTCATCCGAGCTTTCCGAATCGCCCGATCCTACCCCGTAGGTCCATGATCGGCAAAGAACCGCCGTTTTTTCCGCCGACTTGCCGAAACACCCCGCTCATCACTATATTAAGGGCGCCGGTTCGCCGGCTATGGCAATAAACGCCTGACGGAATAAGCGTTGCGGACCCGGGGGCAGTACCCGGCGCCTCCACCAATACCCTTTCTCTCCGCGCACGGCTGTTGGGCCTTGGCGGGGAGCAACAGATGGGGGCGAAACAGGATCGACGCGCGTGGTAAAGGTCTGGTTTTTGCCCGGCATGGCTCCACCGTTATCGGGCTAAAAGCAATAGTTGCCAACGACAACTTTGCTCAGGCTCGCCTCGCCGCTTAACGCGGTCGGGTGATCCGACAATAAGTCCCCGACCACTGA